>Ga0068855_100000184_pt1 | contig 80265 bp, 87 predicted proteins | sample KBSCornC52_FD_66592 | JGI IMG/M metagenome (GOLD analysis project Ga0068855, IMG submission 66592) | Corn rhizosphere microbial communities from Kellogg Biological Station, Michigan, USA - KBS Corn C5-2 | ecosystem: Host-associated > Plants > Roots > Rhizosphere > Soil ...
GGCCAGAAGGCCAAGGCAGTCGTTAGACAAATACTACTGAGCGCGATGGTGATGTGTGCGAGTAAAATCATGCTAGTCATTATAGCGCTTATGGCAACAATGGGCCAAGAGCAATGAGCAGTGAATAGAGCAATAAGACGTTAAGCGAGGCATGAAACATCTGACGCGCCCAGGCGTCACTAGCAGTCGTGCCGACAGCTCGAAAGCCGCGCACTGCCAAAGCGAGCCAGTAAACGCCGATCGCCGCCATACAGGCGAGATAGATATAGCCCGTATAGCCGAATGACGTAAGGAGCAACGCCGTCAGGACAAACAATACGGCGTAGATGGCGATCCAACGTTTCGCATAAGCAACCCCTCTGACAACCGTCGCAACCGGTACGTGCGCGGATGCGTATTCGGCTTTGCGATAGATGGCAATAGAATAAAATTCCGGAAACTGCCAGAAGAATAACGCCAGGAAAACCAGTACGGCGCCGGTATCGATGGCGCCGCGTACGGCGACGTAACCCGCCAGGATTGGCGCCGCACCGGAGATGCTGCCAACCAATGTGCCGTGGATCGAACGCCGCTTCGAAAGCACACCGTACAGCCACACGTAGACGACAAAGCCGCCGACGCCGATTGCCACCACCAGCCAATTTGTCCATAGCGCCAGAATGGCCGTGCCAATAATACCTAATGCCGCGGCAAACGTCAGGGCGGGTACTGGTTTGATGCTGCCGCTCGCGACGGCACGCTGTCTGGTGCGAGTCATAATACGGTCGATGTCGCGGTCAAATACATTATTGAACGCGCACGCGGAACCGATAATAAGAGTCATGCCAACAATTGTCGCCACAAACAGTAGCGGATCAAAGGTCCGTAAGTACGCGCTTGCCAGGAAGAAGCCGGCTACACCGGTAATTACGTTGCCGAATAAAACACCGGGCTTGGTGAGTGACCAGTAGCGGCGGATTGTCGTCAGGTATATCGTTCGCGTCATAATATAGTGAAGCAGTCTTCCTTACTATAGCATTCTGAACGACATGCGGCATTGAGTCCGGACGATTGGTGGGGTACTATACAAGCATGAGCAGTATTTGGCCGGTGCTACACGGTAGCATTGCGACTAGTGTGCGGAGCGCAAGGTGCTAAAGCTTCTATGAGTAAGCGGGCTCCGCAGTCGAGAAAGATACCAACAGCCGCCGTGTTGGCGGTCATCTATATTTATTTGGCAATCGTATTCACTGTGCTTATCCGTAACGGGCAAATGCAGCTCCTCGACCCCGCCGGGCTCGTCGCTGGCATGCAAAGCAAGATCTTGTGGGCGGCACTCGCCTTTATCGCGGTTATCGGTAGTACTATTATCGTCTCTTTTTTCGTCGTCATGTTCCGTTACCGCGAAGGCGGCAATAAGACGTACCGGCCAGAGTGGACAGCAGGCAAAAGATTGCAGCTACTCGGTTGGGGCATCCCTTCAGTTGCCATTGTCGTTATTTGCGTGTTGCTCTGGAACACGGCACATGTAGTAGACCCATATAAGCCTATCAACTCCTCAACGAAAGCTGTCACAATCCAAGTAGTGGCGCTGCGCTGGAAGTGGCTATTCATCTATCCGAACGATCATCTGGCAAGCGTTAACATTATGGAGATCCCGGTCGGTACACCGATCAACATCGAGCTGACGGCCGACGCACCGATGAACTCGTTCTGGGTACCTCGCCTTAGCGGTCAGATATACGCCATGACCGGCATGGTGACGCAGCTGCATATCGAAGCCGATCAGGCAGGCTCCTATGCAGGCAGTGCGGCTGAGATCAGCGGCGACGGTTTCTCGGGCATGGATTTCACCGTCAATGCGGTATCCGCTAAGGATTACGCATCATGGAAGGCGACGACCATGTACAGCAGCCAGACACTCGACTATCCGGCATACCAGAAACTGGCGGAACCGAGCAGCTACGTTGCGCCAACGTATTACGCGCTCGCCGACCAGAACCTGTTTGATGCCATTGTCATGCAGTTCATGGTACCGGGAACCGATCCGTCAACATTGGAAGTAAGGGGGAAGTCGCTGCAATGAAAGAATTACTGCTTGGCCGGCTGGAGTGGAGCTCGCTGCCGCACGAATGGTTCACGATAGGCGGCACCGGCGCGCTCATCAGCATGGCGCTATTCTGCGTGGCGCTCCTGACATACTTCCATCGGTGGAAATGGCTCTGGAAGGAATGGCTGACTTCTACGGATCCGAAGCGCATCGGCATCATGTACATGGTCGTTGCCGCTCTGATGCTCTTCCGCGGGGCGCTCGACGCCATTATGATCTGGCTGCAGCAATCCATCGCCGTCGGTGCTAACCACGGTTATCTGGCCGGCGCGCACTTCCAACAGATTTTCACCGCGCACGGTGACATCATGGTCTTTTTTGCGACCATGGGCTTTCTGGTCGGTCTTATGAACCTGGTTGTACCATTGCAGATCGGCGCCCGCGATCTAGCTAGTCCGTTCCTCAACACGCTCGGCTTCTGGCTATATGTAGCAGGAGCAATCCTGATCAACATGTTCTTCGTCTTCGGTGGTGAGTTCGCCGCCGCCGGCTGGCTGGCCCAAGCGCCCCTCGCTGAACTCCAGTACAACCCTGGCGTCGGTGTCGACTACTGGATCTGGAGCTTACAGGTATCGGGCCTCGGCACGTTGCTCGGCGGTATCAACTTCTTGGCAACCATCATTAAGATGCGAGCACCTGGCATGACTTTGCTCCGCATGCCGCCCTTTACCTGGGCGACGCTCTGTAGCAGCGTCATGATCATCACCATCTTCCCAATCCTCGCCATTACCATTGCCATGCTGACCCTCGACCGCTACCTGGGCATGCACTTCTTTACGGCCGGTGGCGGCGGCAATCCAATGATGTACGTCAACCTGATCTGGATGTGGGGACATCCGGAGGTATACGTACTCATTATTCCGGCATACGGCGTTTATTCGGAGATCGTCGCGACATTCAGCCAGAAACGACTATCGGGTTACATCTCGAACGTCATCGGTCTTGGGCTGGTCGCGCTCATTTCGCAACTTGTTTGGCTCCACCACTTCTTTACCATGGGTGCCGGAGCCGACGTGAACGCCGCGTTCGGTATATCAACGGAGCTGATCGTCATCCCGACGGCCATACTACTCTTCAGCTGGATCATGACGCTCTACCGCGGACGTATCCGCTTCAAGTCGCCGCTCATGTGGTTCTTGGCGTTTATCAGCACCTTCACGTTCGGCGGTATGGCCGGCATGCTGCTAGCGTTTCCCGCAGCCGACTACCAGGTGCACAACTCGCTCTTTCTGATTGCGCACTTCCACACGATGATCATCGGTGGCGCGCTGTTCGGCATCTTTGCCGCCATTACCTACTGGTTCCCGAAATTCATCGGCTTTACCCTCAATGAGCGCCTGGGCAAATATGCGGTCATACTATGGCTGACCGGTTTCATCACGGCGTTCACGCCGCTCTATATCCTCGGCTTCATGGGCGCGACACGACGGCTCGACCACTACACGAATCCTTCATGGCAGCCGTTATTCATCATGGCGGCACTCGGCTTCACAATCCTGGCAGCGGGCGCGGCAATGCAGGTCTTGCAGGTAATCGTCAGTATCGTTCAGCGGCGCAAGAACCGCGATACCACCGGCGATCCATGGAACGCCCGCAGCCTCGAGTGGTCGACGCCTTCACCGGTGCCGTACTACAACTTTGCCGCGACGCCGGTTGTTACTTCCCGTGATGCCTTCTGGGAGATGAAGCAGGCCGGCAAGCAGCCCAAGAAACGCTACGAGGATATTGAGCTGTCGCGCAATACGCCACACGGTATATATATTGCTATCGGCGCATTCATCTTCGGCTTCGCGATGGTATGGCATATGTTCCTCTTGGCGGCGCTGATGCTCATAGCGATGATCGCGTTCGCTATCATCCGTACATTCGACGATGATACCGAGTACATTCTGCCGGCGAGCAAAGTAAAGGCGCTGGAGGAGGCGAGGCAAGCATGACAGATATAGCAGGGCAGGCTGCCGTACAACCGACGCATTTCAAGAACGCGCACGTCAGCGCGGCACATGAGGCACGAACGGCCGAGAAGAATAGCAAAACGTATTTCTTGTTCTGGACCTACCTCATGACCGATCTGCTGATGTTCGCCGGCCTCTTTGCGGCATTCGCCGTCCTCAGAGGCAATACATTCGGCGGACCGAATGAAAAGGATATCTATAGCTTGTCGCTCGTCTTAGCAGAAACAATCATTCTGCTCGTCAGTAGCTATACAGCCGGCATAGCAGTCTATGCCGCCGGCAGAAAGCGCATCAAGACAACGATCACGCTGCTCGCTATTACCGGCGCGCTCGGCGCGGCCTTCCTTACCTTGGAGCTGACCGAGTTCGCCCATCTCATCGGCGAGGGTAATTCGTTCCAGCGAAGCGGCTTCTTGTCATCGTACTTCTCACTCGTCGGGACGCACGGGTTGCATATCACGGCGGGTCTGCTGTGGCTTACCATCCTGCTTGTCTTCCTTGCTAAGCGGGGTTTGAGCGACAGCATGATACGCAAGATCACGCTTTTTGGCACATTCTGGCACTTCCTGGATATTGTCTGGATATTTATCTTCTCGATCGTGTACCTAATGGGGGTATCGCTATGAACAGGGTCGTTTCCTACAGTACCGGGCTGCTCTTGGCGATGATGCTAACGATTACCGCTTTCAGCCTCGTACTTACACGAGCTATTGCGGCCTCAACTGTCATCATTGCCGTCGTCTTGGTACTCGCTATGATACAACTCGCCGTCCAGCTTTTCTTCTTCCTGCACCTGGGCCAGGGCGAAGATAGCAAGTGGAATGCGGTACAATTCTGCTTTACATTCGGCGCTGTGATCGTGGTCGTGTTGGCATCGGTGTGGATCATGACCCACCTTAACTACAACATGACGCCGGAGCAAGTCCGACAATACATCAACGACCAGAGCACATTCTAATTCTAGATCGTACGTCTACCGTTCAAGGGCCGCGAGAGCAAGCGCCATGAGGATAAGACTGATGTCGCGGAAGGTGACGATAAGTTCACTCAAGTTTGTAGCCGTAATACCCGCAAAAGTAGCAGCCGCCAGTAGCGCCGCGTAGCGGCCGTATTTACCACTGATCAGCCACGTAGCTAGCACAAGCTCATACGCCGCAAATAAACCTAGCAATGTCGCAGCCGGAATGAGTGTTGTCAGGGAATGGGGCAGGAAACCTTCCCATTCGAGCGGATTGAGCAAGGATGCGATGCCCGCGTACGCAAAAGCAAAAGCAATCCCCGCGCGCAATAACCACACGGCCAATTTCATGTTGCTTAGATTCTTCAGATTCATACGCTCCCCTTTGCCGTTGCCGCTGCAGCGCGTTTATTCATAACCATCTTGCCATATTTGTACGCTAGTACGGCAACGAGCACAACACCGTAGAATAGCCAGAGTCCATGGAACCAGCCGGGCTGGCCCACCTGAGTACCGAGCCGCAAGGCATGGTAGAAAATACCAAGTATTGCGACGTCCGACGCATATTCGACAAACCGCCACCACCGCCGGCCGCCAAACCACCGGTGCAATTCATAAGCAAGGAAAACAAATAGCGATACCGTACCTATGAGCGCTACCCAACCTAAACCAGGCGCAACGTAGTGGCGCAGGTAGCTTTCCGGAGGCAAGCCGAAACCATCGCGCCAGAGCTGCCAGACCAGCAGTCCGGGATGCAGCACGATTGCAGTAAGAACAAGATAGCCCATCGTGCTGTAGAAACGGCCAAGCGACGCCTGATCTAGCTTCAAGAGGGTCGCAAGGGCGTTCACGACGTATTGCGCCCACATAAGGCTGAAAGCCATCAGGCCGAAAATGGGGAAGATCTGGTAAATCGAGAGACTGCCGAGCTGCCACTGCCACGAGCCAGCCCATTCGTAGAACGCCAACGCGGCCACAAGTACCGCTAACCCCCAGGCTCCAAGCCGCAGGGTCCGGATAACTGTAGGTTGCCGTACCCAGACACGCATTGTGTTAGAAGCGATCGCGGATGTGCGAAAACGAGTAGTCCCAGGTAGCATCGGACTTCTTGTGCGGATTGAAGATATTCTCTGGATCGAATATATGCTTCACTTCGCGGAATAATCCAACAATATTGCGCCCGAACTGCTGCTCCAGCCAGGGACCGCGGACGAGGCCGTCGTTGTGCTCGCCGCTTAGGGAACCGTGATATTTCAAAACTAACGCATCTACCTCTTTCATAGCCGGCAGCAGCTTAGCGCGTTCCTTAGGGTCTTCAATTTTCATAAGCGGGATAATGTGAAAATTGCCGTCGCCCATGTGTCCGGCGATTGTCGCGTTGAGATGGTACTTGCGGATGATCCTCTGGATCTTCGGCAAGAACTCTACCAAGTACTCGGGACGCACAATAAGGTCGTCGATAAAGGGCGCTGTATGCTTATCCTTCACCTTGCTGCGGAGTAATTGAAAGCTATATCGACGCATGAGCCAAAACTTCTCGCTTTTCCCCTCGGTAGGATCCTCCTCGAACCCGTTAACCTCATAGCGAGCACGGTAGCCTTTCAGGTCACGGTGCAATGCGTGCACTTTCTCGCGGACTTCGTCTTCCGACTGGCCATTGAATTCCACCATCAGTACGAGCTTCGGAAAACCGCGCAACAGCTGAAAACCATCAGGCATGAGGCTAAACAGCAAGTGGATGAACCCCTTCAACCCGAGCATCTTCAGGAAGGAAGGCATGAAGCGGATACTCAGCCATAACGTGGCGTCATCGAAGCTCTCAAACGTTGCAGGATGATGCTCGAGCACTTTGGGGATTAGCTCGCCGAGGTCATCAATCCCATGCATAAAGAGCACAAGCAGGCCGGAATGCGGCCGGTGCGGCACAAGCCGATAGGTAATGTCAGTCACAAAGCCGAGCGTGCCCTCAGAGCCGACGATCAGCTTCGTAAGATCGAAGACACCTGCCTCGCGGTCCCAGACTTCCCACAACGTGTAGCCCATGGAGTTCTTGGACACTTGTGGAGCAGCAGCCTTAATCTCGTCGTAATGCTCTTCGCAGAGGTCGTATATCCTCTTATAGATAGTACCCTCGTAATCTTTCTGGGCAATCTTAGCGTACAGCTCGGTCTTGTTGAGTGGTTTGACGGTGTATTCATTGCCATCTGCAAACACGACTTGCAGTGATTTGACAAAGTCCTTCGTCTTGCCATATTCCAGAGACTTTTCACCCCCGGAGTTATTCGCCACCATGCCGCCTACGGTACAGAGGTCGCGCGAGGCAGGATAGCAGGGAAGGAGCGCGCCGTGCTTAAGTGTTTCGGCTTCGAAATCGCGGTAAAAGACACCCGGTTGCGTCCGCGCCTCGTCGTCCGTGACATGCTCGACGTGCGTAAAATACTTCTTGAAATCAACGATGATCGAATCATTGATCGCGCCGCCGGCCATATCCGTCCCGGCACTCCGTGCCGTCACCGACAAGTGGGGCATGTGGGGTTTGCTGGCCGCGACGAGCCCGATAAGCTTCTGGACATCTGCGTCATCTTTGGGCATGACGACCAGTTCCGGCCGCAGTTCGAACATGCTGGCGTCATGACTGTAGAACTCGCGCGCCTCTGGACTATCGTTAATATCACCTTTGAAGCCACGGGCTGCAAGCAATTGCTTGAACTCGTCCACACTGGTTGCCACATCGCCTTTTGAGTGACCGTGTCGTGCTACTGTGTGAGGTTTGGGTTTGTGAAGAATTGTGCTATGCATACCCTAAGCTTAAGCGTTGCGAACACAGTTTACAAGCGCAGGGATATTCATGGGCTATCCGTGCGGAGACGGCAGGACTTTCGACGATGAGTCAGTGCACAGGGAAACACGGGCGTCATACGCATTGTCCTGATCAGGTGGCTGAGGCGGATCCTGGTTCCAGAAGGTGTTCGCCGCGGCATACACCACTTCACCGCGCGGGCCTGTTGGCGTCACCAATTGATACCAAAGACCCCTTGTACTCGTAACCGTCGTGTTTGGATCGTACTCGATACACGCGATCACCACCTGCTGGCCTATCTGTAAATACTGGCCTTTACCGCTAGCGTTCTGATAATTATCAAAGGTGTAAGCACCAAATTGCTCGACTTCGGCATATCCCTGCGATGGCCGCGTCGGAGTAACGTTTGCGGCTGCGGGAGATGTAGATATTTGTGTTTCGTTCCCTCCACGGGTAGCAGCTGTAGCACAACCACTCACAAACATGGATGCGCCCAAAAGTGCAGTAGCTCCAATGCGTTTCATCGCATATCCATAACGGCGTATTGTTTCTCCCGTTTTTCGCTGAACCGCCTCTAGCTGCATATCATCCCTCTCCGTTCAAACTACTAAGCATAACTATCGTGTGCAGATATTGCAATATATTTTCCGACACGTTTGTTAGGGGGTATAATCATAAGCATGACGGAACACAAACACCATAAACACCACGTGCTGGTGGTGGGCGCAGGCTTTGGAGGCATTAAGACAGCACTCGAGTTAAGCAAGCATGACGGTATCGCCGTTACGCTGTTATCTGACCAGACTAACTTTCGGTACTACCCGACGCTCTATCATACCGCTACAGGCGGCCTGCGTACGCAGTCCAGTATTTCACTTACGGATATCCTACCTACCGACAGGGTGACTTTAGCGCATGGCACCGCTGACCAGGTCGATCGCGAGCACAAAGCCGTACATACCACAGAAGGGCACATTATCCCGTATGACACCCTTGTACTAGCACTCGGTGTCGTTACTAACTACTTCGGTATCAACGGCTTAAAAGAATTTTCGTACGGTATCAAGTCGATCGAGGAAGCCAGCCGGTTCAAGGCACATTTGCACGAACAGCTAATAGACGATCGTAGGCCGGACCTTAATTACGTTATTGTAGGGGCAGGGCCAACCGGTATCGAGTTAGCAGGGGCACTACCAGGATATTTGCGGGATATTATGGCCAGGCATGGTATCAAACACAAGGCGATACACATCGATCTCATTGAAGCGGGACCGCGCTTGCTGCCGCGTTCGCCCAAACTAACATCACGTGCCGTGCGACGACAACTTCGAAAGCTCGGTATCAAGCTCTACCTGGGACAAACCGTCCAGGGTGAAACTGCCGACGCGCTGATGATCAACGGCCAACCGCTGAACAGCCACACGGTCGTTTGGACAGCCGGTACGGCGAACAACCCGTTTTTTGACCAGAACAAGTTCGCCATCAATGAACGGCACAAAGTGGTTGTCAATGATTTCTTAGAAGCCGAACCGAACATTTACGTTATAGGTGATAACGCCGCCACACAATACAGTGGTATGGCACAGACAGCGCTGCGCGATGCTCTATTTGTCAGTAATAACATTGTCCGCGCCCTGCACGGCGATACGCTGCAGCCGTATAAGCCAAAGCAGCCCATTTCTATTATCCCCGCCGGCCCGATGTGGGCAGCAGTGGACTGGGGCAAGTTACACTTCTACGGACGTGCCGGCTGGGCACTACGCGAAGCGGCCGACTGGCTTGGCTTCCACGACCTCGAACCCTGGTGGAAGGCTACTGAGCAATGGGCAACGGAGTTCGGTGCTGAAGAGAGCTGTCCCGTATGCATCGGCACAGCCCAGGAAACCATCGCTGCCGCCTAATGCGTCCCTGATGCCAGTTTGGCAATAAGCGCAAAATCGATGTAGTTGTGCGTGTCGCCTGGTGTCTCTAGGCAGTTCACCCGCCTGTTCCCGTGCATCTTGACGTAGGCTTCTACCAGTTCAAATGAACCGGTTGGATCATAGGTATTCTGAACAACTGTTGTCGCTGGCAAGCTGGCGAGTTTAGCGGCAATATCCTGATAGGTCTTGTTGACAACTTCCAACGGAAAGCCCAGGAATACGCACTGTGCGGGATTAAGCATCTGCTTTTCAACGGCTCGCGTCGTGATAACCGTACCAAGTGATTTTGCCACAATAACGTACTCTCCAAGCGTTGCTGCCAGTTTCGATGCTTGCTCCATCTCGTATGCGACATCCGGCTCGCTGTCACCCTGCCAATGTCGGTAGTCGAGAAATGTAACCACTTGAAAGTACGGCTGTAATGACTCGGCTACTTGCCGAACCCAAACTTGATGACGAGGGCTTTGCCCGCCTAGGATAAGCGCGTTCATAGTATCATCGTACTACATTTTCCTCTCCAGGGTTGATAAGCACTCGTATCGTACGAGTGCTAAAATGGCATTCCTTCCTGCTATAATTGAAGCCATGGACACGTTCCCGGAGGTGTATAAAGCGCTGAATGCGGCGCAAGCTGAGGCTGTCGATACAATCGATGGGCCGTTACTCGTCATCGCCGGGCCAGGAACTGGTAAGACACAACTGCTCAGCGCCCGCGTGGCGAATATCCTTGAGCAGACAGACACGCCCGCGCGCAATATCCTGTGCCTGACATTCACCGAAAACGGAGCCGAGAATATGCGTCGGCGCCTTGCCAGCTTTATCGGGCAACCCGCATACGACGTTACCATCAGTACGTATCACGCTTTTGGTGGCAATCTCATAGACCGTTACCCTGAATATTTCAAAGAAACCCGCCTACAGTCTGTTGCCGACGAACTGGTGCAACGACAAATCGTCAACGACATCGTGGAGGGATTGCACTACAGTAACCCGCTCAAGCAGACACGCTATCATCCGAACGACCTTATCTCCACCATCAGCGAGATGAAGCGCGCACTGCTCGACGCCGCCGACTTACGTCTCATCGCCGCCGAAAACTTACTATTCATCCAGCAGGCGAGCCGTGACGCTGCAACAATCCTCACCGGCTTTACCCGCATACCAAATCTGGAAAAGGCGTTGCCACTCTTCGAGCGCATACTTGCCGTCATACAGGCATACACGCCGGAACGTTCGATACATCCGGACTTCATTTCACTCGCCGATACCGCCGTTCGCACCTTGCACATGGCCATGGACGAGGCGGTTGAGAAAAAGAAAACCACACCGCTGACCAAGTGGAAAAATGATTGGCTAGTAAAAGACGGCGACAACCGGTTCATGCTGGCAGGCAAGCCAGAAAGCGAGCGCATGCAGGCGCTAGCAGGCGTGATGGAGCAATATTCGGCGGCACTGGAAACGCAGGGCCTGTACGACTACGACGATATGATTCTGCGCGCCGTACGCGCCCTCGAAGAGAATGACGAATTCCGCTGGACACTGCAGGAGCAGTACCTTTATATCTTATTGGACGAGTTCCAGGACACGAACAAGTCGCAGCTACGGCTCGTGCAACTGCTCACGAACAATCCTGTCAGCGAAGGACGGCCGAACGTCATGGCGGTCGGCGATGACGACCAGGCGATTTACGCCTTTCAAGGAGCGTTGTATTCCAACATGCTCGACTTCAAAGAGATGTACCGTGATGTTCGTATTATTAACTTGACGCAGAACTACCGTTCGACACCGGATATCCTCGAAGCAGCCCGCAACGTAGCTGGACAGATAGAAGAACGACTCGATATCGGCCACCCAGGCATGAGCAAAGATCTCACTGCCGCGGGGAAAGGTCTGCCGCAGACCGATCTCACGCGTTACGAATTCCTCAGTGACATCGCCCAGGCGGATTGGATTGCCCGTAAGGCCAAGACGCTTATTGATAAGGGAGTAAGTCCGCGCGAAATTGCCGTGCTCGCGCCCAGGCACAAGCACCTGGAGCAGCTCGTACCATACTTCAATAATTACGGCATTCACGTCAGCTATGAGAAGCGCGACGACATTTTGCAGACGGAGGTCGTACGCGAGCTCATTACCATGAGCCGGCTGGTCCTGGCACTGCACGACGGCGATGAGCTGACGGCCGATAGCCTGTGGCCGGAGGTGCTCAGCTACGAATTCTGGCGATTGCCCGTTAGCGAGATATGGAAGCAGTCGTGGCAAGTCGCCGATGCGCGTCGCCTGCATCGCGACACACCGGATCGCACAGTCACGTGGACACGCGCGCTGCTTGACGCAGGCGAGGACTTCCGCGTACCCGCACTATTGTTCATGACACTTGCCAATAAAGTTGCCGGCGAAAGCTGCGAAACTATGCTCGACTATCTCATCGGCACAGCGGAAATCGACACGAACGAATTCCATGCGCCACGGATCAGCTCGCCTTTGCGCGACTTTTATACCAGCGATGCCATGCGTGATATTAACCCGAATGTCTTTTACGATACATTGACGCACCTGACGGAACTGCGGGCACGTTTACGCGCACACCAGGCAATGAACGAGGGCGTGCTGTATTTGCGCGATCTTATCGCCTTTGTCGACTTGTACAAAGATGCCGGCGAACGCATGGTCGGTACCAGTCCCTATAACCAACGCGCCGACGCCGTGCAGATCATGACTATCTTCAAAGCCAAAGGGCTGGAGTTCGAGCACGTATTTGTGCCGTATTTGCAGGAGGAAGTGTGGGGAAGTTCGCGCGGTCAGAGTAACCGCCTGACTCTGCCGGCCAACTTAGCTCCCGCACGCCATGCCGGCGCGACCGACGACGAACGGCTGCGTATTTTGTTCGTAGCATTCACTCGAGCCAAGTACGGGCTGCACCTCACGAGTGTCGCACAGAGTTATAACGGCAAAGAATCCAAGCGCTTGCGCTACCTGGATGAGCGCGAAACGGCAGACGGCAGCGTACGGGACTATGTGCTGCCGGAACACGCTCGCCTCGTTATCCGCACGGATGACGCCCCGCCATCACAAGAATTGCTCGAGACCGATTGGCGCAAACGCCACCGTGACAAGGAACAATATGCCGAGCTGAAGTCATTGCTCGCGCCGCGGCTTGCCGCATACCGCGTCAGCCCAACACACCTCAGCACATTCCTCGACCTTGAATATGGCGGTCCCGAGCGCTTCTTCTTCTCGACCATACTCCAATTTCCAGAGGCACCGTCCACTGATGGCGAGTTCGGCAATGCCATACACGAGACACTCCAATGGGTACAAAATAGTGTCAACGAAACGGGGAGCGTACCAAGCACGAATGAAGCCGTTACGTACTTCGCAAGCCGTATGCGGCGTAAGAAGCTAACCGAGCAGCGTATCGCTCTGGAAATCGAGCGCGGCGAAACGGCACTAGCCGCATATCTTGCAGAACGAAGCGGCCAATACAAAGCAGGCGACAAAGCAGAGCAATCGTTCAGTAACGAGAACGCATTCCTCGGTGACGTGCACCTTGGTGGTAAGGTCGACCGGCTGGAAATCGACCGTAAGAACAAAGAAATAACCGTCGTCGACTACAAGACGGGTAAGAGCTTTTCCAAGTGGCTTAGCGATGCCAAACTATATATGTACCGGCGGCAGTTGCATAGTTACAAGATACTCATCGAACACTCTTCGACGTTTGCAGGCTACCACGTGCCAAAAGGCCGACTAGAGTTCGTAGAACCGGGTGACAATAACCGCATTCATGTACTGGAACTACCTTTCCAAGACGAAGAAGTCGAGCATACGCAGCAACTTATGGCAGCGCTCTGGAAGCACGTCCATAACCTCGAGTTTCCGGATGTCAGCGCGTATGCCGCCAGTCTCAAAGGCATCAAGCAATTTGAGCAGGACCTTATAGACGGCAATATCTAAACTAAAACCGCCCTGCGAGTGCAGGGCGGTTTCCGCATATAGTCGCGTGTAGCAGCTTAACGCTTGCTGCGCGAGCGGCTGCGCGATGAACGACTGGAGCGGCGCGGCTTCGAAGCGGTGCGCGGCTTGGCAGCAGTTTCAGACTTTGCGGGAGCCGAGGCAGGCAGCGGTGCTTCACGAACGCGTACGAAGCGTTCGCTAACAATGGTGCGGACACGCTCAAGGCTGGTTTCTGGAGCGTACAGCAATTCGTATACCAGGAAGCCAAGGATAGCACCCAAGACTGGGCCAAGGGCGTAGTTCGTCCAACCGCTAGAGCCGAATACGTCAAAGACACGGAATGACAGCGCAATGGCCGGGTTTACAATGCCGATAGATGCGCTAGAAGCGAGTATGATCGCCAACGTATAGGCAGCACCAATCGTCGCAGCGGTCTTGGCATTCAAGAAGCGATTAAATACCGCCGCAGCGTACCCGAGTGACAGTACAAGAGCGCCAACGCCTTCTGCAATCAATACTGTCCAGTCAAAGTGGCTGACCGTCGGCTGCAGTGACGTGTGCACGTAGAACGTGTAAATGTAGTATGCCGCCCATGCACCGAGCATTTGCGCGACAATGTATGCAATCGCCGGCATCGTCTTAACCTGCCGTGCAGCCCACATACCGATCGTTATCGCCGGGTTGAAATGTGCGCCGTCACCCGTACGTGCAAACAGCACGGTCATAACGGCGAGCGTCAAGCCAGCTACAATTGCTATAAAGTACGGCAACCCGATCGCCGAGTGCTGCACACTCAGCATCGCCAACGCCAAAACGCCGGTGCCGAGAAACTCAGCCACCACGATGGCTATTCGATTTCTCCCAACCATGGATCCCTCCAAAAAGTTAATTATGCCCTAAGCTTAGTATGCGGTTTCGCAAATTGCAAGCGCTTGTATGTCCTGCGTGCGTTTAGCGCACGACAACGCGCAAATCCGGACCGGCTAATACCGCGGCAACTGCAACGTTGTAGTACAACGCAGCAATGTGCATCTTGGTTGCGTCGTCATCTGTTTCTGACATGATTTTTGTGCCTTCGCGTACCGCCTCCACGTCGACATTGAATGCCTGGTATGCGTCACCGAACTCATTGCGCGCAGCAATACGATCGTACGTTTCATGAGCGCGCGTATTCACCACCAATGCCACTTCGTTGTGCGGACCGGACAACGTCACGACCGAGCCTTCGCCGGCAGTATCAACGAATGCCTGGCGCAAATTTTTGCCTGTAGCATCCGCGTAGCCACTTTGCAGCAGTGACTGCGCTTGCGCGACTAGCTCCTCGTGCACGCCCGCATCGACATGTTCGCCAAGCGACTCAATGAACCTGCGTATCGCGCTCGCGTTGTTCTCGTCCGCGATGAAACCCAAGATTGCTTGCAAATTATCCTCGGCACCGCACCCGCAACCTTCACCGGATGCGTGGTCCGCATCGTGACCGCCGATTTTATAGCCTTTACCGGCAAGTTGCGCGTACACATCATGCGCATGCCCGGCAGCGTTACCGTCATGGCCGTGCACCAATGCATCGGCAACAACAAGCGTGAATGTACCGCCCGACGAGTTCGGTAGAAGCTCGAGCTGCTTGTTCTCGGGCAGGCGGCCATCGACACACATCGCCGGAATCACTAGGTCTGTATGGGCAAACAAGTCACCACTGGCTAAGCGGCCAAGAAATTCTTGCAGCCGTTGCAGCTCAATTTCGCCGCGCTCGATACGTGCGTCAGGACCTATAGAACCGATACCGATGCCCAATTCCGGATATGTATGCTCTGCCATGTTATGCTCCTCTCAAGTCTTAGCAGTACGTATAAATACGAAGCCAGTGTACGCCTCTATATATGCAGCGGCAACCCGCAGGACATAAGCAAACTCTATCATTCTTATGCCTATTGACAATATATTGATAATGTTCTATGATGCATCAGTTCTGGCGAAGAACAAATCGTTTCCAGTTCAACTGGAAAAGTTCTCTAAAAGGAGAAAACGTGAGCTACCTAGATGATACTGGGATTACCCTCCCACTGTATGGCACTAACGAGACCGACACCATAGACGCGTACATAATCGCACGCGTTACAAACTTCTGGGCAGGCACTGGTCCTGGCTGGAGAATTGTCACGACTGACGGCTCCGTGCTCACCACGACACCCGATGGCTACGGCGCAATCGAAGCAAAGTTCCTTGAGCTTCGCGAATCAGATCCGTGGTATCAGAATCTCGTCCTTGTAGAGGTAGATATTCCCGATGATGAGGGAAGAGCCGCATTCGCGGACTTCGTCTGTCTTCGTCGAGTTCTCGACATTCATCCACTCGACAACGGTAAATCACGAATCACCGTTGAAGGTGTAGGGGATATCATCACGTCCGACTTTGTAGCTTCACAGCTGCACAAGTAGGGACATTCGTCGCCGCCAGAACACTCTTCCGTGCGAAGTTTGCAGTAATGCAGCAGTACGCCGGCAACTTGCCAGCATACCACTCTTACTCACTTCGCACGGAAAACCCTTTTTATAACCGAAACTAATCACATATGCTATCGGCCGGGGCGGCGGCGTTTGAGACCGGCAACCTGCAAGCGTGTCGCAGTGCGGTCGACAAGTGCCTGGGCGTGCTCCAAGCTAACCTGGTCTTTAGCTTCGGCCTTCAGCTTGAGCGCGCGTTCGTGCGCGGCTTCTGCCTCGGCCTGGTTGATATCCTCCGCATGGTCAGCTTCATCCACTAGAACATGCAGCTCGTTATTCAGCACTTCAATGATGCCGCCGTCGGTTGCAAAATATTCCATCTGCATATCGGCGTCGTGCTCATTCCGGCGCACGGCGATGACACCGCTCGTAGCAGTGCTAATAAGCGGCATATGGCCCGGCAACACACCGATCTGGCCGGCAAGCGTCGGTAGAATCACCTCATACACGTTGTCATCGAACTTGACGCCTTTGAGCGTGATGAGCTGGAGCCGGAGCGTGCGGTCCATAGACTCTACGCTACCTTTACGTCTTTGATGCTACCCTTGAGGTAGAAGGCCGACTCCGGCTTGTCGTCATGCTTGCCGTCGAGGATTTCTTTGAAGCTCATGATGGTGTCTTTCAGACTAACATACTGGCCGGCATTACCCGTGAATTGTTCCGCCACGAAGAACGGTTGGCTCAAGAAGCGCTGCACACGACGAGCACGTGCCACCGTTTGCTTGTCTTCCTCGGATAGTTCTTCCATGCCCAGAATGGCGATGATATCCTGCAGGTCTTTGTAGCGCTGCAGCAAGCGCTGCACTTCGCGCGCTACCTGGTAGTGTTCGTCACCAACAATCTCGGGGTCGAGGATAGTTGAACTTGAGTCGAGCGGGTCAACTGCAGGGTAGATACCGATTTCCGTGAGTGCGCGGCTCAAGACAATGGTCGAGTCGAGGTGCGCGAACGTGGTCGCCGGCGCGGGGTCGGTCAAGTCGTCAGCCGGCACGTATACTGCCTGGACGGACGTAATAGAACCTTCACGCGTGCTCGTGATGCGCTCCTGTAACGCACCCATTTCCTGCTGCAGCGTCGGCTGGTACCCGACGGCGCTTGGCAGGCGGCCAAGTAGGGCAGACACTTCGCTGCCGGCCTGGGTGAAGCGGAAGATATTGTCGATGAACAGCAGTGTATCCTTGCCTTGGTCACGGAAACCTTCAGCAATGGTCAGTCCGGACAATCCGACGCGCAAACGCGCGCCCGGCGGCTCGTTCATCTGGCCGAAGACAAGACTCGTATTTTTAATGACGCCCGACTCGGTCATTTCACCGTACAGGTCATTGCCCTCGCGCGTGCGCTCGCCGACTCCAGCGAAGACAGAGTAGCCGCTGTGGAACTTAGCGATGTTATTGATCAGTTCCTGGATAAGCACGGTTTTGCCCACGCCGGCACCGCCGAACAGGCCGACTTTGCCTCCCTTGGTAATTGGTGCGATGAGGTCGATGACCTTGATACCGGTTTCGAGGACTTCAACACGGCCGGATTGGTCAATAAGCGGTGGTGGTGTCTTGTGAATAGGCGCCTTTTGCTTGAACTCGCCACCCTTGTTATCAATCGGAGCGCCTACGACGTTGAACATGCGGCCCAATGTCGCTTCGCCGATCGGCACGCTAATCGGCGCGCCTGTGTCGCGTACGGCCGTGCCGCGCTGCAAACCGTCGGTCGTGCCGAGCGCTACCGCCCGCACGCTGGATTCGCTCAGGTGCTGCGCAACTTCCAGCACAAGCATCTGGCCCTCGTGCTCAATCTCCAATGCGTTATAAATTGCCGGCAGATGATCGGCCGTAAACTCCACGTCCACAACGACACCGACGATCTGGGTAACGGTACCGGTATTCGTTTTCTCTGTTGTTGCTGTCGCCATTATGTATTGCTCCTTATTATCCGTTCAATGCTTCCGCGCCGCCGCTAATCTCGGCTAATTCTTGGGTGATCGCTGCTTGACGCGCTGTGTTGTATTCCAACGTATAGTCATTAATCAACTCTGTCGCGTTGTCGGTCGCGCTCTTCATAGCCATCATGCGCATGGAATGTTCGCTGGCCAGGCTTTCGAGCACCACCTGCCAGACTTGCACTTCAATCAACCTCGTCGCGGTCGTGTGAATAACAGTCATAACGTCCGGCTCGAAGTTCATGGCCAGGGCAGGCGCCGCGGACACGTCGGCCGGTTTGTCGAGCTGCGCCGGCAACAGCGGCATACTAACCGCTTCTTGCAGGATGCCCGAGCGGTGAGTGGTGTAGAGCAGCACTACTTCGTCGACCGCGCTGTCTTCATACTGTTTGACGATACTCGCGAGAACCGGCTGGATATCCGCTTGCGTCGGCTCGTCGCCAAAAGCAGGGTAGTGCGCCATCAACTCCACATCCGCCAAGCGGCGTACAAACTGCACGCCCTTGTTGCCGATGGTAATAACAACGCTCTTCACATGCCCGCTGCGATCCCGGGCAATGCCTTGCGCAAGCAGCTTCAGGACGTTCGCGTTATACGCGCCGGCCATGCCGCTATTGCTGGTGATGACGACATAGAGGCGCGTCTTGATAGGGCGCTGGCGGAAGAGCGGATGTTCCTCCACTTCACTGTATGACGCCAACCGGCCGAGCAACTCGTAGGCGGCCTCACGGTACGGCCGGGCAGCCAAAGCGCGCTCCTGGGCACGACGCAACTTGCTTGCCGAGACGAGCTGCATCGCTTTGGTAATCTGCCGCGTGCTGCGGACGGAACCAATGCGGCGCTTGAGCGTTATAAGGCTAGCCATCTAAATTACTTTTTGGCCGGCTCCTTCGCCGTTTCGACATACGATGCCGCTATCTGCTTGGCAATCTTCAGTACCTCGTCACGCTGTTCGTCGCTTGGCTTGTCACCGGTATTGATCGATTCAACCAACTTAGCGTGCTTGTCTTTCAGCTCACGCAATAGCGCTTCTTCGGCTGATTTGATCTTCTCGAGTGGCACATGGTCGAAGACGCCTTGGGTAGCTGCCAGTAGAGCGGCATACATTTGCCAAATAGCGTAGGGAGAATACTGGAGCTGCTTGAGCAGTTCGGTTAGGCGTTGCCCGCGCTCGATAGTGTGGCGCGTCTCTGGGTCTAGATCGGTGGAGAACTGGCTGAAGGCGGCGAGTTCACGGAACTGGGCCAGGCCGAGCTTCAACCCGCTCGCTACGGCCTTGACCGCCTTGGTTTGCGCCGCGCCGCCGACGCGGGAAACACTGAGACCAACCGAGATAGCCGGACGGATACCCTGGTAGAACAGGTTGGTTTCGAGGAAGATCTGACCGTCGGTAATAGAGATAACGTTCGTCGGAATGTAGGCGCTAATATCGCCGGCTTGCGTCTCGATGATCGGCAGGGCGGTCAGCGACCCGCCACCGAGCTGGTCGTTCAGCTTGGCCGCGCGCTCCAACAAGCGCGAGTGCAGGTAGAAAACATCACCAGGGTAGGCTTCGCGCCCCGGCGGGCGGCGGAGCAGCAGCGACATCTGGCGGTAAGCAACGGCGTGCTTGCTGAGATCGTCATAAATAATCAGCGCGTGCTGCTTGTTATCACGGAAGTATTCACCCATGGCCGCGCCGGCATAGGGCGCAAGGTAGAGTAAAGCGGCAGGGTCTGCCGGACTGGTGGCAACGATGATCGTCTGATCCATTACGCCCTCGCGCTTCAGGCGTTCCTCCAGAGCAGCGACCTTGCTTAGCTTCTGGCCGATGGCCACATAGACGTTGATAACGCCAGTCTTCTGGCGTGCCTGATTGACCATCGTATCCACGGCAATGGCCGTCTTGCCGGTCTGGCGGTCGCCAATGATCAGCTCGCGCTGGCCGCGGCCGATTGGCACGATAGCGTCGATGGCCATAATGCCGGTCATCAGCGGCTCATAGACACTGCGGCGGTCGAGCACACCAGGTGCGGGTCGTTCGACACGGCTTGTTTGCTTGGTCTTGATCGGCTCCCCGCCGTCGAGCGGACGGCCGAGCGGGTCGACAACGCGGCCGACTAGTTCCGGTCCGACCGGTACTTCGAGCACTTTGCCCGTCAGCCTCGCGTGCGCGCCGGCCTTTACCTCAACATCTCCCCCGAGCAACACAGAACCGATTTCTTCCTCGCCCAGGTTCAAGGCAAAAGCCGTCACCGGTTTACCGTCGACGCCATCGATCTCGATCATCTCGCTATAGCCAGCGGTACGAAGTCCGTAGATCCAGGCAATGCCGTCGCCGATGCGCGTGACAATGCCGACTTTCTCAATCTCCGGCCGGTTCTTCAGCTCCTCAATCGCCGCACGGATGTCCTGCGACAAGGTTGCAATCGACAATGGCTCGCTCATAGGGTGTTCCTTATATATCCTTTCCACGGGTTAGTAACGACTTGAACTTCTGCACCTCGCCCGCGATGGTCAAATCCAACTGGTAGTCCACGAACGAGAGGCGCACGCCCCCGATAACTGACGGGTCAATACGCGGTGAGATAACGATGCGCTTAGCATTCGGGTAGATACGGCGCACTTCGCGTTCGATGTCCGCTTCAATTCCTTCGGTCAGCGGACGCGCACTGGTCGCCGTAACTTCGACAGTGCCTTCCTCGGCCCACGTCTCCTGTACATCGCGAAGCAGGGAATTCAGTTCGCCAGTGCGGTGCTCCGACAGAAGATAAGCCGCCAGAGCCTTTGCCTGCGGCCGCCCGAACGTACTACCGAGCGACTGGCGCGCTACGATGCCGGCGATAGTGCGTAAGGAAGTCTTCATGCCGCTTTACGCTCCCGGAGTGCCTTGTCGATGAGTGCCGCATCTTTTTGGGCGTCAACCTTCTGGCCAATGATTGCTTCGCTTACGTCAGATACCAGCTCAACGATCTTGCTTTCGAGGCGCTTGCCCTCGCGTTCTGACTCCAGCTTAATCTGCGCTTTGGCCTCGTTGATAATGCTGTCCGCACGCGTACGGGCCGCTTCTTCCGCGGCCTGCACGGCCTTCTTGGCGTCCGACTCGGCGGTAGCAATGATCTCGTCCGCCTGGGTCCGTGCCTGGTGCAGCGTGCTGGTCACCTTTGCTTCCAGCTCAGTCTCTTTGGCACGCATCGATTCACCCAGGGAAATACCGCTCTCGATCAGCTGCCGCCGTTCATTCAGCTTCTTCATGATTGGCCCGAATGCCCACTTGCGTAGGATCAAAAAGGCAATGATGAATGTGATGAGCTGAATCAGGAACGCCTGGGCGTTGATACCCAGGGCGCCAATGCCCGATGCGCTATCAGCAAATTGTGTTAGCAAAATTGTCATACCTCGAGGTTTGCGCGCTCGCGCGCAGCCGTTACTCCTTTTACTTCACGATGAATAATGACGCAAAGGCGAGTAGTCCGAAGAGCTCGACGATCGCGACGAACACCAGCGCTTGGCCGAAGACTTTGGTCGTCTCGGGGTTGCGACCGACGGAACGCAAGTAGCTGCTGCCGATCATGCCAATCCCGACTGCCGGGCCGAAGAAACCAATGCCAAGCATCAGGCCCTTTCCCAGGATCGTCAGGTCAATTGCCGCTGCCAGTAATGTCGTTACCATCTAGTATCTCCTTATAATTACTATCTTCATAAACAACCTACACAGTGGCCGGTTGTGCCGGCCTTTCCTCCATTGTTTCAGGTGTTGCGGACTCGGTCAAGCGTTCGTGGGGCACAGATTCATGAGCGGCGGCGTGGTTGACGGCTGCCGCCAGGTACATGATGCTCAGCGTCGTAAAGATGAAAGCCTGCAGAGCACCTTCGAAGGCGTCGATGAGATAGAACGGCGTTGCCGTCGCCGGTGCAATGATATGGCCAAGGTAGGCGAAGACGGCGATGACGATCTCGCCAATAGCGATATTGAGGAACAACCGGAGGCTCAGGCTGATAATCCGCATGAGGTTCGAGAACATCTCGAGCAGGCCAATGACAAAGTAGAGCGGGTTCAGCGGGCTGCCAGCAAAGAAGTGGCGAAGAAACTTACGGACGCTGCCGAACTCGCGGATAGACGCGCCCCAAACGACCAGCATGGTCACAGAAGCCGCTGCCAGGGTGCCGTTAAGATCGGCCGTAAACGGACGTAAGAGCGGCGTCTCGCCGATGTGAATGGCCTCGCCGACACCGGGTATCAGACCGAGCCAGTTATTGACGAGCAAGAAGAAGAACAACGTCGCGAAAAACGGCATATAGCGTCGCGCTACTGACTTGTCCTCGAACGCCGATTCCACCGTACCCATGATGAACTCTACGCCGACTTCGACAAACTGGAAGATGCCGCCCTTCGGCCGGACGCTCATACGTCGTCCGATAGCAATGAGGACAATAAGCATGATGGTGATGCTGATCCAGCCGTACAGGATAGAATTCGTGATAGTCACGCCGCCGATCTGCAAGACACCGCCAGGGGCGATACTTGTCTGGGGGCCGCTATCAGCTAGCAAGGTCAGCCCGACCATACTCACGCGCTCCCTCCGGACTTGTTAGACGGTCCGACATCACTAGAGGCCAAGCGGCTCAGGATACCAAAAACACCAACAGCAGCAACAAACAAGCCTCCAAGCGTTAGCCAGGGAGCCTTGTGGTAATGCTGGTCAAGGATATAGCCGCCGACGATGGGTACGATGACGACGAGCGCCAATTGCCACGCCAGCCCGAGAGCCTGACTGACAGCCATGCCTTCCTTGGCAATCGATGGCGTTTCAGTCGCCACCTCGTGCTCACGCTTTGCTTGGCCGCTCGGCTGAGAAGCCTGCGGCGTCGCTCCGTTTGTTTTCTCCATTACGTATTACTATAGCAATTGCATCTGTTGGCTACAAGCTGCTACAGTGAATTTTGGATACTTTACAATGTATAGTAACCTACCGTACAATAGCCATTATGAAGACAAAACAAGTCACTATCTACAGCGCCACTTGGTGCGCTTTTTGCCACATGGCCAAACAGTACCTTGACCAGCGTGGTGTGCCGTACATCGACAAAGATGTGGATCAGAGCATGGACAACTTGCGCGAGTCGGTTGAGAAATCCGGCCAGCGTGGCATACCCGTCATCGATATAGACGGTCAGATTATCGTCGGCTTTGACCGGCCGAAGATCGACGCCGCCCTCGCCAAATAACTCTCACACCGCATCAGCTATACTGTCTGAAGAACTATGACGTTTGAGGACTACCAGACCAAAGAATCGGTTGTCGTCGTGTACACCGGTGAAGGAAAGGGCAAGACGAGCGCCAGCTTAGGCCTACTTGGTCGCGCGCTTGGCAACCGATGGCACGTCGCGTTTATTCAATTCATCAAATATTGGGGTGTCGGTGAGCATGTCTTCCTCCGCGATATTCAACCGCTATACAAGGACAAGCTGCATTTCTATAAAGGAGGCAAGGGCTTCTATGGCGCACCCGATGATCTGAGCCCGAAGCAGTTGACGCCCGAGCAGCACAAGCAAGCTGCCCGCGACACATTCGACGAAGCGTTCCGCTGCGCGACGAGCGGCAAATACGAACTAGTCATCTGCGACGAGATCAACAACGCCGTGCACGACGGCTTGCTCGGCACCAGCCAACTCAAGGAACTCATCGAGAAGCGCTCGCCCAAGACCAGCCTCTGCCTGACCGGCCGCAACTTTCCGGAAAAGTTGCTACCGCTCACCGACATCGCCACCAGTATGGACAAAATAAAGCATCACTTCGACGATAAATATCTGGCGAACAAAGGCATCGACTACTAAAACCGATGTGTCAAAATTCAGACTGTAGCATTTGCACGGAACAGGTGTAATAAGCGGTGTTAGAGGCGGTAAGCGATAGCAATATTGGCATTCTTGACACGTGAGTGCTAGATTCATATATTGTAGGCGGCGACACCGCCATTTGAGACACGTTAAACGTAAAAAAGGAGGAACGTATGGCAAACATCATCCGATGGGACGACCCGTTCTCGGGCCTTACCAGCTTGCACTCGCAACTGGACGACATGTTTAACAACCTGCTCAGCAGCACGCCGGCTCCATTGGCACGCGGTATGGCGTTGCCCTCGATGGACGTCTATAACGAAGATGACAAGAACTTGGTCGTCGAAGTTCAGGCGCCGGGTTATAACAAGGACGATGTATCTGTTGATGTGCAAAATGGCGTTCTCGAAATCCGCGGCGAGAAACACGAGAAGGAAGAAGACAAAGGCAAGCAACGCAACTACATGGTGCGCGAGAGCCATGGCAACTTCTACCGCCGCCTGGCGTTACCAGAAACTGTCGATGCAGACAACGTTTCTGCCAGCTTCGACAACGGCGTGCTCAGCGTCACCCTGCCATATAAGGAACTACCGCAACCTAAGCGAATTGCTATCTCGAGTGGCAAGCGTAGCGCCAACAGCACACCTAGTAATAAGAAAAGCTAATACCGACTGTACGCAGCGACGCCACACCTGAGCCGCTCCTTGCCAGATACCGTATAGAAGTCCAAGTGGTACGCAATCAGTGTTCGCGTAAGCCAAGCAACTTTTCGGTCAAAAGTATCTGGTAGCTGCCTAGCCAGACGAACCAAGCCAACGGGTAGACGAGCGGCCAAGTTTGCTTGTAGTCGACACGGAATGTCCGCGGCCACATAGCAAGATACGGCCAGAGCTTAGTACGATCGCTGAGGATGCGCCGTGCTACCGCGCCGACGCGCGGTATCTGTCCGTAGGCTACGCTGTAGCCGGCAGTATGCAGGTGGATCCCGAGGTCGAGGTCCTCGTGCATATCATTACGCATGCACACCGAGTCCCGTGCAGCGAGCCATGCTTCGCGCGGTAACGCGCCATTTGCGCCCCAGGGGAAATAGTAGCCAAGCAGTAGGCGATTCAGCCGGTGCACGACAAGGTCGTACATGCGTCCGACCGCACGGCCGGAACGCAAGTTATAGAAGTAGCAGCCGCCAGTGACGGCACTCTTGGCGTGGGCCGCCTCGGCATAAAACGTCTGAATCTGAGCAACCCAGTCGGATGGCAGGATGGTATCAGCGTCAATCCGCGCTAGTATGTCACCCGTGGCAGCATTGAAGCCGCGGTTGCGCGCGAAAACGATACCTTGGCGCGGCTCGGCCACCACCGTCACGAACGGGAATTGCCGCGCTATATCTGCTGTCTTGTCAGTAGAATTGTTATCGACAACGATTACTTCATAAGGTTTGGCCGTCTGTTTGGCAATCGCTTCCAGGCAGCCGACAAGATGGCGCTCCTCGTTGTAAGCAGGTATGATAATGCTGATGCGTTTGTCATCCATATTAGGATCTATTGTATGGCACGTCGGTTGAAAAAAATCGCGGCATTCCTGCAAGCAACCATCGCTCGCGGTATTCATTTCTGGCGCGGCGCCTGGTGGCACAAAGCCATTGCCATAGTCATAGCGGCTATTATTATCCTTTTCGGCGCAATGTTTGGCATAGCCAAGTGGTATGTCTGGAGCGAACGGAACCAGCCGCTCGTACTCGGCGCAAGCTTCGTGCCCGACTATGCGAGCTACCTCGGCGTCGATCCACACGCCACCTTCACGGCCATGCTCGACGACCTGCACATCCGGCATTTCCGGCTCGTTAGCTACTGGAGCGATATTGAACGGAGCAGAGGCACGGATGATTTCTCCGAGCTCGACTGGGAGTTCAGCCAAGCTGCGGCACGAGGCGCCAAGATTACTCTGGCCATCGGCCTGCGGCAGCCGCGCTGGCCGGAGTGCCACATGCCGGACTGGGCGACGAGCGAGCCGAAAAGCGTCTGGCAGCCACAGCTCGAGCAATTTATGACTACCGTCATCGACCGCTACAAGGGAAATCCAGCGCTCGAGAGCTATCAGCTTGAGAATGAGTATTTCCTCACCGCCTTCGCGACTTGTGCCGACGAGAGCCGTTCGCGGCTCGTCGAAGAAGCCGCACTCGTCCGCAAACTAGACCCGTCGCATACGCTTATCATTTCCCGCAGCCAGAACGCCGTTGGTTGGCCCGTGGGGCAGCCGCACGCCGATGAATACGGCATTTCCATCTACCGCCGGGTCTGGACGCCCTTGTTCGGCGGCCGTTATATCGACTACCCGTTCCCGGCCTGGTACTACTCATTCCTCGCCGGCGCGGAGAAACTATGGAGCGGTAAAGACACCATCATCCACGAGCTGCAGGCCGAGCCGTGGACACCCCATGGTGCGCCCATCAACGCTACATCTCTGGCAGAGCAGAACAAATCGTTCAATGCCGACCGGCTGAAGGGAATGGTAGACTTCGGCAAAGCAACCGGTATGAGGAGTATGGACCTCTGGGGCGCCGAGTACTGGTACTACCGCATGGTGAAGCTGCACGACACGAGTGTGTGGAATGCGGCGCGCCAGGAGTTTGCCGACAATGCCGGTCATTGATCCCAAGCGATTCGGCGTTAGCTTCTCACTCAAGCAGTGCAACAACTTCAAGCTCGACCAGACAGAGACGCTACATTGGCTCATCGATGATGCCGGCTTCCGGCGTTTCCGCCTCATGAGTTATTGGGACGAACACGAGAAGACACGCGGCAAGTACGACTTCGCGGCACTCGACGAGCAGGTAGATATCATCGAGCGGGCAGGGGGCGTGGTCAGCCTGAGCCTGGGAGCTCGCCAACCGCGCTGGCCGGAGAACCACTGGCCCGATTGGGCTTGGCAGCTGCCGAAGCCTGAGCGTAACAAAGCACTCTTCGCATACATTGAAACGGTCGTCAAACGGTACAGCGGGCGTCCATGTCTGATCAGTTACCAACTCGAGAATGAAGCGCTGCTGACTAGCTTTGGCACCCGCCCCGACACCGACCGTCGCCGGCTGCGGCGCGAATTCGCACTCGTCAAACGTCTTGACTTATCACAGCCCGTCGTCATAACAACCAGTACCTCTTGGGGCATACCGCTCCGGCCGCCCATCCCCGACATCGTCGGCTTCTCGTTCTACCACACCTACTACAACGGCCGTAAGGGCCGCTACCAGAAAGCCGGCGGCCACTACGTCTCGCTCCATCGTTTGCGAGCGGCACTCATCTGGCTTATCTGGCAGCGGCCCAGCTTCATCCACGAACTGCAGGCCGAGCCCTGGGCGCCGAAAGCCATCTGGGAAGTCGGCAGCGAAGAACAGGACATGTCGATGGGACCGGTCCAGATCGCCCGTAGCATCCATCTCGGCCGTGCGACCGGCCTTTACCCGATTGACCTCTGGGGCGCCGAATGGTGGTACTGGCGCTTCAAGCATGGCGATCCTAGTATCTGGGAGGCTGTCCGGCAGTCGCTAACACAGTAATTTTCAGGTATGATGCAAGGGATATGCCCAAGAAGAAATCCCGTCAGCACAAGACAATTACTAACCGCCGCGCCCGTTACGACTACGAGCTCGGCGATCAGTTGATTGCGGGCCTCGAACTGACGGGCAGGGAGACCAAAGCGCTACGGCTTGGCCACGGCCAATTGCAGGGTGCCTACGTCACGGTCAAGGACGACCAGCTATGGCTGATTAACGCCGCCATCATCGGCTCAGGTGGCATTCCAATCAGCGAGAGCGAGCAGACGCGCACCCGCCGACTACTCGCTAAGCGACGCGAGATCGACGCACTCATCGAGGCCAAACGCCAGGGCCGCACCATCGTCCCGCTGGAGATTCTCACCCGAGGCCGGTTCATCAAGCTCCGCCTCGCTATCGGTAAAGGCCGGAAGAAATACGATAAGAGAGAAGTCTTGAAAAAGCGTGAAGAAGACCGCCGCATCCAGGTGGCGCTCAAACAACGATAGCACCGGCCGCCATTTGCAAAAGGCGTGCAGGTGGACCATACTAGGAAGTGCTTGTTGAGGTGAATAAAAGCACTGCATGAGAATTGCAATGGTTGCGCCCCCCTGGTTGTCGATTCCGCCAGTGGGCTACGGCGGAATCGAAAACGTCTTAGCGGTCCTCGTACCCGCCCTGATGAAACTTGGCGTCGACGTTGAGCTGTTTACTGTCGGCGACTCTACTATTCGAGCCACCAAGAACCACTCTTTATATAAATCCGGCCAGTACGACTACATCCACCGACCAATGTACGACTCGATGCCGATACTCATCGCGCAGATCCTATTTGCACTGAGAACTACACGCGAAGCAGGTAACTTCGACCTTATCCACTGCCATAACGGCTTCATCGGCCCGTTAGCTTCAGTCTATTCCGATGATTCGCTGCCGCCACTTGTGCACACGCTGCACGGACCGCCCTTCACAACGCTCGACCGGCTGGAGCGTAACATACCCGACAACCTGCCGATGTGGCGCGAATACGGCTTGGCCGCAACCAACAAAGTCTACTTTATCGGCATATCCGAAGCACTGATGCGTCCGGCGCCGCGCGAACTTAAGCATATGATCCTGAAGCCGGTCCACAACGCCGTCGACCCGAGCCTGTTCCCGTTCCTGGCAGAGAAGAGCGACTACTTCGCTACGCTCGCTCGCTCTCACCCCGACAAAGGCCAGACTATTGCCGTGCAAGCCGCACGGAAACTTGGCGTCAAGCTAAAGTTGGCGGGCGTCGTCGCCGACCTCAAACGTCCACGGCAGGTACTGATGGAACTCGCTAACCCGCTCAGCCGTTACCGTGGTATTGATGACTTCCGCTATTTCAGCGACGAGATATTCCCGTATCTTGAGGAGGACCAGATCGAATATATCGGCGACCTCAGCGGGCAGGCTAAGCTCGACTTCCTGGCCGGCGCTAAGGCATTGCTATTCCCGATCCAATGGGATGAGCCGTTCGGCATGGCCCCGATCGAGGCACTCGCTTGTGGCACACCGGTCGTAGCTATGGCACGCGGCGCGCTGCCAGAGATTATCCAGCACGGCGTGAACGGCTTCCTGGCACACACGACGCGCGAGTTCATGCAGTACATGCGCCGTGTTGACGAAATCGATCCTGTCGTCTGCCGGCGCTCCGTCGAGGAACGCTTCTCGGCGCACCACATGGCACGCGAGTATTTGCAACGCTACAAAACGATCTTGCGCCGTACGGCTGGCGTACGCCGCTGACGGCGGCGCAACGGCTTCTCCCGTATCCTGACTGCTGCCAGTATCTGGTTTTCAAACTCCAGTTTGCGCTCGTCGGTCGTGCGTTTTATCTCTTGAGCATGGTGGATTTTGAGTGCCAGGATAGCCGCCACACTCCATGCCTGGACATCTTGCGGCGGTTGTTCCAGAAGGTTTGTGCGCTTGTTCGTGTGATCCATCACTTCGACAAGCCGCGTGTTCAAGCGGTAGCTCGGATCATCATCGCCGCGTAGGTACTCGGGAAAACGTTTTGTCGCCGTCACATCCTCCAGTAGTTTGCTATTAATATGCCGCGCCAGTCCATGGTAGCCGAGTGTCGCCAGGCCGCTGGCGATCATATAGTTATCCCATATCCAGACGCTGCCGTCGTGATATGCGCCCGGACGGTAGCGTACCTCGTCGCTTGCCAGTGTCCGGATACCGTTGAGGCACAGCATATCTGGAGAGAACAGCTGAGTAATGACCGCTTCACGGCGGCGCATTATCTCTGGTTCGCTACCGGCGAGCAGACGCGAGTGGAGCAGGTGACCCATATTGGAGGCGCGCACTTTCAGCTGTCGCAGCCGACCGCGACCGTCACGGTCCGTTCCAAGTACGAAGTAACCGCCGTGCTCGTCCGTCCAGAATATGTCCATGATCGCTATATAGAGCAGGGCTGCCCGGTGACGTAGTTCCCGTGCACGGCCTTTCTCACCAAGCCGTTTGCAGATATCGGCGGCATCACAGAGCGCATCGTAGGCTACGCGCTGCACTTCCACCGATGCAATACCATGGCGGTGGTTCGCAATCTTGCCGGCTCGGTGGAAGTAGGCGTCCCACGAGTCTTTCCAGGCTTGATTCTCCAGGCCGCCAGGACTCATATGTTTGAACTCGAGGAGTCCTTCACGGTTAGCCTCCAGTCGACGCTCAATCCAGCTCGTCGCCGCCTCAAAGGCATCACGCATGGTATGGAGGACGCTATCACGGCCAACATAGGTGTGTTTCAGGAAAGCAAAGCCTTCGTGCGTTGAACGGCAGTACGCGGCAAGCGTGCGGATGAACTCCGGCGTCGCGTCTACGGAACCGTAGTACGGCCAACCCCAGCCGCGTTCAGCGGTCAGCTTTTGGGCAATCGGATCAGTTGCCGGATCGCGTATTTCGTGTGCAATGCGCCCGGGCTCCTCCTCACGTGTATTGTCAGTCGTTACACCTTGTGTTTCTGCCAGCTTCACGAGCGTCGTATGAGCAAGTGCAGGGAACTCTTCCACGAGGTCCATTGCTGCCCGCAACGAGTCGCGACCGAAGATCGTTTCGTAACGGTGGAACTCCGGGTCGTTCCCGCGCCCCTTCAGGGCAATCGATGCCAGTAGCGGTCCGAAGCCACCGATCTGTCCCGGCCTATCTACCTGCGCCAGCCGTAGCAGTGCGCTCATGTCCGTCGGCACATTGCGCGGGGCGCGCCTGCTTGTCTGCTCGACGCGCACAATCTCCTCCCCGAGCAACAGGGTGGGCAGTGGCGGCTCGTGCGTAGCCATACTATATGTATAGTAGCATTAGCGGTGTCCCGACTGTTGCCACTACACCATATATCAGATATAATCCCACTGTCTCAACCGTAACAAGTTGAGTGTTCTTTTTGTTTACGGTCCGGGGTAGCTCAGCGGTAGAGCGGGTGGCTGTCAATGGCAGCCTCTTACGGCAACGTTAGAGTGAACATAGGGTGAATTGCGGGAAGTCTACATCATTACGACAAGATAATCCGCAGCCAAGCCAGAATTAGGATAAAGGATTCTGGAAGGTTCAGAGACTAGAGAGTGAGCCTAACAATAATCTCTCAATAGCGCCCTACGTCTCTGTTTCGAGACGATGAGATAGTCCACGCTTGCATGAAAATGCAGGATAAGTGTAACCACTAGGTCGCTGGTTCGAATCCAGTCCCCGGAGCCAGGTAAGAATTACAACAAAAAGACCGTGTTCCTATGACCGGTCTTTTTGTATATTCTACCTCTGTTAATTAGTCCTGAAAGGGCAGTGACCGTAGTGCCCCGGGGCACCTCAGCAGCGCTTTATTCGATCGGGTTCCTAGACCGTGCCAAAACGACTCCATATCTGTTATTTCAGTTCGAGTCCAGCCCTCCCCTCGTAGACTTTGATCGAGATATAATGAGGCTAAGGTTTAACGACTTTTGTTGAGACTGATAAGCATGGCTAAGAGATTCATAGACTCATACGTACAGAATAAATACTTCTTACAAAATCCTCCAAAAGATCGTAAGGATTTTATTAAGCACTGCCAAAAGCTTGGCTTGATGAAGGAGAGAGCACTCCCAAGAGAAACGAGAGAAATCCCCATAAAACCTTTGCTGGAGTTCGGAGTGGCCGCAAGCAACAACATGTTCGCATCGACTTTCCCCGGCAGCCCTTTCGATGCTCGCACAGAGCTGAAAGCACTTATAGAACAGGGGGATCTCACTTCACCGCTATTCGATAGCACTCATCCGAGCAAGCATGTCGTAGACCAGTATTATTCAAGCTTCCAGTTTATTCAGATTGATAAAATTACTAACGACATATTTTTTGATGAAGAAGATATAGAATCTCTAATTAAACTCAGCGTCAGGATGCAAAATGTTTATATGCCGTACTTTAGGTCAGGCGGCAAACTCATACAAATGAGTGGGATGGACGAAGACTGGCAGGACAGAAGAATTGCTTTCAGTCTCAATCAGTACTTAATTGACGAGAAGCTTGAAATATCATCTGTACTACGTTGGTATCAAAAGTTGCCCGACCTTGCAAAGCCACTGCTCGGAATTCCCCGATCTGATAGCAACTGGCTCGAACTATGGACAAATATAGACTGGAGCAAAAAAGAAGCACTAGAAGGCGATGTTAGGCGTGGAGTAGAGTACTTGCAATGGGCGGTCATGCTGAAGCTGGTACTTCAGGATTATAAGCAAGCAGAGGTACTTGATATTGATGAGATTGATAATTTAGTGCCGGAGCAGATACTCGACTATGTGCCGTCAGAGATGGACCAAAGGGCGACGCTATTACGAGCATGGCGCAACTATTACTTCACCGATCATGACACCGGCGTCAACTATTACCATGACAAATATCGTCGGCTAAATTATCTTGCCAACTCTTTTAGGTTAGAATATCAACCCAAGGTAATTCTTTTTGTTGAAGGGCCCATAGAGGTCAAAGTCTTACCGATAATATTCGAGGCATACGTTGGCTTGCCAGGATACTTTGGTATAGAGATCAAGAGTTTAGATGGCGTCGATAATCTCAAGACTACGCACGACGATATTATGCGACTAAAAGTATTAATGAAGCAGCTTAATTCTAAGATAAATCAGAAAGTTGCTTCTAAAGATGAAGAAAAAGAGCTGAAGCAACTAATCAAACGTCTTGAGCGAGTAGAAATCATCACTAGCAATTGGGAAGCTTTCATAAACTTCAACCTAGAGAAATGGCAGGCAATTCCATTCTTCTTGGCCGACAACGAGGGCCAGCTTCAGCGAGTACTCAACACGGCAAAAGTGCTTAAATACCAGGGGCATAACATGGACGTACCCGTCGAATGGCAATTCTTATGGGGTACAACAAATAGCCAAACTCCATGGGTTGGTGATAGCTTCGAGATGGCTAATTTCAGCAATGATGAAATTAGCCATGCGCTAAAGGAACTCTATAACGATTCGGTTCCATTGGATGATATACAAAACCTACGTGATACGCGAAAAGGATTGGGTAAACTTATCGACGATCTCAACAGGCAAGATCCTACAAAGAAAAGGATTAAGTTAGATGTAGCCGCTTCTCTAGCAAAGGATATGATAAAGCTCCACAAGGAAAACCAGAACCTTGAATTCAATCGACCCGTCTTCGAAGCAATCAATAGAGTGCGAAAGATTGCCGCATTAAATCACTCTCCCACAAACATGATAGGTGAAGCCCGTAATAGAGAGGCTATCCTCAAGCAAATAGACGGCAAGGCTTCGGATTAATCATGTTATGGTGTGCTACGTCTCGCTTATTCTGCCCGATTGAGCGATAGACGTGCTTTATTTTCTCTCAAGTACTGCGCCAGGCCAGACAATTCAGGTATTGAATCCATTGGGAGTAAAGCCTCCGCCCAATCAATATCACCAATCAATCGTATAGCCGTAGCGCTGTCTAGCCTCAGCATTAGCTCGCTCACTATTTCAGGGAAATCTTTCATAATGTTATATATGGCCGATAGGCCTCGATTCTTTAATCTGAAGCCACTTGCCTCGTTCAAAAAGCACTCAAAGACTACACCCTTTATAAACCCAGACGGGTAGCCAGTATGATCACTGCTCAATAATTCAAGATATCTGATTGCTGAGCCCGCCGTGCCATCCGCCGCTTGTAATATGTTCCTTCCCAAATTTTCCTGTTGCTCTACAGTTAGGTCCGCTAGTTCTGCACGATTATTGTTTAGTAACACATCTGCTGCTGCATTTTGTGTTGGCCAATTATGAGAGCTCAGGCCCTCAATTATTTGAGTGTATGCTAGGGGCGTCTTAAGCCCTGCAGTCTTCACTGTACTAAAATCTAAGCTTTCAATCAGGCGCTTTTGAGCCGCACTTAGCTTATTTTGCTCCCATAGTGGTTCGAGACGCTTAACGCCAAATGGCCTAGCTCGCGCGTTAGTTAGGGCATGTGACACAATTGTATTTCTAGCTCTTTGACCAATCTCATCGTATAGATCTATATCGGAGAGAAATATCAGCTGAGAGATCATAGGACAACCCATGACAAAATCGTGCCATTCTGTCGGAGTGTTATAGCTAATACCTACCGTTTTAAAAAACTCTGTAAGAAACCACTTTCCCCTCATTATTAAGGGCAGCAACGAGGGATCTCGTGTCATTTGTTCTAGCTTACTGCTGTAGCTATTAGCCATCTGTTTATATCGAGAAGGATCGATGCGCACCGAGATCTCTCTTGCATACTCAGCAACACTTGCCTTACTTGGTTCCAGGAAATCTACATTTCCCACCAGCCGTTCTATGAGGGTTTCCACATATTTCTTCCGGTATAATGTAGGGCGGCCAAGTACCTCCTCAATCACAATATTAGCAGCGCTCACAATTTCTTCATCTGATGGTGCAGTTTCATAAGGGTGACCATAGACACAACGCATTTCATAAATGTAAGTCAGTTTCTGAAATACAACATCATCAATAAGCTCATATTCCTTAGCACGCTTAAGAATTGTTTTATCGGCACTTTCTTTTCTGGCTTCAATGGACTCTATCTCATTGACAATCTGGACGGCCGCATTGTCACGTGTGGATGCTTCATGAAATTTACGCTTTAAAGATTCTGCCACACTTAGCCAAATTAGTATGTAGCATCCCCGAGGCGCTCCGTTGCGTGCAGAGGCCACCGCCTCATCGAAAAGTGGCTTGTCATCATCATTGAGTATTCTCGTTGCGTACGTAGATAAATCAGGCATACTGTCAATTCTAACGTTGCCTCATCAAAAAGCACAGTCCCTCTACATCTCAACTATAAGACCAGTTGAATAAATCCTATGAGGTGACGACAGAACCATTTCGAAGTGCAAACTTTGTTTGAATTCCTTCAATCAGCTCGGCGATAAGCTTCGCGTTTGACGACGACAGCACATAATCCGCGTATGATGCCAGTGGCTGGATACTCGCCGTGGATACTCCATATCGTGGCAAATGATAAAGCAGTACTTTTTGATGATCTGCCATTGCTTTTTGGATTTGGTACGAAACTTTAATACCAGGCGCGTGACCAATTACATACTCTTTGATTTGTTCCCGCATGTCGGTTTCATTCACGTATTTTTCTGTACAGTTCGGGTCCTTGCGCTTAGTGCAGTGGTAGTAGACATGACGATTGTATGTGCCATCCTTGAGCAGCTTATATTTTTCCTCGGCGGTGATTTCTGCGCCGCAGCTACCGCAGGTAAGCAGACCTTTGAAGGCAAATCGTTTCGATCCCCATTTACCCTTATAATCGACACGACCGACATGGATTTGGTCAAATAGCTCTTTAGTAATAAGTGGCTCGTGCGCACCCTTAAACCACGTACCCGATCCTTCAGGCCATTCGAACTCGCCGTAGTAAAACGGGTTATTCAGTATTAAGTAGACCTGCGACAGCGTTACGTTTTTACCCGAACGATTCGTGCATCCAACTTCCGCCAGCCAGCGCTGGATCTCGCGCCCTGGTACGCCTTGCGCTGTTTTCTCGAATACCTGTTTTATAAACTCTGCTCGTTCTGGATCAAGAATTACATCTTTGATGCCGCCGAATGCTCGATTGATATAGCCGAGCGGGGCAACGCCTGGCCGCCAGCCCATTTCGAGCTTTGTTTTCATGCCACGCTTTACATTAATGCTTTTATTATCGTTCTCTAGCTTGGCCTGCGAACAGAGAATCATGAGTAGGAACTTCTCGTTCGGACTATTCCTGAACGTCTGTGAATACGTTCTAATGTGGAGTAGCTTCTGCTGGTCCATAAGATCCACAATCGAGCCTAAGTCACCCGCGTTACGACTCAACCGGTCGGGAGCCCAGGTGAGAATGGCATTATATTCACCAACTGCGATTTCAGTGAGCATTTCATTGTATTTAGGACGTTGGCCGGAATCTTTCGCGGAGTGGCTTTCTTGCTTTTCGCAAACTACGTTTAAACCTTCACGCTCGGCCATTGCTCGCATCTCGTTGAGCTGTGAGTCAATGCTCATTGCTTGGCGCTCATCTGACTCACTGGATTTACGTGCGTACAAACAGTACTTGAGTTGAATGTCTTTTTCCATCAACAACAAAGTACCGCAAAGAAATATAAAGTCTAGTCCAATAACGTAATATATAAGTATGCAGAAATTACCCCTAGATGAGGAAGGCATAAAGACTTTTTCAGAACTCATAGACTCAATCTACAAAGCGATGGGCGAACCACTACCACATGGAGAAGCAATGCGTGATGGAGTGGATAATTACACTAGCGCAGAAGGTATGACTGACTTCTCTAAAATGTTGCGAAATTCGATGGCCAGTCAACGGTTATTTTCTCTTAAGGACAAGATCACGGATTTAGTTTTTACCCACCAATGCATAAGTGGCAAGTTAAAATTTAGCGCTAAGGATATAGGCAAGCCCTTCGTTGATGAGTATATGTCCCGCAATCTTACCTTCTTAACGATGCAAGCGGTGAGCGCAGCATGTAACTACATGGCATATTATTTCGACCTCGACACTAAGGATGCAGAACTCGATTTCATAGAGCTTAGGAACTTTCTATTTATACATGATCCCAAGGCGTGTCTAAATATCGAGAGTTACATATTGAGGGCAGAATCATTACGAGCAATCGAATCGCTATTTGCGTCGACCGAAAAGGATTACTTAGGTCTTTCGACAATGATCTACAATCAAGAAAATAATATGGAGATGACAGCGGTTAAGGGTTACCCTGTCAGCGAGATCATTGAAAATAGCAAAGACGTAATAAACAGGATCTATAGTTTTCTAGTTTTCTTCGAGGCTCATATAAAAGATAAATATAAGGGCCTAGGATTTAACTCACCTAATGACTTTGCTGTGACCGTAAACCCCGAAACCGGATTCTATCAACCAGCCAATCATGCTGGTATAGAAGAAGCCAAAAGAAAGTTACCCGTTAAAATCTTCAACCTCACGACAGAGACGCCAACGCTGATAAGCACAGACAATTTTGACCTATATAAGACTCATACTTTTGAGGAGTTAAAAGACCTGTTTTACAGATCAAGTGCCCAGATCCACACAACATTCAAGGTTGAAGACGGAAAATCATCAAAAGTTGAACATATATCATTACCCGCTCAAGAAGGAGCGTTATATTGGACCCATACGCTCATACCAAAAGATGACATTAACAAAGAGTCCCGTTTTCTTTTTGATTCAACTTTCACAGAGGATATATGCCTTTTACTAACTTGGCTGGGCGGAAGAGGTGTATACACTCAGCAAAGTGCCTTACGCTATAGTCACAAGGCCAAAGCTACGGTTCAAATCCATAGTTTAGAAATGGCCACAGCGCTAAATCAAGCACTCTCTACATACTCAAAGCTTAAGGATGACAAATTAAATGGTATCGGCTTAGCATTAACAAAATATCGTGAATCTATGCAGCCCATGTCAGCAAACATAGAGTTAGTACGGCAGTGGGAAATAATAGACATGCTGGCCGATCTTTTTTGCGAGAACCCAATGAAAAATATCCCCGAGGAATACAAAGGTAAGCACGAACAACTGAAGAACGCCATCAATGAACGCCTAAAGATTGCAGAAGCAGACACGGTTTTCGACCTTACAGGTAATGAAAGGCTCACACCGATCATGTTAGACAAGAGTATTCGCCAAAAGCTAAATGAGCTTATAGCTCAGCTTGACGTCGCCAACTACTTAGGTGTAGACCCACAAAAGCTCAGTACACGAATAGGACAAGCCTACGGTTTTAGAAGCAAGTTCACTCATTCCTCTAAAGCTATATCAGGAAATAAGCAAAAAGACTTAGAATTCGTGGGTTACTACTTCTTTTCTGCGCAGCTACTCTTCGTCATATTGCTCAAGCTTTTTGCGGTGGACCCTAACGAAACGATATCAAGCATTAAGAGAGATATCGCCGGATTCTTAGAAAATAAGAAATACTATGACGAAAAGAGTGAAGCAAATAAAGCTAAGGCCGAGCAGCTAGAGGAAGCTCTTAAATACTTCACGGGAGAAAAAGCGCTTCCCAAAGGAAAGAGCATACAAATTACATTTTAGACTTCCATGTATGTAGACGGACCATTTGGATTTCAGCCCGTCTACATGCCCACGCCCTTACTGCAGATTAACCTTAACGCCACCACTGTACGCTGAGTCATGCAATTCAGCAGCTGTCGGTGTCTGGCCCTTTGGTATGTCGAAGACAACTGTTCCCGTTACCGTATTACCTGGATTAATCTGATTTAGGAAGGTTCCATTGGTTGGATTGATATCAATCGTAGCCTCAGTGTCCGATGAGTACTTCTGGTTGCTGCCGTTATAGAGGTACTGACTGGTGTTATCAAGCGTCTGGGCTTCGTTGCCGATATTCTTCACGGTCAGATTAAGTAGGCAGTACTGGCCTTGAGCGGTCTTCGTAAGATAGCCGGTTGAATCACTCACGCTCGGCTCGCCACATTTGATGCTAGTAACGGTGAACTCAAACTTACCATCGTCGGCTGCTTGGCCGATTTTGGCGACTTGGGCGGCACTGGTATTCGATTTCTTGTTTCCGGTTGAGCTGTTGCTAGTATTTGACTTGCTGCCACCGCCAGCAGCGCTGGCAATAATACCGACGACGATCAACGCACCAATTACGGTTAGTACTTTGTGCCGCGCGAACCAGTTACCACTTTTCTCTTTATTACCTTTTGACATGTGACAGCCCTCCTTCAGGCTTAGTTATTTTGGAGGCTGCCTTTATATACAAAAATGGACAGCCACGCTGGACTGTCTAGGACCCAAACAAGCAGTTATGCCTATTCTTTTTTACGTAGCTGCCCATTTCTGTGGCATAACTACGCGACAGGGTCGCAATGACTGATTGTTTGAATCCTAGACAAGCCGAATTATACCGTTAATATGCGATTAAGCCTAGTCCACAAGATCGGTATATTCTTCGGGAATATTCTCGGTAGTAGATAGGTGCTGTGCGAGTAGTATCTCGGCAAGAATTTTGCGTACTTGGGCCAAGTTCTTTTCGTCATAGGCAGCTCCACCCGTACTAATTCCTTCAAGCATGTGCTTAATTCGTTGGTGCTCCGGCGAACGCAAATATGCACCGACTTTAGGCCAATCAATGAAGTCTTTCATCAGGCTCTCTTTGCCAACCATAGCAAGTGCAGCCCTGCTTTCACGAAGCTCACGCTCCAGTCCGTCAACTTTACGGTCTAGCGCAGTTTCGCGCGAACGATAGTGCTCGTTATTGTTCTTGAGCCAAAACTCAATCGCACGCTCTTCATGGTTATCAATATTTTTCAGTAACTTCGATTCGACGAAATCACTCATGGCGCGGCGGCCGATCGCTTGAGCATTATGAACGGCAGCCGTAAACTCCGCGTCTTCCTGCATCCAGCGATAGACCGTACTTCGCGTTAAACCGAGCTTATGGCAAGCCCGCTGGAGAAGATAGTTCTTCTCCAGCTCCTGCACAAGTTGTTTCTGAATCTTACGCTTGTTGAGTGCCATCGGATTTATCATCCGTCAGTAGTTGACGTTTGAGGCCAGTGAGCTTCTCCCAGCGCTTCAGCGCCACCTCTGCGTACACAGGGGATTTCTCCATAATGTAACAGCGGCGGTTAAGCTTCATCGCAGCAATAAGTGTAGAGCCGCTACCACAGAATGGCTCGACCACTAAATCACCACGCTTCGTCAGCACCTTGATGTAAGGAATGAGAATCTCGATCGGTTTGGTACCAAAGATGACGCCTTGACCGGAGCTTTTCTCATCGCTTGCTTGGAAGGAAATGAAATCGGTTGGCTGATAACGCCTGCCGTGATCGTAGCCCTCCCACTGCGGCTTACCGCCAATCGCGTAGAGAGCCGTTTCGTATTCTTCCTGCAAGCCATCCGGTTCCTCATCGTGATTGTATTCCACCGTACCGGATGCACCGACCATAGCGATGTCGTGCTTACTAAAGAATTTATACTTGGCTGCGAAGCCCTGATGTCGGTTAGGCAAGTGCCAAACGATCATATTTTTAACCTTCCAATACTTTTCCATCTCGCCCCACATTTGACGGATGTTTTTCCAGTTTTCAAACGAGATTATGCTGAAATCCGGTTTGGCATGTGCCGCTACGTTCGCCATCCAAAGTTCAATGAAATTATCAGGTAGCGTCTCGGTTTCGAGGTATCGTCGATTCCGTTTTGCGCCAAAACCTGTAGTCGGCTTACCTCCTCGCTTAGCATGGACATAATCTAACAGATAGGGTTCATCGGTCAGACACATGTCAGCACGCTCACCATTCATGAGTTTGGCAAAGTCCTCAGAAATAGTACTGTCGCCTACCATCAGGCGAGAATCACCGAGCTGGTAGACGTCACCTTTCTTCGCGGCAACCTTTTTGATGTCGAGTTTCTCCAGCTCTTTCTCCAGATCGAACTGCTCTGGAGTATCTATTTCGGCGCCGAAAATGTCATCCAGCTCCTCGCTTTCGAAGCCAACATCAGACAGTAGTGACTGGTCGAACTCTGCCAGCAGCTCGAAGTCCCACTCACCGGTATTTTTATTGAGTCGCAGCGCCAATTCGCGAGCACGGTCGTCCTGAATGTTCAGCCGCACACAGGGAACAGTCTTCAGCCCCAGTTTCTTTAGCACGCTCGCGCGGAAGTTGCCGCCGAGCACAGTGTTGTCATGGTTGATCACCAGCGGATCGACTACACCGAAACGGCGGATGCTCTCAGTCAGGTCGTCGGTTGATTTGTCGGTCCACTTACGCGGGTTATTCGGCAGCTCCTTGAGCTGATCGACCGGTACTTCTTCGATTTTAAGTTTTGTATTTGCTTCCATAGCGAAGCCCTCCTTGTTTTTAAGAAATTAAAAAGCCTACCTTGTGAAGAGTGCGAAACGCAAAACCATACCCTTACGGGTATTGGTTCGGATTCGCCTCCTTCACGAAGTAGGCTTTGATTTCTCAAAGGCTTGGACGTTTACACGCCAACTTCGCTATCTTCTCTTGTTTAATGTTCGACCCACTCAATAGGTAAAGTCAGAATATGTCATCGCCACCTACGATGTCAAGCGCGGCAGCCCCACCGCTGCCGTCACGCTTTACACACGGGCGTCAAGCCAGTCCCACACCTGCTTGGGTAACCAACCTTGGCGCGAGCCGTGAACCGGCAGAATCAACCAATAGTCTGCGGCGCCGTTGGCAACGTTTTTCATCCGCGTCTGCCAGGTTTCGATGCTGTCGCCGGTATCAACGAACCACTGTGAATATAATGGCTTCGCCCAGGAACGACTATTCTCTTTGATCATTTTCTCAACTGCAGCGTATGCAGCTGGCCGGGCGTGGTGGTCAAGATCATAACTAATCAGTAAAACCATACTACCCCCCTAAACCTGTGGCAGTGCCAACAAGTTATCTTTACCGGTAGCATCCGGGCGCGTTTCTAGAAACTTCGTGCCGTACTGGTTCTCGCGGATCGTGCAGGTGATTGTGCCAGCGGCGACCGAGACGTACGCGGTTTCGCGGTTGCGCTCCAAGTAGTTGATGACATCCATGCGGGTGTCAATGCCAGTTTCACCGTTCGCGTCTTTACGCCAGCGATAGTGACTGATCGCCGTGTGTGAATCGCTCGGATTCGGTTTTCTTATGCCAGTAATTTGCAGTGCCATGATGGCGCCTCCTTCCCCCGGATACCCTCCAGAGATCAACTATTTTGTAATTTCCAATTTAGCAGAGCGATAAATCATTGTCAACACATTTTGTGGATGCTAACATATCATTATGATAAACGAAGCCAACAACATACCTGGTACGGTGGGGCAGCGCATAAAGCAGGCTCGCGAGCGCGCAGACATGACCCAATCTCAACTCGCAAAAGCCCTAGACTATAACTCGCCAACTGCGATCTCACTCATAGAAGCAGACGAGCGAAGTGTGCGCGTAGAGATTCTCCAAAAAATTGCGGAAGTTCTTCATCAGGACGTCAACTACTTGGCTACCGGTAAAAACAGTACGCCTTCCGTAAAAACAGCTCTTCGCGCGGACAAAAGTTTCAACCAGGACGATGTAAAAAAGATTGAGTCATTCATTGATTACTTGATGGCGGAAAAGACGAAACAACATGGACGAAAGCAGGACGAAAAGTAAGGCAAGCCTCGCGGAAGCCCGCCATGTAGCTAAGAAGTTGCTGAAGGATGCTGGAGCGAATGAGCCGGCCGTCCAAATCAACCAACTTCTTCCTACGGTACGCAAAACGTTCGACTTAACCATCAAAGGCGTTGATGATGGCATGTTCAGTGGCAAGGGCGATGCCATAACTCAAACACGAGGTAATTTTGTCTTCATATTATTCAATAATGCCAGAGCTACCGTGCGCAAACGTTTTTCGGTCGCGCACGAGATCGGCCACCTATACTTAGGTCACTTGCATGGTAATTCCACACACGAGTTGGACGCATCTTCTGGAAACTTTGACGAAATTGAAGCAAATGAATTCGCAGCTCATTTGTTGATGGCGCCAGACATGCTTCGCAAAGACATAAAATCCGGGATTAAAGATGTCTCTGAGCTAGCAAAACGTTACCAGGTCAGTGAGGAGGCTATGTGGCGCCAACTCACTAACACCGGCATCTTGAATAAGCTTTAGTTCACAGGCCCTCAATTATAAACTAGTGTACGTGTACACCCATCTCAAAGACCGGCAGTATTATGAAGACCTCTACGATGAGGGCACCGTCGAGCAATGCCGATCGGGCGAGCGTATGGTTAATGCGACTTTCCGCAAAATGGAACAGGAGCACGCCAAGGAAATAGCCAGCCGTAAACCCGGCTGGTATCTGCAGTACAGCACACTGTATTTTTCACTGGTCGAGATGTCGGCTGCCGCACGACATATGAACCGCGACGAAGCCATCGACAAATGGATGCAGCGCGATGAGGCAAAAGACCGGAAGCTGGCCGAAGCCCATATCGCGGGCGGCACGTTTTGTCGCAGCTGCGGCAAAGATATGCACGTTATCGACAAACACTATATGCGCCGGGAAGGCCATAAAAAGGACGACATCTTGCTGATGTTCGAATGCGATGCCTGCAATAAGCGCAAAGCGTTCTGGCAGGACGGGACAGAATGGGAAGGTGCGCAGCTCAAATGCGAGAAATGCGGCGGAGAGGTGAAATCGACACACAAAACCAAAGATAAAGTTCTTACCACCACGCTCACCTGCACGAAATGCGGGCACAAGGAAACCGAAGTCATGGATATGTCGAAAGATCCTAAGCCGGAAGAAGAATTCGCCGACCCGTACTATGAACTGGATCGTAAGCGCTTCGTCTTTGGCAGCGACATGATGTTCAAGTTTGAGCAGAAAGCGCAGCATCTGGCGCGGCTCCAGAAACTGCATGCTACAGCCGTCGATCACGTTGGACAGGTGGACATATACGACGCTATCAAGGACATAAAGAAGCTGAAAATTGCCCAGCTATCGGAACTGCTGGCGCCAGTCCTCACAAAGCAAAAATACACCGAGTTCAAGCTGGGCGAACTGCAGTTGGGCTGGGAAGTCTCACTCGATTTCAACTGCCTGGATGCTGATGCCGACCGGGAAGAGTATAGGAGCAGAAAAGGCCTACAGAAGCTCCTTGATAAAATCCTGGTCGATACCAACTGGCGCCTGATGAGTGACGGCGTCAGTTACCGACTCGGCTTCCTATCCGGTCGCCTGCGGGCTTACGAAAGTGAAGAAGATTTGAAGAAGCTGGTCGAACAACGCATAAAGTCCGGCAAGCTGCAGCCCAAGCCGACGCAGCCGGCAGAGCCGGTCAAAGAGCCGGAACTCGACATTCGCGAATCAGCGCTGGTTTACATGGATAAAATGATGCTCGGCTCAAAGCCGGCGGAAATTACACTCAAGAGCGGCAAGAAGAAAAAGACGGGAGTGTCATATATCTCAGCGGAAATGAATCCGCTGCTGCGGGTAATTATTCCTATGCGCGATAATGACGAATCGGTACCGGAATTCATCAGAACCTTTGATTTCAAAATGAGCGGCGAGGATGATATTCCGAAAGTTCATAAAGACAGTTTGGGCAGGGAAATACGGCTTTTGTAATCGCAAAGTATGACATTTGTTTGGAAAGTTTGAGTCCTTCATTATTATAAACGGCGGCTATACCTCTAATTTAGTCATATTTCGCAGGTTAAGGGTCGTTACGTCTTTTAAGTTTCAAGTCGTGCTAGAAAATATTTATCAATGATTGCAGCTCCGGTAGTCTCGTTCTTGCTTCTTCAAGTATGCCCTTAGTGAAAAGTCGCTGGTATTCACGTACATCAGTCCTTTTGTTTGCGGCTATATAAGTACGTTCGAAATAACTCTTCCATCGCGAATCATTCAAAGATTTATTCGGATCCAGAATATTTACCAGAAGTTTTTCAAGCATAGGTATGCTCTTTAAAATTATCAAATTATTTCTACTGCCAAAATCTTCTGCGCTTTCATAAGTGCTACTGTCCCAGTCAGATTCTCGATCCCCATCAATCTTAAGGTATTTATCTTCATGAAAACTTCCGACTCTAACGGCAGTTTCCGCCAAGCTAACTTGGTCACCTCCGGTTCCTGGCTTTATGTCCACGTTATACGCGTCGCTAGAGTACACCGATTTTAGACAATCAAGAAACGCCTTATCTTCCGCTCCTTCACAGTAGATAAGGCGAGTCCTTTTTGTGCGATGAACCCTAGGCATCCTATGCGCCTATCTTGGGACGAGCACCGTATGCACCGCTTATGTATCGCGTATAGTAATTGTCTGTTGACTTCACACCTTCGACTTCATCAAGTCGCCAAGACTCAGTTTTGCCGTGTTCATTTTTCTCGACTAGTATGATTTGTCGGCTGTCGAATGCGTTCAGTAGTCGATGGTTGTGAGTGCTAAAAAGCAGCTGTGTTTTGTTTGGATTGGTCTCGGTACTGATAAACAAGTCAACAAAAGCTTCAACAATGTCCGGGTGCAGAAAAGCATCTATCTCGTCGATTACAGCAATCCCACCGCCTTTTATTGATAGGGCATCCATGATGTTATCGAGAATAACTATCATTCTTTTTGTGCCCGACGATTCCTGCTCTATGAGAGTAGCAAACTCTTCATTGATGAATTTGTGATTAATTCCATACACTACGCGCTTACTAGCCCCAGGTATAGGCAATTCAGTTTCATGTTTAAAGAAATCGTTAAACCCTATGTCGTACTTGGATAGTGTCTCCTTGACTCTTTCGCGTACGGGATCACTTTTATGCTCTAGAAGTCTATGTAGGCTCCTCTGTACTGACCTCTCGAACGCGGGCACTGAATCCTCTCTATTGCCTTTCACCCATAGATTGTAGGTGATTACATTCTCTGACCAATAGTCGGATATAAGCTTTGCTAGATCGCTTGGCGTCTCCTTTTGCATAGTAGAGGCGATCATGCTGGCGTTTCTGCGTAGCTCTGAGGGACTCGAGATGCCAAGCCCCTTATCAACTAAGGTGTACGATTTTTTACTTGACTCCCATTTACGTGATGCAAGAGTCTTTGATGTTATTCGCTCTTTGGTTCGACTGTATTCCTTAAGTTCCTCTTTGATGATCTTCTTATCATCAAGAATAAATGAGTATTCAAACACTCGGTGGCCGATGGTAAATTTTGAAGATATTTCCGATGGTTTTTTGTAGTGGGCGATGTGTGGCTCAAATGGAATATCGGACTTTGGGTTATTAGCGTATGAATAACTAATCAGATACGCAAGAAAAGCTATACCTTGGAGAATTTTGGTCTTGCCGGAAGCATTTGGACCTATCACCGACTCAATTAGCGAAATACGACCAGCGACATCTCCTTTATCAACAAAGAGATTATTCTTCGGGGCATTGCCGTCCACGCTAAAGTTGATGGTCACGCCATCTTCTCCAACGGAATAAAAATTCTTTACCGTGTAATTCAGTATCATAACACCTTACATTGTATAAATAATGTGCACACAAGTCAATACCTATTACTATTTCTGCGAGGTTTTGAGTTACATGATTGACATTCAGAACTTTTCGGCTACAATGGTCAGTAACCTGGTTCGACAGAGCTGGGGTATAAGGTACCGTAAAATGAGAAAAACGCCCGGCAGGCGTTTCCTCGTAAAGAATTTGATGACCCTTTACTTTCTCATTTTACCACAGCAGCCCAACACAAACCTAAAGCGTCAAATGAGGGAATACGGCATCAAAGGATAAAACAAACAGTGGCGACTTACATTATTCGTAAGGATACCAAGGGCGAATACTACTGGGTTCTGCGCTCAGACGAGAACTACAAAACAGTAGCAATGAGCAGCGAATCGTATGATTCAAAGCAGGGCGCCAAGCAGTCAATTGCTTGGACGCAAGCCAATGGTCCGACCACCAGCATCACAGATGATACTGGCGAAAACTAAGCAGGTGGCCCCGCAAGGGGCCACCTGCTCCTTAAATATTTAGCTGTGCCAGTATAGCTCCATCCCTTGCAGTCGCGAACAGTGCAAGGTACAAGGAGCCATCAAAATTGGCCAATAATAGCTCGTTTCGAGACACTTCCAATGGCCAGATCTCCGTGTCTCATTTGTCGCGTTCTACCTCTGTTAAAAGGTTCGAGACCGGTATGGGGAGCCATGATAGAGAGCCATGCCCAAAAGCATGGCTTTTTATCTGTAAATCGTCGGTTCTAACCATTTCTACAGACAGCTTCTCGCGTTCGTTCATTTCCTCAAGCGGAATGAAGTACTTATTAGGGGTAAATTGTATAGTTCTATCCAAAATCGTGAGCGCTTCGCCCAGTTTCACTATGACTGAGCGTTTCTTCTCTAAGTCGTCGCTATCGAAATCCTCTTTCGCGTAGCGAGCAAACGTGAAAACCTCGTCAGCCTTGGCACGCCAGTCACGAGCCTTGTATTCAGCGTCATTGCGTTGCTCTTGTAGACCCTTTAGCTCGTCCTCAAGCGTCTGCTTTTCAGCATAATACCAAGAATCATCGTCAGCTTCTCCGTTGTACCTCATTCGACGCAGGTTGTTTATGGCTTGTTGCTTTTTCTCGATCGCTTTATCGCGTGCCAACGTCTTGGCCTGGTCTTTTTCAACGACTTCGTCTTCCTCTTGTGCCAGCGCTTCAATGGCGAGCTTGTAAAAATCTGGGTCGATCGTGAACTTGCTCAGCTTATCCTTTATTTGTTCAATCAGCACATCTTCACTTACATGCCGCTTCGGTTGGCTACATTTTGTAGCCTTGTTTTTGCCGGTGCAGTGATAATAGATGTACTCCTTGACTTCGCCGGTAGATTTGATTGTCTTCTTCTTTTGCTCGGCTGTAATCGCAAAACCACACTCGCCGCAGCGGAAAAGGTTACGTAGCTGGAAGTTGTACGTCTTATCCTTCGGGCGCGTTGTATGCGATGGGTCAATTATTTGCTGCACCCGTTCAAATTCTTCCTCGGTAATCATTGCGGGGTGATTCCCTGGGTAGAGTTCGCCCTTGAAGGGCAGTTTGCCCGTATAGAATGGATTTTTGAATAAAGCACAAATGCTGGAGTAGGCAATTGGCTTGCCGCCCGTTCTGCCTCTCACCGGCGTGGTTATGTGCAGCTCTTTGTCGGCAACATGCACCAACTGTGCCATGGAGTATGTGTCAGTGAGCATCTTATCCCAGAGAATTCGCATTGAAGTAAAGCGGTCAGGATCGGCGATTATTATTTTCTCAAGGCGGTCGTTGAGGTAGCCTACGGGTGGAACGCCCGGCTTGTTGCCCTTATCCGCCTTCGACTGCATACCGCGCCTCGTGTTGCTGCTTAGCTCACGGATGTACTGGTTTGACATTCCGGCCTCTACACTGAAAACAATTGCATTATCTTCAGGGAAGTAGCTCTTTTCTGCCGTCAAAATGTGCTTGAGCTTGCCATCTTGAAGTAGCTGCTGGATTCGGCCACTATCGCGGGGATTCCTAGATAGCCTGTCGAGCTTCCAACACACTATGCCGTCGATTTTACCGTCCTCGATTTCTTGTAATAATTCTCCAAAGATAATGCGGGCATCTGGGCGCTTTGCAGACTTACTTTCGCGAAGAGGCTCGCCGATTAAGCGAACTCCTTCACGTTTAGCGACGCCTTGCATGACCTTGACCTGATCGTCTAGCGACTGCACTTGCTTGTCTTCTGTATCCGTAGACTTACGTGCATATAGACGATAGCGGTAACCCCTTATAACTTCATTGCGTAGATTAGTCATTTGTTAGCTCCTTTTGTGCCGACTTAGGCGGCGCCATTATAGTCGGACTATTCTAGGATGTATACCCTTACATTAGAAGAAGACTTTATATAAGAATTTCTTTATGTATATAAAGTATTACCTTATATAAAGCTCTCCTTTACTTCGTAAAGGCTTCTTCTAATGTGTAAAGGTTCTTTAAGATAATTTAATACTTACCTTAAAAGGGGATATCCCTCCATTTATCCTCTAACTTTTTATCGAATTCTTCTTTGCTCAACCCTTCGTATTCGGCCATACCGTCAGCATTATCTATCTTTCCATGACGTGTGTACTCCTGCGTTACAGCTATGCAAGCTGCTTGTATCTCAGGCCAGAGCACGGACTTTTGCGAAGTTTCCTTCGTATTGAAGCCAATAATCCGAGCCTTTCCAACTGTTGGTGTATAGACAGTCCACGTCGGTCTTTTATCACTGGGTGGGTAAACTACCATGCCGTTGATTTCAAAGCTGAGATCATCATCTAGCACAAGCACTTTTACTCTATATGCGTAGACTTTGCCGGTCAGCTTGTTTACTAGCTCCATGTGGAGCTGTGCTTCAACGCTATAAACACTCATAGTGCTATCTCCGCCGCAGATGTCAGACGCACTAGCTCCGCAAGATTTCTAAGTTGATACTCTGCTTCGGCGTAGCCGATAACCTCGCCATTTTTATTTGCATAGACCGCTTGAAAACGCTCCACTAAATCTTTACTAAGTAACATGGTGACTCCGTAATCGAGATCACCTAACGGGACGATTGATGCTATGTGAACTCGGATGATTCGTCCTAGCCACCATTAGAGATCATTCAAGATTCGTTGTCGTCGTATGGGTTTTATGTCGTAACAAAGTCGTTCAATTTAGCACTTTTTCGGTTACAATTCGGTGCTATTTCGACGATTTCGGTTCAGTAATTGCGCCTAATCCTTTAAGCGCTAGGTCCAATTCTTTGGTGCTTATATTCTCGGCATCTGCCTGTGCACGAGTAATCGTAGGGCGAAAGACTATGCCTTTGCTTTCGCTGACGATAGGGAAGAATAGCTGCCTGAGTATAGGCGTAAAGCCCGCGCTGTGAAGTATGGTACTTAGATTGCGTGCAGTTTTTCCAAGATCAGGTTTGAATAGTACGTTTGGACTCTTTAACGCCTGTTCCAGCAGTCGCTCGGTGGTTGATCCAGCGTGAGCTTTCTTCAGCTTGAGAACATTGTTAATCAGAGTCGTGCCATCTGGTTTATAGCTAATTGTGTATTTTGAAATCTGCCAGTCGTCGTCTTCTTTTGCTCTGTTGCGACTGTAAGCGTCGTTGATCTTCTTGTAGCAATCTTTCAAAATTTTTTCAGCGTTATCATTCAACCGCTTCTGCCCTGGTGTGAAATGCGGAGTTTCTACATTGGCCAAAATGCACAGTTTCTCTACTCTGGCGTAATGAGCGCTGCCATAGTCATTATCTGGGCTTGCAATGTGCTTAATGATTTCCCTGGTAGACGCTTTAAGAACATCAAACCGCTTCCATATCGGCTCTGGCTTGATTGTAGAAAGTACTGAGTTCTTTTCGTAGAGCTTCCGAAGTTCCTCAACCAAGAGTATGTAAGTGTGGTTAAGTTCCTGCATCTCGGTGTTTGCCGAAAGGCCAGCATTATCTGCCAAAAATATACTCATGATCATGCTCATGACACGTAGATTCAACTCTCGCGCCACCGCGTAGTCGTTACTGTTTTCTGTTTGGCTTACTGCTTCCATGCGTTTGATGACATTATATGTTATCGGTCGTTGACGTTGCGAATTCTCACGAAATTACCATCTGCCATAATTATAAGTAGGGTGTGTAACAAAACAAAAAGGAGTTTTATGACATTCAGGGAAGTAGGAAGGCCGACGAAGGTCTCCTGGACAGTGATCCTTAAGCTGGCCGATGCGTTACAGCACAATGCGACCGTTGGTGAGGCGTGCCGTTATGCTGGGATAAGCCGTCAAACGTACTACTACCATTTGAATAACGACAGTGTGTTCGCGATACAGATGGAGGCAGCCATGAATAATCAAAACAAACTTGTTATGAATTTCCTGACAACTTTCTGAAAACTCACACGCTTTTGCTAAGTTTTTAATAGATTTGCTGTCAGGAAATTCAAGAACGAGTACAAGTAAATAATGGCGTTGAGGGGTCAAAATCTGGGGAAAAAATTTCCGTGGCGGTGCTTGATGCCGAGGAACATAATTGGATGAACGGGCTTTATGCACACCCTGGAACGCCTCAGGAAGCTCTCCAGCAGGTTTTGGGTTGTTAGGATGATAATTTACACGTCTCTGATTTATTTGCACCTATAATTGTTGTACAGTAATCATTAAGCGATTCGTCGCCTACGACCTAGAGCCGCCAGTAATGGACAGGTACGGTCATCAAGTCCACAAAGAGAAACAGCTCGTCATGAGTCGTCTCTTTGTGGCCGCAGTCCGAAAGGATTGTGGGTGGCCGAAAGGTCATCGCTCGTGGCGGGCTTTTTGATTGCCACGAAATTACTACTAACCAACGTGCAAAGGAGCGCAGAGGATCAATGAACAACAAAAGAATAGCATTCGTAGTAACAGGTGTAGTCATCGTAGCAGCAGTAGCCGTAAGCGCATTTTTCTTCGCTAACCACAATGCTAAGAAAACCGTTACGCTAACGACGACAACGACAAACAGTCAGGGGCAAGAACAGACGCAGACCAAGACAACAGAGGTGACAAAGGCGACTGATATCAAATCGACACTTGCCGCATGGAAAGCTGCTGGTCTAACCGTGTCCGACGATCAAGGCGCATCCTACCAGATTATTGGCGCCAGCAACGGCGGCAAATATAATGTCGGGCAAATAAACGTTGAGCTATACGAGTTCTCAGATAACAGCAAGGCCGAAGGTGCAAAGTCGTCCTATTTCACGAGCGATTCCGACACTGTGCTCGTAACCGGCACGCTGCTCGTTGATATTCATTCAATCGACGCAGCACAGATTGCTCCTATCAAAGCGGTGTTCTAGGATGGCCAAGAAAGAGCCGGAACAAGACAACACCGACGAACTGATAACAATCATTCTGCCGGTTATAAATGGTAAAAAGTGAATAGAGATTTGCCTAACGCTTCAAGAGGTTACCAGGTGTTACTTTTTAGACATCATCACGAGTTTACGCGATAATACATTTTGATGAGTCACCAGCACCCCGCTTTGATTTCGCCTCTAGTTCTTGAGTGGGCTATCGCCCGTTCAGAGACGGATAAGAGCGAATTAGCTAAGGCTGCGGGTACAAGTTCGGCAGTAGTAGAGCAGTGGTTAGAAGGCGCTAAGCAGCCATCATTCCGGCAAGCCCTAACAATCGCCAAACGTGTGCGAATTCCTTTCGGCTACCTCTTTCTCGACAGCCCACCTCCTGACACTTTGCCAATACCTGATTTAAGGACAGTTAATGGCAAGCAGACGCAGGAGTTAAGTGTAGATTTACGCGATGTCGTATTCTCCACACTACGCAAACAAGAATGGCTTTCCGAGCAACGCAAGGAACTTGGCAAGCAGCCAATAGCTATTGTGGGAAGCGCCAGTTCAGATTCAAGCGCCAGCTCAGTCGCAACAAGAATAAGACGCTGGCTCGGACTATTAACGTCTTCCCAGCGAGGCTCCAGTCCTGATGAGTTTCTACGGGAGTTGGTAAAAGTGATTGAAAACGGGGGCGTTAGCGTTCTGAGGAGTGGGATCGTCGGGAATAACACCACTCGCATATTGAAAGTCGACGAGTTCCGAGGGTTTGCAATTAGTGATGTATATGCACCATTTATATTTGTGAATTCGGTAGATTCCAAGGCCGCTCAAATCTTTACACTAATACACGAATTAGCGCATATTTGGAAAGGAGATACAGGGGTGTCGGGCGGCGCTCTTGATGATGGCTCAAGCCAAGAATCTTTTTGCAATAAAGTTGCGGCAGACGTTCTGGTGCCACCAGCAGAATTTGCTCGGATTTGGCCTGAGAGCCTTGAGATAGAGGAGGCAGTAAAGCATTCCGCGAAGCACTTTCACGCCAGTCGTTATGTAATTGCGATAAGGGCATTCGAAAGTGGGTATATTTCACGACAAGAACTAACCCAGTTATTGGCACAATTTTCTTCAGAATCCCCGCACCCAAAGACCAGCAAGGGTGGCGATTTTTACAAAACGCTCGTTGCTCGAAATGGACGCACTTTTACACAGAGTGTAGTAGGTGCCGTCGCAAGGCAACAAGTGCTTGTTAGGGATGCGGCAAGTTTGTTGGATGCCCGACCCAGTCAGCTCTCGCGAATAGGTAGGGAAGTTAAAAATGGTTAGTACGCCAAAGTACCTTGTTGACGCCAACACGTTAATTGAGGCTGCGAATGTCTACTATACTTTCCGACGTGTACCTGGATTCTGGGACTGGATGGCCGAACAATGTTCTAAGGGAACCGTTCGCAGTGCGTCTATGGTGAAGGATGAGATTGAGTCCCCTGTCGAATTGGTTGGGTGGGTGGAGGAACGTGAATCGGAAGGCTTTTTTATCGACGTCAGCTCTCCTGAAATACAAAAAGAATTTCAAAAGATAGCTAAATGGGTAATGTCACAGAATTTTGGACCTGAGCATAAGGCAAAGTTTCTTAGCGGTGCAGACCCCTGGCTTATTGCCGCTGCAAAGGTGCATGGCTGCAAGGTTGTAACTCAGGAAAAGTCCGCCGGTAATGGCACAAAAAAAGTAAAAATTCCCGACATTTGTACAGCTTTTCAAGTTGAGTGCATCAACACGTTCGCCATGACCGACGAGCTGAACGCCACTCTTGGATAGAGTTAAAACATGGATAATAGATATAAATCAGTATTTGAGCATCAAATTTGGGACTATTTCGCCCACGACATGGAGTCGTGCTTCGACGCTGCGCGTAGGGCAAGAGAGAACGGTGGACGAGGTGGTCAGAATTTTACCGCTGCACTCATAACACTCTCTGTCATTGATTTTTGTGCAGGGTTTTATAAGGGGAGCAAGCCGGGCACTAACGAGATAGCCGGTTTTATTACGCGATATTTTACTCGTCACGACCAACGATTTTCTGATGTTAATTTTTCAAAAAGGTTTTATACCGTGTTTAGGCACGGCTTAGCGCATCAATGGTCACCCGCGTTCGGCGGTGTTTGCATGGAATTTGGGATCAGCGACATATTGATTAAAGAGAATGATGTGCCTGTACTGAATATGCCGCCGTTTTACGCACTAGCGTGCAAAGCGCTGAGAGACTACGAGTCAGAACTTGCTACAGACTACACTCTAAATCGCAACTTTTCCAAAAGGTACCACGCGATTGTTAAGCATGACAAGAAGCAGGGAGAAAAGCTAGCAAGGCTGTACTAAAGGGCGCGGTAATTATGCCTAGATTTAAAATACAATCAATTATTGTTTCACCTTCTGGTTGGCTATTTAGTGCAACCACCGCAAAAAACTTCTCGCCAAATTTAAGTTTCAAAAGCCCAGATAAGCATGGGGGCATAGAGCATATAGTTACGTATGAATGCGATGCGGCAAACCTACTAGTTGCTTGGCAGGATTTTTACAATGAAGTAGAACGATTCATTCGTGCTATGAGTTTTTACACGAGTAGCTATGTGGCATTTCATGACTGGAGGAATTTGGTTATTGATAATAAATTTAACGTTGCTTTAATTTCTACTTTTTCTCGAACATACGGAACGGCTATAGGTATCTACAGTCAGGATGAAGCAGACAACATTAACCTACTTATTCAAAAAAGCGATGAAGACGAAAGGCTAAAACACTTTTTATATAACTTCAAAATGGCACTATTAACAGATACACCTGAAACGCAAAATGCTTACGAAAAATACTTAATTCTTGCTGCGGAATCACTTGCAGGAAAGGTTGTAGATGGTGATGGGATCAAGAAAATTGATCGTCCCCGTCTCAAACAGATTATCGGTAAAGATTTGCATGACTTCTTTTTTCAGCACGTAGACCCGCTTACAGGAAACAGTATCAGGAATATTCATATGCACGAGGGCGAATCACCGGCATCCAAACCATCAGAAACAATTAAATTGATTAGCAAATTCAAAGCGTTTATACAATCAGAGTATGGTATTGATGGTATGCACGAAATTAGTGAAAATGCTTCACCTACTAGGGGCTTATATCGTGATGATGGTGGGCTAGTTATGGCGCGGACTGTGAAGGGAAAGTCAGATTTTAGTCAGATTAGTATTGAGGACACTTTAGATAAGGAGTCTGTTATCAGGTGGCTCTTAAAAGGCAACTTTGAGCTTCTTAACATTTCCAGCGGCGAAGGCAACAAGATATATATGCAAATGCTTGTTTAGTGAAGGTCTGGGGACAATTTATTCTTTATGAAGGTTATAACTTTCTCTGTCGTGATAAGTCATAAGCACTTGACCTCCGTTATCCTGGAGCGCTCTTGTTATTATTGACCTGCCCGAAGACTATGACGCAGCCGTCCTAAATGCTAGGATTGCATAAGTTGGAGGTGTATATGCAAATCAAAGTTAAACAATTTGACACGAGCTTGCCCTTGCCGGCATACAAGACCAAAGGTGCGGCCGGAATGGACCTCTGTGCACGAATTACAATGTCGATCGCGCCAAAGGCGGTGGGCTATATTCCTCTGAATATTGCGCTAGAAATCCCAGAAGGTTATTGGGTTCTCGTTGCTGCTAGAGGTTCAACACACAAACAGGGACTACTTCCAATCCATGGAATAGGTATTGGCGACGCTGACTTTAAGGGCGACAACGACGAATACCATTTTCCGGTCTATAACTTTACTGACCAAGAAGTGACCATTGAGAAAGGGCAGCGGATCGCACAAATAATAGTACTGCCCTACGAGAGCGTCGAGCTCGATATTGTCGATCACCTTGGAAATCAGGATAGAGGCAAGTTCGGGTCAACCGGCACACACTAGAGCGCGCCCAGTAAATCATTACCTTCCGAATGCCAGACATCCTCGAGCTGCCCGCGGAGATCGTCTAATGTCCCATCATTCGACACCTCAAAATCTGCTACCCAAGTCCTCAAATCACGTTCCGTGACATTCGCTAACTCGTCAGAACCACGATGGAGTCTAACGACCAAACCTCCGGCCGATTTAATCACTTCGTAGTCGGCTACGCTTCGTACACCTCCAACGGTGACCAGGTCGGCACCCTCTTGAGCAGCAGTACTTATCCTGGATGTAACTGTGTCACCCCAGACTGTAGCTGAGTAGAGCGCGATAGCTCCCGATCCCAGCCATTCTAATAACGGGCGATGTGCCGACTTAGTCTCGGGAGTTATTATTCGGCTTAAGGTACCGGCGGCAATACGTGCAGCATAGCCCGAGTTGATTTGCCCCACGTTTGCCGCGTTTTGGCTTCTGCCCTGAGCAATAAACCAGCCGAGAATTTGCGAAAGACGCTCAGCAGCAATACCAGCGTCAAGCACGCTCTCGTTTGTCATACTATTCAACCAAGCTTGGGCTGCCTGCATGATCGGGTCTGAGAATTCTATATGAACGTGTCGCCGTGGCCGTGCAATTGCAATCAGCATCTCAGCCGCGGTTGTTTTACCGCTCTCTGCACGACCACCAAAACCTACAATTCTAGTTGGCACTATAAGCCGACCTCAGCAGGCAGTGTCTGAAGCATAAACTCCTCCGGCGTTTCGGTGAAAATTATCCTTTTCCCGAGAGCCTGTGCGTAGCCAATTTCAATTAGTGCTGATGCGCCCACATATCCACCTGAAGCACAGACTACTAGGGCATCGCATGTATCTATCATACTGAGGTGATATCTCTCAAGCTCCAATGGGGACAGCCCTTCTTCGCCTTGGAAAACTACAAATTCTTCACCAGGGTTCTTGGGCTCCTCAAAACGCGGGCTCAATACCTCTACGTTGCGATCAGCAAGCGTCCGCTTTACTGCCAGGATGTAGTCGAGATGTTTTCTGAAGCTGCCCGACAATACTACACCTCGATGTTCTTGCTTAACTACTCCATGGATCATATTGGAGTCTGAGGGGATAAGATTCTTAACCCCAAAATGCACGACAATGGCTTGTGCGATTGCTGAACAAGCCCGCGCGCCGTGCATCCAAAGTGGATCAGCAGGCATCAAATGTTCGAGCTGCTCAAGAGTTATCTTACCGAAAATCTCAATATTCTTACTAAAGAAATCCTTCGCTTCAATGTATTGGGGGTGGTCGTCGTCCTCAAAAACAGAATTCTCTTTGAGGTTATACCCGGCAAGTCGCATATACGTAAGCTCGCCACCGTTGTATATTGCTGTGTCTGTGACGTAATCAATTTTCGGAAGCTTCTTCTCGACAAAATCTACAACCGCACTCAATTCATAGGGTGAGGTCGGTTCGTTCAAACGAGGAAATGCTTCTAGAATCGTGCCAACGCCAAGGTCTAAATTGTAGCGATGCTTCGTTTTGCCGCCTTCCTGAAGAACGAGTTCAGTTGATCCACCACCTATGTTGATGAGTAGTAGCGGTTTATCAAGTTTATACTCCGATGACAGTGCTTGCTCTAGATAATGACCCTCAAGATCGTGTGCAATGATATTAAAGTAAAGCCCAGTCTCCCTAAAAAACTTGTCTGAAAGTCTACGGCGCGCATCGAGCGACAGCTTACGGAAAAGTGCAGTTGCAAGTACCTTTATTGAGGGTTTAGCGTACTTAGCCTTGACTCCGTTAATGTACTCGATAAGAGCATGCTCATTTTCGGCACTTATGCCCGAGTCTGAATCAAATCCTTCCTTAAAACGAAAACTTTTAGTTTCAAGCAGTTTAAGTTTATTATCCGCGAACTCGTATACCTTAACCGTTGATGAGCCGATGTCTATGTAGACTTTTTCCATCTCTTCCTCCTACATCAAAATATAACATATGTATATATACATAATGCAAGTATATTTATTATGCACATTGTGTATAATACCTAGTAAACATGAAAGACATACTGAACGTTCACTTTATTGCACCGAAGTCTAACCTTGGAGAAGAGATTGAGTACTTCAGGCAAATTGTACGTATTATACATAGCCAAGGCCATAGTCTTGCGAAAGATTGGCTCGAGCCAACCTTCTTGCGCTATTCCAAAAAGAAGCCTGACGAAATCATAGACTGGGCTTCAGTTTGCCGTGCCAATATAGAAGCGATCGCATCAAGCGACGTAGTTATCGCCGAGGTCTCAACCAAAAGCTTTGGGGTAGGTTACGAGGTAGGTCTTGCCGTTTCGCAGAGGAAGCCTACATTGTTACTCAGACGAAAGGGAATCACCAAAGAAGCGTTTCTCGGCGGACTAGATAATACATATGTCACTAAAGCAGAGTATGCCAAGGAAACGCTTGAGAAGGTCATTATTGACTTCTTAAATGCCGACGAAGAGGACACGAAAGACATTAGATTCAATCTGCTCATTGATCGAAAGCTAAACAATTATCTGAAGCAATCTTCGATTTCTTCCGGCAAAACTAAGGCCGAGATAATTCGCGAGCTGCTCCAAAAAGAAATGATAGAGCGCTAGAAGCCTGGCGCCTCTCTCTTCGAACCAGTCAAATAACCTGTTAGCAAGCCGCAAAATCCAGCTTTATTGAAGTTATGACTTCCTCTATCGTGGTGAGCCATACAAAGATGGTCCTCATTTGAGGGCCGTCTTTGTATTATTTTCGAGATTGGATTTGGATCAGCGACCAGCACGAGCACAGCTCGGGCGCCGGTCGCTGGTTCGAGAGCCAGGGAATTGCTCGCAGGAGTTTGCTCCGAGAACAATGCCTGCTCGTTCGCTTGCGAACCATCCAGTCCCCGGAGCGGTAAGCTATAACCAACTAACAGGGGTATATTCTGTCTTAGTTATGATGTGCAGCATCGGCAACGTCAGAACCGCAATAATTTCTGACCATTGAATGTCTTTTCTAGCTTTTTACTTAGAATCCCGCTCTTGGCGGGATTTTATGTGCTTTGCATAACATAGGGGTGGCGCTTCAGGCCAGTATTCCCACGCACATTGTAAGCATGCGCCCATCACTTCACATTATCTGTATGAATTTCGTATATATCCCAGATGCCGCCAACAGCGAATCACTATTTATATGTCATGATATGATGTTAGGCATTTTGCAAGAATAAGCGTACAGTTAGGTATAGTCAGACCACTACAACACTAAATGTCAATCGGGGAGTAGGCGCAAAGATTGCTGTTGGACTGTGACCAATAATGTTCCATAACGAAAGGCAATCATCATGTTTACATTTACACCAACCAGAAACAAATCACAGCCCTCAAAGGTACACTATTCTCAGTATATTCGTACCGAGAATACACCGCCTGACACTGACGCCAAGCCTGTAGGGCCGACAGCGATTCCTCCTCTGCCTCAGGCTGAATAGGGTTTCGGGAGCTCTTCCTTCGGGGAGAGCTCCCGAGATTTGTTTCCTGTGTATTTTTTGAAAACGCTGGGTATAGCATCTCCGAGGTCTATGTAGCATATTGCTCGGCAGGCAGGCTCATATTGGTTATTATGTAATATCGCGCCAAGATACTGCATGTACGCACAATCACAGTCTGGGCTCAGCTCAGTGCTGTGCGCAATGCTTCTCTGCTCGTAATGACAAACAGGTGATCTTTCTGGCTAACCAGCCCGTCCTTAGCAAGCCCTTCAATAACCCGACTCGCCGTTTCTCGGTTCATATTGATGGAATCAGCAACATCTTGGTGCGTTATCGGCGCCTCGATGGTAATTCCCGTGGTGTGTTCCCTACCAAAACGATCTGCCAATCCGAGCAGGCAGGCAATGACCCGCTCACGCGGAGAGCGGTAACCGAGATTCTCGATTCGTTGAGCATAAACAGTGAAGGTGTTAACAAGCTGCCTGAGCATTTGCTCGGCAAGCCAAGGCTCCGACCCCATGGCCGTGCGAAGGCTTTCCTTTGACGCGCGTAATACTTTCAGGGAAGACATGGCTTCGTAAAAAATCCCGACTTTCTGCGGGCCATCCAGCGCCCAGGGCAGGGGCATGATCTCATTGGCACCATGAATCAAAAGTAAATTATGCTGGCCAAGCGAAGAGATAGAATAGGCTTTTGCGTATCCTGACTGGATAAAGTAAACCCCGGCAGGCTGTTCATCACCCTGAACAATGACCTCACCTTTTGAAAAACTTTCAGGACGGCCACCCATAAAATGGGCAGTTATACTCTCGTTATTGCCCGAATCGGGCTCATGCACGGCCATACTTATTAAGTATAGTCTTCTGTGGATATATTCTTGTGATAAGACGCACCGAATCCCTAACCAGAGTACCTTACAATAGCCGCTGGATGGAGATCACTAGATACAGGAAGGAGCAGTTATGGGTACAGATTCAGAGGAACTTAGACACCTGCAATCGTTTGGGAACTCCCACGCCATGCCTTCTGATCATATAGCCTACCAAGACGCGTCAATCGACGAATATATGCCATCCCGGGCTCAAGATCCAGCTGCAGGCCACCGCGATAATAACGATAACCTTTTTGATAACTCACCTATTGAAAATAAGAGATGGGTACTAATAACTCGCCGGTTTTTGAGACATACGAAGCATCGGTAAAAGCCGATAAGAGTGTGCATCCAAAGCAGTAAGGAAGTAGTCGCACCCATAAGCGAACGCCGTGCCCCATCTAGTCCCCGGAGCCATAAGCATTTTGGCTTCTATTATTCCGAGGTCTTTTTATTAGAGCCTGGGATGAAGTTCGTTCGTTAATAGGGGCAGACGCTGGTGACGGATTGCAAACTAATTGATTCAGAATCGGCTGTCAGAGCATGTGTTTGCCAATACGTCTTACTATCTTCGCTCTCGTCAGCCGCACCAGGAAAGGCTGGGCAAGCCGGACCAACCCAAGCATCCGTTAACTCGTAATCACCATCGCCATCCTTACGCAAAACAATGCTGAGCTCGCTACTGGGCTCCATGGAACGGTTCTTTACAAAACGCAAGACGCCGCTCCGCTTTAACCGTTGGGCATAAAAGATTATATCTTTATCCCCAGTCGTCACAATGTTCGTATTGCCAATCGTCCGGCCCATATCATGAGTCACCCGGATAACTACGTCAGTAAGCTCCAGCGATTCGACAATACCCTTAACTAGGCTCACAAGGTGGGGTTGCCGACTGAAACTATATCCGGCGGCCGAATTGATGATATTCGTATAGACTTGATGATCGTTTGCTGAAACGCCTACGACAAAACTGTACACGCTAACTCCTCAATCTATGTACTAAGTATATGCTTGTCGAGATGTATCGCCTAATTGCCTTACATTGGTACAGCAGCATAAGCTATGGTATAATTCAAGTTAAGCAAGTAGTTACATACTCTTTCCGTTGTTATATTTTGCAACACGCTAATATCACCCACGGCCAGAATAGTGGACCGCAGGCGATATAAGTAGTAGAAGGGACGTCAAAATATGGCAATGAAATTATACGTAGGCAGTCTAGCCTACAGCGTTACAGACGATAAACTAAAAGAGTTCTTCGAGAGCCAAGGCAAAGTACTAAGCGCAACTGTCATCAAGGATCGCGACAGCGGCCAATCGAAAGGATTCGGCTTTGTCGAGATGGACGACGTGAAGGAAGGCCAAGCTGCAATTGCAGCATTGAATGGCAAGGAACTCGACGGTCGCACCATTATGGTCAATCAGGCTCGTCCGCAGGAAAATCGATCATTCGGCGGCGGGCATGGTGGATTTGGTGGTTCGCGCGGCGGTTACGGCGGTGGTCGGAACCGGTTCTAGCTAAGATATACGGACTAATTGATATTAGCCCCCGTCCAAAGGGCTCCATGAGAATGGAGCCCTTTCGTTACTAATGTCTCTAGCTCCAGTTAAAAGGTTCGAGACTGGTACGCGAAGCCATATAAAAGCAGTCAGGCGAAAGTCCGGCCGCTTTTATATCTCTGAGTTTGGCTTGAACCAGCGTCCAGCACGCGGAACGCATGCGTAGGTCGCTGGTTCGGCGTAGGCCACGCTCTCGCAGAAGCTTGCTTCGAGAAAGCTTGGCAGGAGAAGCACGCAGTGCGCTATCCAGTCCCCGGAGCCAATGGCGTGTGTTTGAATAGAGTCCGGCAAGCACCCACGCTGCTGGATTTTTCTTGTATTCATGGCGCATATTTTGACATAATACGATTACTAGCTTTGTGCTACGCGTACACGTTCGGACGGGCCGAACCGCTAACGCCTATTATCAAACCACAACTGGAGGATTCATGCGGGATGCACGACGCGTCTGCGTTCGCGGACTCATATACAAAAACGGTAAACTTTTTGGTCAAAAATTACACAAGGCAACCGACGAATGGTGGTGTACACCGGGTGGAGGCATTGACCCTATGGAGTCATTGCATGACGCCTTGGTGCGAGAACTGGTAGAGGAAACTGGCGTCAAACCCGTAATCGGCCGCCTAGTATTCGTCCAGCAGTTTGCAACTAAGGGTCACACCAGCCACGGTGAGGAAGAACAATTAGAATTTTTCTTCCTCATCGAAAATGCCGACGACTACGATATAATCGACCTAGGAAGCACCAGCCATGGCACACTTGAAATCGCTGAGTTCGGCTTTGTCGATCCTGGAGAGAAAAATATGCTCCCTGTCATACTTCAAACTCCAGAAATCACCAATGCATTGGCAAACGAGCGACCGGTAATTTTCTATACGCAGCTAGACTAGTACAGGCAGTAGAAGCAGCAGTTACCCTAGTCGATAGCATATCCTGCTATTTCGTGTGCAACGCCTCGCTCGTCTTGACTCACTGCATCGTTTGCGGTTCGTGACCGCTGGGCTATGAAAGCTCGTGTAAGGGCTTACTTAGAGAATGCTTGTCTGAAGAAGGCTGAAGCCCGCTATCCAGTCCCCGGAGCCATGGCATTAAAGAAGGTAGGTGCCTCAATATTCTTTTGTTTATACTGTGAATCATGAAAGATAAAAATTCTCAGATAGTTAGCCACCGTGTCAACAAAACGGCGTCCTATACGGTTCTCTTAGTCGTTCTCTTGGCTACAATCGGCAGTATATACGCGCTCTTTGCCAATCGGAGATTCCTAAGGGATTCACCTCAGGCCTTCATTGCAATCACGCCCGCATACTTGTCGAATGCTATAACGATAGGGGGCGGATTCGCGCTCGGCTACTTGGTCGTCTCGGACCGTAAGAATAGCAGAACACCACGCATTGTAATAGCTGGCACCATCGCGTTACTGACTGCCGTACTGTATTCGTTAGCATTTATGGGAGTTACACGGTTTCTGAGGTCCCAGGGCGCGGGCACATTTGACTTTTTGGTATCTCTTATCATCGCCCTGGCCGGCGCTATGGTAATGGCCTTCATTGCTCGGCGCCCAACTTCGGCATATATTGGCAGCTCACTCCGCTATGTCTTTCTTAGTGCTTTCTGGCTTTATCAGGTCATCGTGTGGTATAAGATTCTGTCAGATTATATCGTTCGGCCGGCAGGTGTTACTTTCACCCCATACCCCGTATGGCTGTTGATCCCGTCGCTGATTCTGGCACCGATTGTCACCGCGCTAATCTTTTTAGCGGTGTTGCGTACTGCATTAATAAAGCACCACCTATTCTATGCCAGCTTATTCACCGCCCTAATTTACTACTTCCTACTCCAGTTGTGGCAATTCGAGACAAATCCTACCCCGGAGGCAACAAACGCCTTCACGCTCTTCGCCGATTCGATCTCTATAGCACTGCTGATGGCAGTAATCTTACTAATATCACGCAGTATTAGCCTAATACGTAAGTGACCGCAACCTACGATTCGATGAAGGTGTAGGCGAAGCCGGTCTTACCGGCGCGGCCCGTGCGGCCGATACGGTGCACGTAGTCATCGTAGGTCTTGGGCGCCGTGAAGTTAACGACATGGGTAATGTCGCTCACGTCGATGCCGCGCGCGGCGACGTCAGTCGCGACGAGCACTGTTATCTCATTCGCCTTGAACTTGTTGAGCGCGCGCTGCCGCTGGCCCTGCGTTTTGCCGCCATGGATGGCATCGGCTTTGAAGCCGCGGGTCTGTAGTTCTTTGCTCAGGCGCTCCACGCTGTGCTGCATATTATCGAAGACAAGTACCTTCGGAGCGGTGAGCAGTAGGTCATGCAGGCGGTCCAACCGGTCTGCCTTGTCGGTATAGGGAATGACCACTTGCTCTACCATATCCGTTGTCTCACCGGTCTTCACCGATATCGTGACGGGATCATGGGAAAATTCCTGGATCAAGCGACCAACCGTCGCGTCTATCGTAGCCGTGAAGAAGAACGATTGCCGCTGAGCAGGCATATTACTGAGGATCCGGCGGATGTCGTTCACAAACCCCATGTCGAGCATGCGGTCGACTTCGTCCAGTACGAGCAGGGCAAAGCGGGACAGGTCGAGGCTGCCACGCTGCAAGTGGTCCTTGATGCGTCCGGGAGTGCCGATGACAATCGACGGGTTGCGACTTAGGTCACGCAATTGCGTTCCCATCGATGCACCGCCGATGAGCAGTGCGCCCTGCAAACCACTGCCTTTGGCAAGTATCTTGCATTCGTCTTCGATCTGCGCGGCAAGTTCGCGTGTCGGCGCCATGATAAGCGCCCGCGCGGAACGGTTCGCTAGCAGTGTATTCAGTAGCGGCAGCGCGAAGGCAATGGTCTTGCCGGTACCCGTATTGGCGATACCGATGACATCGCGGCCTGCCAGTCCTTCCGGAATCGCCTGGTCTTGGATGGGTGACGGCATCGTGAAGCCACGCGCCCGGATATTAGCTTGCAGCAGGTCACTTACAGCAAAGTCGCCAAAAGCATGGCGCGGGATGTACTCCTCGGCCTCGACAAAGCTGGCGTGTTTGATAAACCGCGCTGGGTTGATAGTTTCCTGGCCGCCGCGTTTGGTTGACGTGCGCGCAGAAGCATTCCTTCGGCGATTTGTATGAGGTCGGCCGATACCTCGATAGAGATAAGACATCCTAAAAGATCCTTTATATACTAGTTACTACTTATTACCATTGTCGCCAATGAACCAAAGTAATAACGAGCTAGACCCGGATCATTAATAACAACTTGTCTACCATAATAGCATAATCGCGTTCAATGTGCAAGGCTTAGGTTCCTATGGGAGAGATGGCTTGATCGAGTAGCAAGGCAGAACATAAACATAAGAGGACAGCTTTAGGATTTACGCTTGCTCAACACCCATTGGACGGATCTACTGACTGGTTTGTCCGGGCGGTGGATACAGCCCAGCCAGCAACACGGGCGGCGCATGCCTTCCTTCAGTTCAGAAACTACGCGCTTCACATGCTCATCACGGGTTCTCTGCTGCTTGACCGATATAGTCCAGCAAATCCATTCGTTGCGCGCCAGGGGGGTCAGGCTCTGCCAAGCCGTACGCGCGGCAGGGGAGGCAAGGAGCGCTTTCTTGAGGTCGGCCGGCATGTTGTGCACGGTACCGCCGGCTAGTTCTGTATTGGCCATACTTTCATGGTACATGAGGGGATATTTATCTATCAAGGAGCCTTCTAACGCGGCATGCGTTATCCGGGAACCCGTTATTTTGCTATGCTTACACGCATGAGTAGTCATAAATATCCGCCCGTTGTGGTGGTCGACGAGAAAGATAACGAGATTGGCGCCGCCATGTTGGACGAGGTCCACCAGAAGGGGCTGTACCATCGCATCGTATCGGTGTTCGTCGAGGATGAAGAGGGACGCATGTTATTGCAGCTGCGCGGCCCGGATGTGAAGGTCTTCCCGAACTGCTGGGACCAGGCAGCGGGCGGCCATGTCGATATTGGCCAGAACTACGAGCAGACTGCGAAGAATGAAGCCGCTGAAGAACTCGGCATACATGGCATAACCCTCAAGGAGCTCGGCACGCACCGCTCGAACATGCAAGAAGGGGAACGCACGATCAACCAGTTCGAACGCGCCTACCTGGTACGCATACCGCACGATACGCCGCTAACGCTCCAAGCCGATGAGATAAGTACCCTTCGATGGTTCGAACCGGCCAAACTCAAGGCCGAGATAGCCGCACACCCCGAGAAGTTCACGCCCGGATTGCTGTACTGCCTGAAGGAATATTTCCCGGCACTCAACTTGTAGTTGCAGAGTCCGGACGTGTAGATTGCGATTCGACGCTATCGCGGGCGCCGTAGCCGGTCGGCCACCAATTCCAGCGGCCCAACAATACTACCATTGAAGGCACGAGCAGCGTCCGGACAAAGAAAGTATCCAACAGCACGCCCAGGGCCAGCCCGAAGCCGATGTCCCGGATCTCGCTGCTGCTGCCACTACCCACCGCCGCAAATACACCGAACGTACCGGCGAGCACTAACCCGGCCGACGTGACGGTCGTACCGGTCGTAGTAAGTGCCTTAGACACTGCTTCGCGTAAAGACAGGCCATGCGCCTCCTCACGGATGCGGGTCATAACGAGTATGTTGTAGTCCTCGCCGAGGGCTAGTAGGAAGATGAACATCAAGAATGGCAAGATGAAGGTCAAGCCCGGGTTATGCCCGAGCTTCATGAAGATGAGCACCGATATACCAAACGAGGCAAGGTACGACAGCGCCACCGACAAGATAAGGTAGAGCGGCGCCACCAGGCTACGGAGCAGAAGGGCCAGCAATATGCCGATCACCAGGATAGCGATGGGTACGACTCGTTGCAGGTCGCTATTGGAAATACTGCTGATATCGTAGAGAGCGGTCGATTCGCCGAGAACGCCGCTGTCGGTAGCGTGGACATCCTGGGCAATCCGGCTCACATCAGCGCGAATAGCAGGCGTCGCGTCCAGGGCGGCTGTCGAGTGCGGATCGCCGGCCGACAAGCCGACGGCGTATTGCACGGTGTGGCCATCCTTGCTTACCAGGTTCGCGAGGATCTGGTACGCAACGAACTCCCGGAGCAGCAGCGGTGACCGCGCTAACTCAGGGTGCGCCACGAAGACTTTCGGCGGCTCGGTAGCACTGCTTAGCCCAACGGGTGTGCCGTAGCGGGCGTACAAGCTCGTCATATCCTGAGGGGTAAACTGAACGCCATTCGGGTTCAGCGGGCCGGTTACATGGGCAAAGTTCTTGGAAGATTGCAACTGCGACTGGATAGTCGCGAGCGGCGCCGGGTCATGCCAGACGGACCGGGAAAGAGCAAACAGGACAATGGTCGGGCTCTGGCTGCTGCCGGGGAAATGCTTGGTGGCGAGCGCGTCGCCTTGGGCAGAATCGCTGCTTGCCGGCGGCGTAGTCGAGCCGCCGAAGCCGGCCGACTGGTACTGTGTCGTGAAGACGGCAAAGCCGCCGAAGAGAATAATACCAACGATCAGCACGGGAACCGGCCGCTGGACGATAGAGGCAGACACGCGTCCCCAGAATCCGGCCCGCGTTGCTTCCTTAGTCCGCCTAGCCGGCCAGAAGACCGCGCGGCCGAATATAGCCAACAATGCCGGCAAGAGAGTCAGCCCCGCAAGCAGCATTAGTCCAATGCCGATAGCGAGCGGTGCTCCAAGATCGGCGTAAAGCCCGAACGTCGCCAACAACAGCGACAACAGGGCGGCAATGACTGTCGCCGCCGAGAAGGTGATGCTTTCACCCACACGCCCGAGAGCCTTCACGATCGCTTCCTTGGACGGGGTGCCGCGTTGCAATTCCTCACGCACCCGGAAGATCAGGAATAGCCCGTAGTCTGTCCCCGCGCCGATGATAAGCACCGTCAACAGCAACTGCGCCAGGGAAGAAACCTTCAGCCCGTGCTTGGCCGTCTCGGCGATGACCGGCCCAGCAAGCGTAACGACAAGCAGTGGCGGTACAAGCGTGAGTAGCGGCGCGAGCGGCGCGCGGAAAATGAGGAGCAGCAGGATGATGATGAATATAATCGCTCCAACCTGTATCTGGGTATTCTGGTAGCCGGCATTCCGGCTACTGTCAACGGCATCGGCCAGTTGCCCAGTCAGGTGTACGGTGAGGTTGGCGGGTGCAGTCGTCTGGTCGATGACCGTGCGTATGTCTTTGATGATGCCGGTAGGGTCGGTTGCAGCGCTGCTGCCTAGCACGACGTTTAGTTGCTGTGCCTGCCCATCGGCCGAGAGACCTCCGGAGCGTACTCCTTGTATACCCGATACTTTGCCGAAATTCGCTTGCAAAGTAACTGCGTATTGCTCATCGGTAGTACTTAAAGTAGAGCCGTCCTTGGTCGCTATAATGACGCCAACAGTAGGCGCACCCGTGGTTTTGCCCAGGTTCGATGCCAGGTTGATAGCCTTCTGGCTCGGCGCACTGGCGGGGAGGAACGACGTGTTACTCGACTGCGTCACATCTGACAACGACGGCAAGTAATGCGCGCCCGCAAATGTGCCGACTATCCATATTAGGATTACCAGCCACCGGAACTTCACCGAGAATCTGCCGATGGCCTCGAAGAAATAGAAGCCCTTGTTCCTTACTTCATCGCGTTCAGGCTCTTTGTTTTGTGCTGTTTGCATACGCCTTATTGTATCGGACATACGGCCGTAAACAACTCGGATTTAACCCTACCACTACGCCTCATTGCTCAAGGAGATACAGCTGGTTTGCGCCTAAGTACATTAGGCCGTAGCCCACGACAAGCAGGAGTATCAACACAAAGAGTGACACCAGACCGAAACCAAAACGGTTCGACGGAAGATTCGAGATATACCAAACCTGTATCAGATACGTACTGATATACGCGGTCAGTATACCGGCGTTCAGGTTCCGAAACATTGGCTTGTACAGCTTGCCCCGTACACGATTCGCATATTGCGCAAGGTTTAAGCAAGAGAGAAGCCCGAGTAGCCAAATGACCGCGAAAGGCAGCAAATATACGACAAGTAGGCTACCTGGCGACAACGTAAAGTGGTGTAGTCCGTCGTCATCAAGCATTACCTGTACTAAATGGTAAAAGTACTCCCCGAAGGGAATTACAGCCAATGCGAATAGCGTAAGACTGATGGCAACGACATAGCGGTTACGTCGTATTTGTATTTTAGTATCGGGCAACAGACGCTTCAGCTTCAACGTTCCGACAAAGAGCAGCACGGTCAAAACTAGGAAAATCGCGAGTGGCAGTAAGGTAGTTACAGTCGTTATGAACGGCAAGTACGGCGAACGCATGAACAGCGTCTTGAAGGTTGATGCAACATCGAAGAGTATGGCATACGCGAAGCTTAACAGCATAGCATTGGCTATGAAATCCAGGGCCACTCCGTCAGCGCTTCCCCGGATTTTGCGCGTATACGCCTTGAACCGCACAGCCGCCTTGGCAATGACTGTCCATAATACTATCTCTATCAGAAGGATATACGCATGCGCTTCTGCATACGCCGCGGCGTTAATGTGCGGCTGATACAGGCTGATCAGATATGCCGCGCGGAAGATCATGAACAGGAAAGCTAACGCTGAGAGGAAGATAGCAGCATACAGCGAGCCGAGTATGACGGTTTCCCATCCAGCTGTCCTAACCCAGTACGCGGCTGCTCGTCGATGCATGTCATAGCCCTTAGGTGACCATTATCATCTATTGTACCGTACACACACCTGCACTTCTGAATACTCAGCGCATCATTGAAAGATAGTAGTAATGAAGAGGGAGGTCATGAGCAAGGTGAATCCGGTTATACACCTCGAAATGGGTTATCTGGACATGGAGCGGATGATGAAATTATTCCAGACCGTCTCCGGGTGGACGACCAGGGCTATAGGACCCGACACAGGCCACTACGGCACGGCCCACACTACCAAAACTGATGAAATAGCATAGTCCGGACCAGAAACGCTATCAATAATGGGTTTTACGAGAGAACGAAGACCCATTGAGCCACGCTTGATTGCGAGGTTTGGAAGCCGTTGCTATACTGCGGGCATGCAAAAGATAGCAACGCGAGTATTTATTTACGCCTCGATCGCTTTCGGGATCATCGGCATTTTGGTCGTCCTGACATTGCCCGGGCCGCGCCATACAAGCTCGGATCTCAACGTCTTCTTATCACGGATTCTGATGGCAACAGTGTTCATCATTCTGCCATCGTTCGCGCTCAGCGTTGCGGGCAAATACTCAAACGGTAGGTAGCAATTTCCTCTCCGGCTGGCAAAACCGGCATACGCGTTGCCGGACTTTTGCTATGATGTAAGTCATCACAAATGCTAGGGAGGGGGAACAATATGCAGCAAAAAATCACGCCGAATTTATGGTTTAATGGCAACGCTAAAGAAGCCGTTGACTTCTACGTGTCGGTTTTCCCTAATAGCAAGGTACTGTCGACAGTATATTACCCGAAGTCTGCAGAGGAAGGGCTGGCGGACTTCCAGAAAGACCTGGCTGGCAAAGTACTGACTGTCGAGTTCGAACTGGATGGCATGCACTTCACGGCCATCAACGCCGGCCCGGAATTCAAGTTCAGTGAGGCCGTATCGTTCGCGATCACGTGCGACGACCAAGAAGAGATCGGCTACTACTGGGAGAAGCTGTCGAGTGTGCCCGAAGCCGAGCAGTGCGGCTGGCTGAAGGATACGTACGGCCTGAGTTGGCAAGTAGTGCCGAAGAATATGGACGAGCTGATGCAGCGCCCGGACGCCTTCGCCCATCTAATGGCGATGAAGAAACTCGTTATCGCCGACTTCTAGCCTATCTTACGCCTGATATATTGACCGATCGCCACATAACCCATAAAAGAAAAGGGAGCGTATCGGCAGATGCAGGGAAGTCCAAAAGGACTACCAACCTGGCATACGGCCAACACACTCCACTGCCCGGGTACTTCCCGGGACTTTACTTGAATTACGGCTTCAAGCTACCGCACTAACTAACTTGGGGTTGCTACTCCCTTCATGCGCGCAATCGCTGTTTCGAGAATACTGAGTTTCTCGGAACCTAATGAGCAGCCAAGCGTTGCCCACATTCCTCTAGCAGAAGGCTGACGGTTGACCAGAACAATCAGCTCACTGACTGATTCAAGGAGCTGTGAAAATGATCTGATTACCGACCACATGTCCTCCGGAGAAGCGTAGGTAACCGTTAGGTCCTCAACTGCAGGGTCCTCCCTCTCAGCTATTGGTGATAGTAGCTGCAGTCGAGAACCCGCCGACAGATCGCGTAACACTCGGAGAATCTGCTCTCTTGAAATTACGGGGGGCTGCGAGGAATCGGCCGCCTGGCGCTGCGTATGGCGTTTTATCCTGGCCGGTTTTCCGTAGCTTGCGGAAGAGCGCGTAACCACAGGTGGAGGAGAGTCGTCTCCAATTCCAGGGAACAGTCCTGTAAGCTCTTGCCTCTTGGTACTAAGGCGCTCCGTCAGCTCACGTTTGTGATCCTCGACATACCGTTGTAGACGGTATCTCCTTTCGGTATACAAACGCTTGCCGTCCAGAATGAGCCTGTACAGGCTATTCTTGTCGGTATAGCCAAGCAAGTCCCTTGCCTCGTCCGTGGACAGCAGCCCAAGAACAATAGCGAACGCGAACTGCTGAATGTCCTCGTCCAGCGTATTGAACGACTTCACGCGGTATCCCACAAGTGTGAGAAATGCCTCGAGACGGATAAGCCGTTCGCCACGTGCACGTAGATTTTCTGCCTTCATCCGGCCCGGCCTGGCATCTCTCAATCCCATGAATTGGGCTAAGATTTGCCAACTGTCCCCGATAGGGAACCGTATCTGAAAGTCAACCAGACATTCAAGGGCCGATCTGCTTTTAACAGCATTCACGCTTCGGCCTCCTCATAGGCATTCATCTCGTCAGCACCATCAGATGCACTCTGAAGGCCAGGACGCAATACCAGGCGACGCGCTTTTCTTCCATAGTTGATGCACTTTACGAACTCGAAATAGAGTACGTCACCGCTAACCTCCGAGCCAGACGCGAGGCGCGCCACTTCTGGATCTCCAACGGGGAAGCTCTGAAGCCGACGAATAGTCGGAGCATCTATCACAAGCTCGTCTCCGTTCCAGAAGTTCGTGTGGTCCGAAAGGACACGCGCCAAAGTCAGGAGAAACGTTGCCTGGATAAACGGTGCCTTATTGATAAAGGCGACACGTTGGACACCCCAACACCGATCGACAAGATCAAAGAACGTGCGGACATTGCCCACAAGTGCCTTCCGGCCGACATTATCCATGATCTTCTGGGTTCCTTTTGCCAGTTCGAGCACATTGCTGAGGCGACCGGGCCCCGCATGGCTATGCAGCCTCCCTACCACCTTCATGAAGGTCGTTGCAGTTATCAGGTCTTGCCGCCGCTTATTCTGCTGCCAGGTTACACGATTGCTCATCGAGAACCCTTTATCGAGCGTGAGGCGGTAAAGCGTCTGAACTACCGGGATCGTCGTCCGCGCATTGCGGAGGATGACATTCGAGCTAAGCTTAGATTGGCCCGTATTCATGCCCTGAAACATTTCCAGTTCCGACTCTTCTGTTGTGTCGAAGTAAATCTCGACACCAAGGTGCGGTACAGCATCGCATTCGTTGTCTTGCAACAACCGCAACGCAGCAGTTACCCGCTGTAGCCCATCGATGATATAGACATCACCGAGGAGATGGACAACACTGCCCTCTACCGTAAAGTTCTGTCCCCGCATACCCAGGATAATACTGGGTACACCCTTGGTCGCGATTACTCGCATGAGGGCAGCAACCTTCCTCTCGGCTAAGATCTCCCGCTGATAGTCGGCAACCTTCAGGAGGTTCAGACTTTCAGGGTCAACCACCCCGCGGAGAATGATCACTCCCTGCGGTGTTTCATCGAGAGCAGCATTGATGATTCTGATGCTCACTTGCTCTGGCACCTGCCGGTTCCTTTCTGACAAGGGGTTAAGCTCCCTTACTTTGGGATAGCAACCCAAGTTGTCAATGAACTGTGATTTTATAAGGATCACCTACCTGTTATCTGACACATCGGCATCAGACCACTCGACCACGCGGCCAAGAATATCCATAAGGATAGCTATCATATAGCACAAAACTCGAGCAGATGAAAACGCTAGCATGTTGGGGCGCGCTCTCGGCGCGATCGAACAGGGTTTTAGATTTGTTATGCTTATACTCATGGTGAAACGAAATATCTCGAACACAACATGGCAGGACCGGTTCGACCACCAAAAGACAATCCTGTTCGTCGAGAATGACTTTTCATCACCCGGTACGAAGCTGCAAGTTATAAAGTTCCGTCCGAATGGTGGCATCAAGCCACACTACCACAGGGTGCGGACCGAAGCATTTTACATACTAGCCGGCGAAGGAAAGATAATGCTCGATGGGGAAATGATGAACTGCGTGCCCGGTGACTATATATTGTGCAAGCCGGGCATAGTACACGCCTTCACGAACACCGGGCAAGAAGATTTTATCATCGAGGTATTCCGCACCAACGACCCGGGCGACAGTGATATGCTCTGGGCTGATATGTAAGAGCTAGCGGCCGTTCAGTTGCTCGAACATGTCGTCACGCAGGCGCATCATGTTAGCGGCCGGACCGATACCGGCTTGGAAGTCGTTGTGCTCAAGCACCTTTAGCGCCTCACGGACGAACTCGTCTGGTGGCATACCGCCGTGGCTCTGCGATTTATCAGCTCGGCGTTGGTAACCGAGCTCGGTATCCACTGAGGGTGGCGCAAGTTCATAGACCTTTATCGTCGTACTTTCCAATTGCTTACGTAGTGACATCGTCCATGAGTGCAGCGCAGCCTTCGTCGCACTGTAGATTGACGTATATACGAGCGGCGTATAAGCCAAGCCGGAGGAGATGTTGATGATAGCAGCAGCCGGTTGCTCCTTTAGGTGCCCTGCTACAAGCGAAGATAGGTGGACGGGTGCAACGAAGTTCGTTTCTATCTCTTTACGGACAGCGGCAACGTCAATGGGTCTTGTGAGGTCGGCTGCATACTGGACTCCAGCGTTGTTGATGAGCACATTGAGCGCCGGAAAATCTGCGACTACGTTACGGATTAGATCCTCACGCTGCTTTGCATTAGTCAGGTCACAGACAACACCTGACATTGCCGGATACTGTTTCGTAATCTCATCGAGGCGCTCCTGCCGACGGCCACAAATGGCAACCGTATTACCTAGCCGGGCGAATGCTTCCGCAAACGCACGGCCGATACCCGATGTGCCGCCGGTGATAAGGATAGTATTACCGGATAATTTCATTCAGGTAGCCTCCTTACTCTTAGGGTAGCAGGACCACTTTGCCACGGTGGTGCTGCGATTCCAGGAACGCGTACGCACCGCGTACATCTTCCAGTCGGAAGGTTTTGGCAATTGGCACTTCCAGTGAACCATCAGCCGTTCTATCTAATAAGTCTTTGAGCACATCGGTAGTCGCCGCCTGCGCGCTACCCGCCGTCTTCACGCCGTATTGCTGCGCCGCGGCGAAGTCCGCAATGGTATTAATCCGCTCCGGCTTGACGCCGAGATCGATAGCCAGTTTGACGTAGCCCTTGCCTACAGTGTCTATGAAAGCGTCAGGGCGGGGAACTACCGCTTGAATATTGGCTCGTACATCGCCGCTATAGCTGATGGGCACGATGCCTTTTGAGCGGAGCCAGTCGTGATTGTCCTCGCCGGCAATTCCGTATACTTCGGCGTGCCGCAGAATTGCCAATTGCACCGCGATCGAACCGACACCGCCAGACGCACCCGAAACGATGACTTTATCTCCCGGCTTCAAGCCAACGGCCTGAACGGAGGCATAGGCAGTCGTACCGGCAACGAATAACGCCCCTGCGACTTCCCATGACACCAATTCCGGTTTCAGTACCAGATCGTCTTCGCTAACGCCCACGTACTCAGCATGGCTGGCACGCTTGTCGGTATGCCCGACAACTGCATCGCCCATTTTGAAATGCCTTACATCCGGTCCAACTTCGCTGACAATGCCCGCAAAGTCTGAGCCTTCGCCAGAAGGGAACTCCAGAGCAGCAAAGCTGCGCATCATCCCCTCACGCAATTTGCTCTCACCTGGGTTGATACCTGCGGCCTTCACTTGTACTACTACCTCATGGCCAGTAGCCCGAGGCTTCGGTACATCAACAACTTCCAATACATCAATGCCGCCGTACTGCCGAAATTGCACAACTTTCATATCATCACTCCTTATATTTACCACCCTAGCGCTTGAAATAAACCTTGGCAATAGAAAAGGTGACATGACCTCGGTTCCGCTTAAGAACATGTGATAGCGTACTCAATTCACCCTAAAACGGACAAGCGATATTCATGATGCAGTATAGTAGGTATAGAAATTGTTTCGATAAATATGCTAGAACAATCGGACACCTCAGTCGATCCCGACCAGGTGCAGCAACAGCTAGACGAGCTAGAGCGGCTACATGCCGCAACAGATCAAGCAGCAGCCGGGTTAGAAGCAGCGGCCCCGCGCCGCACGTTCGGCCGTACAGTGAGCCGGGCGACTAATTTCGTAGGACGCCGCCTGTTCCCGGGCCGAATCGGTCCGCCAACGCCTGACTATACTCCCGAAGAAGCGCAGCAGAAGCTAGCACTCTATGATGCAGTTGATAATATGTACGCCGCCGCTCTCCGGGCATCAGGATATGACCCCGATGCTTTTACGCGTCTCCAGTCCCTGGCGCCAGATAGGATTGTCGAACAGTCCCGCGAAATAGCAGAACCCCCAGCTGCAAGTAGTATCGCGTACGAGCCACGGCTTATGCTCCGTGAAGCCCAGTCCTGGCGAACCGAATCGAAGTTTACGACCGAACATCACCCGGCCGTCGAAGGTATGACCCTAGAAAGGGTGACCGATCTAGCCGAAAAACTCCACACAATAATCCAAAACGGCGTAGTCTCGCCTCTTACCCATGCCTCCGGCGGATACACCCAAGGGTACTGGACGAGTAGTATATTGCCTCCGTACGATGCCGCCCCGGGCGAATCCGGCGGCAACCTGAACATCGGTGATGAAACAGGTGGCTATACGCTTTACTACCTCGACCATCCAATTGATGACAGCGAAGCCAAGCTCGGCTTATGGTCGCACGATGGGGCGTCAGACAAAAAGATATGGATTGTAGCCGCCCGCCGCAATGGCAATTGGAAATACGAAGGCGCCGACCTGCAAACTGATCTCCAGCCAGGCCACCCTACCGCCGTCTGGAATACTGTGGAGCCTTCGGCCGAAGACGTAGAAATATTCATGGACAAGATCGAGAGCCGCGTCGACGATATTTATAATGACCTGACGAAGACCATGACGGAGAACACCGCATCCTAGAGACGCTTAATATACACAAGCCGGGCAGTTATCTCCCGTAATTTGTCAGCAGGGTACTCAGGTCAAAGATATTAACGGTATTATCACTATTGAAGTCACAAGCAGCATAGGACTGTCCGTAGTGTGTGAGCAGGGTACTCAGGTCAATAATCGTCACATGCCCATCACCAGTGCAGTCGCCGGGGACACTGCCACCCGTATTGAACGTAATAGCCGGCGGGAAGGTGAGTGACTCATTGATAAAGCTACTTAGCGTCCACGTCTGACTACTGAGCTTACTCTGAACTTGCGTGATATACCCCTGTTGACCACTGTTGTTCCAGGGATACGGTTCGAACCAACCACCTAGACTATTCCACTGCTGGCACGGCACGTAGCTGGCATCGCCCCAACTGCTGCGTGTCCCTGAGGGGTTGTCGTAGTAGAAACGGATGGTTGCTGCCTGATAATCGATGTTAAACGCTGTCGATTTCCACCGCAGCGGCTCCGTACCGGCGTGCAAACTATTGCTGGCAGTCGTCGGTTCCCATCGTAATTGCGTAATGCCGAGAGATTCATACACGTCGCTGCTCGTATTTGGCACGCGCGACTGCACGGGGAAGAGCGGGTAGTCCGTGCCACTTTCTGTTGTCTGGTCGCCCTGCCAGTACTGGCTCCATTGGCTCTCCTGCACATACTGGGCGCGCAGCCAATCTTCCGGAATCCCCCACTTATGCGCACTCCACTGGATGAGGTCGTCCGTCGACGGGTTGGTAAGGCCGTCCAGACCATCTACGTATTGGTTGTATGGGTTCGCCTGTACTGCCGTTTGGCCGAACTGATCGGTCGCGCCGTGAAACGCACTGATCTCGTTCGCACTCGGCACATAGTAGTTCGGTGCTGGATAGCTGGTACCGCCGATAGAATAGCCGGTCGCATTCTTTGCCCGGATTTCCGGTTCGTGCGTAACGAGCGCCGCGGCGGCCGTGTCGCTGAGCGGTGTAAAGGTAGATGTACCGCCGGAGGCAGCATTAGTGCTGCACGCCGTCCAGGTCGTTTGCGGATTTGTCTCGTTGGATGCATATGCCGAGCCGCGCCAGACAAAATACGTGCCAAGCATGGCAAAGGATAGTACGAATACTGTCAACTGGACAACGCTTGTTGCGAACTTGTTCTTCACGCTGGCCATGCCATATCCATGCCTCCCATACTAGCAAGCGGGAAGGCAACTTGGTACTACTTGTATTCTTGGTTGGTATTAGTATCCTGTGAATTCTTCGGTCCGGATGTTGTCTTCGTTAATACCGATACCAACCAGTAACTGACGCATGGCCTTCACCATACCCTCGGGGCCCGAAAGGTAATAGATCGGCACGTTGAGGTCGATAATGTGGCGGCGCAACATCGCCTCGTCGATGCGGCCGCGCTCACCTTGCCATCCTTCAGGAGCGCTTTCTGTCAGTACGGGCATAAAGGTAAAGTTCGGGTTCTGCTGCGCTAGCCTCTCGAACTCTTCCCGGAATGGTGCATCTTCCCGGGTACGATTGGCATGGAATAAGGTGATTTTGTGGCCTGTTTTGTCATACGTAGCCTGGGCGATCATACTGCGTACCGGCGTCACGCCAATGCCGCCGATCAGAAACACTGCTGGTGTCGACTCGGTTTTGTGCAGGGTGAAGTCTCCGTATGGGGCATCAAGCTTAACCTCGCTGCCAACAGGTAACTCGCGCAGCACGCGCTTGAACGCCGTATCGCGCAAGCGCGTGGCAAACATCAGGTCGGGCTCGTATGGTGCGGCGACTATCGAAAATCCGCGAGTATTACCCTCCTCATCGGTCTCGGGCGGGTCAATGAGCGTCCAGTCACCGAACTGGCCGGCGCGGAACTCGAAGCCTGCCGGCTTCTCGAAGTGGAACGCCATCGTGCCGTTGGCTATTTCTTCTTTCTTGGTAAGTTTCACGTTAGCTATCATATGTATCTCCTTTTACTCCCAATGTTCGCAGCCCTTTACGCAGTATTTCCTGACATGACGTTCGATCTGTTCGAACAGCGGCTTAACCGTATCCTCGTTTATGGCATAAATACGTTCCTTGCCATCCTGCGTAACGGTAACGAAGTGACATAGTAGCAGCTGTTTTAGGTTGTGCGATGCAGCAGATTGTTCGATGCCTAAAGTCTCCGCAATGGCCGTTACTCCCATCGGTTTCCTGTTAACGAGCAGCTGTAGTATACGGACACGCTGTTTGTTACCGAGCGTCATAAAGAAATGGTCATATGAAGTATAGTTCATATGAACAGCATATCATATGTTACCATGTGATTGTGATCATAGTAAAAGCAAAAGCACTAAGGATAGCCTGAAGTTATGGATGGCGACAGTATGCCACTTGTGATAGTGGTAACGCACTTTATTAACTTTATTTGTATTTTGTTGCTCATCCGCAGCGGTCTGCACATCCTCGCCGACCACCCGTTGTTATACTGGACCGACCACACGCGGCGGGACAATTACTGGTTGAAATTCGGCAAGAAGAAAATGCCGGAAGATAAGCTCTGGACTGCGCACGATGAAGCCGAGCATATCGGGCATTGGGCACTGCCGGGCGGGGCACACCATGAGTTCGGTATGGCACGCAATTGGCACTTCGCAGCCGCAGCGCTTTGGGTCGTTACCGGTGCTGTTTACTGGGGATACATGTTTGCCACCGGAGCCTGGCAACGACTTATCCCGACAAGCTGGAGCATCTTCCCGCAAGCCTGGCATGACTTTATCGGCTATGCCACGCTGCACATCCCGCCGCTCACGGCATTCCATCCATATGACGCGCTGCAGCAGCTGACATATACGGGCGTCGCGTTCGTACTGCCGCCGCTCATGATACTAACTGCGCTGGCGATGTCACCGGCGTTCACGAACCGCTTTCCGCGCTACACGCTGTTGTTCGGCGGGCGGCGGCAGGCGGCACGCAGCCTACACTTCATCGGCATGCTGTTGTTCTCGGCATTCCTCATCATCCATGTAGTGCTCGTAAGCCTGGTGTATTTCTCGCGCAATGTCCGGCTCATTACTTTCGGTACGGTACACGTCCGTCTCGGCGCAGCGCTGACCGTATTCTGCTCGGCGCTACTGTTCGTACTCATTTTCAATATCGTCATAACGTACTTCACGCTGAACCATCGCGTCGGTGTGCGCAAGCTCCTCGCTAGCATGCTTAACCCGCTTCTCCATACAGTATTTGGATGGATGGTACCGCGGAAGACATATAAGCGTTCTGACATATCGCCGTTTTTCCGCGTCAATGGCTACCCGCCGGAAACAGAAACGTTCAAACGCCTGGCAGCGGATGATTTTAAAGATTGGCGTCTGCACATCGGCGGCATGGTCGGGCACGAGCTAAACCTGACCCTCGATGAGCTGCGGGCAATGCCGCGGCAGGAGCAGATTACAAAACACATCTGCATACAAGGCTGGAGTGCTATCGGTGAATGGGGCGGGGTGCAGATGCGCGAGATCATGGCGCGTTGTCAACCGGACAAGCGGGCCAAGTATGTCGTCTTCCACGCCTACGACGTGGACGGCAATGGCAAACCCTTCTACGAGGCGCTCCGGACCAGCGACATGCATGACCGCCTCAGTATCCTGGCATACGAGATGAATTGGAAGCCGCTCAACCTAGAGCACGGCGCACCCCTGCGTCTACGCTGCGAACGCAAGCTCGGCTATAAGATGGTGAAGTACATCCGCTCCATAGAGTTCGTAGATAGCTTCGAGCACATCGGAGAAGGGCGCGGCGGCTACCGCGAAGACAACGTTATGTTCGATTGGGAAGCATCTATCTGACATACAATAGCACTATGCTAGTGCGTCGTTTTTTCGCCACCCGGTACATCATGCTTGCCGCGGCCACGCTTGTACTGATGCTCAACTTCTGGGCCTGGTCACTTCTGTCGCCGCTTGCCAATAGCTACGCAGGACGACTCCAGCTCACACCGTTTGCCATCTCGTTGCTACTTGCTATACCCGTCGTTATCGGCTCGCTCGGGCGCGTACCGCTCGGTTTGCTTGCCGACCGTTATGGTGGCCACCGTGTGCTTGTGGCTACCTGCCTCATTGCCAGTCTGCCAGTAGCGGCATTAGCATACACGAACGGGTATGTGCCCTTGCTGTTTGTAGCGCTCTGCCTGGGGATTGCCGGAGCATCGTTTGCAGCCGGCGTTCCGTTCGTTAGCGCCTGGTTCCCGAAGCGGGAACAGGGTCTGGCGCTCGGTATCTATGCCATCGGTAATGCCGGCACGGCTGCCTCCGGCTTTCTCACGCCGCGGCTGATACAAACCTTCGGACAGACGACGCTGTTCCTGGTACTAGCCGTGTGGCTCATTGTGGCCGGGGCGCTACTAATCGCACAAGGCAAGGATGCGCCCGGCTGGCGGCCCATATCATCACCGGTACGCGCCCGGCTGGCGGCGGCACTCCGCTGGCGACCAGCATGGCAACTGGCGGGGTTGTATGCTGTCACGTTCGGCGCATTCGTATCGTTCGGACTATACTTGCCCTTACTGCTGCATACTAGCTACGGATTGGCTACTGCAGATGCGGCCGCCCGCGCCGGGGGTTTCGTCCTATTCGCCACCGCTGCACGACCTCTAGGTGGCTGGCTTAGTGACCGGATTGGTGGAAGGGTAGTCATCCGGGGCG
>Ga0068855_100000186_pt1 | contig 79655 bp, 74 predicted proteins | sample KBSCornC52_FD_66592 | JGI IMG/M metagenome (GOLD analysis project Ga0068855, IMG submission 66592) | Corn rhizosphere microbial communities from Kellogg Biological Station, Michigan, USA - KBS Corn C5-2 | ecosystem: Host-associated > Plants > Roots > Rhizosphere > Soil ...
GCGATCAAGAATGTCGTGAAGGCGATCGAAGCGAAGGACAAGGGCCGCGCCGAAGCCGCGATGAAGATTGCCGAGCCGGTGATGGACCGCTACGCCGCACGTGGCCTGATCCACAAGAACAAGGCGGCGCGTCACAAGAGCCGCCTGACCGCGCACATCAAGGCGCTGGCCTGAGCCAGGCCTGCAGTCGGGTCCGAAAAAGCCGGCGAAAGCCGGCTTTTTTGTTGCCCGCGCCGCGCCCGCCGCGGCATTCACGCGCCCTGCTCCGCCGCCTCGGCGGCGTATTTCTGCTCGTCGAAGAAGCGCTGGATGTCCAGGCACATCGGCCACGTGCCCTCGCGCGCGATCGCCGAGACCACGTACCACGGCTGCTTCCACTTGAGCTTCCTGACGATCGCCTTGGCGACCTTCTCGCGCTCCTCCGGTGCGAGCAGGTCGGCCTTGTTGAACACCAGCCAGCGCGGGCGCTTGAGCAGTTTCGGATCGAAGCCCTTGAGCTCGTTCTCGATCGCGCGGATCTCGGCGACCGGATCGGTGATGCCGTCGAGCGGCGCAATGTCGACCACATGCAGCAGCAGGCGCGTGCGCGCGACGTGCTTGAGGAACTGGATACCGAGTCCGGCGCCGTCCGCGGCGCCCTCGATCAGGCCCGGGATGTCCGCGATCACGAAGCTGCGATCGGTCTCGATGCGCACCACGCCGAGGTGCGGCTGCAGGGTCGTGAACGGATAATCCGCGACTTTCGGCGTCGCCGCCGAAACCGCGCGGATCAGGGTCGACTTGCCCGCGTTCGGGAAGCCGAGCAGGCCGACATCGGCGAGCACCTTCAGCTCGAGCTTGATCTCGCGCTCGTCGCCGGCGCTGCCGGGCGTGGTCTTGCGCGGCGAGCGGTTGACCGAACTCTTGAAGTGGATGTTGCCGAGGCCGCCGTGACCGCCCTGGGCGACCAGCAGGCGCTGGCCGTGCGTGGTCAGGTCGCCGATTTCCTCGTCCGTCGCGGTATTGATCACGACGGTACCGACCGGAACGCGGATGAACGTGTCCTCGCCGCCCTTGCCGGCCATCTGCCGGCCCATGCCGTTCTCGCCGCGTTGCGCGCGGTAGACGCGTTGGTGGCGGAAGTCGATCAGGGTGTTGATGCCCTCGTCGGCGACCAGCCAGACGCTGCCGCCGCTGCCACCATCGCCGCCGTCCGGTCCGCCAAACGGAATGAACTTCTCGCGCCGGAAGCTGACGCAGCCGCTGCCGCCGTTGCCGGCATATACGTGGATGGTGGCTTCGTCGACGAATTTCATGGGAGAACCGGGATTCGGGTTTGAGGATTCTGGACGGAATGCGTGCGCTGGAAAACCAAGGCTTGCACGCGAAAGCGGCGGATTCGAGGCGGAGTTCTGCCTGCTGGAATCCCCGATCGCGGCTCCGGAAACGAAAAACCCCGCACGAGGCGGGGCCTTCGCAGAACCGATCGCGTTGGCGATCAGCCCGGGATGACGTTGACCGTCTTGCGCGCTTCGGCGCCCTTGACCTTGAACTCGACCGTGCCGTCGACGAGCGCGAACAGCGTGTGGTCGCGACCGAGGCCGACACCGCTGCCCGGATGGAAGCGCGTGCCGCGCTGGCGGACGATGATGTTGCCGGCTTCGACGGCCTGGCCGCCGTAGATTTTCACGCCGAGGTACTTCGGGTTCGAGTCGCGACCGTTGCGGGTTGAGCCGCCTGCCTTTTTATGTGCCATTGCCGTGCTCCCTTACTTCTTGCCCGCGCCGGTGATGCCGACGATTTCGATTTCGGTGTAGTGCTGACGGTGACCCGTCTCCTTGCGGAAGTGCTTGCGGCGGCGGAACTTGACGATGCGGATCTTCTCGCCACGGCCGTGCGACTTCACCTTCGCGGTGACCAGCGCGCCGGCGACCAGCGGGGCGCCGACGGTAACCCCGTCGCCCTCGCCGACCAGCAGGACCTGGTCCAGCTTGACCTCGGCGCCGACGTCGGCGACGAGCTTTTCGACGCGCAGGACTTCGCCCTGCGCCACGCGGTACTGACGACCGCCGGTAACGATGACTGCGTACATGATGGCTATGCCTCTGTAGTTATTCTGAAATCAGCCTACGCACCCGACCTGGACCAGGAGCGAGCCGCGCAGTCTAATCGACCCCGAAGTCGATCGCAAGTCCTTGTTATCGCACGCTGCCCGGCGACTTCGGGCCCACTCCCACGCGCCGGACGGCGCCGCGCCGTACCCCAACCCGCCCGGCCTGTCCGGAACGGCGGCCCCGAGGCCGATCGTCGCGAACGCTGAGACGACGGTTGTTATAGTCGCCCTCTTCCCCCATCTCCCCCGCCGCATGGACACGATACGCATCCGCGGTGCGCGCACGCACAATCTCAAGAACATCGACCTCGATCTGCCGCGCGACAGGCTGATCGTGATCACCGGGCTGTCCGGCTCGGGCAAGTCCTCGCTCGCGTTCGACACGATCTACGCGGAGGGGCAGCGTCGCTATGTCGAGTCGCTGTCGGCCTATGCGCGCCAGTTCCTGTCGGTGATGGAGAAGCCCGACGTCGATCACATCGAAGGCCTTTCGCCGGCGATCGCGATCGAGCAGAAGGCGACCTCGCACAACCCGCGCTCGACCGTCGGCACGATCACCGAGGTCTACGACTACCTGCGCCTGCTGTTCGCGCGCGTCGGCACGCCACGCTGCCCCGACCACGGCATCCCGCTCGAGGCGCAGACGGTCAGCCAGATGGTCGACGCGACGCTCGCGCTCGACCCGGAAAAACGCTACATGCTGATCGCGCCAATCGTGCGCGAACGCAAGGGCGAACACGTGCAGGTCTTCGAACAGCTGCGTGCGCAGGGTTTCGTGCGCGCGCGCGTCGACGGCATCGTGCACGAACTCGACGCGGTGCCGGCGCTGACGCTGCGCCAGAAGCACACGATCGAGGTCGTGATCGACCGTTTCCGTCCCAAGGCGGACATCAAGCAGCGCCTGGCCGAATCGTTCGAGACCGCGTTGCGCCTCGGCGAAGGCATCGCGGTGGTCGTGTCGCTGGATGATCCGAAGGCCGCCGAAGTCACCTACTCGTCGCGCTTCTCCTGCCCGATCTGCGACTACTCGCTGCCCGAACTCGAGCCGCGCCTGTTCTCGTTCAACTCGCCGGTCGGCGCCTGCCCTGCCTGCGACGGCCTCGGCGTGACCCAGTTCTTCGATCCCGCGCGCGTCGTCGTCAATCCGCAGCTGAGCCTCGCCGCTGGCGCGGTGCGCGGGTGGGACCGCCGCAACCAGTACTACTTCCAGCTGATCCTGTCGCTCGCCAAGCACTACAAGTTCGACGTCGACACGCCGTGGCACGACCTGCCCGAGGCGACGCGCCGGCACGTGCTGTTCGGCTCCGGCGACGAACAGATCAGTTTCCGCTACGTGACCGGAGCCAGCGGCGCGGTCACGCGCAAACACAAGTTCGAGGGCATCGTGCCCAACCTCGAACGACGCTACAAGGAAACCGAATCGCCGGCGGTGCGCGAAGAACTCTCCAAGTTCATCAGCGAGCGCGCCTGTCCCGACTGCCAGGGCCAGCGCCTCAATCGCAGCGCGCGCAACGTGTTCGTCGGCGATTCGAACCTGCCGTCATTGACCGCGCTGCCGATCGAGCAGTCGCTCGCATTCTTCAAGGTACTGACCCTCGCCGGCTGGCGTGGCGAGATCGCTGCGAAGATCGTCAAGGAGATCCGCGAACGCCTGCACTTCCTCGTCGACGTCGGACTCGACTACCTGACGCTCGACCGCCAGGCCGACTCGCTGTCCGGTGGCGAAGCGCAGCGCATCCGCCTCGCGTCCCAGATCGGCGCCGGCCTCGTCGGCGTCATGTACGTGCTCGACGAACCGTCGATCGGCCTGCACCAGCGCGACAACGAGCGCCTGCTCGGCACGCTCAGGCGCCTGCGCGATCTCGGCAACACGGTGATCGTGGTCGAGCACGACGAGGATGCGATCCGCCTCGCCGACTACATCGTCGACATCGGCCCCGGTGCCGGCGTGCACGGCGGCGAGATCGTCGCGCAGGGCGGCATCGAGGCGATCCTGAAGTCGAAGCGCTCGCTCACCGGCCAGTACCTGTCGGGCCAGCGCGGCATCGAAGTGCCGAAGCAGCGGCGTCAGGCCGATCCGGACAAGGTGCTGCGCGTGCTCGGCGCGAGCGGCAACAACCTCAAGAACGTCGACCTCGAGATCCCGGCCGGCCTGTTCACCTGCGTCACCGGCGTCTCCGGCTCGGGCAAGTCGACGCTCATCAACGACACCCTGCACAAGTACACCGCTGCCGAACTCAACGGCGCGAACGAAAAGCCGGCACCGTTCCGCGAGATCCAGGGCATCGACCTGTTCGACAAGGTCGTCGACATCGACCAGTCGCCGATCGGGCGCACGCCGCGTTCGAATCCGGCCACCTACACCGGCCTGTTCACGCCCTTGCGCGAGTTGTTCGCGCAGGTGCCGGAGTCGCGTTCGCGCGGGTACGGCCCGGGTCGCTTCAGCTTCAACGTCAAGGGCGGGCGCTGCGAAGCCTGCGAAGGCGACGGCCTGATCAAGGTCGAGATGCATTTCCTGCCCGACGTGTACGTGCCGTGCGACGTCTGCCACGGCAAGCGCTACAACCGCGAGACGCTCGAGATCACCTACAAGGGCCACACCATCGCCGACGTGCTCGAGATGACGGTCGAGGATGCGTTCAAGCTGTTCGAGCCGGTGCCGGTGCTCGCGCGCAAACTGGAGACGCTGATGCATGTCGGCCTCACCTACATCAAGCTCGGCCAGAGCGCGACGACCTTGTCGGGCGGTGAAGCGCAACGCGTGAAGTTGTCGCGCGAACTCAGCAAGCGCGACACCGGCCGCACGCTGTACATCCTCGACGAGCCGACCACCGGCCTGCATTTCCACGACATCGAGCAGTTGCTGAAGGTACTGCAGCGCCTCGCCGACGATGGCAACACGGTGGTCGTGATCGAGCACAACCTCGACGTCATCAAGACCGCCGACTGGGTCGTCGATCTCGGTCCCGAAGGCGGCGGACGTGGCGGCACGATCGTGGCGACCGGCACGCCCGAACAGATCGCGCAGACCCCTGCTTCGCATACGGGCCAGTTCCTCGCGCGCACCCTGGGCGCGCCGATCGCCACGCGCAAGCGCAGCCGCAAGGAAGCTGCATGACGAAAGCGCGCAAGGCGACGAAGCTGGCGCCGGCCGCGACTGTGCCGGCCGACGTTGTCCAAGGTGACATCGCACTGCCGATGGCGCGGGTCGCGATGACCGTGCGCTGGGGCGATCTCGACGCGTTCAACCATGTCAACAACGCGACCTTCCTCGTGTATGCGCAGGAAGCGCGCCTGGCGTGGCTCGCCGGCGTCGACGGACCCTGGTTCGACGAGACCATGATGCCAGTGGTCGCCGCGGCGCAGGTGAACTTCCGACGCCAGCTCGCGTGGCCCGGCCGGATCGCGGTCGAACTCGCGACGAAGCGCCTGGGCGCTTCTTCGGTCACGATCGCGCATCGCATCGTCGCCGACGACGATGCGGATTGCGTCTACGCGGATGGTGAAGTCGTCATGGTCTGGATCGATCCGGCCAGCGGGCGTTCGGTGCCGCTCCCGCCGGCGATCCGCGCGGCATGTCAGTCCGACGCGTCGGCCGCAAGCACGTTGAAATAGGTCGGCACGCGCGTCCCGTCGCGGAGCAGGAACACCACCTCGATCTTGTCGCCGACGACGATCTCATGGCGCGGCTGCATGAGCATCAGGTGCCTGCCGCCGGGTTCCATGCGCACCTCCCCGCCTGGCGGAACGACGAGGCGGTGGACTTCGCGCATCTTCGCGACGTCGTTGGCGACGATCGTCTCGTGCAGCGACGTCATGCGGAACGCGTCGCTCTGCGCGGTCAGCACGGTGACCGGTGCGTCACCGGTGTTCTTCAGCGTCGCATAGCCGGCCAGCATCGTCGTGCCCGGCGGTGCGGAACGGATCCAGGCATCGAATACGCCGAGCCTGCCGTCGGCATGTGCCGCTCCGGTAGCGAACAACAAGGCGAACGCGAGCGAAACAACGCGTGATCGGTGCATGGCATCCTCCGGCGTGATCGCTATCATAGCCAGATCGACCCTGTGCGACTGGAGTGCGACGATGCGCCACTACCCGCTCAACCTGCTGGTGCTCGCCATGACCGCCACGACCGCAACCGCGATCGCATCCGCCGCCGACCCCGCGCTGACGATCTATCGCAGCGACAGCGACAGCCTGTTCGAGCCGGGCAACCAGCCGATCGCCGACGGCCATGCGATCGTGCACGAGCAGCGCACGCTGCAACTTTCCGGTGGTCGCCAGACCGCGATCGTCGACGGCCTGCCGACGATGCTCGACACCGAAGCGGTCGCGATCGACTTCGCCGGCGCCGCGCGCGTGCTCGGCCAGCGCGTGATTTCGGCCGGCGACGGCGGCCTGCTCGCGGCGCACCGCGGCCAGCAGGTGCAGGTATTCTCCGCCGATGGTCGTGCGGTCGCCGACGGCACGCTCGTCGCGACCGACGGCAACGGGCTCGGCATCCGCGGTGCGAACGGCCGCGTCGCCTACGTGCGCGACTACGCCCGGATCGAATTCGCCGAAGGCTCGGGCCTGCCCGGCAGCACGCTGCAGGTCGCACTCGACGGCAAGGCCGGCGCCGCCGCGGCGACGCTGACCTATCCGACTTCCGGCCTCGGCTGGCGCGCCGCATACTCGGCGCTGCTGCTCGGCGACGACGGTTGCCGCTTGCGCCTCGACGCACTCGCCAGCATCGCCAATCGCAGCGGGCGCGACTATACGGGCGCGCAACTCAAGCTCATCGCCGGTTCGCCGAACTTCGCCAAGTACGACCGTGGTCCGCGCGTGATGATGATGAAGGCAGCGGCAGCTCCGGCGTCCGCACCGGGCGGCATGCCCGACCAGTCCTCGCTCGGCGACTATCGCAGCTACACGATCGACGGCGCGCTCGACCTGCCCGACGCCAGCGTCACCCAGGTACCGTTGTATGCCGGCAGCGAACTCGCCTGCGAACGCCGCTGGTTGTACGAGAGCGGCAATGCCTGGTTCCCGCCGAAACCGATGTTCGAACCCGATGCGTGGCAGAACGGCGGTGGCCCGGTGCAAAGCCAGCTCACGTTCGCCGCGGCGGAAAACCTGCCGGCCGGCAACCTGCGCGTGCTGACGCGCGACAAGGACGGGCGCACCGAACTGCTCGGCGAGAGCCGCATCGCTGACGTCGCCAAGAGCCGCGACGTGCAGGTCAACCTCGGCACTGCGTTCGATCTCGCGGCGACGCGCGAACGCACCGCTTTCAATATCGACAAGGGCGCACGCCGGATGGACGAGGGCTTCCGCATCACGCTCACGAACACCGGCGAAATCGCACGCACGATCACCGTGCGCGAACACCCGAACCGCTGGCGCGCATGGACCCTCGCGTCGTCGAGCCAGAAACCGGAAAAGCAGACCCCGGACCTGCTCGAGTTTCGCATCGCCGTGCCGGCCAACGCCAAGGCCACGCTGGACTACGGCATTCGTTACCAGTGGACGGCGGCGGAGGAATGATGTGCGAGCGTGCGCGAGGATCGAACCCCGCGCGCGCGCGCGGAGCGGCACTCGCGGTGGCCGCGCTGTGGCTTTCCTGTGCAGCAGCGGGCGCCGGCGCGGCGGAGTCGTTCCAGCCGGTCTGGCTGCCGGCTGACCCGGGCAAGGCGCACTGCCACATCGACAGGAGCGGTGCGGAACTCGGCAACGCGGCGCTGCGCTATGCAGTGGAGAACGACGACGGCGCGCTCAAGCCGCGCGCGTTCGACAATCGCTACGATGGCATGGCGCACGCGCTCGATGGCGAGTTGTTCACGCTTGCCTTGCGCGACAAGACGAACCTGCCTGCAAGCCGCTTCAGGCTGCAGGGCAAGCTCGCCTGCATGGCGCTGAAGGCCGAGCCGAAGTCCGCACGCGCGGCCGATCGCTACGCCGGTGCGGCGCTCAAGGCTGATCTGGTCGACGCCACGACCGGCCTCAGCGTGCGTTGGCGCGCCGTGCTGCGCGACGGCGGCAACTACCTGCGCCAGGAATTCGCGTTTGCGGCCACACGCGAGATCGACCTCGCGCGCATCACCCTCATCGACCTGCAACTCGGCGACGCCTGGAGCGCAGGCACCGTGCAAGGGTCGCCGCTCGTCGCCGACACACGCTTCTTCGGCTTCGAACACCCGATGTCCGAAACCCGCATCGAAGCGGGTCATGCACAGCTCTTCGTCAAACGCGTGCTGCCGTTGCGCGCGAACGTCGCGGCGAACTATTCGACGGTCGGCGGCGTCGGCGTGGCCGGCCAGTTGCGCCGCACGTTCCTGGCCTATCTCGAACGCGAGCGCGCGCATCCGTACCGCCCGTTCCTGCACTACAACTCGTGGTACGACATCGGCTATTTCACGCCGTACACGCAGGACGATGCGACACGCCAGATCGGCGTCTATGCCGAGAAGTTGACCCGGCAGCGCGGCGTCAAGCTCGACTCGTTCCTGTTCGACGACGGCTGGGACGATCACGACCACCTGTGGAAGTTCAATGCGGGCTTCCCCGACGGGTTCAGCGGCGTCGCCAAGGCCGCCGAAGCCGCCGGCGCCGAACCCGGCGTGTGGCTGTCGCCGTGGGGTGGCTACGGACCGCCACGCGCGCAGCGCCTCGCGACGGCGAAGGCACAGGGGTACGAGGTCGACGACCAGGGCCTCGCCTTGTCGGGACCGAAGTACTACGCGCTGTTCCATCGGGCGACGCTGGACCTGCTGACGAAATACCGCATCAACCAGTTCAAGCTCGACGGCACCGGCAGCCCGGACAAGGTGACGAAGGGCAGCGAATTCGACAGCGATTTCGCCGCGGCGATCGCGTTGATCGGCGACCTGCGCGCGCTGAAACCGGACCTCTTCATCAACCTGACCACCGGCACGTGGCCGTCGCCGTTCTGGTTGCGCACGGCCGATTCGATCTGGCGCGGCGGCGAAGACCACGAATTCGCCGGCCGTGGCGACGACCGCCAGCGCTGGATCACCTACCGCGACGCCGATACCTACGGCGGCATCGTGCGCCAGGGGCCACTGTTCCCGCTCAATGCACTGATGCTCCACGGCATTATCTACGCGCGCCATGCGCGCGGCCTCGATGTGAATCCGCAGCGATCCGATTTCGCCGACGAGGTGCATTCGTACTTCGCCAGCGGCACCGGCCTGCAGGAGATGTACATCTCGCCCGACCTGCTCGGCGACGCCGATTGGGACGTGCTGGCGAACGCGGCGAAGTGGGCGCGCGAACGCGCCGACGTGCTGCGCGACAGTCACTGGATCGGCGGCGATCCCGCGCGCGGCGCAGTCTACGGCTGGGCGTCGTGGTCGCCCGCGCGTGCAGTGGTCGCGCTGCGCAATCCGCGCGAGACCGCGCAGGCGTTCGAACTCGACCTGCGCGCCGCGCTGGAATTGCCTGCAAATGCCGCCACGGCTTTCCACGCACAATCTCCATACGAGGCCGACGACGCCCGCGAGTTCGATGCGGCGACGCCGGTGCACATCCAACTCGCGCCGTTCCAGGTTCTCGTGCTCGACCTGAAACCACACTGACGCCTTCGACAGAACCGGACCTTCATCATGCTCGACCTGATCCGTCACGACACGATCCACGAATTGCGCCTCGCGCGTGCACCGGTCAATGCGCTCGACCCTGCCCTCGTGCACGCATTGCGTGCCGCGGTCGAGGGCGCGGCAGGCGAAGGCGCACGCGCGCTGGTGCTGTCGGGTGCGCCTGGCCTGTTCTCGGCCGGCCTCGACGTGCCGGCTTTGCTGCAGCTCGATCGCGATACGTTCCGCGTGTTCTGGAACGACTTCTTCGGCCTGTGCGCCGCACTCGCGCGTTCACCGGTTCCGGTCGCTGCGGCGATCACCGGTCATGCTCCGGCCGGCGGAGCCGTGCTGTCGATCATGTGCGACTATCGCATCATGGCGCGCGGCGCTTACCGGATCGGCTTGAACGAAGTCCAGGTCGGCCTGTCGGTGCCGGAATGCATCCAGGCAGCACTGCGCCGCCTCGTCGGCGCCTACCGCGCGGAGCGTCTCATGGTCGCCGGCGCGATGCTCGATGCGGAACAGGCCGATGCGATCGGTCTCGTCGACGAGCTGGTCGATATCGACGCGGTCGTGCCGCGCGCGATCGCGTGGCTTTCGGAACTCCTGAAGTTCCCGCCACGCGCGATGACGGAGACGCGCCGTCTCGCGCGCGCGGACCTCGCCGCCGTGTTCGCTGATCCACGCGCGCTGCCGGTCGAGGATTTCCTCGACGGCTGGTTCGCGCCGGAGGCGCAAACCGTGCTGCACGCGCTCGTCGCGCGGCTGAAGTCGAAAGCCTAGCGAACCACGCTTGGAAGCGGATCAACGCGGATGAACGCTGATTCCGACAGTCCGATGAAGTGCTCTGCTCCATCCGCGTTCGTCCGCGTCGATCCGCGTCCGGTCCTGGCGTTCACGCCCCTGTCGCCACCGGGCGCGACGGCTCGCTGACCCAACCGCTCCATGACGGCGCGAACACGCGTGAGCCGGCAAGCCCAGCATGCTCCATCGCGAGCAGGTTGTGGCAGGCGGTCACGCCCGAGCCGCACATGTGCACGACGTCGCGCGGACTGCGCCCGCCCAGCAGGCTGTCGAACTCGCGACGCAGTTCTTCGCGCGGCTTGAAGCATCCGTTCGCATCGAGGTTGTCGGCGAACGGGCGGTTGCGCGCATCCGGGACATGGCCGGCCACCGGATCGATCGGTTCCACCTCGCCGCGATAGCGCGGCGCCGCGCGCGCATCGACGAGCAGCACGTCACCGGATGCACGGCGTCGCTCGAGTTCGTCGAACCAGACCACCTGCGCGCGATCGAGGTTGACCTGCACCGGTGTCTCCGCACGCGCACTCGAGGTCGACTCGATCGTGCTACCGGAGGCGCGCCAGGCCGCCCAGCCGCCATCGAGCACCATCGCGTTGCGGATCCCGGCGAGGCGCAGCAGCCACCACAGGCGCGCCGCCGCGAGTGCGCCTTGCGCATCGTCGTACACCACGACGTCGAGGCCGGTGCGCCAGCCGCTGCGCGACAACGCCGCCGAGAACACGAGGTCGTGCGGCAGCGGATGGCGTCCGAGGCCGCGCTTGGACAGATCCGACAGGTCGCGATCGAGATGCATGTAGGCGGCACCAGGGATGTGCGCGGCGGCATGGTCACGCTCACCCTTGTCCGCATCGGCGAGGTCGAAGCGGCAATCGACGACGAGCACGTCCCCGCGCGACTGCATCCGCGCGAGCTCTGCCGCCGAAACCAGGGTCGCTGCCGTCATCGCAGATCCTCCAAGCGGTCGATCAGGTTCTTCAACATCGCTGCGGTCGCGCCCCAGATGCGCCGGCCCTGCCACTCGAACGCGAAGATGGTGCGTGCACGCCCTTGCCAGACGATCGCTTCGCGGCGAAGGTTCGCACCGTCGAGAAGGAAATCGAGGGGGACCTCGAACACTTCGTCGACTTCGGCGGCGTGCATGTTCAACGAGTATGCGCCTCGCACGAAGCCGGCGACCGGCATGACACGGTAGCCGGACACGGTATCGAAACCGTCGAGGTAGCCGAACGGTTCGATGTCGCCCGACGCGATCCCGGTCTCTTCCTCGGTCTCGCGCAAGGCCGCCGCGATCGCGTCGACGTCGCCGGCATCGATCCCTCCGCCCGGGAAGCTGATCTGCCCGGCGTGGTGGCGCAGGTGGCCGGCACGGCGCGTGAACAATACCGACAGCTCGTCGTCGCGACGCACGAACGGAACCAGTACCGCGGCGGCGCGCAGCGGCACCGAAGCATCCAGCACGTCGGCAAGGTCATCGGCGTTCCAGGCCGGCCCGCTTGGAGGATCGGACAGACTGCGCACCGCACGGCGCAACCGCTCCGCGTCGACGTGTGCGCTCGTGCTCATCCGCGCGCTGCCTCGCGCTGCGGCAGGACTTCTTCCATCAGGCGCCGTCGTTCCGCTTCGCCCATCGCGACCCAGCGCGCGATCTCGTCACCGCTGCGCAGGCAACCCTCGCACCAGCCTTCACGTCCGAGATGGCAGACGCCGATGCAGGGACTGAGGATGGGTAGTGGCTGGTTCATTCGGACCTTCGAAACGCAAACGCCGCGACGGGCGCGGCGTTGCGGGCAGACTGTCTTGAAACCGGATCCCGTGTCAGCGCACATCCACGTACTGCATGGGATGATCGCATCCTTGTTGAAACTGGATCCCGTGTCAGCGTACATCCATGTACTGCACGGGATGATCGCATCCTGCGATCACTTGACGTCGATGATCTTGATTTCCCAGATGAAGACCTGGTTACCCGACGCCTGTTCCGGCGGCAGGTAGATCATCCAGTGGTCGCCGACCTTCATCTTCTGGATCACGTCCGGAAGCAGCTTGGTGCCGAAGATGTTCGGCATGTCGGCAACCTTGGCCTTCACGGGTTCGCCGACGAACGAGCTGCGGATCTCGCGGCCATTGGTCAGCGACACGCGCACGTGGAAGGTGACTTCGCTGGTCGGCGCGATCGCCTTGCCGGTGCCGTCCTCGATCGACTTGTACTGCACTTCGTTCGGCAGCACCACGACGCCCTTCTTGGCGCGGTTGCCCGACATGAACGTGTCGGCCTCGCGCTTGTTGTCGGCCAGCATCTTGTCGGCCTCGGCCTTCATCTTCTGGTCGAGCTTGGCGAGGGCATCGCGCATCGCCGCTTCCGGCACGGCCGGCGCCTTCTTCGTGAACGCGTCCTGCACCGCGCGCGTCACCGTGTTGATGTCGACATCGACCTTGCGGTCGGCGAGGCCGGAACCGATCTGGTAACCGATCGCGTACGAGATCTTGCCCTTGTCGGACGTGGTGTCCTGCGCGGACGCGGACCCTGCAACGAACAGCGCCGCGAGGGCGAGTGACCAACCGAACTTCATGCCTGTATCTCCGGGGTGGATGGCGGATCTTTGGGGGCGCCGCAGCGGGGCACCGCGCCGGGAAAAGCGCGCTAGTGTACCCGAGGCCTGTCGCGGTCCAAAGCGGACGGCTTCCGAACACGGCAGGCGAGGAAAGTTCAGCGCCGCGCCATGATCCGGCCTGCGCCTGAACGGCGGCTGCCCGGCCGCGCACGGCCGGGCAGCGTCATGGCCTTGTCGCGGCCTCAGTGGCCTTCGGCGTACTTCTTCTCGCCGGCGGTAACGCGCAGGTCGAGGCGATTCTCCGGCGGCGCCAGTGGGCAGGTCGCGTACGGCGTGAACGCGCACGGCGGGTTGTAGGCCTTGTTGAAGTCGATCGTGAGCTTGCCATCCTTCGGCAGGTCGGCATACAGGAAGCGCGCGGCGCCGTAGGTTTCCTTGCCGCTGGTGCGATCGGCAAAGATGAACCAGAACTCCTTCGCATCCGGCGCCTCGAGCACCGGCAGCAGGCTGTAGCTCTTGCCATCACGCGTGAACGTGACCTTGCCGGGCACGGTCATCTTGTCGACGGTGCCGAGCACGGTCGGGATCTCGAGCGTGTGCGCAGGTTTGAATTCCTCGAATTTCGCTTCGACGCGCCAGCCCGGATCGATCGCGAAGGAGTCGATGCCCTTGAACTGCTTGCGCGTCTTCGCCTCACTGTCCTTCACGCGCAGCGCCTTCTTGCCGTTGCGGTCGATCAGGTAAAAGCTCGCCGTGCCGAATGCGACAGTGGTCGGCTTCTCGTGCGAATCATCGAGCAGCTCGGCCGATGCCACCGTCTTGCCATCGACCGTCGCCGCCGATTTCGGATCGATGTCGATCGTCGCCTTGCCATCCTTCAGCGTGATCGCGCCAAGGTGGGCCGGTCCTGCGGCGAGCACCACGTCGTTGCCCTTGGCACTGCCGACGCTGTTCTTGCCGTCCTTCAGCCAGTGCAGGCCGATCAGGCTCAACCAGCCGCTCGGCGCCTTCAGGCGCTCGACCCGCTGTGCACGCCAGCCTTCGATCTGCTTCGTGTAGTCGGCACCGGACGGGGCGCTGGTCTCGACATTGGCGGACATCAGCTGGACTCCGGCGAAACTGGCCGCGGCGAGCGCGGCGGTCTTCAGCATCAGCATGTGGCGTTTACCTCAGGAGATGGGTTCCCGGCGGGAGTCTCCCGCGGGAACGGACGAAGCGAACATCCAAGCGTCGAAGTTCAAGCCGCAAAAGTCAACCGACGGGTCAGCGCCCGCGCAGGAACAGGCGATCCAGCTCCGGGATCGCCAGTTGCACCCAGGTCGGTCGACCGTGGTTGCACTGCCCGGAACGCTCGGTCGCTTCCATCTCGCGCAGCAACGCGTTCATTTCCGGCACGCTCAGGCGACGATTCGCCCGCACCGAACCATGGCAGGCCATCGTCGCCAGCAGCTCGTTGGTGCTTTCCTCGATGCGCCGCGTCTGTCCGTGCACGGCGAGGTCGGCGATCACGTCGCGCACGAGCTGGCTGACATCCGCGCCATCGAGCACGACGGGTATGCGCCGCACCGACACGCCTTGCGGCCCATTGCGCACGAGGTCGAATCCGAGTTCCTGGAAACGCCCACCCTGTTCCTCGACCAGCGCGGCCTCACGCTCGCTGAGCGCAAGCGTCAACGGCACCAGCAGCAGTTGCGAACGGATACCGTCGCCATCTTGCGCCGCTTTCAGCTTCTCGTAGGTGATGCGCTCGTGCGCGGCGTGCATGTCGATCAGGACAAGACCATGGCGGTTCTCGGCCAGCACATAGATGCCGTGCAGCTGTGCAAGCGCGAAACCGAGTGGCGGCACCTCGTCGTCATTGCCGGCAGCGTTCACGCCCGGCGCAGCGGGCGCCATGTTGATCGCCCCGGGCTGCGGCGCGCCCGCACCGAACAGCGCGGCGTAGTCGGCGAGCGGTTCGCGCACGCCGAGGCCGAGGCCGTGCTGTCGCTGCGGCCACGCCTGGGCGAACGCCGTCGCAGACGCGGTGTCGCCGTTCGCTGGTGCGGGCATCGCGCCGCCGGCGCGCGCCTGCGACAACGCATCGTTGAGCGAGCGGTACAGGAAATCGTGCACGAGGCGACCTTCGCGGAAGCGCACTTCATGCTTGGCCGGATGCACGTTGACGTCGACCAGCGCCGGATCGAGCTCGAGGAACAACACGAACGCGGGATGCCGACCATGGAACAGCACGTCCGCGTACGCCTGGCGCACTGCGTGCGCGACGAGACGATCGCGTACGAGACGACCGTTGACGTGGAAATACTGCTGGTCCGCCTGCGCGCGTGACGCCGTCGGCAGGCCGACCCAGCCATGCAGGCGCAAGCCGGCAGCGGCATGATCGACGCGCAGGCTGTGCGTCGGGAATTCGTCGCCGAGCACGTCGGCGACGCGCCGCTCGTGGTCGGTCTCGGCATCGGCCGCCTTCAACATGCGTACCGGCTTGCCGTTGTGGGTCAGGCGGAACTCGGTCGACGTGCGCGCGAGCGCGATCGACTTGACCAGGTCCTCGATGTGCCCGAATTCGGTGCGCTCCGCACGCATGAACTTGCGTCGTGCCGGCAGGTTGTAGAAAAGGTCGCGCACTTCGACATTGCTGCCGACCGGATGCTGCGCAGGTGCCAGCGCACGCGCCTTGCCGCCATCGACCTCGATGCGCCAGGCAGCGTCCGCACCGCGCATCCGCGACGTCAGGGCGAAGCGCGACACCGAAGCGATCGACGGCAACGCTTCGCCGCGGAAGCCGAGCGTGCCGACGCGCTCGAGGTCGTCGAACGTCGCGATCTTGCTGGTCGCGTGCGCGGACACCGCGAGCGCGAGGTCGTCCGGATCGATGCCACTGCCATCGTCGCGCACGCGGATCAGGCGTGCACCGCCCTGCTCCACGTCGATCTCGATGCGTCGTGCACCGGCGTCGAGACTGTTCTCGACCAGTTCCTTTACCACCGAAGCCGGCCGCTCGATGACCTCGCCGGCAGCGATCTGGTTGACGAGTTCGGGTGGCAGCGAACGGATGCGGGGCATGGCGAACCCGCATCATAGCCGAGCGCTGCACGCGCCCCAACGCCGTCGTGATGCCGCCAGGTCAGCCCGAAGGAATCTCGAGCACGGCACCGACGCGCACGCGCTCGTCGGCGAGGTTGTTGGCTGCGCGCAGCTGCGCCGTGGTCACGCCGTGGTTCGCCGCGATCGCGCTCAGCGTTTCGCCGCGACCGACCACGTAGCGCGAGGCCTTGGTGCGCTCGTTGCGGTCGCGCCGGCTGTTCGCGGCGAACAGGCTGCCGGGTGGCGGCGACGCGCGGAAATAGTCGCGCACGCCGTCGAGGATCGCATCGGCGAGCTTCCCGCGATGTTCCTGGCTGGTTAGGCGAGCCTCCTCTGCCGGATTCGTGATGAACGCGGTCTCGACCAGGATCGAGGGCACGTCCGGCGAGCGCAGCACGACAAAGTTCGCGCGCTCGACATAGTTGCGGTGGGTCGGACCGAGCTTGCGCAGGGCACCGAGCACCTGCTCGGCGACCGCATTGCTCGCACCCATGGTCGCCCCCTGGGAGAGGTCGAGCAGCACCTTCGCCAGCGTATCGTCCTTGTCGTCGAGCGAGATGCCGCCGACCAGGTCGGCGCGATTCTCGCGATCGGCGAGCCAGCGCGACGCCTCGTTGGTCGCGCCGCGCGGCGACAACACCCATACCGACGAACCGCGCGCATCGCTGCTGGTGAAGGCGTCGGCGTGGATCGAGACGAACAGGTCGGCCTTCGCTTCGCGCGCCTTGAGGTAGCGGCGTTCGAGCGGGATGAAGTAGTCGGCGTCGCGCGTCAGCACCGCCGTCATGCCGGGCGTGCGGTCGATGACCTTCTTCAGTTCGCGCGCGACGGCGAGCGTGATCGTCTTTTCGTGCGTTCCGCTCGCGCCGGTCGCGCCCGGGTCGTCGCCGCCGTGGCCGGCATCGATCGCGACGATGACGTCGCGACCCTTGCCGCCGGATACGTCGGCGACGCTCTTGACCGGGGTCGTCTTCGCATTCGCGGCGGGATACAGGTCAAGCACAAGCCGGTAGCCGAACTTGTCGGCCGGTGGCAGCAGGAAACTCTTCGCGTGCACGCCGTCGGCGAGATCGAACACGACGCGAGCATCGGCCTTGCCCTGCTTGCCTGCGCGCAGGCCCTTGAGGAGGCCCTTGGCCGCGGGTGCGTCGAATTCGGGAGCGAGCGTGCTGCCGCGCATGTCGAGCACGATGCGGTCCGGCTTGGTCAACTCGAACAGCTTGTAGTCGACCGGGCCGGAGACATCGAACACGGCACGCGTGTACTCGGGGCTGGCCCAGACCCGCAGGTTCTTGATCTCCGCCGCGCCGACGACACCCGACACCGGCGCGAGTGCAACCAGGCAGACGGCCAGCCAGCGATGTAAGCGGATCCCCGACATGGCGCGTATTCAACATGAAAGCATCGACGAAATGCAAGCTTTTCCTTGAAAACCGCAAGGTTGCGAAACCTTCCTTAGGCACTTCCAAGAAAGCATGCCCAATCGTCGGGATCACAAGAGATCCACTTCCCCCTTCCAACCGGCGAGCAAGGCTTCGCCGCACGCGCTCCTGGCTTCCGCGAAAAGATCGCGAGCAGCGCCGGCGTGGCGAAGCTCCAAGCGCAAATCAGCAGGCGGCAGCGCGCCCAGGCCACGCTCCGCCCATTCGACCAGCAACAGGGTCGATACGCCGGCGAGATCAGGCAAGCCGAGCCATTCGAGTTCACCCGCGTCGGCGATGCGATAGAGATCGAGATGATGGATGTCCAGCGTACCGACGCGATACGACTCGACCAGGCTGTAGGTCGGGCTCTTGATGCGCTCACCGACCCCGAGCGCACGCAGCAACGCGCGTGCGAACGTGGTCTTGCCGGCGCCGAGATCGCCATGCAGGTAAATCGTGCCGCCGCTGCGCACGGCAGGTGCGAGGCCCAGTGCGAGCGTCGTGAGGCGCGCCTCGTCGGCATCCCGGATGATGAGCGGCACGGTCACGCCGGCACTCCGTTCACGAGCCGACGCAGGACTGGCGCCAGATCGCCGGCGGCCAGGCCACGGGGCGCATCCGCGGCGGCGATATCGCCAGCGCGTGCGTGCAGCGATACGCCGAGTCGCGCCGCGTCCCACGCGTCGAGTCCCTGGGCGAGCAGCGCGGCGACGACACCGGTCAACACGTCGCCCATGCCGGCGCTCGCCATGCCCGGATTGCCCCATGCACACACCGCGACACGCCCGGTTGGATCGGCGACGAGAGTGCCCGCTCCTTTCAGCACGACGGTCGCGGCATATCGGGCCGCCAGCTGGCGCACCGCAGCGAAGCGATCGCGCTGTACCGTGCCGACTTCGCAACCGAGCAGCCGGGCGGCTTCCCCCGGGTGTGGCGTCAACACCACCGAAGCCGGCAGCGGCTGCGGCGCTCGCGCCAGCAGGTTCAACGCATCGGCGTCGACGACCATCGGCTTGGCGGTCGTCAGCGCTGCCGCGAGCAAGGCGCGTCCCCAGTCGCGCTGGGCGAGTCCCGGGCCGACCGCGAGTACGCTCGCACGCGCGAGCAGGGGCTCCAGAGCGATCGCGTCTTCGACACCGCACGCCATCAATTCCGGACGCGCCGCGTTCAGCGCCGCGACATGCGCGCGCCGCGTCGCGATGCTGACCAGGCCGGCGCCACAACGCAGTGCGGCCTCGCCGGCGAGCCGCACCGCACCGCCATAGCCTTCATCGCCACCGAGCACGAGCACGTGGCCGAAACTCGACTTGTTCACATTGGCTCGGCGCGGCGGCAGCAACCTGCGTTGCAGTCCCACATCCAGCAATTGCGCGTCGGCCGCGCCTTCGAACGCGCTGGATGGCAAGTCGAGCATCGCAAGCTCGCGCATGCCACAGACGTCGCTCGCATCCGCAGTGAACATCCCGCGCTTCCACGCAACGAAACACACGCTGACGTCGGCACGCACGCACGCGCCGCGACGCGCACCCGAATCCGCATCGAGGCCGGACGGCAGGTCGAGGGCCAGTACGCGGCCCGCACGCGCATTGAGCTGGTCTACCAGGGTTGCGGCGACTCCTTCGACCGGGCGTGCAAGACCGCTGCCGAACAGGCCATCGACGTAGACGTCCGCGTCCGGCAGCACGCGGTCGGACTCGGCTTCGCGGATACGCCCCCCGCTCGCGATGAACGCGGCGCGCGCCTGTTGCGCATCGCCGGCCGACGCGGGCGACAGCGCGATCGCATCGACGGTGAAACCGGCGGCCAGTGCGAGACGACCGAGCAGGAACGCGTCGCCGCCGTTGTTGCCGCCACCCGCCAGCAGGACGATGTGCTTCGCCGCGGGCCAGTGCCTGCGTAGCGCATCGAACGCCGCGGCCGCGGCGCGCCGCATCAGCTCGATGCCGGCGATGCCGCAACGTTCGATCGCGGCGCGATCGATGCGACGCACCTGCTCCGCGGTGTAGAGGAAACCCGAGTCGTCGCCTTGCCTGTCCATCACGCCATTCTATCGGCGCGGGCGCCGCGCGCTATCCTGAGTCGTCCACCGAATCGAATTCGATGATCGACTACCACGCACTCGCCGCCGATATCCGCCGCTGGGCTGCCGAACTCGGCTTCCAGCAGGTTGGCGTCGCCGGCATCGAACTCGCAGCGGACGAGGCGCACCTGCTCAACTGGCTCGATGCCGGTCATCACGGCGAAATGGACTACATGGCACGCCACGGCGACAAGCGCAGCCGGCCGGCCGACCTGCAGCCAGGCACCGTGCGCGTGATCTCGGCACGCATGGACTATGCACCACCGGGAGTCCGCACCGCATGGGACGTGATCAACGACGGTGAACGCGGCTATGTCTCGCGCTATGCGCTCGGTCGCGACTACCACAAGCTGCTGCGCAGCCGCCTGCAGAAACTCGCCGATCGCATCGCCGGAGTGACCGGCCCGTTCGGCCATCGCGTGTTCACCGATTCCGCGCCGGTGCTCGAAAAAGCGCTCGCGCGCAATGCCGGCCTCGGCTGGATCGGCAAGCACACCCTGCTGCTCGATCGCGATGCCGGTTCGTGGTTCTTCCTCGGCGAGATCTACACCGACCTGCCCTTGCCGACCGACGCCGCACCGACGGCGCATTGTGGCACCTGCACGCGCTGCATCGACGTCTGCCCGACGCGCGCGATCATCGCGCCCTATCGTCTCGATGCGCGCCGTTGCATCTCCTACCTGACGATCGAGCTGCGCGGCGCGATCCCGGTGGAATTGCGACCACTGATCGGCAACCGCATCTTCGGTTGCGACGACTGCCAGCTGGTGTGCCCGTGGAACAAGTTCGCGCAGCCGACGGCAGAGGCGGACTTCACGCCGCGCAGCGGGCTCGAATCACCGCGCCTGGTCGAACTGTTCGCATGGAGCGAGCAGGAATTCCTCGCGCGGACGGAAGGCATGGCGATCCGCCGCACCGGCTACGAGGGTTGGTCGCGCAACATCGCGGTCGCGCTCGGCAATGCCCCGACCAGCGCGCCGATCATCGCAGCGCTGCAATCGCGCGCCGATGACGCCTCAGCGCTGGTGCGCGAACACGTCGCTTGGGCACTCGCGCAGCACGAGCGGAAGAGACGCGCTTTCGCTACGACAAATGGCGCTACGTGACCCGCAGAAGCTAAGCCGCCTGCTTCGGGATGGAGCGGTTGGTGTGCGTCATCTTGTTGTGGCGATCGACGTAGACGAGCTGCGGCTTGTGCTGCTCGGCCTCGGCTTCGCTGTAGCCGCCGTAGGCGCAGATGATGATGATGTCGCCCGGCTGCGCGCGATGCGCGGCGGCACCGTTGATCGAGATCACTCCCGAGCCCTCGTCCGCGCGGATCGCATAGGTCGAGAAACGTTCGCCGTTGTTGACGTTGTAGATGTGGATCTGCTCGTACTCGCGGATGCCGGACACATCCAGCAGGTCACCATCGATCGCACAGGAGCCTTCGTAGTGCAATTCGGCTTGAGTCACGCTGGCGCGGTGGATCTTCGCCTTGAGCATGTTCAGGTGCATGGGTTCGGTCCCGAATTCTGTTGCGTATGCGCAACATGCGCTGGAATATCCAGTATACCAAACCCTTGTGCGGGCGCAGCATCCGGTCGGCCGGGGCGCCGGAGGAACCGGCCAAGCCATTGATATCCATGAATTACAGGCAAAAAAAACCCTCGCGCGATTTCCGCTGCGAGGGTCTTAATCGGAGTGACGATTACCTACAATGCGCCCTGCGTGTCCTCTGGAAATCCGAAGAGTGTTGCGGAAATCCCGACGACGGTGGGGAGAATACCACAGCCCGCCGAGAAAAAGCTACGCGTCGATCGACAAATTGTCGATGAGCCGGGTGTTGCCCATCCTCGCCGCGATCAGGGCCACCCGATCAGCCTCCCCGGGACCGGCTTCAGCGAGGTCGTCGGCGCGGCGGACCACGGCGTAATCGGGCACCAGGCCCGCCTGTTCGAGGCCCGCACGCGCATCCGCCTCGACCTTCGCCACCGGTTGGCCGCCGAGCACCGCATCGCGCATGCGCTCGAGGGTTGCGTGGATCGCGCCGGCGCGTGTGCGCTGCCCGGCATCGAGGTACTGGTTGCGTGAACTCATCGCGAGACCGTTCGCCTCGCGCACGATCGGTGCGCCGACGATCGCGATCGGATAACCGAGATCGAGCACCATGCGCCGGACGACGAGCAGTTGCTGGTAGTCCTTGCGGCCGAACACGGCGACCTGCGGCTGGACCAGATTGAAAAGTTTTGCGACGACGGTCGCGACGCCGTCGAAGTGCCCGGGGCGGATCGCGCCTTCGAGCAGGTCCGGCAGCTCCGGTACGCTGACCTTCACGCTGCGTGCGGCGCCGAACGGATACAGGTCCTCGAGCGTCGGCGTGAACAGGGCGTCGCAGCCGTGCGCGGCGAGCCCGGCAGCGTCCGCTTCGGGCGTACGCGGGTAGCGCGCGAAGTCCTCGTTCGGACCGAACTGGGTCGGGTTCACGAAGACGCTCGCGACGACGATATCGGCGTGCTCGCGTGCGATCGCGAGCAGCGAATGGTGGCCCGCGTGCAGGTTGCCCATCGTCGGCACGAAACCGACGCGCCGCCCCTCGCGGTGCCACTGCGCGACCTGCGTGCGCAACTGCGCGGCGGAAGCGAGCGCAAGCATCAGTAGCTGTGCTCCGCGGCCGGGAACGCGCCGCTGCGCACGGCGGCCGCATAGGCTCCGATCGCATCGAGCACGGAACCGGTGCCGGCGAGGAAATCCCTGGTGAAGCGCGGACGCCGCCCGGAGGTGATGCCGAGCAGGTCCTGCATGACCAGGACCTGCCCGTCGCAATCGACGCCCGCACCGATGCCGATGGTCGGGATCGCGAGGTCGCGGGTGATCTGCGCCGCGAGGGCGGCGGGGACGCATTCGAGCACGAGCAGGTCTGCACCGGCATCCTGCACCGCGCGTGCATCCGCGCGCAGGCGCGCGGCGGTCGCGTCGTCGCGCCCCTGCACGCGATAGCCACCAAGTCGCAGTACCGATTGCGGCGTCAGGCCGAGGTGCGCGCATACCGGCACGTCGTGGCGCTTGAGCGTGTGGATCACTTCGCACACCCAGTCGGCACCCTCGAGCTTGACCATTGCCGCGCCCCCCTCGCCCAGCAGGCGTGCGGAATTCGCCAGTGCGATCGCGGGCTCGCGGAAGCTCATGAACGGCAGGTCCGCGACGAGCAGCGGCCGACGCAGCCCGCGCGCGACGCAGGTCGTGTGGTAGACCATCGCGTCCATCGTCACCGGCAACGTGCTCGCATGTCCTTGCACGACCATGCCGAGCGAATCGCCGACCAGCACGAGGTCGACGCCGGCTTCGTCCGCGCGTGCGGCGATGCTCGCGTCGTAGGCGGTGACCGCGACGATCTTCTCCGCCTTCCGCTTCAGCGACTGGATATCCGGAACGGTGAGCGGAACGGTGTTCGCGCTGTTCGCGTACATGGTGGCCGGCGGTTGGCTGGGGCGCGCATTATTCCGCGCCGGGGCAAGCGCGCTCAAGCGGCGATCAGCCGATCCGTTCGCAGCCGTCGCGGTCGACCCGCGCGAGCAGCTCGTGCACGACGCCCGCACCGGCGATCGCGAAATCCGCTGCGATCTCGGCCAGCGGCATCAGGACGAACGCGCGCTGCGCGATGCGGGGATGCGGCACCACGAGTCCCGGTTCGTCGATGCGCCAATCCGCATAGGCGAGCACGTCGAGGTCGAGCGTGCGCGGCCCCCAGCGCTCGCCGCGGCGATCGCGGCCATGCGCGTGTTCGATCGACAGCAGAGCCTGCAGCAGCGCGCGCGGCGGCAGGCGCGTCTCGATTTCGGCGACCGCGTTCACGAACCCCGGCTGGTCGATGAAACCCCACGGCGCGCTGCGGTACAGCGACGAGCGCCGCGTCAGCCGCGTTGCTTCGATCGCCTCGATCTCGGCAAACGCGCGCACGACCTGCGCCGACGGATCATCGAGATTGCTGCCGAGGCCGATGAACGCGCGAGCGGCCGGCTGCGCCTCATTCACCGCCTTCTGCCGTCGGGGCGGCCGCGGCCGGGCCCTTGCCCTTGCGCCGCCGGCGCCGTGGGCGCTTGCGCTTGGCAGGTGCGGTCGAATCGACAGTCGCCGCCGCGGGCACGTTCGCGAGGCGCTCGCTCAACTGGTCGTGGGCCAGCGATTGTGCATCCGTCCACCACGCGGCGAGCTCGGCCAGTTCGGCAGACTCGTCCGCGCGCAGCACGAGGAAATCGTAGGCGGCGCGGAAACGCGGGTGCTCGAGCAGCCGGAACGCACGCTTCTTCGTGCGCTGCGAGAAACGCGGCTGCATCGCCCAGATCTCCTCGACCGCGATCGTGAAGCGGCGTGGGATCGCCACCCGCTGCGCCTGTTCCCGCAGGATGCGCTCGCCCGCATGCGACCAGGCCGAACCCGGGTCCGAACCGGAATCGATCATCGCCTGTGCAGCGAGGCGCACCGGTTCCCACAACAGGGCTGCGAACAGGAATGCCGGCGTCACCGGCTTGTCCTCGCGCACGCGGGCGTCGGTATTGGCGAGCGTCTGCTCGACGAGGCGGCGGAAATGGCCGACCCCCTCATGCGCGAGCACGCGCGCGGTCGCCGGAAACACCTGCTGCAGCAAACCGTGGCGTTCGAGCGCGCGAAAGCTCGCCAGGCCATGTCCGGCGAGGAACAGCTTGAGCGACTCGTCGAACAATCGCGCCGGCGGCGCTTCGGCCAACAGCGGGCCGAGCGTCGCGAACGGTGCGGCGGTCGCAGCCTCGATCTCGAAACCGAGCTTGGCGGCGAGACGCGCGGCGCGCAGCATCCGCACCGGGTCCTCGCGATAGCGCTGCTCGGGCTCACCGATCAGGCGCAGCACGCGCTGCTGCAGGTCGGACATGCCGCCGACCGAGTCGAGCACGCTGAAGTCGGAGATGTCGTAGTACAGCGCATTGACGGTGAAATCGCGGCGCACCGCGTCTTCCTCGATCGTGCCGTAGACGTTGTCGCGCACCAGGCGGCCGTCGACGAGATGGCGGTCGCCGCTGCCGTCGTCGCTGCTGCCACGGAAGGTCGCTACCTCGACGATCTCGCGCCCGAAAACGACGTGGGCGAGGCGGAAGCGACGACCGATCAGGCGGCAGTTGCGAAACAGCGCGCGTACCTGCTCCGGCGTCGCGTCAGTCGCGACGTCGAAATCCTTCGGGTGGCCGCCAAGCAGCAGGTCGCGCACGGCGCCACCGACCAGGCAGGCACGGTGACCCGACTCGTGCAGCCGATACAGCACGCGCAACGCGCCGGCGGAGATGCTCTTGCGCGAGATCGCGTGCTCGGCACGCGGGATGACGCGGAACGAACCGGGGGCCGGCGCTTCCTGTACGACTCGTTCCGATCTCATCCGTTCCTTCTGCTCCAGTTTGCCGCTCGTTACCGATTCGTTATACTACGCAGCTCGGCAATTCCCAACACGCTCCCTTCGTCTAGCGGCCCAGGACACCGCCCTCTCAAGGCGGGAACACGAGTTCGAACCTCGTAGGGAGCGCCAATTGCTCGTGCCGATCGCCGAAGCAGCGCGCCTCATTTACAATACGCGTCTCGCCTGCGGATCCGGTCCTCCATGCCCTTCGTCGTCATCGAGAATTGCATCAAGTGCAAGTACACCGACTGCGTCGAGGTCTGTCCGGTCGACTGCTTCCATGAAGGTCCCAACTTCCTCGTGATCGATCCCGAGGAATGCATCGACTGCACTCTGTGCGAGCCGGAATGCCCGGCTAAGGCGATCTACCCCGAAGACGACGTTCCCGCCGGCCAGGAAAGCTTCATCGCGTTGAATGCGGAGCTGGCCAAGGCGTGGCCGGTGCTGACCGAGCGCAAGGATGCTCCCGCCGATGCCAAGGACTGGGACGGCAAGGCCGACAAGCTCGGCCTGCTCGAGCGCTGACGCGCTCCGCCTGGCGGGCGCGCGGGCGCCCGCCACGCACCCGCGAGGTGTCAGGAAAGGCGTTCGCGCAAGCTGTTCATCAGCGAACGCGCGGCATCAAGCGAGGCATCGTCACCGGCACCTTCGACGCTGACGCGACTGCCGCTGCCGTCCGCGCTGACGCGCACCGTGAGCTGCACGCGCGCCGTGGTCTTGTTGCCGGCATGACCGAACGTGATCGCACGCTTGAACCAGCCGGCCTTGGTCGTCGTCTGCCCGGTCGTTTCCACCGTGTAGGCATGGCCCGCCTCGTCGCGTCCGGTGATCGTCGCGGCGCCCGAACGCTCGAGCGCGAGGCCGACACGGGACCAGGTGTTGGCGACGGTATCGGACACGGCCAAGCCGTCGCCGCTGATCGTCGCACCCGGAGCGCTGACGACCTCGGGTGGAACCGATGCAGGCATCGCACCCGGTGCCGTCGACACCGGCGCGCTGGAGGCGCGCGCGGATACCGCCGGTACCGTCAGGGCGCCGCTGCTGCTCGGCGTATCCAGGTCGGGCGGCACTTCGAGCGGCCGTGATTCCACAGCCCGCTTGTATTCGTCGTTCTTGCGCTCGAAATGGCGATGCATGAAGCCACAGCCGCCGAGCAGCGAGGCCGAAACGAGAGCCGCCAGCAACGCGATAGTGTTCCGTCTCACAGGTACCGCCCCGTCGTCAGTTATCCGCCTAGTCTACCCGACTGCGGCGGCCGCCTCGACCACCTCGAGGCGCGCCAGCGCACCGGCGACGGTCGCGTGATGGCTGGGGTTCAGCCCGGTCAGGGGCAGCCGTACGTCGGCATCGCCGAAGCCGAGGTGCGACAGGGCCCACTTGAGCGGAATCGGATTCGGTTCGACGCCGAGCGCCTCGTAGAGCGGCTGCAGGCGTTGGTCGAGGGTCAGCGCGCCGGCACGATCGCCGCGGGCACAGGCGGCGCACATCTGCGCGAATGCCGCCGGCGCGACGTTTGCCGCAACCGAAATCACGCCGTCCGCGCCCGCCAGCAAGGCACGTGCCGCGGTTGGATCATCGCCGGAGAGGATGGCGAAAGATCCGTTCTTCAGCGCCAGCAGGTCGCGCATGCGCCCCTCGTCGGCGACCGCTTCCTTGATGCCGACGATATTGCCGTGCGGCGCCAGGCGCGCGACCGTCTCGGGACGCAGGTCGCACGCGGTGCGCGTCGGAACGTTGTACAGCACGATCGGCACGTCGGCGTGGTCGGCGACTTCGCTGAAATGGCGGTACATGCCCTCCTGCGTCGGCCGCACGTAGGCCGGCGCGACCACCAGCGCGAAGTCGATGCCGGCAGCGACCGCACGCCGCGTCTGCGCGATCGTCTTCGCGGTCGCCGGAAGCCCGCTGCCGGCGAGTACCGGCACGCGCCTGGCGACACGCGAGACCGCGTGCTCGACCAGTTGCGAATACTCCGCGTCATCGAGGGCGGCCGCCTCGCCGGTGGATCCGGCCACGACCAGTGCGCGCGTGCCGCCCGCGAGTTGGGCGTCGATCAAACGGCCGAAAGCGTCGAGATCGAGCGCGCCGTCGCCATGCCGGAATGGCGTCGCCAGCGCGCAGATGCTGCCTGTGAGAACCACGTCGGAACCTGCCTGATCGTGAAGCGTTCGATGGTAAGCGCGGGACGCGTGCGCGTCCATGCGCGTCCGCGGGCGATCGCGTGGCTTTTCGCGGGCGAGGGGGACCGATCGAAGATGCGAGGGCGGATTCGCTTGCGACCCCCCCGGTGCGCAAGTATTCTGACCCCGAGCGCACCGGTCGACGGTGTCGGCGGTCAGGACATGGGAACCGTGAAGCAGGCAGGAAAGCAGGTCCCGGGCGACGCCGCGGCGCGCCCCGCTTCGAACGAGAACTATCTCCTCATCAGCGCCTTCGGCGCGCCCGCGAATTCGCCCCTCGTCGCACTGAGCAAGCGCATCTCCGAATGCGGCTGCAACCTCGCCGAGGCGCGCGTCTCCACGCTTGGCAACGAACTCAGCGTGCTCGCGCTCGCGCAGGGCGCCTGGGATGCGATCGCCAAACTCGAGAACGCGCTTGCACGACTCGACCGCGACGGCACCCTGCGCCTGTCGCACTTCCGCACCAGCGCGCGCCAGCCGCAGTCAAACCTGCTTCCTTATGTCGTCGAAGTCGTCGCCGCGGACAAGACCGGCGTGCTGTTCCAGCTCGCGGAGTTCTTCGAGCGCCAGAACATCACGATCGAGCAACTGCACTCGACGCGCTATCGCGCGATGCAGACCGGCGCCGACATGTTTTCCGCGCAGATCACGATCGGCATCCCGAACACGATGCACATCGCGGCACTGCGCGACGATTTCCTCGAATTCTGCGACGGCCTCAACCTCGACGCGATCATGGACCCGATGAAGTTCTGACGATGCCCGAAATCGGCAAGAAGGTGGCGAAACTCAAGGGTGTCCTGCACGATGGCAGCACGCTCGCCCTGTCCGACCTGCGCGGTCGCTCCGTCGTCGTCTACTTCTATCCGAAGGACAACACGCCCGGCTGCACCAACGAGGCGCTCGGCTTCCGCGACCTCCATTCGAAATTCCACAAACACGGCTGCGAGATCCTCGGCGTGTCGCGCGATTCCGTGGCCTCGCACGCGAAGTTCCGCGACAAGTACGCGTTGCCGTTCGCGCTCGTCGCCGACACCGACGAAACCTGGTGCAACGCATTCGGGGTCCTCGGCGAAAAGTCCCTGTACGGGCGCAAGTTCGTCGGCGTGATCCGCAGCACCTTCCTGATCGACGCCCACGGTACCCTCGTCGCCGAATGGCGCGGCGTGCGCGTACCGGGGCACGCCACCGCGGTACTGGAGCGCCTCGCGCACCCGTGACCGTCATTTCCCGCTGCCATTCTGTCTGTCAGGACGCACGCAGCGGCATGCGTTTCCCCCTTCCCCTCCACGAGGCTTCCGCATGACTCGAGGCAAGCGCATCTACGTGCTCGACACCAATGTACTGATGCACGACCCGACCGCGCTGTTCCGGTTCGAGGAACACGATGTGTTCATACCGATGACGGTGCTCGAGGAACTGGATGCCGCCAAGAAAGGCACATCGGAAACATCGCGCAACGCGCGCCAGGTCAGCCGCTTCCTCAACGAACTCGTCATCGCCGGTAACGGACATCCGATCGAGCAAGGCGTCGAACTGCGCCAGCCGCAGGCCCTGCAGCTCGACCGCAAGCCCAAGGCCGGGCGCCTGTACTTCCAGACCACGGCACACGTCGTCGCCGACAAGCGCTCTCCGCGCACCTTGCCCGACAACCTGATCCTTGCCGCGGTGGTCGGCCTGCGCGAGTCGCGCCCGCGCGAAGCGGTCGTGCTGGTGTCGAAGGACATCAACCTGCGCATCAAGGCGAAGATCTACGGCATCACCGCCGAGGATTACGAGAACGATCGTGCACTGGACGACTTCAGCCTGCTCTACAACGGTCTCGCCGAGCTTCCGGCGAACTTCTGGGACCGCCACGGCGAACTGCGCTCCTGGTCCGAACGCGGTCGCACGTTCTACGAGGTGAAACGGCGCAAGGACGAGGACTGGCACCCGAACCAGAACCTGTACCTGCCCGGTGAGGACGAAGTCGAGTTGCGCGTGCTGCACCTGCAGGGCCAGAAGGCGGTACTGCAGATCGTCGACGACTATCGCCTCGGCGCTTCGCATTCGGTGTGGGGCATCCAGGCGCGCAATCGCGAGCAGAACTTCGCCCTCAACGCGCTCATGGATCCGGAGATCGACTTCGTGACCCTGCTCGGCACGGCCGGCACCGGCAAGACCCTGCTTGCGCTCGCCGCCGGTCTCGCCCAGGTCATGGACCAGCAGCGCTATCGCGAGATCATCATGACGCGCGCGACGGTTTCCGTCGGCGAGGACATCGGTTTCCTGCCGGGCACGGAGGAGGAGAAGATGACGCCGTGGATGGGTGCGCTGACCGACAACCTCGAGGTGCTGACGAACCCGCAGGAAGGCGGCGCATGGGGACGTGCCGCGACCAACGACCTGCTCGCCTCGCGCATCAAGATCCGCTCGATGAACTTCATGCGCGGACGCACGTTCCTGAGTCGCTACGTGATCATCGACGAGGCGCAGAACATGACGCCCAAGCAGATGAAGACGCTGATCACGCGCGCCGGCCCGGGCAGCAAGATCGTCTGCCTCGGCAACGTCGAGCAGATCGACACGCCGTACCTGACCGAAACGACCTCCGGCCTCACCTATGCGGTCGACCGCTTCAAGAACTGGGAACACAGTGCGCACATCACCTTGCGCAGGGGCGAACGTTCACGCCTGGCGGACTACGCATCCGAAGTGCTTTGAGTGGCGGGATCCGGGATCCGGCATTCGGGTTTGAAGATGCCGAAAAGCAAAACGCCCGCAGTCGCGGGCGTTTTCATTGGCGGGCTCCGTTGCGTGGAACGACTCGGGCCGATCCCCGGCCCCGTCTCCCGATCATGATTTCATTCAGAACCGCGTCGACCAGAGCGCCTCGAATTCGAAGCGGCTCGCCGTGCCGTCCTCGCGCGTGAAGTAGGTCGGCATCAGCAGGTAGTACGGCGAACTCGCATAGCTCGCCGAGAAGCTGAAGTTCGTTCCCGTGCCGATCGCGCGCGACCAGCCGAGCGAGAACATGTCGTTCGCGGTCGCCGACGCGAGCGCGTTCTCGAGCAGCCTCGATGTCGGTACCGGCTGCTGGCGCGTCGTGTAACGCATCTGCAGGTTGCCGAGGTCGTTGTCGCGCAAGGTCCAGCCGAGGCTGTAGACGTTGAGATCGCGCCAGGCGAACACCGGGCTCGAACTGTCGCCAAGCAAGGCGAGGAAGCGCGTCGGCAGATTCGAACTGGTGAATGGCCGGATCGCGCTGTACTGCACGCGCTGCACGCCGGCATCGAGCGAAAAGTCCTGGGTGAGCGCGTAGCTGATGCTCGCCATTGCGCTCGCGGGGATGTCGAAATCGCCCTTGTCGGCGAACACGCCACGATAGTTCGAGAATGCTTCCATGCCGACGCGCGACTGCACACCGAGTTCCCAGCGCAAACGCTCGCCGACCATGTTGCCGACGTCGACGCGCGCGCCGGCGCCGTAGGAACTGTCGCGTTCCCACGTCGGCAGCGGACGCCAGCTGCTGGTCGTCGTGCCGAGATCGATGCTTGCGAAGCGCTGGTACGCGAGCACGCCGGTCAGGCGCACGTTGCCGTTCTCGCCCCAGCGCGTGTTGAGCGAAGGCGCGACCACGGTCCGCTGCAGACCCGCAGTCGGCATTCCGGCCAGACGCGCCGGCTGGCCGGCGGGCAATACGCCCGGCGTATCGGACACGACACCGGTCGCGACCGAAATCGACAGATGGCCAGGTGCGGAGGCGTGCCCTCCGAACAAGGACGGCCGCTCGATCTCGCCGGAATAGTTGTCCAGCACGCGCGGCGCAACGAGCGCCTGCGGCTGCAGTGCCCACGAGAATTGCGGGGTGATGCTGGCGAGCGCGTAGTCGTGCCAGCGCGTGAGCACCGAGCTGCCGACGGTCTGCTGCAAGCCCGTGGAATCGGCAGCCGGAAGCGCAGCCGGCAATGGTGCCGCCTGCACGATAGCGGAAAAAAATGGGAGCGCCAGCCCTGTGCCCAGCGCCCCCATCCATCTCCCTGCGATAGCTGTTGCCCGCTGCATCGCCCCTGCTGCGATCCCGTGACGGTTTGTGATGTAATCCGTCGACTATCGTTGGCGAAAACGCAACACTTGTCAAGCATGGGCGCAGCCTTTTTACGACAAATCCGTTGCAAAACGGGCCCTTCCATCGCCGCGAGCGTCGTCGCGAAAACACAACAGGCACCGTGAACCGAACCGCCGTTCCGATCGCCATGACCATCGCAGGCTCCGATTCGGGGGGCGGCGCCGGCATCCAGGCCGACCTGCGCACGTTTGCCGCGTTCGGGGTACACGGGACCAGTGCGATCACCGCATTGACCGCGCAGAACACCCGTGGCGTCGACGCGATCCACACCACGACCCGCCCCTTCCTGCGCATGCAGATCGACGCCGTGCTCGCGGATTTTCGCGTCGGCGCGATCAAGCTCGGCATGCTCGCGACACCCGCGCTTGCGCGCGAGGTCGTCGCAACATTGGCCGCGCATCGGGCAATTCCGCTGATCGTCGACCCGGTGCTGGTCGCGACCACCGGTGCGCGGCTCGGCACGCAGGCATTGGCGACGACGCTGCGCCGCGACCTGCTGCCGCGAGCCGACCTGGTCACGCCGAACATCCCCGAAGCGGAGGCGCTGCTCGGCCGACGCGTCCGGCGCAACGACATGCGCGCTGCGGCCACGGCACTGCTCGACCTCGGTGCGCGCGCGGTCCTGCTCAAGGGCGGGCACCTGCCAGGCTCCGACGTATCAGACCTCCTGCTCATGCGCGATGGCGAGCACTGGTTCCACCAGCGACGCATGCGCGGTGAATATCACGGCACCGGCTGTTCGCTGTCGGCCGCGATCGCGGCCGCGATCGCGCTCGGCCAAACGCTGGAAACCGCGGTCGGCAGCGCGATCGGATTCGTGCAGCAGGCGATGGCAGCGGGCTATCGGCCAGGCAAAGGCCGCTTGCGCGTGCTCGACCACATGCATGCGGGCGGGTTGCCGGTACGCATCGACGCGGCGCACGACTAGCGCGCGCCGCGCGAAACGGCGGAGCGACGCTGCCTCAGCCGAGTCGCGAGATGATCGCGTCGGCGAACGTCTGCGTGGTGCCGTTGCCGCCGAGGTCGGGCGTCGTGCGGTCGCGCGCCTCGAGTGTCGCGCGGATCGCTGCGCGCAGGCGCGTCGCCTCCGCCGGACGCTCGATGTGGTCGAGCATCTGTGCGGCGCCGAGCAGCAGCGCGCACGGATTCGCGATGCCCTTGCCGGCGATGTCCGGCGCCGAACCGTGCACGGCCTCGAAGATCGCGGCATCGGCGCCGATATTCGCGCCCGGAGCAAGACCAAGGCCACCGACCAGGCCTGCGCACAGATCGGAAATGATGTCGCCGAACAGGTTGGTCGTGACGATCACGTCGAACTGCTCGGGCCGCATCACGAGCTGCATGCACGTGTTGTCGACGATCATCTCGTTGCAGGCGATGTCCGGATACTGCGCGGCGACTTCCCGCGCGACCTTGAGGAACAGGCCGGACGTCGATTTCAGGATGTTCGCCTTGTGCACGATGGTGACCTTCTTGCGGCCGGTGCGGCGCGCGAGGTCGAACGCATAACGCACGATGCGGTCGGAACCGCGCCGCGTGATCTTCTGCACCAGCGTCGCGGTGCTGCCGTCCTCGGACACCTGCTGGCCCTCGCCGGCGTAGGCGCCCTCGGTGTTCTCGCGTACGGTGATCAGGTCGACGTTCTCGGGAAAGCGCGAGCGCGTGTGCGGAAACGAGATCGCAGGGCGCACGTTCGCGTAGAGGTCGAAACGACGACGCAACTCGACATTGATCGAGCTGAAGCCCTCGCCCACGGGTGTCGTCAGGGGACTCTTCAGCGCGACGCGGTGCCGAGCGATCGCGTCGAGCGTCGCCTGCGGCAGCAATTCGCCGCATTTCTCGTAGGCAGCGAGGCCAGCCTCGACGAACTCGTACTGCAGGCCCAGCCCGAGCGATTCGAGCACGCGCAGGGTCGCATCCATGATCTCCGGGCCGATGCCGTCGCCGCGGATCACCGCAATGGTCTTGTTCATCGAATCACTCCGTGCAGCGCGCCGGTGGGACGCGCGATAGTCAGGACCTTGCGCGCCCGCGTCCGGCGGACGCCGTCCGGGTGTCCGGGGAAGGCCGTTGCGGCAGGCGTGTGCCAGCGGAAAAACCCGTTCCGCGACAAGGATATCCGCGTTCCGGGCTTGCTCCGGGCCGGTGCGGGCGCGCATTATCCGTGAATGCCCCTGACCCGCACAAGAAAGCGCGCCGCGTTCGCAGCGTGGGCGTGCCTTGCCTTCGCCGCCATTGCGCCATGCTCCGCGGCGGGTGCGGCGGACCAGGCGCCGCTGCGCGTGCGCCTCGAAACTGCGACCAGCCTTTCCTCGCGCCAACCGACGACCATCGGGATCTACGGCCGGGCAGCGGCGAACTGTGTGCCGACGATCGCGCACGTCAGCGCCGAAGGGGTCGACGTGAGTGTCGAGCTGCATGCCTCGCGCACCGGGTGCGATGCCGCACATCAGACTCCATTCGTATTGCATGTCGACACCGCGGCGAGTGCCGGAACACCGCTGCTTCCGGGGCAGGTGTACCGGCTGCGCATCTATTCCGATGCCGGTGGGAGCAGTGCACTGGTTGCGTTCCGCCTGATTGACACCGGGCTCGGCGCGAGCGCGGCGCCCGAGAACGGTTTCTGGTGGTCGCAGGCGAGCCAGGAGGCAGGTCCGGCATCGCGCAGTACGGGGATCAGCCTCGAATCCCAGGGCGACCAGATCGCGATCAGCCTGTACGGGTTTGCCGACTCCGGCAACGCCACCTGGTACTTCGGCAGCGCGCGCCTGCGGGGCCGCACGGCGGTCGTCCCGCTGCTCGAACTCGGCAATGGCGATCCGCTGTTTTCGCCGACCGGCAGCGAACCGACCGCCCAGTCCGGTCCGCGCCTGGAAATCGAATTCCTCGCACCGACGCGCGCGCGCGCATGGTTGGTGCAGCAGCAGAACGGCCTGGATACGGCGGTGCGGATACTGTCCCTGTCACGCACGCGCTTCGCCTCCGGCGAAGCCGGGGCCAGCTGGAACGGACGCTGGGTGCTCGTCACCGACGACGGGAATGCGCCGCGCCAGTTCGATTTCTCGACACCGACCCGACAGGATTCAGGTGCGTTCCACCTCGTCGACGGCGCCAGCGATGCGAGCCTCGACTGTCGCAGCAATGGCGCCGACGGGCTGCCCGATCTGTGCACCCTCTCGGTCGGCGCGGCGGTGATCGCCGATTTCGATCGCATCGGCCTCGACCACCTCGACGGCCAACGCGGCGACGGTGCCGGTGCGCGCCTGGTCCGGGCGTCGCGCTAGGAGCCTGCGCGGCAGCAGGCTCCTATGATTGCGCCGGTTCGCCGGCACCGTTCAGCTGGTCGAGGAAGTCCACGCCGCGTCGCAGGTGCGGGATCACGATCGAGCCGCCGACGACGAGCCCAACGCTGAATATCTCGAAGAATTCGTCCTCGCTGACACCCGCCTCGACGCACTGCGCGACGTGGTAGCTGATGCAATCGTCGCAGCGGAGCACGAGCGACGCGACCAGGCCGAGCATTTCCTTCGTTTTCACGTCCAGCGCGCCGGCCTTGTAGGTCTGCGTGTCGAGCGCGAAGAAGCGCCGGATCACCTGGTTGTCCTGGCCGAGGATGCGTTCGTTCATGCGTTGGCGGAACGCGGTGAAATCGCGGATGCGGTCGCTCATGTCCCGGCCTCCTCCAGTTCGCGCAGGCGACCCGAGCGATCTGCCGCGACGAGGTCGTCGAAACCGCCGACATGCGCGCCATTGACGAAGATCTGCGGCACCGTGCGCCGCCCGGCACTGCGCGCCAGCATTTCCTCGCGCCGCGCGGGATCGAGGTCCACGCGAACCTCCTCGTAGGCCAGCCCTCTGTGCTTGAGGAACTGCTTGGCCGACACGCAATAGGGACAGATTGCGGTGGTGTAGATCTCGACGCGGCTCATCGGGCAACCCGGCTGGACGACACCGCGCAAGATTGGGGCGGACTGCTGCGCCTTGCAAGATGGGCTGCAGGACGTCCATGGAATGAATCCCTGCTGAGCCGCGCCATGCCGGCGTGGGTCCGGCGCTGGCGACGGGAACATGCGCGCGCTAATGTGGTCGTACACATGTCCTCCCGCGGTCCGTTCGCCATGCGTTTCATCCGCGCCGCCAGCGCCCTCACCGTTGCCTGCATCAGCGTACTGGCCGCCGCGCGCGATCCGGACGTCAGGCTGCCCGACATCGGCAGCTCCGCAGCGAGCCTCGCCACGCCGCAGGAACTGCGCGAGTACGGCGCCGGCATGCTGCAGGAAATGCGCGCCTACGAGCTCGTCGTCGACGATCCGCTGCTTGGCGACTACATCAATGCGCTCGGCTATCGCCTGGTCGCCAGCAGCGACCATCCGGACCCGGGCTTCTATTTCTTCATCGTGCGCGACGACCAGATCAATGCGTTCGCGGCACCCGGTGGTTTCGTCGCCGCGAATGCCGGGCTGATCACCGCGATGCAGACCGAGGACGAACTCGCCGCCGTGCTCGCGCACGAGATCTCACATGTCGAGCAGCAGCATATCCTGCGCGCGTTCGAGGACCAGAAGAAGATGTCGATCCCGATCATGCTCGGCATGCTCGGCGTGATCCTCGCGAGCGCGCATCGCAACGACGATACCGCTGCTGCCGCGATGATGACCGGCACTTCGCTGATCCAGCAGCGCCAGATCAATTTCACGCGTGGCGACGAAGCCGAAGCGGACCGCGTCGGCATCCAGACGCTCGCGCGCGCCGGCTTCGATCCACTGGCGATGGCCGGGGCGTTCCAGACCTTGCAGAAGGTCATGCGCGTCAACGGCGTCGATATCCCCGAATTCCTGCTCGACCATCCGCTCGACACCAAGCGGATCGCCGATTCGAAGGCGCGCGCGGAGCAGCTCGGCTGCCCGACGCCTCCGACTCCGTTGCGCAGCGAGGAACGCAGCAGCCACGGGCCGCTCGACCTGAGCCTGCCGGTACGACGCAGCCCTGCGGAGGAGACCTCGCCACCCGACCAGGCAGCCGCCATCGCGGCGAGCAACGCGACGACCGTGCATGTCGATCCGGTCGGCCGCGGCAACGCGCTCCCGCGCGTGACGGTTTCCACCTGTGCTCCGCGCGGCAAGCCGGTGCAGGCGTACTTCGAACTGATGCGCGAGCGCACCCGCGTGCTGATCGCGAAATCGCCGACGGCGATGCGCGCCTACTATGCCGACAACCTGCGCGACGACCCTGCGTTCGACACTGTCGCCAATCGCTACGGCTATGCGCTCGCTCTGGTGAAGACGCGCGAAGCCGCGGCCGCTGCGGCGGAGCTGAAGAAGCTGGTGGCGCGCGACCCTTCCTCTTCCGCGCTCAGACTCGCACTCGCCAACGCAGAGGATCAGGCCGGCAACAAGGCGGAAGCGCTCGATCTCTATGCGCGGCTCGCGGCTGAATTCCCCGGCAATCGCGCGATCGCGCTCGCCCACAGCGATGCCCTGATCGCGCGCGCGGACGCGAACAGCGCCCGTGCCGCGCTCGAACTGCTGCGTCCGCTGGTCGAGCGGCATGCCGACGACCCCGAGCTGCAGCGCTCGTTCGCACGCGCGAACGAACTGGCCGGCGACAAGGTGCGCGCAGCGGAAGCGTATGCCGAGGCGGCCTGGCTGAACGGGCACGCGGAGGACGCGTTGAACCAGCTCAAGGCGCTGTCGAAGCAATCCGACCTGAGCTACTACCAGCGCAGCCGCATCGATGCGCGCATCACCGAACTGACGCCGGCCGTACTGGCGCTGCGCAAGCGTTCTTCGCCGGGCGAAACGGGATCCCTGAGCCTGTCCTGCTGCGGAGCTGCACGCTGAACTGTCACAATGCCGCGCGCTCGCGTCGACGCTGTCCGCGCAGCCTCGAATTGCACCCATCTCCTTGATGTACAATGCGATTCATGGACGCATCGGCGGTATCGTCGGGGTCATGCCCGCAGCGGATTGGAGCAGTACGCTCGTCCTTTCGTTGGTCATGTCATTCCTGCGTAACAATCAGCAGTTGCAATGACGACGTCATAAAGCGCGCCCGAACGCGCTGCGCGGTGCCCTCATGCAAAAGCACATCCTGATCGTCGAAGACGAAACCGCGATCCGCGACATGGTCGCTTTCGCCCTGCGCAAAGCCGGCATGGAAGCGATGCACGCGCCCGACGCGCGCGCCGCGCAGACCGCGATCGGCGAGCGCGTGCCGGACCTGATCCTGCTCGACTGGATGTTGCCCGGCATGAGCGGCATCGATCTCGCGCGACGCCTGCGCAAGGACGAGCTCACGCGCGAAGTGCCGATCATCATGCTGACCGCGCGCGGCGAGGAGACCGATCGCGTCGGTGGCCTCGATGCCGGCGTCGACGACTACGTGGTCAAGCCGTTCTCGACGCGCGAGTTGCTCGCGCGCATCCGCGCGGTAATGCGTCGCACGCACGGCGAAGACGCGGAAGGCGTGATCGAGCTCGGCGGCCTGCGCATCGACAGCGCCGCGCACCGCGTGTTCTGCGGCGACCAGCCGGTGCACATCGGCCCGACCGAATACCGCCTGCTGCATTTCTTCATGACCCACGCCGAGCGCGTCTACACGCGCAGCCAGCTGCTCGACCACGTCTGGGGTGGCGGCGTGTACGTCGAGGAACGCACGGTCGACGTGCACATCCGACGCCTGCGCAAGACACTCGAACCGTTCGCCAAGGACGATCTCGTGCAAACCGTGCGCGGCGCGGGCTATCGCTTCTCGACCAGCGTCTGACCCGCCTTCCGATGCGCAACCCGGCCATGCGTGCAGAGCGATCCACGACGGTTGCGTCACCGCCATGTCGCACCGCCTAGGCCGCGCCTGGCGTTCCAGCGGATGGCGCCTGGCGGCCCTGCTGCTGCTTGCGCTCGCGATTGGCCTGCTGCTGCATGCCGTGGTCGCGTGCCTGCTGGTCGCACTGCTGGTCACGCTCACCCATGGTGCCTGGCGACTGGCGCGCTTCTCGCGCCTGCTCGCCGGTCGCAGGCGCATTGCGGTCGCCGACGGCAACGGCATCTGGGACGAGATCCAGAATGCGACGCGCAAACGCCAGCGCACCGCGGTTGACGAGAAGCAGCGGATGCTGCGCCTGCTGCGCGCATTCCGCGATGCGGCGGCGGCGTTGCCCGATGCCGTCATTGCCCTCGACCGCGAACAGCGCATCCAGTGGTTCAATGCCGCGACCGTCCAGTTGCTCGGGCTCAAGTATCCGCAGGACCTCGGCGCCCACCTGCCGAACCTGGTGCGCTCGCCCCGATTCGGCGAATGGCTGCTGCGCGAGGGAAGCGAACCGTTGACCGACCTCGCCTCGCCGGTCGACGAGGAACTGCGCCTCAGCCTGCGCCTGATCCGCTACGCCGATGACCGCGCACTGCTGGTCGTGCGCGATGTCAGCCAGCTGATGCGGCTCGAGCAGGTGCGTCGCGATTTCGTGGCGAACGTCTCGCACGAGCTGCGCACGCCGCTGACCGTCGTGCACGGATACCTCGACATGATCGAGCCGGAGCAGATGCCGGAATACGAACCGATCCTGCACGAGCTGCGCAACCAGTCGCGGCGCATGACGCAGATCGTCGAGGATCTGCTGACCCTGTCGCGACTCGAAGCGCGCAACGACCTGCCGCAGGAACGCATCAGCATGCGCCCGCTGCTGGAGGCCCTGCGTCGCGAAGGTGCCGCCCTGAGCCAGGGTGCGCACGTCGTGACGACCGAGATCGACGATCGTCACGATCTGCTCGGCTCGACCAAGGAACTGCACAGCGCCTTCTCGAACCTGGTCAGCAACGCGGTGCGCTACACGCCGGCCGGAGGGCGCATTACCCTGCGCTGGGAAAGCGACGGCTCGGGCGCACGCCTCGCCGTCATCGATACCGGCCAGGGCATCCCGGCACAGCACCTGCCGCGCCTGACCGAGCGCTTCTACCGCGTCTCGACCAGCCGCTCGCGCGAGAGCGGCGGCACCGGACTTGGCCTGTCGATCGTCAAGCATGTCCTGCAGTTGCACCAGGCCCGCCTGGACATCCGCAGCGAGCCGGGCGTCGGCAGCACGTTCGCGTGCGTGTTCGGCAGCGAGCGCCTGCTCGAACCGCTCGCACTCGCGGAAGCGCCGTGAGCGGCATGCTGCGCGCGCTGTGCCTCGCCTTGCTGTCGCTGATGGCGAGCGCAACGAATGCAGCGGAGTCCGTCAGCGGCACCCTGACCAGCGTCGGTTCGGATACCGCGAGCGCGCTGATGACGCGCTGGGCGGCAGGATTCCAGGCGGTCCACCACGCCGCCCGCATCCAGGCGCAGGGCAGCGGCTCGGCCAGCGCGCCGATCGCGCTGACCGAAGGTGCGGCCGATATCGGGCCGATGAGCCGGCCGATGAATGCGGGCGAGCAAGCCGCGTTCAGCGCGCGCTACGGTTATGCGCCGACGCACTTCGTCGTCGCGCACGACGCGATCGCGGTCTTCGTCCACCCGGACAATCCGCGATCGCGCGTCACGTTGGAGCAACTCGACGCGATCTACTCGTCGACACGCGCCTGTGGCGCGGCGAAACCGGTCCGGCGCTGGGCGGAGATCGATGCGCCGGAGGCGATCGCGAGCGGCCAGCCGGCGATACTCGCGAGCGGCCGCGACAACGGCTCCGGCACGCACGAACTGTTTCGCGAGATCGCGCTGTGCGGCGGCCGCTATCGCCCCGAGGTCATCGCGTGGCCCGGCAACGGCTCGGTCGTCGCGACGGTCGCACGCAACCCGGAGGCGATCGGCTACGCCGGCCTCGGCTACGTCAATGGCCTGGTCAAGACGCTCGCGGTCGCACGCGACGCGCACGACGCCGCGACGCTGCCGGACGAGCAGACGGTCGCCTCGGGACGCTATCCGCTGTCGCGCACGATCCACATCTACGTCAATCGACGCCCGCAGCAGTCGCTCGCGCCATTGCCACGGGCGTTCATCGCCTACATCCTGTCGGATGAGGGCCAGCAGCTTGTGCGTCATGAAGGTTTCATACCCTTGGATGCGGACGAGGCGCGCGAGCAGCGCGCCATGCTGCCCTGAGCACCACCTGACGGATTTTTCCAGCCATGAACCGCGAAGTACCGCAGGACCTTAAGGACCCGAGTCTCTACCTGAATCGCGAGCTCGCCCAGCTCGAATTCAATTTCCGCGTGCTCGCGCAGGCGGAGGATTCGCGCGTGCCGCTGCTCGAACGCATGCGCTACCTGTGCATCGCCTGCACCAATCTCGATGAATTCTTCGAGGTGCGCGTCGCGGTGCTGCGCGAGCAGATGAACATGAGCGAGTTGCGCCCCGGGCCGGACGCGATGCCGCCGGGCGAAGTGCTCGGCCTCATCCGCGAACGTGCGCTGACCCTGGTCAAGGCGCAGTACGACTTCTGGAACGCGACCCTGTTGCCCGCGCTCGAGTCCGAAGGTGTTCGCTTTTCCAAGCGCGACAGCTGGTCGGTCAAGCAACGCCGTTGGCTGCAAGGGTATTTCCGCAACGAGATCCTGCCCGTGCTGTCGCCGCTCGGGCTGGATCCGGCGCATCCGTTCCCGCGCATCCTCAACAAGAGCCTCAATCTCGCCGTGGTGCTTAAGGGGCGCGATGCCTTCGGTCGCGAAGGTCACATGGCGCTGGTGCGTGCGCCGCGTTCGCTGCCGCGCCTGATCCGCCTGCCGGCCGAAGTCGCCGAAGCGCCGTACGACTTCGTGTTCCTGTCCAGCGTGCTGCACGAGTTCATGGACGAACTGTTCCCGGGCATGCAGGTGAAAGGCTCGTACCAGTTCCGCGTCACGCGCAACAGCGAGCTCGTGGTCGACGAGGACGAGGTGCAGAACATCGCGCTCGCACTGCGCGACGAACTCAAGGGTCGCGGCTTCGCCCGTCCGGTGCGTCTGGAAGTCGCCGACAACTGTCCGAAGGGCATCGCGGACATGCTGATGCAGAACTTCGAGCTGACCGATTCGGAGGTCTACCGCTGCGAGGGCCCGGTCAATGTCAGTCGCGTCAATGCGGTGTACGACCAGATCGAAAGGCCCGACCTGAAGTTCCCGCCATTCATCCCGCGCGTGTTGCCGGTCGTGCTCGACGAGGGCAACCTGTTCGACGCGATCCGCGATCGCGACATCCTGCTGCACCATCCGTTCGAGTCGTTCGGCGCGGTGATCGAGCTGGTGCGTCAGGCCAGCATCGACCCGGACGTGCTCGCGATCAAGCAGACCTTGTACCGCGTCGGCAACAACTCGCCGCTGGTCGACCATCTGATCGAGGCGGCGCGTCAGGGCAAGGACGTGACGGTCGTGGTCGAACTGCGCGCACGCTTCGACGAGGAGGCGAACCTGCGTCTCGCCAATCGCCTGCAGGAAGCGGGCGTGCAGGTCGTCTACGGCGTGGTCGGTTACAAGACCCACGCGAAGATGCTGCTGATCGTGCGCCGCGAACACGGTGCATTGCGCCGCTATGCGCACCTGTCGACCGGCAACTACCACCAGATCACTTCGCGCATCTATACCGATTTCGGATTGATGACCGCGAACCCGGACATCGGCGAGGATGCACACCTGCTGTTCCTGCAGCTGTCCGGCCTCGGCCCGATCATCAAGCTGAAATGCCTGCTGCATTCGCCGTTCACGCTGCACAAGGGGCTCAAGGAAAAGATCGAGCGCGAGATCGCGAATGCGCAGGCCGGAAAACCGGCGCGGATCATCGCGAAGATGAACGCGCTGAACGAGGAGCAGGTCGTCGAAGTGCTGTATCGCGCGTCCCAGGCCGGCGTGCAGATCGACCTGATCGTGCGTGGCGCATGCGCGTTGCGTCCTGGCATACCGGGCGTGTCGGACAACATCCGCGTGCGCTCGATCGTCGGGCGGTTCCTCGAGCACAGCCGCGTCTACTGGTTCCAGAACGACGACACGCCGGAAGTGTATTGTTCGAGCGCGGACTGGATGGAGCGCAACCTGCTGCGCCGGATCGAGACCTGCTTCCCGATCCGCGATCCGGCCCTCGCCCGGCGCGTCTGCGATGAATCGCTCGCGATCTATCTCGCCGACAACACGCAGGCCTGGCAATTGCAGCCCGACGGCAGCTATCAGCGCCTCGAACCGGGGACCGAGCCGGCGCATTCGGCGCAGGCGGAACTGCTGGCCAAATTCGCGCTCCAGTGACGAACGCGACGTCGCTTCCCGCGCACGCGGGAGGCGATTCGCCAATATGCGACAATCGCCATCGGACCCCGCAAGCGAGCCGACGAAGTGAAGGACGCGCCTGCCCAACTCCGCGACGGGGAACTGCTCGCGGCGGTCGATCTCGGTTCCAACAGCTTCCACCTCGTCGTCGCACGCTACGAGCACGGCAGCCTGCGCCTGATCGATCGCCTGCGCGACAGCGTACGCATGGCGATGGGCCTGCGCGCGAACGGCAGCCTCGATCCGGAGCATCGCGAACGCGCCCTCACCTGCCTCGCGCGTTTCGGCCAACGCCTGCGCGCACTGCCGCACGATCGCGTGCGCGCGGTCGCGACGAATACCGTGCGCCGCCTTGCCAATCCGCAGGCGTTCCTGCTCCCCGCCGAGACGGCGCTCGGTCATCCGATCGAGATCGTGAGCGGCCGCGAGGAAGCGCGCCTGATCTACCTTGGCGTGTCGCACGACCTCGCCGAGTCGACCCAGCGCCGCCTGGTGGTCGACATCGGCGGCGGCAGCACGGAGTTCATCATCGGCCAGGGTTTCGACGCACTCGAAACCGAAAGCATCCAGGTCGGCTGCGTCGCCAGCACGCTGCGCTTCTTCGGCGACGGCAAGTTCACGCCCAAGCGCTGGCGCCAGGCGCAGACCGAGATCGCGGTCGAGCTGCAGCAGTTCGCCGAGTACTACCGCGCGCGTGGCTGGGGCGAGGCGATCGGATCGTCCGGCACCGCCAAGGCGATCGGTAGCGTGGTGCAGGCGAATGGCTGGAGCGAACAGGGCATCAGCGGTTCGTCCCTGCTGCGCCTGCGCGATGCGATCCTCGAGGCGGGCAGCGTCGACAACCTGCGCCTCGCCGGCCTGGCCGAGGACCGCACGCCGATCATCGCCGGCGGCGTGGCGATCCTCGAGGCGGTTTTCGCGACGTTCGCACTCGAGCACATGGGCGTGTGCGAGACCGCCATGCGCGAAGGCCTGCTCTACGACATGGTCGGTCGCGCGATGCATGGCGATCCGCGCGCGGGCAGCGTGGCGGCACTGGCCTCGCGCTATGCGGTCGACCGCGGCCAGGCCGCACGCGTGCACCACGCTGCGCTCGAACTGTTCGAACAGGTCGCCGACGCCTGGCAGCTCGGCAGCCTCGAACGCGACCTGCTCGGCTGGGCCGCCGACATCCACGAGATCGGTCTCGCGATCGCGCACAGCCTCCATCACATCCACGGCGCCTACATCATTGCGAATTCCGATCTCGCCGGATTCAGCCGCCAGGGCCAGCAGGCGCTCGCTGCGATCATCCGCTCGCACCGTCGCAAGCCCGACCGCGAGACGATCGATGCGCTGCCTGAACGGCTGCGCCTGCCGGTCCGGCGCGTGACCGCGCTCCTGCGGCTGGCCGCCCTGCTGGAGCGCGCACGCACGACCGAGCCGCTGCCGCCGCTGCACCTGGACGCGGACGAGCGCACCTTGCGCCTGGAGCTGCCGGGCCGCTGGCTCGAACAGCATCCATTGACGCGCGCCGATCTCGAGCAGGAACGCGACCAGATCAAGCTGCTCGACGTCAAGCTGACGGTGCGGCCACTGGAGAAGGCCGCAGCCTGAGAGAGGCTTGGGGAGGATGTGTGCTCCGCGGGCGCCACTTCGCAAGAGCATCGCGGAGCGCGGCAAGCGCGACCGCGTTTGGCAATGGCCACGGCCTGCGGTGCTCACGGCGTCCCACGTGAGCCGGACGCGCAGCGCTGCCGCGATCGAACCCGAGCATGACGGCGTCGTCCAGCGTGCGCGGTCGCCGCCTGCAACAGGTCCGTTGACGTGACGCGACATGACGCGATCCACGCCAGCGCCTATCATTCCGGCTTCCCTTTCCGTCCCGGAGACCTCCGATGATCAAGCGCCTGCTGCTCGCCCTCGCCCTCACGCTGCCCGCGTTCGCGCTGGCCCAGACTCCGGCGGCACCCGCCAAGCCGGCCGCGAAGGCCGCCGCGAAGACTGTCGCCCCGAAGCCGGCTGCGAAGGTGCCAGCCAAGGCGGAAGCGAAGGCCGAGGCGACGACGGATGCGCAGGCGCCCTCGAAGGTCCTGCTCAAGACCAGCCTCGGCGACATCACGCTCGAACTGTATCCGGACAAGGCGCCGAAGTCGGTCGAAAACTTCCTGACCTACGTCAAGCTCGGCTTCTACGACGGCACCGTGTTCCATCGCGTGATCGCGGGCTTCATGATCCAGGGCGGCGGCTTCACGCCCGACCTGCGCCAGAAGAAGACGCGCGCACCGGTCGTCAATGAATCGAAGAACGGCCTCAGCAATCTGCGCGGCACGCTCGCGATGGCGCGCACGGCAGACCCGAATTCCGCGACCGCGCAGTTCTTCATCAATACCGTCGACAATCCGCGCCTCGACTACGCCGGCGATGCGAATCCCGGCTACTGCGTGTTCGGCAAGGTCGTCGCCGGCCTCGACGTCGTCGACAAGATTCGCGCGGTGCCGACCGGCGCGCAAGGTCCGTTCCCGAGCGATGTGCCGACGACGACGGTGACGATCGAGAAGGCGACGCTGTTGCCCTGATCTCAAGACACTGTTGCCCTGGCCTCGACATGGGACATGCCGCGCGCCAATCCGCAGCAACGAAGATCGAGCCTGCGTCGCATGCGGCGACGCAGGCTGGAATCATTCTGCAGTGCGTTCCATCGGCGCCCTTCGCGCGCACGAATCCATGACGACCCTGTTCATCTCCGACCTGCATCTCGACGCCAGCCGGCCGCATATCACGCGCCTGTTCGTCGAGTTCGTTCGCAGCGAAGCATCGCAAGCCAGCGCGCTCTACATCCTCGGAGACCTGTTCGAAGCGTGGATTGGCGACGACGCCATCGACGAGACGGCCGATCAGGTCGCCGTTGCGCTCTCGGACCTGCATGCGCGCGGCGTGCCCTGCTTCTTCATCCATGGCAATCGCGATTTCCTGCTCGGCGATGCGTACGCGCGTCGCGCGCGCATGACGCTTTTGCCGGACCCGAGTGTCGTCGACGTCGAAGGCGAGCGCGTCCTGCTGATGCACGGCGACACGCTGTGCACCGACGATGCGCCGTATCAGGCATTCCGCGCGCAATCGCGCAATCCCGAGTGGCAGCGCGCGTTCCTCGCCCGGCCGGTCGCGGAGCGGCAGGCCTTCGCGGCACAGGCGCGCGCAGAAAGCCAGCGCTACACACGTTCCGCCGGGGACGCGATCACCGACGTCAATGCAGCAGAAGTCGCGTCGGCGCTGCGGGCGCATGACGTGCAGAGAATGATCCACGGGCATACCCATCGCCCGGCAGTGCACTCGATTCGCGATTGCGACGTCGTCGCCGAGCGGATCGTGCTCGGCGACTGGTACGAGCAGGGCAGCCTGCTGCGCTATGCCGACGGAGCTACGACGCTGCGCGTGCTCACATCCACGTGACGCAGGACATCGCGGCTCATGCTCCACCCCTGCACGGGTTGCCACGGAATCGGTCGATTCCGCGACGACCACGGGCGCGCATCAGATAATCGTGAATTCGGTCAACGTCACGGGAAACGAGCCATTGGACGTCAGCGTGACCGGCCCGCAAGTACCGGGGGCATTCTGACCAAATGCGGTCACGAGTATGAGCCAGTCGCCATCGGGAACATCGTTCGTTGCAATGGGAAACCCCGTGTCGCCGCTCGGATTGCACGTTTCCTGGTTGGCGCCGCAGCCACCTGCAGCCGGGGTCATGAACATCACCGGGTCAAACCCCGCGCCACCGCCGGAAAGCGTAAGGGTGTTGAACGTGCGTGGGGATGCAAACGTCGCCCGCAACACATAGACCGGACCCACACGGTCCTGGGTTCCGCCGCACATGAGCGCCGCCCCGGAATTGTCGCCGGCACATGTATCGACTACACGGGCAGCACCAGACGGCGATGGCCGCCAGGCTTCCGGCGACATACAGGTCTGGGCCGACACCGGCATGCTGGCGCTTGCAGCGAGCGCAACGAAAGCGACAACAATCGATTCATGCTTCATTGTCAACTCCTCCAATATTGTCCCGCGAGCATGCATGGTAGCCAGCATATTTACTGCTGGCTACCGGGCGCGGTTCAGGCATGCCATGGACGCCGATTACTTGGCCACCACTTTCTGCCGCCCGCTCAGGTCCTCCCTCGTTCCATCGCGATTCAAGTTGCCTATCTGGTACCAATAGGTCTTGCCGGCCTCGGCGCTTTCATCGCGCCATTGATAGCTGCCGGAACGATCAGCCCCCTGCTGCGATACCGGGATGATCTCCTTGTTGACCCGCAGCAGGGGCCCGTCTTCGCTCTCGGCTCGATAGATCGCATAGCCGTAGATACGCGTCTGATGCGCGACCGACCAACGCAGGAGTGGGCCTCTGCCCGGCAGCGGCGCCTCTTCCGGCTTTACCGCATTGACGAGCGCGCTACCCACGTCCAGTTTCTCCGAAACCGCTTCCGATTGGACCGGCGACGCCGATTGCAGCTCGCTGAGTTCGTGGATCTTCGTTTCCGGTGACAACAGGATGCCGAACAACTCAACGGGAAGTGTCTTGCCCAATTCCGGCAAATCGATGTCAAGTTTGCCGATGAGTTTTCCAATCGGCTGCTTGTTGTCGATCGACAAGCGGACCAGGCGACATCCGGTGGCAGCAGGAACACACGCCTTGGTGCCGAGGACTTTTCCCTTGATGCCTCGCATTACAATCTTGCCCAGCTTGAAATCCTTGCCTTCCGGACTCGACAAACGCATCAGGAATTCATGCTTGCCGTTCGTTCGCATCATGCCGAGCTGGAAGGGATTGCCGTCCGGCACGACATCTCCGAGCACATTGGCGGTTACTGCTATCCAGGCATGCGGTTGCCGGGGGGTATTGAGCCCCACCTTCACATAGACCGATCCGGCATGCTTGAGTCCCCAGGGAACGTCCTTCTTCAACGATGCACTCACCTTGCGCCCATTGTCGCCGATGCTGACATCGAGCCATTCAGGCGCCTCCTCGACGCGGGTAACACGCAAATCGCGCACTTCGCGGCTGCTGAACGTCACCGATTGCGTGAGCGGCCATTTCGCGTCTGCGGCATGCACCGTCCCGAAGTCGAATTTCGGCCGGACCTGGTCCAGCACCGACTGCACGTAGACGTTCACGCCCGAGGTGCGTTGCGGGCGCCCGCGCCCCTCGAGAATGAATCGAAACGTGTGATAGGCAAGGCCTTCCCTGTTGCCCGTGTCGATCGTCGCTTCCATGTACGTCACGCTTCGCGGCGGGATATCGACGGAATCCGGCTTGATGCTGTCCTCGGGATATCTGGCCTCTACCTTCGACACCCGAATGCGCTTGTCGCTGTTGTTGCGCAATTCGATTGAACAGGAGGCCACTTCGAATTGGTAGCGATCGCCCAGGTCACACTGTGAAATCGTCAATGCCGCATCAGGAGCGGCCGGCGCCGCAGCAGCAGCCGCCAACAAGAAAACTAGATTTGAAAGCATGCTCGGACTCATCCACCTTGAAAAGAAAAACCCACCCGCGTCGCCGCAGGTGGGTTTGCTGTTACGCAAAAGCAGAACGCAGGATCAGCTGACCGTGAAGTTCGTAAGCGTCACCGGGAAGGAACCGTTGGACGTGATCGTGACCTGGCCGCAAGTGCCGGGAGCATTCTGGCCGAACGCCGTCACGAAGATGAGCCAATCACCATCGGGGACATCAGCGGTCGCAATCGGGAAGCCCGTGTCACCGCTCGGGTTGCACGTTTCCTGATTCGCGCCGCAGCCACCTGCGGTCGGCGTCATGAACATCACCGGATCAAATCCCGCACCACCGCCCGAAAGCGAGATGGTGGTGAAGGTGCGACCTGCCGAGAATACCGAATGGAACACGTAAACCGGACCCACGCGATCCTGCGTGCCGCCGCACATCAGCGCAGCGCCCGTATTGTCACCGGCGCACGTGTCAACGCTGCGGAAATCACCAGCCGCCGGCGGCTGCCAGCCGTCACCCGATGCACAGGTTTGAGCGGAAACCGACATGCTCATGGCGCCTGCAACGATCGCACCGAGAGCCGCAACCATCAATTTATGATTCATCGTTCACTCCAATGTTATCCGTTAGATATCGTCACTTCTTGAAGCAACCGGCATATCCCATGCCGGCTGCCTTGAGTCAGAGCTGACCGGCTATTACCAGCCGATGTACGTCTGGCGACGGGAATCGAAGGTATCAAACCCGACGACCTGTCCCGCATGCGCGCTCTTGAACGGAGTATTCGGGGTCACGAGGCCGAGAATCGCCTGCGACGCACCGCCCCATGCAGTATTGTCAAGGTTGGCGATCGACAGGGTGGCTGCCGGCTCGACCGAACCTGCTGCGGCGTTCACCCACACGTCCAGCTTGCCTGCAGCTCCGGCACCAAACGTGAGCTTGCCTTCAACGCGGACCATGCCGGCGGGAAGATCGGCCGAAATGGACTGTGCGCAACGGAAGTTGTTTGCAGGGACATTGCACGCTGCGACGAAACGCAGCCGGCGATTGCCGCCCGACGAACCCACCAGGAGAACCTGCACCGCATTGCCCAGGCCATTGGCGGACGTCGATGCATTCGCACGGAACGTCGTGATGTTCTCGGTCAGGCTGGCCGCAGAGAGTGCGGACGGATTAACAAGGAACTGGAAGCGGTAGCTGGGCTCGGAAGCCGCGTGCGTGTAGGACACAACCGACGTGCCGGTCAACGAACCTGCGATGTCCGCATTGAGCCGGCACTCGGAAGAGTCGAGACCCGGCGTCGCGATCGCGAGGTGCGAACCCGGCGAAACGGACTTCGCGGTCCACGCGCCGCCCTCACCCGTCGTCGGACCGGCCGGGCAAACCGCCAGCGCGCTACCTGCAAAACCGCACAGGCCAACCAGGGCGAGCGAAAGAACCTTCATCTTTGCATTCATGGAATATCTCCCAGAGTGTCTCGGGCGGAGCGAATTACTCCCGTCCCCATTGGTTAAAGTGGTCAACCAAGCCCGATCCGCGCGGACGATAGTGTAATTCTTAACACCATGTCAACACGGTAAGGGCGTGGGCCTGGCCGACCATCCAGTTTCGAGACGGATACCCCATTCCTGGAGTGCCCGGACCCCGGCTAGCGGCGCATCGCCTCCAGCCCACGAGCTCTATGACGCACGAGCGAGGGGAAACCGGACATGCATACGCACGATGCCTGGCGGACGGATCATGCAGCTTTCCCCCGCCGATCCTAGGCCGCCGCAAGACCCCGTATAAACAAGGAGTTCGTGCCCGTGCGTTGACCTGATCCCGCCCGATGCGCAGAATCGCCGTCCCCTTCCCGCTCCAGCAAGGCTCGCGTGCCTGTCCCCAGCCGACAACCCCTCGTTGCCGCCGATTGCCTGGCGGTGATCCCGGCCCGCGACGAGGCAGCCACCGTTGGCGCAGTTGTTGCCGGCGTCCGCGAAGCACTCGGTTGCGCGGTGCTGGTCGTCGACGATGCGAGTTCCGACGACAGCGCCGCGGTCGCGCGAGCGGCCGGTGCGCAGACCCTGCGCCTGTCGTTCGGGCTCGGCGCCTGGGGAGCGACCCAGGCCGGCATCCGGTACGCACAACGCAATGCGTACCGCGGCGTCATCACGCTCGATGCGGACGGCCAGCACGAGCCCGCCTCCCTGCCCGCCCTGTTCGATGCGCAGCGCCATACCCAGGCGAACGTGGTCATCGGCACATGCTTTGGTCGCCTGAGTCGCGCGAAGCGGATCGCTTGGCACTACCTGCGCACGCTGACCGGCCTCGACCTGACCGACTTCACGTCCGGCCTGCGCTTGTACGATGCGAACGCGATCGATGTGCTCGCCGGGCCGGAAGCCAGCCTGCTCGACTATCAGGATGTAGGCGTATTGATGCTGCTGGCGAAGAACGGCATGCGCATGGCCGAGACCGAAGTGCCGATGCTGCCGCGGCGTACCGGCCATTCACGCGTGTTCGCATCGTGGCCGGTCGTCGCGCGCTACATGGTGCACACCACCGTGCTGTGCGTGGCGCAGATCGATGCTGGTCGGCGCAGGCACAAGGCACTGCAAGAGGAAGCCGCTGCATGCTGACCGGGCAGATCACCTCGGCGATCCTCGGGGTTGCGCTGACCGGCGCCATCCTGTTCCTGGTCCGCCGCGACCACCTGCATGGCCCCTACGCGATCTGGTGGTTCGGCGTCGCCGCGGCGACCTTCGTACTCGGCGTGTTTCCGGGCCTGGTGGTCTGGCTGGGTCACGCGACCGGCATCTTCTATGCGCCGATACTGCCGATCATCATCGGCCTCTCGCTGGTGCTGATCCGTCTGCTCAAGCTCGACATCGACCGTTCCAAGCAGGAGCGGCGGATCCGCCGCCTGACCCAGAAACTCGCGATCCTCGAACAGGAACTCGTGCGCCTCGGCGGATCGACCGGCCCCGAGCCCGCCGACGACGAAGCATGAGAGGCTGTGAAGCAAATAGCCTCGAAGGCAAGTCAGGGACGGTTTGCTCGCGGGTCAAGCACGTCAAGCGCTTGATCTGCGGGAGCGCGTCCGGGCGTGTACCGGAAACTCGTCTGGAAAAATCGGCAGGATGCCGGTTTTTTCACGAGCGCTGAGTGCCGGCGCATCCATGCGCATCCTGCACATCGGCAAGTACTACGCTCCCCAGCGCGGCGGAATCGAACGCCACACGCAGGCGCTGGCAGAAGCGTCGGTACACGCAGGCGATGCCGCGTGCGTGCTCGTGCACCAGCCGGCGGGAATGCGCCGACACGCGCGCGAGACGATCAACGGCGTCGAGGTCCGCCGCGTCGGCTGCTTCGCGGCGCCGCTCTACACGCCACTGAGTCCGGGCTTCCCGCGCGAACTCGCGCGTGCGCTGCGCGAGTTCCGGCCCGACCTGCTGCATCTTCACCTGCCCAATCCATCGTGCTTCGCGGCGTTGGCGAGCGCGTCTGCGCGTCGCCTGCCGTGGGTCGTGCATTGGCATGCCGACGTTCCGCCGGATGCGCCTGATTGGCGCCTGCGTATCGCATACCGGTTCTATCGACCGTTCGAGCAGGCCATGCTGGCACGCGCACGCGCGGTCATCGCGACATCGCAACCGTATCTCGAAGCGAGCAAGGCACTCGCACGCTGGCATGCGAAGGTCGGCGTCGTCCCGCTCGGGATCGATCCCGAGCCCATCGCTGCGCCCCGTGCGGACCTGTGGCCAGCCGGCGACGTGCGCCTGCTCGCGGTCGGACGCCTCGGGCGCTACAAGGGTTTCGACGTGCTGATCAAGGCACTCGCGCGCGTACCGGACGCGAGCCTGCTGCTGGTGGGCGACGGCGAATGCGCGCAGGAACTGCGTGCGCTGGCACGCGCCGAATGCGTCGAGCCACGCATCGCCTTCGCCGGCGACGTCGACGATGCGACCCTGGCCGGCGCCTATGCGGGCGCCGACTTGTTCGTGCTGCCTTCGCTCGACCGGGGCGAGGCGTTCGGGCTGGTGCTGCTGGAAGCGATGCGTGCCGGGCTGCCGGTGGTCGCGAGTGCGATCCGCGGCTCCGGTGTCGGTGACGTCGTGGCCGACCGCACAACGGGCCTGCTGGTTGAACCGGGCGATCCGCATGCGCTCGCGTCGTCGATCGAACAGCTGCGTGATTTCGCGCTGCGCGAACGCCTCGGCACAGCCGGCCGTCGACGCTGGCTGGAACGGTTCACGCTCGCCGCGTCGGCGCAGGCAACGCGCGCGATCTATCGCGCCGCGCTCGCCTGAGGCGGCTCGCGCAGCAGCGCGGCGACGAACGCGAACACGCACGGCACGATCTGCAGGACCAGACGGTTGGCGCTGGTGAAGTCCTCCGCCCACGCCGCCGCGGTCGTGAAGAAGAACAGCACGAACAGCAGGACGAACTGTGCCGCCACGAGCAGGCCGAGCATGCGTACCGCCGGATCGCGTTGCAGGGATCGCCAGCGCCACAGCACGACGAGCGGGAACGCGTACCACAGCAAATGCCAGTTCGGCAGCGCGAACAGGCTTGCCAGCGTCGCCTCGCCGACCGGATGCCATTTCAGCTCGAATGCCGGCATCGCCGGAATGGTCAGCTTGCCCCACGCGATACCGACCCAACCAAGCCCGGGGACCGGCACGCTGAATCCGCCGGAAAGCAAACCGATCGCCAATGCACCGGCCACGACCGCCACCACGCGCAAGCGCCAGCGCGACGGTATCAATTCCAGCGCGACGATCGCGACGAACACACTGAGCCAGATCGCGCCTTCCAGTTTGATCGCCGGCAGGCAGGCGGCGAACGCCACGCCGAGCAGCCACTGTCCACGCTCGCGGAACATCAGCCAACGCGACCATGCGAGCACCGCCAGCCCGAGCGTGACGCCGACCCACAAGTCGGCGTAACCGGCCAGCGCGACGTGTGCCTCGAGCAAGGGCAGCGAGACCAGCGCGTACACGAGCGCAATGGCGGGCAGCGCCGCGAGTCCCGCGCCACGCCAGTACCCGTACGCCGCGAGCGCGAGCGATGCGAGCGCTCCGCACCATGCGACATCCACGAGCGGATCATTCCAGCCGCCGGCGGCACTCGCGAACCAGATCTCGATCCAGGCCAGCCATTCGGGATAGTTCCACGTCGCGGCAGTGCGCAACGCGCCCGCAGGGTCGGACAGCCAGTCGGACAGGGACACGAAGGGGTCGGCGCGACCCAGCAACATCCAGCTTTTCGGCTTCACCGCCCACGCTGACCACGCGTCCCAAGGAAAAACCGGCCGCAGCGCCGCTTCGTCGCCGATCATCAGCAGGCGAACGACGATGGCGGTTGCGAGCAGCCACCACGCGGCGCGTGCGAGCGGCGCCATCGGAACGTGCATGCCAGCCGCGCGCAGTTGCGCCGTCCGGAGACGTGTGCGCAGCAGCACGCCGCCCCACGTGACGACAGCGAGTACCGCGAGCCAGGGCGAAGCGATCGCAAACGCGTGCGCGGTGTCCGCGCGCGCCGTCAGGCCCGCCACGACCGCCGCAGCGTACACGCCGGCAATCCAGCCGCTGCCGAGCAGCGCCGCCTGCCGTCCCGCAACGCGCACGTCGCCTTGCAGCAGGCGGCAAACACCGCTTCCGGCGAGCAGTGGCAACAACCATGCGAGCAGGTAGTCAAGGCGCATGGCGATACCGGAACACGATGACCTCGTCGTTGCCTTCGAAGCCGCTTTTCATGAGGGCACCCTGCGGCCACACACGCTCGCTGCGCGCGAGCAGGCGACGCATCGACGGATCGCTGTACCAGGCGTCGGTGGCGTAGAAAACGATCAGGCAGCCGTCGGGCAAGTGCGTCGCAGTATCGGCGCGCCACAGCGCAGCGGTATTCAGCGGCTGCAGGTGCCACATCAGGCGCAGCAGGGAGTAGCCGCTGGACGAATTCACGAGGATGCGTCCCCAGCCCGGCTCTTCGCGCAACAGCGTCTTGATCTCGTCCGCTGCGCGCAGGGTCGCACTGTCGCCGACGAGCGCCTTGCGCTGCTCCCACGGCACGCCTGCGTAGAGCGCGCGCGTCGCCATCAGGCGTTCGCCGAGGCCGACCTGCCAGCGCACGTCGAGCAGGATCCACGCGCCCGCGGCGCACGCCAGCGCGGCGATCGTGGCAGCGCGTCCGCGCAGGCCGAGCAGCAGCATCGACCAGCCGACCGACGCCACTGCGGCGAGAGCGACGAACACGATGGCCGAGCGCGCGTGCGGCGCGTCCCCTTCGCGTCCGAGTGCATGCACCGAGCGCTGGCTCCACGGCCAGGCACCGAACCAGTCGGTGACGAGTGCGGCGACATCGCCTCGCCACGACTTCGACCACAGCGCCACATGACCCAGCTCGAAGGGCGCGAAGCCGCGCTCCGGCGGCACCAGCTGCGCGGTGGCGAACTCGGCGAATCCGATTTCGATGATCGTGCCATGCCACGCCGGCACCTGCGACAGGTCGAATGCCGCGGTGCCGGCGCCGGGCCAGGGCAGCGAAATCGTCTGCACGTCGTCCGGCGCAACGGCGGTGCGGAACACCAGCGAGAGCTCGAGCGTGCGCGGGAAGTCGACGAAGTGGTAGCGCAGGATCGCGAAATCGGCAGCCTCGACGTTCACCGACAGGGTCTGCAGGGTGGAGTAGTCGGCGGAAGCGGCCTGCACCGCGAGCTGGCCATCGCGCGCCTCCGCATGGCCGAACACTTCCTGGAACGCGGAACCGTTGAAGTCCTGCCGCGCCTGCGGCGAAAACGGCGCGCTCCATTGCGCGTCCGCGGCCCACAACAACAGCAACCACCAGCTCGCCAGCAGCGCAATGGCGCAGACCAGGTACCGCCAGGCAGCGCGCCTCATGCGGCGATTTCGCCCAGGCGCGCCAGCTCGGCGGCGCTGAAGCCGGCGCGCAGGCGCGCGTCGATGTTGAACGGCCCGCGCAGGCTGCCGCGCATGTGCTGCTGCAACAGGCGATCGAACGTCGCTGCCGCATCGACGCCTTCGCGTTCGCAGCACCAGGCGAACCAGCGCGAGCCGGCGCGGACATGCGCGACCTCCTCGTGCAGGATCGTCTCGAGGATCGCCACGGTCGCGTGGTCGCCGACCGCGCGCAAGCGCGCGATCATGCCGGGCGTGACATCGAGGCCGCGCGCCTCGAGCACGCGCGGCACCAGTGCCATGCGCGACAGGCAGGAATCCGAGGTGCGCACGGCCATGTCCCATAGTCCATCGTGCGCATCGAAGTCGCCGTAGGCATGGCCGAGTTCGGCCAGGCGCGTGGCGAGCAACGCATGGTGGCGCGCCTCGTCGTCGGCAACCCGTACCCAGTCACGGTAGTAGTCGTCCGGCATGCCGCGGAAGCGGTACACCGCGTCCCAGGCCAGGTTGATCGCATTGAACTCGATGTGCGCAACGGCGTGGACGAGCGCCGCCCTGCCCTCCGCCGAACCGAGCCCGCGCTGTGCAAGGCTGCGCGGTGAAACCAGGTGCGGACGCTGCGGACGCCCCGCAACACCGATCGCAGCCGGGGGCGCGGCATCCGCATCGACGACGAACGCACCGGATGCGACGGCGGCAGCGGCCGCATGGGTCAGTTCGATCTTGCGCCCGACGTCGGTGCACGCGAGACAATGCGCGGCCGCATCGAACAGGTTCATCTTCGCGCCGCTGGCCATGTCGTCTGGATCTCCTTGCCGGATCGTCGGGGGCAACCCCTCCCCGGTTGCCGCGCGCGTCATCTTGCGCGCCGGGCATTATCCATGACCGACGCGCACGACGGTGCGAACCGGACGCACACTCCGGCACCATTCCCTGAACAGGGGTTCAGCTGGCTTGGCGCCGCTGCGACTTGGCGTCGTCCGAACGCGCGAATTCCAGGTCACGCAGGTAGGTCGGTTCGACGCCTGTGACGTATTCGCCGGAGAAGCACGACGTGTCGAACGCCGTCAGTTTCTCGTTGCCGTCGCGCACGGCCCAGATCAGGTCGTCGAGATCCTGGTAGAACAGCTTGTCGGCGCCGAGGATGCTTTCGATCTCCTCGATCGTGCGGCCGTGCGCGACCAGTTCCGCCGTGACCGGCATGTCGATGCCGTAGATGTTCGGATAACGCACCGGCGGCGCGGCCGAGGCGAGGTAGACCTTCTTCGCGCCGGCCTCGCGCGCCATCTGGATGATCTGCCGCGAAGTCGTGCCGCGCACGATCGAATCGTCCACCAGCAACACGTTCTTGTTGCGGAACTCGAGTCCGATCGGATTCAGCTTGCGGCGCACCGACTTCACGCGCTCACTCTGCCCCGGCATGATGAAGGTGCGGCCGATATAGCGGTTCTTGACGAAGCCCTCGCGCACCGGCACGCCGAGCGCCTGCGCGAGCGGACCCGCGGCGGTGCGCGAAGTGTCCGGGATCGGGATCACCGCGTCGATGTCGTGGTCCGGCATCAGTCGACGGATCTTCTCGCCAAGCTTCTCGCCCATGCGCAGGCGCGCCTTGTACACCGAGACGTCCTCGATCATCGAATCCGGTCGGGCAAGATAGACGTACTCGAAGATGCACGGCGCGTGCAGAGCAGGCTCGGCGCACTGGCGCGCGTGCAGCTTGCCGTCGAGCGTCAGCAGCACGGCTTCGCCGGGCGCGACGTCGCGCAGCAGGCGGAAGCCGAGGATGTCGAGCGCGACCGATTCCGACGCGACCGCGTACTCCTTGCCGGTGGCGGTGTCGCGCTCGCCGAGCACGAGCGGGCGGATGCCGTGCGGATCGCGGAAAGCGAGCACGCCGTAGTCGAGTAGCATCGACACCACCGCGTAGCCGCCGACGCAGCGCGCATGGGTGCCGGCGACGGCCTTGAAGATGTGGTCCGGCGTGAGCACGCGCCGGTCCTGGATCTGCAGCTCGTGCGCGAGCACGTTCAGCAGCACTTCCGAATCGGAATCGGTGTTGATGTGGCGTCGGTCGTCCTCGAACACGTCGCGGCGGAGCGCATCGGTATTGATCAAGTTGCCGTTGTGGGCGAGCGCGATGCCGTAGGGCGAGTTCACGTACAGCGGCTGCGCTTCGGCCGAGCCTTCCGACCCCGCGGTCGGATAGCGGCAATGACCGATGCCGACCGCTCCGCGCAGGGCGAGCATGCTCGTCTCGTCAAATACGTCGCGCACCAGGCCTGCGCCCTTGTGCAGGCGCAGGCGGCTGCCGTCGAGCGTCGCGATGCCGGCGGCGTCCTGCCCGCGATGCTGCAGCACGGTGAGTGCGTCGTAGAGCGCCGAAGCGACTTCCGACTTGCCGACGATTCCGATGATTCCGCACATGATTGGATACTTCAGCTGGAAGGAGTTGCGGGAGCCGCAGATGGCCGCCCGTTCGATGGCGCCGGCGCGAGCGGAGCGAGTACGTTCTGCACCGGCTCGAGGTAACGCGCGACCTCCGCCGGCAGGCGCGCCGCGAGCCACTGCGCTCCCTGTTCGAAACGCGGCAGCAATTGTGACTGATGCCACCACGGATCGCGCGGAAACGGTGTGAAACCGAGCAGCAGGACGACCAGCACGACCAGTGCGAGTCCGCGCGCGAGACCGAACACCATGCCGAGCAGGCGGTCGCTACCGGACAGTCCGCTGCCCTCGACCAGTTTGCGGATGAGGAACGTGACGATCGCTCCGGCGATCAGCACCGCGACGAAGCACAGGGCATAGGCCAGGATCACCCGCGCCGATGGCGTCGATATGCTGGCGGAAAACCGTTCCGCAAGGGCCGGACCGAGCAGCCAGGCGACCCAGAAAGCACAGGCCCACACCGCCAGCGCGAGCACTTCGCCGATGAAGCCGCGCCACAGGCCCATCAATACCGACAGGCCGAGCACCGCGATGATGGCGTAGTCGACCCAGTTCATGCGCGGGCCGGGAACGGGAATTCGGGATCGGGAATTCGGAACAGCGGCCAGCGGGCCCGCACGAAGCTTCCACCCAATCCCCAATTCCGAATCCCCGGCTCCTGCTTCACGGCTGTGTCACGACCATGCTGTCGAGCTTGAGCTTGTCCTTGATCCCGGTGCGAAGCTTCTCCGCCGCGGCGCGATCGACCTCGGGTCCGGCGCGCACGCGCCAGAGCGTCGTGCCGTTCGCGTCGATGCGGTCGACGAATGCGACGAAACCCGCGTTCTTCACGCGATCGCGCAACTTGTTCGCGTCTTCCGCCGTCTTCAGCGCACCCAGCTGGACCGCCCAGCCGCCGGCGCGCCCGGTCGGCACCGCGCTCGCCGGCGCGTCGGCTTTCGCATCCTCGGCCAGTTGCGTGACGCTGCCGGGCACGGTCGGGTGCGCTTGCCTGATGCGCAATCGCGTCGCCTCCGCCGTCGCGCGGTCGGCGAACGGTCCGACACGCACGCGCTCGGCCGGCTTGCCCTGGTAGTCGCTGGCCTCGATCGACGCGGCGAAACCGCCCTTCTTGAGGGTGGCGACCAGGTCCTGCGCATTCTTGCCGGTCGCGTAAACGCCGAGATTCACGTAGTAGCGGCCATTGGCGGCTTGACCGGGCGCCGGCTTGGTGGCCTCGACCGGTTTTGGCGTCTCGGCGGGCGTCGGCTTGGGCGCCACCGCCGGCTTGGCAGGCACCGTCGCGACTTGCGCGGGCGGTGCCTCAGGCGTGGGCGTCGCAGGCGCTGGGGACGCCGGCACGGGCTCCGCCGGCTTGGGGGCGGCTGCCGTATCGACCGTCGCGATCTTGCCGGAGTCGGCGCCGGCCGGCGCGGTCGGGTTCGTCGCGGCGGGGTCGACGCTGAGCACGCGATTGTTGAATTCGCGATCCGGTGCCGGCGGAATAGCGAGGCTCGACGTCTCCATTTCGGCGGACTTCTGTGGCGCCGAGCCGGACATGAACATCGGCACGAAGATCACCGCCAGTGCGATCAGCACGGCGGCGCCCAGCAGGCGCTGTTTCAACGACAGATCCATGGATCGGCGGTCCGCTTCCGGATGACCACTGCGATTATACGCGTGCCGTCGCGAACGCGAGCGCTGGCGCGGCGACCATGAACGAGCCGAACGCGAGCACGCGGTCGCCTGGCAGCGCATGCGCGCAGGCGAGCGCGAGTGCCTGCGCGACATCGCCATCAGCAACGGTGATGCCGCCGGCGGCGATGCGCGGCGCGATCCGATCGCGCAGTTCACGCGCCGGCAGACCGCGCGACGAGTCGCGCTCGAGCCCGACCAGGTACCAGGCATCGATGCATTGCGCGAGCGCGCCGACGATGCCGTCGACATCCTTGTCGTCGAGCGCGCCGAACACTGCGTGCGTTCGTCCTTCGATCGGCGTCTGCCGCAACCAGGCGGCGAGCATGCGCGCCGCCTGCGGATTGTGTGCGACATCGACGATCAGTTCCGGCGGTCCCGCGAAGCGCTGCAGGCGCCCACCGACGCGCGCGCTGCGCACGCCCGCGGCGATCGCGGCGGGATTCCACTCCAGGCGTGCGCGCAACGCATGCAATGCGGCGATCGCACCGGCGGCATTCGCGATCTGGCAAGGCGCCGCCAGTCCAGGTCGCGGCAGTACGAGGTCAACGGTTCCGGCCCGCCAACGCCAGTCGGTTCCTGCCTCGTCGAACGCATAGTCGTGCCCTGCGCGACGCAGATCCGCCCCGATCTGCAGTGCGTGCTCGAGCAGCGCCTGCGGTGGATCGGATTCGGCCACGATCGCCGGACGGCCGCGGCGGAAAATGCCGGCCTTTTCGCGTCCGATGCTTTCGCGGTCGTTGCCGAGCCAGTCCTGGTGATCGAGATCGACCGTGGTCACGATCGCGGCGTCCGCGTCGATGATGTTGACCGCATCGAGACGCCCGCCGAGCCCGACTTCGAGCACGGCGACGTCGAGTCGCGCATGCGCGAAGATCCACAGTGCCGCCAGCGTGCCGTACTCGAAATAGGTGAGTGCGACCGGTTCGGGCGAGCCGGCGCCACGCGCGTCCTCGATCCGATCGAAGGCATCGACGAGCGTGGCGTCGTCGGCATCCGCGCCGCTGACCCGCACGCGTTCGTTGTAGCGCAGCAGGTGCGGCGAAGTGTACGCACCGACGCGTCGACCGCCTGCAGCCAGCATCGCCTCGAGGAAGGCGACCGTCGAACCCTTCCCATTCGTTCCACCGACCGTGATGACGAGCGGCGCCGGCACCGGCTCACCCAGTCGACGCCATACCTCGCGCACGCGCTCGAGACCGAGTTCGATCGCGCGCGGATGCACGCGCTGCTGATGGTCGAGCCATTCGGCCAGGGTGCTCGGCATGGACATTCGCTGCGCGCTAGCGCATCAGTATCCGCCGCGGCTTCCATGGCAGGCGGCCGCGCCAGTACTGGAGCAGCACGAAGCCGAACGCGAGTCCGCCCAGATGCGCGAAATGCGCGACGCCCGCCTGCGTGCCGGTCACGCCGAGAACGAGCTCGAGCACGCCGTACAGGGTCACGAACAACCACGCCGGCATCGGTATCGCGAAGTACACCAGGATGCGTGCATGCGGATACATCATGCCGTAGGCGAGCAGCAGGCCGAACACGCCGCCGGACGCGCCGAGCGTCGGGAAGTAGCCGTGCGGAAACAGGTACATCACGGCGAGCTGGGTCAGCGCCGCGCCGATCACGCTGGTGAAGTAGTACAGCAGGAACGGCCGCGTGCCGAGCAATTCCTCGATCGGTCCACCGAACATCCACAGCGCGAGCATGTTGAACGCGATGTGCTGGAAGCTGCCGTGCAGGAATCCGTAGGTGACGACCTGCCAGGGCTCGAAACCCGCGACGTCGGCGTAAGGCGAATCACCGAGCGGCCACAGCGCGAACGGAACGGTCAGCGGATAGGGTGGATTCGCATCCCCCAACAGCATCTGCAGCAGGTAGACCGCGGCATTCGCGATCAGCAGCGCGCGGGTGACGGGAGGAATGCTGTTCATGCGTGGCTGCGCGACCGGAGGGTGGCGCATTGTGACGTGTCACGTGCGCAGGTGCGAGCGCCCTGCTGAAATCCTGCTGCGGGGAAACGGGACCGCGAGGCGGCCCCGTTTCCGATCCGCACCCGCGTCAGTTGCGCGCCGGAGTGTTCTCGGAGAAGTACTCGTGGCTGTCGGCGTTGTCGATCGCGTGCTTGGGATTGCTGTTCGCGAGGTTGTGCGCCGCGGTCTGGCCGTAGGCCCAGTCATCGGTGCCCGCGACCACGTTGAAGTGACTCGACTCGTGGACGAGGGTTCCGGCGCGCGAATCGGTGCCGGTATTCGGCGCGGACCAGAAAGCACCGCACAGGTAGACGCGATACGGCTGCGTCGGATAGACGTAGGCATAGGTGCCGCTGTCCGTGCAGGTGCAGTCGAACGTGTAGGGCTGGCTCGACAACGCGCTCTTCAGGTTCGTGAAATGCGTGCGCACGGTCGAATAGCGACTGCTGGTGTAGGCGCCGAACCACCAGGTGTAGCGCGAGCCCTGGGTGCCGGCGTCGAGATAGCTCTTCGCATTCGTCGCATAGGTCACCGCGGAATTGCGCGCGGTGGCCAGCTGGGTCTGGCGCGTGTTGCTGCAGCTGACGAAGCTGTTGGTCGCGGCGAAGATACCTGCACCGCTCTTCATGGCTTCACTGTCGTCGAGCGCATCGGGCGCGCCATCGACCCACAGCGTCGTCGCATCGCTGGAGATCGCGCTGATCGCGGCGACGCCCGCCTTGGCGGCCTGGCCCGCCTCGAGCACGGCGCTTTCCGCGTCGCGCGCGTAACGGATCGTGTACTGCCCACCGGCCTTCATGTCGTAGAGCGCGCTCAGATCGACTTCGACCGTTCGCGCGGCGCCGGGTTGCAGCTCGATGTAGTCCTTAGCCTGCGGTGCGGTGCGCTTGTACAACGGTCCGACATAGTCGACGGCCACGCCGTCGCGCTCGACGCTGAACAGGTCCGACGTGACACCGTCGAACGGTGTCTGCCAGCGCAGTACGTGCACGGTGGTCGAAGCGTCGTTCGCCATCGTGAACACGAGTTTGCCGCTGCCGATGTCGGCCGCCTTGGCCGATGCATCGAGACGGACCGAGACGCCGCCCGGCGCGGCGAAAGCCGTACCGGCGGACGCGCAGACAAGCAACAAGGAACCCAACAAGAACTTGCGCATGTTGTTCGCTCTCCCTCGAGTGGTTTGAAGCGCGCGCCGACGGCGTCGGCGTTCGCACGGCCCCCAAGCCGCGCACGCAGTCTGGCGGCAGTGCGGCGGACGGTAACGCGGCGGCGCAACAAACCGATCTCGTCAGCCACCCGCGACGTCGAAACCGTCGACGAACACGCGATCGATGACGGTGATCGAACCACGCATGCCCGTGGTCGTGTCGCCGTGCTGCTCGCAGTAGTAGCCGATCTCGGCAATGCGGGTGAAGCGCACCGATACCTGCCAGGCGCTCGCATTCGGCGTCGTATGCAGGCTGCAATCGAGCGCACAGACGAAGCTGTCGTCGTCGGCGTGCACGTTGTGCACGCCACCGCCATTGACGAAACGCACCGATTCACCCTGGTAGACCGTCAGGTGATCCGGCGTGAATGTCATGTCCGGGTTGGCGGTGACCACATGCACGGCCGCGCGTACGGCGGGCGCGAACAGGCCCGCGGAAAGCACAGCAGCGAATGCCACCGCAACGGCGCAGCGCGCACTATACGACGCACCAGCCTCAGCCGAGGAAACGCAGGTCCGGCGCACTGAAGCGGCCAAGGTTCGGGAACAGGTCGGCGATGCCGCCGGCGTCGACGCCGAACCATCGTGCGAGCGTCGCCGCATACTGGTCGACCGCAAGCGTGGGGATGATCTGCCCATAGCCGGTGTCGTCCGGATTGCCATTGTTCGGCTGGCCTTCGTCGTATTGCGCGAGCGAGGGCATCGTGCCGTAAAAGCGCTGACCGCGCACGGCGTCGCCGACGACGAAGTGGTGCGCGCCCCAGCCATGGTCGGTGCCGTCGCTGTTGACCGCGAGCGAACGGCCGAAATCCGAAGCCGTGAATGCGGTGACGCCGTCAGCGACATTCATCTCGACGGTCGCGGCGTGGAATGCGCCGAGCGCCTGCGACAACTGGCGCAAGTTGTCGGTCTGGTCGGTCAGCTGGGTGCTGTGGGTGTCGTAATTGTTGGCTGCGACGAAGAACACCTGGCGGCTCATGCCGAGCGCGGCGCGCACCTTGATCAGCAGGGCGACCGCGGCAAGCTGGTTGCCGAGGTCGGTGTCCGGGAACGGCGTCGTCAGGCGCGTGCCGTTCATCGCCGCATTGAGCAATGCCGCATTCGCGATCGCACGGTTCGCGGTATCGGCGAACGCGCGTTCGAGCACGTGTGCCTGCGTGCCGCTGGCGCGCAGTGCATCGTAGGCTGCCGCACGTCCGGGATCGTTGCCGACCAGCCACGACTCGGGACCATCGCCGCGGAAACTCATGCCGTCGACGCTGAAGAACGGAATCGGATCGCCATTGCCATCGACGCCGCCTGCCGCTTCCGCGGCGGCATTGTAGGCATCCACCGCATACTGGCTGACAATCCCGCCGCGCTGGAACCGGTTCTCGCCGGACAGCGTGACGCTCATCGGCAACTGGCCCGCGTTCGCGCTGTACAGCAGGTCGGCGATGCGCCCGCCCCAGCCGTTCGCATTCGCATCGTCCGGGCGCGATGTCTGCCACTGGCTGGTCTGGTCGTCGTGCGAATACAGTTGCGGTGGCGTCGCGATGGTCCCGTTCTGGTACTGCGACTGCGTGATCGGATGGAGCAGCGAACCCACATTCGCGACGATCGCGGCCTTGCCGGTGTTGAACAGCCCGCGCAGGCCGGCATTCCCTCCGGCGACCGCGCCCATTGCCGGGTGCATGCCATAGGACGCGCCGTCGCTCGGCAAGCCACCCGGCAAGCCACCGGAAGCGGCCAGCGGCGACAGGCTGTTCGCGGACAGGTCGCTCTGCGCGAGTGCGAGCGCCTGGCGCGTTCCCTGGTAGATCCCGTAGTGCGTGGCGTCGAACGGCGCGAGCGTGTTGAAACTGTCGTTGCCGCCATACAGGTAGACGCAGACCAGGGCCTTGTAGTCGGTGAACGAACGACGCTGCGAAGCGGCGGCGGCAGCGATCAGCTGCAGGTTGCCGAACGCGGAATGCAGGCCCACGCCACCCAGTGCGGCGCAGAGGCTCTTGCGCAGGAACTCACGTCGATTCACATGCATGGCGGGTGCCTCGTCGGCTGCGACCATGTCGCAGGCATTTCATTTCTGGATCGAGTATTCGGGGGAATTGAGAATCAGGTACAACGCTTCCTGCACACGCGCGCGACCGATGTCGTCGTAGTCGGCCGCATCCATCGCGTTCAGCCGCGTCACCAGCACGTTGCGCATGAACGGCGACATCTGGCCGCCCATCAACAGCAGGCTGTAGCGGTCGACCAGCGCGGCCGGGTTGCTCGCGCCCAGACCGGCATCGTGCGCCTCGTTCATCTGCAGGGTCTGCGGATCGTCGGCGTCCCAGCAATCCTGGCTGGCGGTGTAGTTGCAGAAGATCTCGTGGAACAGGTAGTTCGGCGTCGACGTCGACATGGTGTCGCCGAGGATCTGGAATTCGGGGCCGACCAGGCCGTGCGTGCGCACTTCACCCGCGGGCGCGTAGTCCGGCTTGAAGAAGTTGAACACGGTCGGCGAATACAACGGCGCCTGGCCGATCTGCTCGATGATCGGCGGCCAGGTATCGAGATTGCCGGGACGCCCGCTGTAGAGCGGATCGCCGGTCGGCGTGCGCGCCTGCAGCGCGCGCCAGATCTGGGTGATCTTCAACAACGGCTCGCGCAACTTGCCGAACGTGTCGGGTCGCTGCCACTGCCCGTAACGCGCCTCGGGATCGAGCAGGAGCGCCTTGACCACCGCTTTGAGGTTGCCGCGCACGTGCGAGGCGCTACCGTCGTCGTTGAACACCTGCGCGACGCGCTGAACATAGGCGGGGGTCGGATTGCTCGTGACCAGGCGCTGGATCAGGCGCGTCGCGATGAACGGGCCGACATTCGGGTGATGGAATATGTTGTCGAGCGCGGCGGTCAACTCGGCCTGCGCGCCACCGCCGTGCATCAACACACCGCCCGGTAACGACACCCCGTTGTACACGAGCAATTGCTTGTCCGAAGTGTCGTCGTGCCAGTAGTCGACCGGTTCCATCGGCCGCTGCCACGCGAGATCGTCTGAATTGCCGGGCCCGCAATAGAAGTACTGGTCCGGATTGTCCGGGTTGTTGCAGCACAGCGGCATGCCGTCCTGATAGTCCATGCTGCAACCGATGCTGTTGAAGTCCCAGCCGGTGAACACGGCGGCGAAACCGCGCACGGTGGTCTGGTCGTAGGTCGCAATGGGCTGCCCGCCCGAGAGGCGCGGCGTGCCGTCGAGATTCAGTTGCACCAGGCCAATCGAGAACAGCTGGTTGATCTCGCGCGCGTAATTCTCGTCGGGATGGATGTTCTCCTCCGCATTCGCCTTCTGGTTCTGGATCGAACTGAGGAAGACGCCCATCGCAGGATGCTTGCCGACGTCCTCGAGCAGGGTGCGGTAGTTTCCGAACGCCTCCGCGGCAAGCATGTCGTAGAAGCTCGCCAGCGCCCACGGCTGCCCGGCGAGCGTTCCGTTGCTGTTGGAGACGACGAAAATCTCGCTCAGCGCGAACGCGACACGCTGGCGCAGCTGATCGGAGGGAATGGCCTGGCTGCGACTCGGGTCGGGCGTGCCGACCGCGTTGATGGTCCATATCTGCAGGCGCGTGCCCGCCCATTCCGCGACTGCATTGCAATAGTCGTCGTCCGGGGCGGTGCAGACGAGATGCTCGACCCAGTCGAGATACGGCACCTGGTTCGAAACCGGCTTCGCAAACTGTTCGTTGAACCACGTGGTGTAGCCGACCTGGCGCAGGTGGGCGATGTCGTCGCTGCTCGGTCCAAACGTCGCCTGGGCGAGGAAACGCGAGGCATCGGCATCGGTTGCCGGGACGTTTGCGACACCCTCGAAACTGTCGTGGAAAACCTGGTCCGGCCAATGGCTTTGCGCCAGCGCGCAGAGCGGCGCGAGCATGGCCAGCGCGACGAGCGCGGTGCGACGACCGGTTGCAGACAACATGGCGCGCCTCCCCAGCCCGGACGTTCGCCGGTACTGCCCACTCTACTCCCGGGGAATGGCGCGCATGTTTGACGTACGCCGCAAATTACGCGCGCTGCGCCTTCCTGGCGCGAACCCTGCGTGGCGGTCCCCACAGCAGGTCGTCGATATTGCGATCCCAGCCATACGCGGCGAGATCGACACGGCCATTGTGCACCAGCACCCCTTCGGCGGCGAGGCGTCGCACCTGTTCGCGGAATGCCCGGCTGCCGGGCGGGAACGCGATGCGACCGTCCGAGCGCAGCACGCGTTGCCACGGCAATGCGGCTTGCGGGCCGGCTTCGCCGAGGACGCGCCCGACCAGGCGCGCGCGTCCCGGCAGGCCGGCACGCGCGGCAATCTCGCCGTAGCTGCTGACGCACCCCGGCGGGATCGCTGCGATCACGCGACGGATCGCGAGATGGTCCGGCGCAAGCGTTTCCATGAGTGACTTCATCGACGTCGCACGCTGGTGTCCGGCCCCGCAGGCAACGACGAGCAACGCCGTGTCGCACCGAAAGACACCGGAAGTATTTGATGATATTTGCGGGACAGGGCACTAGCATACCGGTCATGCCAGACGGAGTACCGCCGTGCAGAGTTTCGAACAAATCCGCTCCCATGTCGGCAGCCGGCACGCGCTGCGCACGAACGATCCGTATCTGATCAGCTTCGACCTGACCCTCGCCGGTGATCGTCACCAGGGCATGTATCTGGCCGAAATGGAGGACGAGGAAGGCGCCAAGTACCTGCGCATATCGACCCCGATCGGCCCCTACACCGGCATGGACGGTGCGCGCTGCCTGCGCTTCAACTGGGAGCAGCGCACCGGCTATCTCGCGCTCAGCGATCTCGAAGGCTCGCCTTACCTGCACCTGTGCGAGAACCGTCCGTACGGCCTGCTGTCGCCGGCTGAGATCGACCGCGTGATCGGTGAGCTCGGCGCGCTCGGCGACCGCATGGAACAGGCGATCTCGAACGGCGGCGATACGTTCTGAACGAGCTGCGGCGTAGGGCGGTACGCGTGCATGCGCGTGCCGCCGTTTCGGCGAAGGCCGCACGCGCGCGGCGGGACTCGCCGCTGCGCGGCTCGACCCGCCCTACCTGGCCCAGCTCGCCACGTCGCCGCCCGATCAGCCGATCCAGCCGAGCAGCCACGCGCCACGCACGAGCAGCCAGGCGATGCCGCCGGTCACCGGCAAGGTCAGTATCCACGCCCACACCATGCGCTCGACGATCGTCCAGCGGATCGCGTTCGCGCGCTTGGCGACGCCCACGCCGAGGATCGCCGCCGAGATGTTGTGGGTCGTCGAAACCGGGATGCCGAAGTGCGAGGCAGTCAGGATCACGCTCGCGGAGGCGGTTTCCGCGGCGAAACCGTTGATCGGGTGCAGCTTGACCATCTTGTGGCCGAGCGTCTTGATGATGCGCCAACCACCGACCGCGGTGCCGGCGGCCATCACGAGCGCGCACAGCACCTTGATCCAGATCGCGATGTCGAACTGCTTGCCCGCATCCTCCTCGATGCGCAGGAAATGCAGCCACGCGGGCACCTGATCGAGCGTGCCGGCATGGGTCGCCGCGGCGAGCGCGAGCGCGATGATGCCCATCGTCTTCTGCGCGTCGTTCATGCCGTGCGACAGCCCCATTGCGCTGGCCGAGAGCAGTTGCGCCTTGCCGAAGAATGCGTTGGCGAAACGCGTGCGACCGAAACGTTGCAACGGGCCCTTGCTGGAACCGAGCGCGTCCATCAGCGAGAACAGCAGGCCCATCAGCAGCAGTCCGAGCACGAAGCCCGCGACCGGCGAGGTGATCATCGGCACGATCACCTTCGGCAATACGCCTTTTTCACCCCACCAGTGCGTGCCGCCACTGGCCCAGATGATCGCGGCCCAATCGTTGCCGGCCGCGGCGAACGCGGCGCCGCAAAGGCCGCCGACGAGAGCGTGCGAGGAACTCGAGGGCAAGCCCCACCACCAGGTGATCAGGTTCCAGATCACCGCGCCGAGCAAGGCGCAGATCAGCACGATCGGCGTCACGGCGACGAGATTCGTATCGATCAGGCCGGAGGCGATCGTCTTCGCGACCGCGGTGCCGGCGAGCGCACCGACCAGGTTGGTCGATGCGGCGAGCAGCACGGCCTGGCCCGGGCTCAGCACCTTGGTGGCGACGACGGTCGCGATCGAATTGGCGGTGTCGTGGAAGCCGTTGATGTACTCGAAGGCCAGCGCGACCGCGACGACCAGCAGGACGAGGGTCAGTTCCATCGACGATCCTTGCTCGGCGGCACTGTGGTCACGAGTTCTTGAGGACGATCTGGTAGGCGACGTTGCCGGCATCGCGGCAGCGATCGATCGCCTTTTCCAGCAGCTCGAACAGGTCCTTCAGCAGCAGGATGCGGATCGGCTCGTGGCGACCGCCGTAGAGATCGCGGTACAGCTCGATCAACAGGCGGTCGGCTTCGCTCTCGATCGCCTGCATGCGGTCGTTCAGCGCGGTCATCGCTTCCAGGTTCATGCCCTTGCGCAACTGGCCGACCATCTGCTTGATGACCTCGGCGGCTTTCTCGAGCAAGGCCGCGCGCGTCGCGAAGTCGATGTCGCCGAGGCGGTCGGCGGCGAGCGAATAGCGTTCGGCGAATTTCGAGATCGCCTTGGTGATCTTGTTCAGCGCGGCCGACAGCGCCTCGATGTCCTCGCGGTCGAGCGCGGTGACGAAGGTGTTGACGAGTTCCTGGCTGATCTGCGCAGTCAGGTTCTTCTCGCGCTTGCGCGCCAACATGAACTCGTCGAGCGACGGCGCCTGTGGCAGCGCCCGGAACATCTGCACGAGGGCAGTCGCGGATTCGCGCGCGGCCTCTGCGCTCGCCTCCAGCAATCCGTAGAACTTGTCGCCTTTGCCGAAGATCGTCTGCAGGGAGAACATGCGTGTCCTGTCGTCTCGACCGCCGTCGCGGTGCATGGTTGAATGGCCCGCACGTCGCGGGCACCCGATCGGGCGCGTATGTTACAGCAGCGTTGCAGCGGGGTGGCGACGCTGCCGAGGCCGGGGCCGGCGCCACATTGCTACACTTGCCGCTCATGCCGAACCCCTGTCCAACCTCGCCTCGCCCACCCGCCAGCGGATCGCACACCTACGGGCGGCACGGCGGATGCTGATCGAGCTCGTCCTCGTCGTCGTTCTGGCGCTGTGCAACGGCTTCTTCGCGCTCAGCGAGATGGCGCTGATGACAGCGCGCCGGAGCCGGATCAAGCAATTGGCCAGGGACAGTCGGCGCGCGCAGGCTGCGTTCGAGCTCATGCAGCAACCGGAAGGCTTCCTGGCGACGGTGCAGGTGTTCATCACCCTGCTGCAGATCAGCGCCGGCGCCGCGCTCGGCGCCGGCATCGGCGATCGCATCGGAGTGGCACTCGATGCGTTCGACCTGCCCTGGCTCGACCGCTACAGCATGGCGATCGGCGTGTCGCTCAGCGTCGCCGGCATCACCTTTCTCAACATGCTGCTCGGCGAACTCGCGCCCAAGCGCATCGCCCTGGTCGATCCGGAGAAGTTCGCGATCGCGGTCGCCCTGCCGATGCGCGTGATGACCTGGCTGGCCACCCCGTTCGCATTCGTGCTGATCGCGCTGACCCGCGCGTTGCTGCGCATCCTGCGCATGGACCGGGTCAGCCGCGGCCACGTCAGCGAAGAGGAAATCCGCCTGCTCGTCGCCGAAGGCGCCGACCAGGGCGTGATCGATTCGGACGAACGCAACATGGTCAATCGCGTGCTGCGCCTCGGCGACCGCAGTGTCGACAGCGTGATGACACCGCGCACGCGCATCGCCTGGCTGGACGCCGCAGCACCGATCGCGGACAACCTCGCGGTCATGCGCGAGACTCCGTATTCGCGCTACCCGGTATTTCGCGGTGACCAGCAGGAAATCCTCGGTGTGCTCGAGGTCAAGCGCGTGATCGGCCGCCTCGCCGGCGAAAGTCGCGCCGACCTGTTCGCCACGCTGGGCGAACCGCTCTACGTTCCCGGCACCGCGCGCGCGCTCGACCTGCTGGAGGAATTCCGCGACGCCGACGCACCGCTTGCGCTGGTCGTCGACGAATACGGCGACATCGAGGGACTGGCCACGCTGAACGATCTGCTCGCCGCCGTGGTCGGCACCAGCGCGGCGACGCTCGCCGAGACGCGCGAGCATCCGATCGTGCAACGCGATGACGGCAGCTGGCTCGTCGACGGCAGCGTCGGTACCGACGACCTGCGCGAACTGCTCGGGTTGACCACCCTGCCGAACGAGGACGAGCACGATTTCCGCACGGCCGCCGGCATGGTGATGACGCATTTCGGACGCATTCCGCAGGCCGGCGAACACTTCAGCTGGAACGGATTCCGCTTCGAGGTCGTCGACCTCGACGGCGCACGCATCGACAAGCTGCTGATCCAGAAAACGTAGGTAGCTCGCTCACTGTCCGCCGGTGCGCGCCAGACCGGCCATGCGCGTTGCGTCGGCGAGGATGCCGTGCAGCACGCGCAGTTCGCGCGGATCGGGCGATGCGCGCAGGAACAGTCGGCGCAGGCGCCACAGGATCCGCTCCGGCGAGCGGCCCTTGTGGAAATCGATCGCGTCGAGCGTGCGCGCGAGATGCGCGAAGAACTGGTCCATCTCGGCCGAACTCGGCCGCGGTTCGGCGGCGCCCGCGTCGTCAGCGATACCGGCGAGCCAGGCCATGCGCAGCTCCCAGGCGACGACCTGCACCGCCTGCGCGAGGTTCAGCGACGAATAGGTCGGGTCGGCCGGGATCGTGATCGCGGCGTGGCAGTACTTGATCTCGTCGTTGTCGAGGCCGGAGCGCTCGTTGCCGAACAGCAACGCGACTTCCTGCCCCGACGCAGCCACTTCGAGCACGCGCCGGGCGGCACTGCGCGGATCGAATTCCTCGATCACGACGCCGCGCCGGCGTGCCGTCGCGCCGAGCACGAAACGACAGTCCGGGATCGCGTCCGGCAAGCCCGCAACGACCGTCGCCCCCTCCAGCACGTCCGTCGCGCCGGCAGCGAGCGACGTCGCCTCCACATGCGGAAACGCCTCGGGCGCAACCAGCGACAGGCGCCGCAGGCCCATCGTGCGGATCGCACGTGCAGCCGAGCCGATGTTGCCCGGATGCGAGGTCCGCACGAGGACGAAGCGGATGCGGTCGAGCAAGCGAAAATCGGGGTCGGTCATTGTCTTGTGCAGGAGTCCTGGTGCGCGCGGTTTGGTCGAACGGCGGCCTATCTGCTACCCTCGCGCCCCTGCGCGGCTCGTCCGCGCCTCGTTCCTTTCCAACTCCGTCCAGCGGAACCAGCCATGCCCAGACCCGCCGTCAACGTGGCGGTGCGCGCCGCGCGCGCCGCCGGCCAGATCATCCTGCGTTACATGAACCGCCTGGACAGCCTCGAGGTCATCGAGAAGCAGCGCCACGACTACGTGTCGGAAGTCGACAAGATGGCCGAGGCGGAAATCATACGCGAACTCAAGCGTGCCTATCCGCGCGACGCGATCCTCGCCGAGGAATCCGGGCAGATCGGCAAGTCGCGCAACGTCTGGGCGATCGATCCGCTCGACGGCACCCACAACTACCTGCGCGGTTTTCCGCATTTTTGCGTGTCGATCGCCTTGCTCGAGGCCGGCGAACCGGTCATCGGTGTCGTTTACGATCCGCTGCGCGATGAGCTGTTCACCGCGAGCAAGGGCGATGGCGCCTATCTCAACGACCGCCGCATGCGGGTCGGCAAGCGCGAGAACCTCGGCGGTGCCCTGCTCACGACCGGCTTTCCGTATCGCCAGCGGCGCCACCTCGATGCACAGATCGGCATGACGCGCGCGCTGCTCGCCGAGGCCGAGGATATCCGTCGCACGGGCTCGGCCGCGCTGGATCTCGCCTACGTCGCCGCCGGGCGCGTCGACGGCTACTTCGAGATCGGCCTGTACACCTGGGACATGGCGGCCGGCTGCCTGCTGGTGCGTGAAGCCGGCGGTCGCTACTGCGATTTCACCGGACGCGACGGCATCCCGGAGACCGGCAATCTCGTCGCCGGCAACGTGCACGTCGCGAACGCGATGGTGAAGGCGATCGCACCCGAAGTCACGCCGGTGCTCGCACGCTGAACACGGCGTCGACCTTCGAAGGAGTTCGCTTTTCCTTCGCGGGCTTCGTGTTTCAGTCTTCTGCCCCGCTCTTCCAGAGTGCGACCATGGGTGGCTGCTTCCGGACTCGAACGAGGCCGACTGCACGCGCCACACCCGGAAACCCATGCCGCCTCGATCGGGGATGATCGCGAGACGAACCCAAAGAAAAAGCCCGGCGTGAGCCGGGCTTTTTCGTTACACGTGAAGCGAACCGTTCTTACGGGTTCTCGACCTTCAGCTCGGTGCGGCGGTTGCGCGCACGGCCTTCCTTGGTCGCATTGGTATCGATCGGCTGGCTTTCGCCGAAGCCCTTCACCGCGGTGATGCGGCTGGCATCGATGCCATGCGCCGTCAGGTAGTCGGACACGATCTGCGCACGACGCTCGGACAGGCCCTGGTTGTACTGGTCGGTACCGACCGAGTCGGTGTGGCCGTCGAGTTCAACCTTGATGTCCGGGTAACGCTTCAGCGCGTCGACCGCCTGGTCGAGGATCGCGATGGAGTCGGACGTCGGGACCGCGAGGGTCGGGTCGATGTTGTGCTCACCCTTCTTCGGACGGTCGAACTTGAAGTTCACGCCGCGCAGGTCGATGACGACCTTCTGCGGGCAGCCATCCGGACCGACGATCGTGCCGGCCGGCGTGTCGGCGCAGCGGTCGTCGCAGTTGTTGACGCCGTCATGGTCGTCGTCGAGCGAGTGGCAGTCCGCCGGCGGCGGGGTCGTGACGGACTTCTCCGTCACAACGGCAGCCGCATGGCCGAAGCTGTAGACGAGGCCGACGCTGGCGATGCCGTCGACGTAGCCGCTCTTGCGCGAGATGTCGTAGCCGAGCGATTCGGACAGGTTGCCACGCGTGTTGTTGTCGTGGTCGTAACGCGCCGCGAGTTCACCGCGGATCGCGACGTTCTCGGACAGGTTGTACTGGATACCGCCGCCGGCGGTGACCATCGGATCCCAGCCGTGCGGATCGTAGCCCTGGCCGTCGAGCAGGTAGCCCGAGTAGGCGGCATGGCGCAGCGCGCCGACACCGACCATCACGTACGGACGCCACTGCGCGCCCTCGTCACCGAAGAACCAGCGGCCGCTGACGCCGAGGCCGACGCTTTCCCACTCGTGACCCGAACGCCAGGAGCTGTCTTCGAACTTGGCGTTGTTCATCGTGTACTCGAAATCGACCGCGAGGTGCGGGTTGACCCACACGCCGACGCCGAAGCCGCCCCACACGGACGTATCCGTCATGCGTTCGCTATCGGAGAAATTCGCGCCGATGCGCGGGGCGATGTACCAGTTGCCGAAATCCTGCGCGTGCACGGCAGCGCTGCCGCCGACGAGCGCCAGGGCGATGAGCGCACTAAGGGCATTACGTTTCATTCTGGAGGACTCCTCTCTCGTTTTGGTATCAACGCGTGCCCGCCCAATGTCCGCAGGACGCTCACACTCCTCCCTAGTCTACGCCAAAACAATGACAGGGAAACGAGCGCTTAACACTTTAGCATGGGCGCCGGGCTGCGGCCGCAGTGTAGCCAGATCAGTGCCCTGCGCCAACGCTATTGTGAAGATGCCGTTAAGGCTTCGCTCAGTTGGCGCAAAATGTAACGCGGGCCCTGCCGGGCTCGATGCGCGTTCAGGATCACCTCGTCGATCCGCTCCGATACGCTTCGACCGCCTCGCCCGGCACGCGTATCGCGCCCTCCATGAGCACGCGTGCGCTGCGGCTCATGATCGCCTTCGTCACCGTCCACACGCCGTCGACGTCGCGCGCCTGCGCGCCGACGCGCAGCGTGCCCGACGGGTGGCCGAAACGCACCGCCTCGCGCTCGCCGCCGCCCGCGGCACGGTTGACGACCGTGCCCGGGATCGCCGCCGCGGTGGCGATCGCCACGGCGGCCGTGCCCATCATCGCGTGGTGCAGCTTGCCCATAGAGATAGCCCGCGCGAGCAGGTCGATGTCGGACGCGCGCACCGGCTTGCCGCTCGAGGCGACGTAGTCGGCCGGCGGCGCGACGAACGCGACCTTCGGCGTCAGCGGGCGCGCCGCGGCCTTCGAGACGTCGTCGATGAGGCCCATGCGCACCGCGGCGGTGGCGCGGATCGCTTCCAGCTTGGCCAGCAAGGCCTTGTCCTCGTTGATCGCCGGCTGCAGCTCGGTGCCGTCGCAGCCGAGCGCGGCCGCGTCGACGAACACGACCGGCACGCCGGCGTTGATCAGGGTCGCCTCGAACGTGCCGACACCCGCGACCTCGAGCGCCTCGACGAGGTGCCCGGTCGGGAACATCGCGCCGCCGTCCTCGCCCTCGTCGGCGGGATCGAGGAACTCCAGCTGGATCTCCGCGGCGGGAAATGCCACGCCGTCGAGTTCGAAGTCGCCGGTCTCCTGCACCTGTCCGTCGTGCACGGGCACGTGCGCGACGATCGTCTTGCCGATGTTGGCCTGCCAGATGCGGACCGTGCAGATGCCGTCGCGCGGCACCCGCGCGGGGTCGATGAAGCCGTTGGCGATCGCGAACGGGCCCACCGCCGAGGACAGGTTGCCGCAGTTGCCGCTCCAGTCGATGAAGTCGCCGTCGATCGGCACCTGGCCGTACAGGTAGTCCACGTCGTGGTCCGGCACCGACGGCGGGGAAATGATCACGACCTTGCTCGTGCTCGAGGTCGCGCCGCCCATGCCGTCGGTGTGCTTGCCGTAGGGGTCGGGCGAGCCGATCACCCGCACCAGCAGCGCGTCGCGCGCCTTGCCGGGCACCTGCGCGAAACCGGGCAGGTCCTGCAGGCGGAAGAACACCCCCTTCGACGTGCCGCCACGCATGTAGGTGGCGGGGATGCGGAGCTGTGGAAGCGTGGACATCGATCGGGATTCCGTGTCGCGGGCCGGCGCGCTGCGCCGGCATGAAGGGAAAACGCGGCGTTCAGGCCGCGCGCGTCGATTCGAGGAAGTCCTGCGCGAAGCGCTGCAGCACGCCGCCCGCCTCGTAGATCGCGACTTCCTCGGCCGTGTCGAGGCGGCAGGTGACCGGCACCTCGACGGTGTCGCCGGCGCGGCGGTGGATCACCAGCGCCAACGTCGCGCGCGGCTTGCGCGCACCGACGACGTCGTAGGTTTCGGTGCCGTCGAGCGCGAGCGTCGTGCGGTTCGTGCCCGGCTCGAACTCGAGCGGCAGCACGCCCATGCCGATGAGGTTGGTGCGATGGATGCGCTCGAAGCCTTCGGCGACGATCGCCTCGACCCCGGCGAGGCGCACGCCCTTCGCCGCCCAGTCGCGCGAGCTGCCCTGGCCGTAGTCGGCGCCGGCGACGATGATGAGCGGCTGGCCGCGGTCCATGTAGGTCTCGATCGCCTCCCACATGCGCATGACCTTGCCTTCCGGCTCGACGCGTGCGAGCGAACCCTGCTGCACGCGACCGTCGACGACCGCCATCTCGTTGACGAGTTTCGGGTTCGCGAAGGTCGCGCGCTGCGCGGTGAGGTGGTCGCCGCGGTGCGTCGCGTACGAATTGAAGTCCTCTTCGGGCAAGCCCATCTTCGCGAGGTACTCGCCCGCCGCGCTGTCGGCGAGGATCGCGTTCGACGGCGACAGGTGGTCGGTCGTGATGTTGTCGCCGAGCAACGCGAGCGGGCGCAGCCCACGCAGCGTGCGTTCACCCGCGAGCGCGCCTTCCCAGTACGGCGGACGACGGATGTAGGTGCTCTGGGCGCGCCAGTCGTACAGCGGGCTCACCACGCCGCCGTGTTCGACCGCGATCCTGAACATCGGCTCGTACACGCGGCGGAACTGTTCCGGCTTCACGTGCTCTCGCACGATCGCGTCGACCTCGGCGTCGTCGGGCCAGATGTCGGCGAGGCGCACCGCGTTGCCGTCCGGGTCGTGGCCGAGCACGTCCTTCTCGATGTCGAAGCGGATCGTGCCGGCGATCGAATAGGCGATCACCAGCGGCGGCGAGGCGAGGAACGCCTGCTTCGCGTACGGATGGATGCGGCCGTCGAAGTTGCGGTTGCCCGACAGCACCGCGGTCGCGTACAGGTCGCGCTCGACGATCTCCTGCTGGATCTGCGGGTCGAGCGCGCCGCTCATGCCGTTGCAGGTCGTGCAGGCGAACGCGACGATGCCGAAGCCGAGCTTCTCGAGGTCGGGCAACAGCCCGGCGTCCTCGAGGTAGAGCTGCACCGCCTTCGAACCTGGCGCGAGCGACGTCTTCACCCACGGCTTGCGCACGAGTCCCTTCGCGTTCGCATTGCGCGCGAGCAGCGCGGCGGCGATCACGTTGCGCGGGTTCGAGGTGTTCGTGCAACTGGTGATCGCGGCGATGATGACCGCGCCGTCGGGCAGCAGGCCTTGTGCTTCCTGCGCGCGCGCGCCGTCGAGGTTCGCGGCGACGCCGCGCTCGGCGAGCGCCGAGGTCGGCAGGCGCTTGTGCGGGTTGGACGGGCCGGCCATGTTGCGCACGACACCCGACAGGTCGAAGTGCAGCGTGCGTTCGTACTGGGCGGTCGAGAGTGCATCGGCCCACAGCCCCGCGGTTTTCGCGTAGGTCTCGACCAGGCGCACCTGCTCGTCGCTGCGGCCGGTGAGGCGCAGGTAATCGAGCGTCTGCTCGTCGATGAAGAACATCGCCGCGGTCGCGCCGTATTCGGGCGCCATGTTCGAGATCGTCGCGCGGTCGCCGATCGTGAGCGCAGCGGCGCCTTCGCCGCGGAACTCGAGGTAGGCACCGACGACCTTCGACTGGCGCAGGAATTCGGTCAGCGCGAGCACGACGTCGGTCGCGGTGATGCCCGGCTGCGGCTTGCCCGAGAGCTCGACGCCGACGATGTCCGGCAGGCGCATCCACGACGCGCGGCCGAGCATGACGTTCTCCGCCTCGAGGCCGCCGACGCCGACCGCGATCACGCCGAGCGCGTCGACGTGCGGCGTGTGGCTGTCGGTACCGACGCACGTGTCCGGATAAGCGACGCCCCGGCCGTCATCGGCACGTTGGATGCCGATCACCGGCGACATCTTCTCCAGGTTGATCTGGTGCATGATGCCGTTGCCGGGCGGGATCACGTCGACGTTGCGGAACGCCTGCTTGGTCCAGTCGATGAAGTGGAAGCGATCCTCGTTGCGGCGATCCTCGATCGCGCGGTTCTTCGCGAACGCGCCCGGGTCGTAGCCACCGCATTCGACGCTGAGCGAATGGTCGACGATGAGCTGCACCGGCACGACCGGATTCACCTGGGCCGGATCGCCGCCCTGCTCCGCGATCGCGTCGCGCAGGCCGGCGAGGTCGACCAGCGCGGTCTGGCCGAGGATGTCGTGGCAGACGACGCGCGCGGGGAACCACGGGAAGTCGAGGTCGCGCCTGCGGCCGACGAGCTGCCCGAGATAGGCGTCGAGCTTGTCCGGATCGGCGCGGCGCACGAGATTCTCGGCGTGCACGCGCGCGGTGTACGGCAGCGTGGCCCACGCGCCGGGCTCGATCGCTTCGACGGCGGCGCGCGCATCGAAATAGTCGAGCGTGGTGCCCGGCAGCGGCTTGCGGAATTGGGTGTTCATGGCGACGGATCTGTGGGTGGCGGTCGGCGGGAGGCACGTGACGCACGTGGACTTTCGCTACGGGCCGACGGTGCGCCGACGGCGTGACCCGACAGCGCGATCCGGCCTCGCCTTCGAGCCTTCCGGAGCACGCTATTGTGCCAGATGGCCGCGCCGCGGAGCCGATGCCGCGCACGTGCTCGGCACGCCGGCAATGGGATACATGCGGGCGACGGACCCTCGCCTCAACGCTCGTAGGCGCCGATGTCGATCGCATTGCCGGCGACGCGGGGGGCGCCGGCGTAGTCGAGCGATCCGGCCAGTCCGCCGCCGGGATCGCTGCCCGCGTCGATCGCGGGCGACCCCGACGCGACGCGCAGGTCCGGCGCGACGAGATCGAGGAACAGCGGATCCGCGAATGGCGAGTGCGCATCCTGCGACGAGCCCGCGCGCCAGGCCGCGAGGCTGTCGTACTCGGTGCCGCGCCAGGTCCAGCTCGATCCCGCGGCACCGGCGTCGGACCAGTACAGGTTGTGGTCGAGCACGGCCGGCGCCGTGGTGTCGCCGGCATAGGCGTAGACGAGCACGCCGCCGGCGCCCGCGTACAGCACGTTGTCGACGACGAGGTTGTCGCTCGCGTGGTACTGGATCTGCAGTTCGCCCGAACCCGTACCCTGCACGTCGTTGCGCAGCAGCGTGTTGCCGACCACGCTGCAGTGTTCGGTGCCGCCGACGCCGGCCGCATAGCCGCCGAGCGAGATGCCGCTCGAATTGCCCGAATGGACGAGGTTCGACCGCGCGACGACGTAGCTCGTCGTGCGCCCCGCGTGTTCACTCGCGAGCTCGATGCCGAGGTCGACGTGATGCACGAGGTTGCGTTCGATCGCGATGCGCGTGCCGCCGTCGACATAGATGCCGTCGGCGGCGTATTCGTTGCCGTAGGCGGGATTGCCGTACGAACTGACGTGGTGGACCGTGTTGCCGACGATGACGCCGTCGCGCGCCTGGTCGTAAGCCGGATCCGGCGCGACGCCCTCGAAACCGATCGCACCGATGCCGATGTTGTTGGTGTCGTGCACGTGGTTGCCGCTGATCGTCCATTGCTCGACGTTGCCGTCGAGCGAGAACGATTCGCTGCAGCCGAGCACGAGATGGTCGATCTCGTTGCCGGCGATCACCAGCCGGTTGATCGATGCCGGCGCGCGCGTGCCGTCGACCTTGAGGCCGAACGCGTTCGCGGCGCACCCGTCCGCCGTCGTGCGGATGTCGTGGATGTGGTTGTCGAGCAAGCGGATGTCGCTGCCCGCGCCCGTCACGTACAGCCCGATCGGCACGTTCGCGGTCGACGCGGTCGCATAGTTGCGCAGCTCGAGCCCGCGCACCACCACGTGGCTCGCGTCGACGAGCGTGAGGAGGCCGTACTGGCTGCCCGGAATCGGCAATCCGCCGCCGTCGATGATCGCTGCGTCGCCGGGCACCGCCTGCAGCGCGATCGGGCCGGCCGCGTCGGAACCCGAGTGCGCGATCGTCACGAGTTCGTTGTAGCTACCCGCGTGCACGCAGATCGCATCGCCGGCGGCGACCGCGTCGACCGCGTGCTGGATCGACGCCCACGGCGACGTGGCGCTGCCGTCGTGGCCGTCGTCGCCGCCCGGCGCGACGTGGTACGCGTGCGCGGGCGGACGCTCGAAGCCGGAATCGAACACGGTGTCGCCCGCGCGCGGGCATTGCGCTGCCGCGATCGGCATCGCGCACCACAGGGCGAGCCCGAGCATTCCACGCATGCGCCTGCCTCGACCGGGGAACCCGCGCACTATGCCAGCACGCGGTCGCCACGATGGCG
>Ga0068855_100000188_pt1 | contig 79535 bp, 59 predicted proteins | sample KBSCornC52_FD_66592 | JGI IMG/M metagenome (GOLD analysis project Ga0068855, IMG submission 66592) | Corn rhizosphere microbial communities from Kellogg Biological Station, Michigan, USA - KBS Corn C5-2 | ecosystem: Host-associated > Plants > Roots > Rhizosphere > Soil ...
AAAACAATCGAAAAAAAGAAAACCGTAAAAGACAGGGATGTTTTTTACGATCACACGGAGGTGGGTTCGTTTTCGTTTTTCGATTGTTTTCCTTTTAACTAAACGATGCGTAACATGAGTGAGTTAATCAAAACTTAATTTAAATGAGGTATAATGAGTCAAATATTTTGAGAATTAGAGGTACTTTATGTCAACAGAACGTAAGCCTTCGCAACCGCAACCAGTGAAAAAATGGGCTAAGCATCCTAAATCTGCGAAAATGACCGATGACGATCGCAAAAAAGTATGGGATCACACAAAAAAAATTATTTATCTTCCTGAATACGATATTGCGCCTGCAAGGGAAATGAAATCTACAGATATTTTGCCAAATGATCGTGATGATTTAATCGATGAAGCTCAAGATAAAGTACGAAAAAAGCGAATATTCAAAACAAAAATTACAGTAAGATCTCAAGATACACTAGATGCCGCAAGAAACATGCGTGACAGAGCAGAAGATGCTGGAGAAAAAGGAGACGATGTCGCGGTATTAAATATGGCTAATCAAGAAGTCATTTGCGGTGGTTTAGATAAAGGTTCACGAGCTCAAGAAGAAGATTTAGGCCGTCGTACCAATATGCATCGCTCATTAAGCCCCCATGCACATAAAACTAAAAAACTCAATGATAATCGTGCAGTCTATAACGATTCTGTCTTTAAAGGCGAAACCTGTCTATATTCAAAAGGTGTGACAGTCATCAAAGGAAATGAAGACGAAGGCTTTCAACCTATCAGTAAACATCGTCAGTATAAAATTAATATCATTTCTTCTGCGGCGCCGGATTTACGAAATGAAAGAGATTCCAACACAAATAAGTTAAAAAATAAGTTTAGTCAATTGGTAATAGATGGCAAGCTTAAAACTGTTTCAGAACGCCAACAGTTTACTCAAACATTACTAGATATGTTGACTGCATATAATGCAGATCCCGCTGCTAATAAAGCACAAAAGGAGATATATGCAGATATCATGAAAAGTGATGGGAATCCAATGAGTGATCCTGAAATTAGAGGCTATTTTACCCAATTATTAAATGAATACGTAAGAGAATTGGATAAAGTGATTGATAATATATTACTAACTGCATTAAGAAATGGTAATTCAAAACTTGTCGTTAGTGCACATGGTTGTGGTGCTTTTAAAAATCCAGCAGGGATCGTTGCTGAGAGGTGGCGTCTAAAATTAACAGGTGAGTTTGAAAACTGTTTTGATGAAGTTGAGTTTGACATCCTGCCAACCCCGGGCGTTAAAGATGATAACGTGCAGATTTTTGCAGATATATTAACTCGTGGAAAAGTTGAATCTGCCATTCAAGTCTCATCTACTATAAGTTTACCTCTAAACGAAGATCGTTTGAAAGATATTGATACTTTTCTGAAGAGTGATGACTTTGGATTTAAAGAATATAAATTAGGAAAATTGAATAAAAATAAATGTACATTAACCAAAAGTGATTCGAACGGAAACAATGAAAAAATAGGCGAGCTCAATACAAAAAGCGGCGAAATTCAAGTGATTAAAAATGGTTCTACCACTAAAGAAGATTATATCACTGTGCTTTTAATATTGATGGAAGGTTTAAAGAAAGCAAAAAATCCCAAGATAAATATTTTGGCGAAAGATGACACAGAAAAAGATTTAATTAAAGAAGCCTTTAAAGATATTTTTGATGTAGATCCCGAATTAAAAGCAAAATTCAATAAATATTTTTTAACCACTGAAGCTGATGAGTATTATAAAAAACTGGGTATTAAACCATCGGAAAAAAATACTTCCGGGCTAGATGATAAAATTCAACAAAAGGTTGATGCTGCTATAGACGACTATTTTAAGTTTTATGATGATATAAACCAGGAATGTGATGTGGACAGGGAGGAGTTAAAGGAAAAGGTTATTGAATTTGTAACCTCTGGAAATGATGATACAAGCAAGCTTGATGAATTTTTGGATCAAAAAATGGGTACGAATCAGGAAGAACGAGATTTTATTGGTGAGCTAGTGGGCATACAAGCTGATTTTGAGCATCAAAATCAAACTTCCCATAGAATTTCTTAATTCGCCATAAACACAGTGATATTGGATATGCATACGAGTAATTTAATTTTATTTGGGCTGTATATTTTATTAGGCTGTATTGCAAGTTTATTGTCGGGTTTATTAGGTATTGGCGGCGGTCTGGTGATTGTACCAACATTGCTTTATGTGTTTTCAGCTTTTCATATTGTAAATCCAGAACAATTGATGCATTTAACCATTGGAACATCTTTAGCATGCTCTGTTGTTAATTTAATGTCGTCAGTGAGAGTCCACCATTCAAAAAATATTATTCGATGGACAGTATTCAAAATGTTATCACCAGGTGTTGTTGTGGGAGCGCTGGTTTTAGCTCCGATCATAGTGCATTTTGCTTCGAGTGATTTTTTAAAAATGCTTTTTGGTGCTTTTTGTTTATTTAGTGCAATCAATATGGTGATGACAAAAAGTCATGCAAATTATCAAGAGAAAATACCACCAAATTTTGTTTTATTTTTGTGGGGGTTACTCACGGGGGGGTTATCAGCCATTCTTGGCATTGCAGGCGGTGTATTTATTGGATCATTTTTACATTATTGTAAAATGAATATACGTGAAATTATTGCAACTTCAGCATCAGTTTCTTTGGTGCTAGCTGTATCAGGTTCAATAGGGTTATTGCTGGTTGGGATTCATCAGCCTCATTTACCCTCTTATAGTACAGGGTATATTTATTGGCCTGCGTTTATTTTTATCTCAATTCCAGGGTTATTGTTTGCGCGTATGGGGGCAAAGTTGGCACACAAGTTACCTGTTCACATGTTAAAAAAATTATTTGCGGGTTTGATTTTAGTGGTTGGAATCAAAATATTGATGTAGAAAACTTCTCGATTAAAAGTAAATTAAATTATATTATATAGAAATCAAGGAAATATCCGCAACTTTTAGAAATAAATTTCTGAGCAAGCTTAATAAAATTAATCGGTTTTTTTTGATGCTGATATCTTCAGACTCTACAATAATGTCAGTAAAAAACAGATCAACAATATTTTTAAATTCAGTTAATGATTTTAATATGTCAATGTAGTCTTGATTATTTTCAAGAGATGAAAAGTGAATTATTTTTTGATAGAGATCATTTTCAACAGGTTTATTTCTGTCGAATAAGCCGATGTTAATGGCATCAAGATGAACTTTATCGCCCGTGATATTTTTTTTCAAAATATTTTTTACTCGTTTATTCGCTTCAATTAAACTTTTCGCTTCAGGTAATTGAATAAAATTCTGCAAAGCTAAAATTCTGCGATTAAGGTCAGATAAATTATTTTGTTGCACTTCTAGCGCGGCCAATAAGTAATCTGGTGATATTTGTTTGTCTTGGTAATAATGCTTGAGACGATCAATAATGAAGTTTTTTACTGAATCGGTTTCACAAAAATCATCTAAGTTTATATGTCTCAATTCTTTTTCTATGATGATTCTAATAATGCCAAAGGCAGCTCTTCGTAAACCGAAGGGATCTTTTTCACCTGTAGGAATGGCGTTTATACTAAATATTTTATTGATACTATCAAATCGATCGGCGAGTGCAATTGCACACCCAATCGGCGATTTAGGTAATTTGTCGTTTGCAAAGCGCGGGAGATAATGTTCTTTTATACCTGTAGCGACTTCTTCAAGTTCTCCTTCTGATTTGGCGTAATAGTAACCCATTATGCCTTGTAATTCAGGAAACTCTTTAACCATTTGAGTCATTAAGTCAGCTTTACATAAAATAGCGGCGCGTCTGGTTTGGGTTTTATCTGTTTGTAATTTTTCAGCTATCTTTTCAGACAAAACGACTAGTCGTTCAACTTTGTCGCTCATACTTCCAAGTTTTTGTTGGAATATAACATTTTTTAGTTTTATTAATTGTTCGCCCAGCGTATTTTTTTTATCTTGCTGGAAGAAAAACAAGGCGTCTGATAATCTTGCATTCATCACTCTTTCATTTCCTGCAATAACGGCCTTTGGATTTGTGCTCTTTATATTGCTGATAGTAATAAAACGAGGTAGTAAGCGCTCATCATTTTCATTATGAATAATTGCAAAACATTTTTGATGTTGTTGTATGGAGGATATTAAAGCTTCTTGTGGAATATTAAGAAACTCTTTTGAAAATTCACATGTTAATGCAACAGGATATTCTACAAGCCCTGTCACTTCATCTAATAAATTTTCATCTATTAATGCTTTTCCATGGTGTAATTTGGCTTGATTGACGATTTCATTTCTTATATATTCTTTTCGTTTACCAAAATTTGCTCTGACAAATCCTTCTTCAAGCAGGCTATCTTCATAACTCTCTGCGTTGTTGAGAATTATGGGGTGAGGGTAATGGAATCGATGACCATAGGTTTTTCTAGAAGAAGGTATTCCCAAAATTGTGGTTTGAATTTCTTCTTCTCCGAATATAAGAACAGTCCAATAGACTGGCCGAACAAATAATGTGGAATGATTTCCCCAGCGCATTGTTTTAATGCTATTTAAATTAGAAAGTGCGCGATTTAAGACTTGTGGGAGAATATCTTGTGTTCGTTGACCCAATTCTTCAGAGCAATAATAGTAATAACCCTCTTTTTCTATAAGATTTTCTTTTTCGATTCCCGCGCTTTTTGCAAAACCCAAAATTGCAGATTCATTTGCTTTAATGGCAGGCCCTCGTTTTTCTATGGTTTTATTTAATTGAGACAGCGACAAATTTTTGACAAAAAATGCTAATCGCCTGGGTGTGGCATATAGATGAATGTTTTCAAATTGCAGCCTTGCAAGCGTGAGTTCATCGTTAATTTTTTCAGCTAAAAGTTGCGCAAAATTCCACAAGTTTTTTGCTGGTAATTCGGCACATCCAATTTCGAATAATAAATTTTTATTCATACTAAAGGAAATCCTAATGCTTCTCGTGAATGATAATAGTGTTGTGCAATAGCGCAAGCTAATGCACGAACTCGAAGAATGTATCGTTGACGCTCCGTGACTGATATCGCGCTTCTTGCATCTAGCAAGTTAAATACATGCGAAATTTTCAACATTAATTCGTAAGCAGGGAGAGGTAGTTTTTTTTCTAATAAAAAATAACCTGATTTTTCAAGTTGGTTAAATTGCTCTAATAAAAAAGGTACATCTGCAAATTCAAAATTATACGTGGAATGTTCAATTTCATTTTGAAGATAAATATCTCCATAGGTTACACCTTCTGTCCAAGTTAAATCATATATGTTTTCTTTGTTTTGCAAGTACATGGCTAGCCGTTCAAGGCCGTAGGTGATTTCCCCTGTGACAGGTTTACACTCCAGCCCTCCAACTTGTTGAAAATAGGTAAATTGAGTAATTTCCATACTGTCTAACCATACTTCCCATCCAAGCCCCCATGCGCCTAAAGTTGGAGATTCCCAGTTATCTTCGACAAATCGTAGATCATGTAATAAAAAATTCAGCCCCAACTTTTTTAGGGATTCTATGTACAATTCTTGAATATTGTCAGGGGAAGGTTTAAGAATGACTTGGAATTGGAAATAGTGTTGTAGACGATTGGGGTTTTCACCATAACGACCATCTGTGGGCCTGCGCGACGGTTGAACATACGCGGCTTTAAATGGTTCAGGCCCGATGGCGCGTAAAAAAGACGCGGGATGAAAAGTACCCGCGCCAACTTCCAAATCAAGAGGTTGTAAAATAACACAACCTTGCTCACTCCAAAATTGTGAAAGTGAAAAAATAATATCTTGGAAAGTATTATTTTGTGCCACGCACTCCTCCAATCGCTTCAACTAAGAGATTTTCACCTACAGCGCCAGGAATTAATAAGGTATTGGTAAGCGTACGAACTTTTCGAGATTTATCATCTAATACTACTTTTGCAATAACAAATGCAGGCGTTCCTGTTAGTTTTAACTGTTGGGCCATGGTGTTATTTTGTTTAATTTCATTCTCGATTGCTGGGTTTTTCATATCTGTTTGTAATTGTTGAACATTAATACCCGCTTGGCCTGCGATTTTTAAAATGATATCTTGGTTTAACGTAGTGGGTGTTTTCATCAAAGCTTGGTGGAATGCAAGCGCCTTTCCTTGTTTTTGAGCAGCCATGACAGCTTTTGCTGCGTAAATGGATGCTTCACCAAAAAATGGTAAGGGTTTCAGAATAACTTTTAACTTGGCATCATGAGCAATAATATCTTCAATTTGAGGTGCCATATCTTTGCAGTGAGGGCATTGATAATCATAAAACTCCACTAAGGTTACATCTCCATTTGGGTTTCCTTCTTGTATACTTTCGGCGCTCGTAAATAAAGGTTCTGCGATTTGTGGTACAACTTTACTGGCGGTATTTTGCCATTCTGTCTGTTGTTTTTTCTGAAAAGCATTAGCAGCTTCCATGAGAACTTCAGGATGCTCTATGAGATAAGAATGTATAATTTTTTGAATAGCTTGTTGTTGTTCTGCTGAAAATACTTGTTGACTATCAACAGTTTTATTTTGAGGGGCGGCAGATTGCGCCATCCCAGTTATGGGGTAAGTTAAACATAACGCAGATAAAAATAGTAAAGGAATTTTTTTAAATGACATCATTGCAGTAGTTCTCCTGTTTCGGTTTTAAATCAAAAAATGTTGGAAAATATTTTTTTACTGTAACATGATTTTTCTATTTCGGTTCGCTGATACGCCTATGCCTGCATCTTTAACAACAGAATGAAGCTCAATATCAAACCATTCAAGAAACACTTCTAAACTTCTATCTTCGGGCCAAGTGGTTTCATCTTCATCCCAACTGGCGAGTTCATCTTCAAATATTGCTTGATATATCTGGTTAAGGTAGTCTTCAGTTTCTTCTTCATCCTCGAATATCGGCAATAAAATGACTGTCGCATCTGCATGAACTTCTTCGAGTGATACAGCGTCTTCATCATCTGAACTCTCATTTATCCAGTCAAGCATCACTAAGGATGGCTTTAACAGTGCTGCAACTCGTTCAATAGGCTGTATCGTTGTCATCATTTCTTGCTCCTCTTTTTTAAAAATGTGAATCATAAGCGATTATTAAGTATTTTATACTATCACATAGTTTGTTATACTCCAGTACTTCTAGGCGGCGACATTTGTTTAATTCTTACCATGGTCGAAAATGGTATCAGAAGTTAGTTAAATGTTGCTTTTAATTTAGTGTTACAAATTATTGAAGGATATATTGTCATGTTCAAAAAATTATCTTTAATCGCTGTTGTGGCTGCAGCAACCTTGGGCTTGGCCGCATGTTCAGGGAATAAGTCATCTCAAACTGCTGGTTCAACAGATCAAACAAGCAATGCTGGAACAACTTCTGGGTCAACCAGTGCGCCTTCAGCAACAACAACTGAAACAGCGCCACAAAATGCACCTGCACAAACAACAACTGCGCCAACAGCACAAACACCTGCTGCTACCACCACAGCTCCTGCAACACCTGCTCCAAACGCAGCGACCACGGGTGATTCCACACAACCAGCTGCAGCACAACCTCAAGCTGCTCCTTCAACAACTCCTGAAGCTCCTGCTGCAACAACAGATGCTTCTTCAGCTTCTGCTTCAACAACTCAAACAGCACCAAGCACAACAGAAGCTCAACCAGCAACATCGGCGCCGACTTCTGCACCTGATCAGTCTGCACAACAACCTGCAACGACCTAATATATTTAATTAGTTGTACCAACAACAAAAAAAGGCAGCTTTGGCTGCCTTTTTTTGTTTGAGTATTAAAAGTAATTCATTGGATTGTAAACGAGAATTAAGGAGTTTATGAAATGATAATATCAATAAGCATTACGACATTAATGTTTTTTTTCTTATGCAGTTTATACATTATAAAAGCAAAATTTCAAAAAATCACATTAGGTATTCAAATTATTTTTGGCCTTATCATGGGTGTTTTATATGGGTTTATATTGAAAATAACTTCACCCTGGCATTTAACGTTCATTGATACGTTTTTATCGGTGATAGGGCAAGGTTATTTGGGATTATTAAAGATGTTAGTTGTTCCATTAATTATCACGTCTATCATTCATGCCGTTTTAAATGTTGGAAATGATCACGCATTAGTACAAACCAAGGGGCATTCCTCTAAGATAAAAAAATTAAGTTTAGTCGCTTGTATTTTATTGTTAAGTATGACAGCTTGTTCAGCTATGATAGGAATTCTTGTTGGAATAATGTTCCATGTTGGAAAAGGGTTGGCGATATCAAACGTTAATTTTTTAGGGTCTCACGTATCTTTATCATTAGCGGATACAATATTAAAAATGTTGCCTGTTAATCCTGTGGCATCCATGATGCAAGAAAACAGCATCGCCATTGTTATCTTTGCGCTTTTGCTTGGAATTGCAGCCAGACAGTTGAAAGGCTCAGAGAATGATAAAATGAAAACATTTAGTCAGCTGATTTTTGCATTGTTTGCCGTCGTTAAAAATTTAACAAAAATAATTTTGGCCATTACGCCTTATGGCATTTTTGCTTTAATCTCGCTTTTGATTTTTTCTCAAGGGTCTATCATTCTAAATGGGCTATTAAATTTTATGATGGCTATGTATTTTGCTATGGCTGTCGTAGTTATAGCACATGGAGTTGTGTTGTATGCAGTGACAGGGATGTCTCCTTATCAGTATTTTAAAAATGCTTATATGCCATTGTTTGTTGCGTTTACAACACGATCAAGTTTTGCAACGTTGCCAGTGACGGAAGAAACACTACGTATTAAGTTCAAGGCTCATCAAGTGGTTTCTACTCTCGTTCCCAGTATTGGTGCAACCATTGGTATGAATGGTTGTGCGGGTATTTTTCCCGCGATGTTAGTCGTCATGACGTTAACCATATCTCACCAAGTGATAACATGGCAATTAGCATTAAGCGTGATGTTTATTAATGCTATCGCATCGCTTGGAATTTCGGGAATTCCAGGCACAGCATTCATCGCAGCGTCGGTCACATTAACCAGTTTAAATTTACCCATGTCAGTTTTAGGGCTCGTACAGGGTATCGATCCTATTATTGATATGGGAAGAACTGCAGTAAATGTCAATGGCGTTATGATAACAGCATTGGCGTCAGACAAGTTAACCGCATATAATGATTAGCTTTGAGTGTATTTAGGAAAAATTATGCGCAATCGGCCAATCAAATTTGTCATGATGATATGTTTAATTATAGGTATAATCGGTCAAGTATATGCACAAAATGATAGTAATTCTGTGCATGGATACTCTGCTGATATATCTAAACCAACTGAATCTTATTCCTCCAGTTCGGATGATGTCATGGCAAATGAAACAAAACCAACGGCAAGTTGTAATGCGCAGTGGCAGGCCTATTGTCAACCCATTCGCGAGTGTATTCAAGGAGATACCATTATTCCAACGAAAGGCAATAAAATATTTTCGTATTTGTTCAATAATGATGCGGATACAAACGCAACGGTTTCAATATTGGGCTGGAAGAATAATAAATGTCATATCGATTTTAAAGAAGGAACCTTAATAAAATCTTGTGCTTTGAATCGTCGCGTATTAAGAGAATTAATGTCACAGTTATTGAATCCAGATCAATTTAATCCCGCTGGTGCTTTTGCGCAAAATCTAGTAGGGAGTTGTTGAAGCTTTCAGAATTTAGTAAAGTGCAGAGTTTTTAATATCAATTTATAGTTGAAATACATTTAACATGATAGGCAAATTATTAGGTAAAATTTTTGGTAGTCGTAACGATCGCACACTTAGACGATTAAATAAAATTGTTGCGCAAATTAATTCACTTGAACCTCAAATTAGTTCGTTATCAGATGGTGAATTACAAGCTAAAACTCAAGAGTTTCGTGAAAACGCAGGCGTGGGTCAAAAACCATTTTCTGAGGTTCGTCAAAAATTAGACGATATGTTGCCTGAAATTTTTGCTGTTGTTAGAGAAGCTAGCCGGCGTGTTCTAGGGCAGCGTCACTTTGATGTTCAATTGATAGGCGGTATCGTTCTTCACGAAGGTAAAATAGCTGAAATGCGCACAGGCGAGGGAAAAACGCTGGTGGCGACTTTACCTATTTATTTAAACGCGCTAGCAGGCGAAGGTGTGCATCTTGTTACCGTGAATGATTATTTGGCGAAACGTGATGCCGATTGGATGGCGCCTATTTATGAATTCTTAGGGTTGTCAGTTGGAACTATATTAAGCAATATGTCGCCTATTGAAAAACGTCAAGCCTATGCGGCAGATATTACCTACGGAACCAATAATGAGTTCGGATTTGACTATTTGCGCGATAACATGGCGTTTAGTATCACCGACAGAGTACAGCGCGGATTGCATTTTGCTGTTATCGACGAAGTGGATTCCATTTTAATCGATGAAGCTAGAACTCCTTTAATCATTTCAGGTGCTGCGGAAGATAGCTCGGCATTATACATTCGCATAAATCAACTGATTCCCTCATTAAAAAATAATGTGGATTACCTATTGGATGAAAAATCAAGGCAAGTAAATTTAACTGAACAAGGACATCAACATATTGAAGAGTTAATGGTAAAAGAAAAATTGCTTCAAGAAGATGAAAGTTTGTACGATGGTAAAAACATTAGTTTGATGCACCATGTAAGCGCCGCATTAAAAGCCCATAAATTATTTCATAAAGACATTGATTATATTGTTCATGACAATCAAATTGTTATTGTAGATGAACATACTGGCCGTACAATGCCGGGCAGACGATGGTCTGATGGTATTCATCAAGCAGTTGAAGCAAAAGAAAATGTATCTATTCAACAAGAAAATCAAACTCTCGCCTCTATTACATTTCAAAATTATTTCAGATTATACGAAAAACTTGCTGGCATGACGGGTACAGCAGATACGGAAGCCTACGAACTTCAACAAATCTATGGGCTTGAAGTGGTTGTCATTCCAACGAATAAATCGATTAAAAGAATTGATCACGCAGATGAAATTTATTTAACTGCAAAAGAAAAATTCAATGCGATTATTCAAGACATTAAAACGTGCAGGCACAATCAGCAGCCTGTATTAGTTGGAACGGCATCAATAGAGACTTCGGAATATTTATCCAATATGCTGGTCAAAGAAAACATTCCACATCAGGTATTGAATGCAAAATATCATGAAAAAGAAGCACAAATTATCGCGGAGGCTGGTCGGCCTGGTACAGTGACAATTGCAACAAACATGGCGGGTCGCGGAACGGATATTGTTTTAGGAGGTAAAGAAAATTCATCAAGTATTGAAAAAGAAAAACAAGCATGGCGAGAAAATCATGAAAAAGTCATTCAATCAGGTGGATTACATATTATTGGTTCAGAACGTCATGAATCGAGACGAATTGATAATCAATTACGCGGTCGTGCAGGAAGGCAAGGCGATCCTGGCAGTACGCGTTTTTATCTGTCACTTGAAGATAATCTCATGCGCATATTTGCCGCTGACAGAATGAAAGGTATTATGCAATCTCTGGGTATGAAAGAAGGTGAAGCGATTGTATCCCCCCTTATTACAAGAGCCATTGAAAATGCACAGCGAAAAGTGGAAGGAAGAAATTTTGACCTGAGAAAACAATTGTTAGAATACGATGATGTTGCCAATGAGCAACGAAAAGTGATTTACGAACAACGCACTGAAATTATGGCGCTCACTGATATCTCTGAAACGATTCAGTCAATTTTTCCAGATGTATTAGGGCATTTGATTGAAACTTATGTACCAATAGATAGTTTAGAAGAGCAATGGGATATCCCAGGGTTAGAACAATATCTCAAGGAGGATTTCGGTATATCGATACCTATTTCGCATTGGCTCCAACATGACGAAACATTGCATGCTGAAAAATTAAAAGAAAAAATCATTCAAAAATTTATGGAATTTTATTCTCAAAAAGAACAAAAAGTTGGAAGTGAATTTCTCAGGCAACTTGAAAAATCCATTATGCTGCAACAACTGGATTTTTTGTGGAAAGAACATTTGGCTCAAATGGATCATCTGCGTCAAGGTATACACTTAAGAGGGTATGCTCAAAAAAATCCAAAACAAGAATATAAACGAGAAGCTTTTAATTTATTTACGGATATGTTGGAAAAACTGAAATATCAAGTCGTCAGTATTTTATGTTTGTTCAATATTGAAACTACTGCTAATCCACAAATCGTAGACTATTTGCGTGTTCAAATGCCGCCAGTTGAACCCGCCTCTCAGCTATCACAAAATACCACACCCAGCGCGGGTCGTAATGATCCTTGTCCGTGTGGTTCAGGAAAGAAATTTAAGCAATGTCACGGATCACTCAACATCGTTTAAAAGTCGCTATTGGCCTTGTATTTAGCACAACAGGTCAACAAGTGTTAGTGGCATTACGCTCCAAAGGAAACTCTTTTGAGGGTCTGTGGGAGTTTCCTGGTGGAAAATTTGAGCAAAATGAAACCCCGTTTGAAGCGCTTAAAAGGGAGCTGTTTGAAGAAACCGGAATTATTCTCCTACAAGCAAAAGCATTAACCATCATTGAACATGATTATCAAGATATCAGTGTTGAAATGTATGTTCTGCAAGTGACTGATTACGCTGGTATTCCCTTTGGGCGAGAAGGCCAAGAAGTGAGATGGGTCAATGCAGATGAACTCACTACGCTTGAATTTTTAGAGGGCAATAAATACATTATCGATAAGATGAAACCGTTGTTTTGTTAAGAGTCGTGCAAAAATATTGATATTTATCATTGACTTATACTAAGATGTAAGTTTTTTTCACAAATAGAAGGTTTATTATATGTGGCATACAAATGTTCAAAAGAACAATACTCAACAAGCCGAAGTTGATGAACAATCATTTATCCCTGCGAGTCAGACGCTTCCCGAAATTACTCTCAAAGGCGTTATTCTTGCGATTCTTCTTACCATCATATTAGCAGCTGCAAACGCTTATCTCGGGCTTAAAGTGGGTACCACAATTTCTGCTTCTATACCTGCTGCGGTTATTTCGATGGCTGTTTTGAGATTATTTAAAAAATCAAATATTTTAGAAAATAATATTGTTCAAACAGCAGCGTCTTCGGGTGAAGCTCTTGTGGCGGGCATCGCGTATATTATTCCTGCTTTGATCGTGCTTAATTTTTGGAATGATGGATTTAATTATTGGGAAACAGTATTAATCGCCGTCTCAGGAGGCTCTTTAGGTGTATTGTTTTCAGTGCCTTTACGTCGAGTTCTTCTTGCTGAAAAATCATTAAAATTCCCTGAAGGTGTTGCTATTGGAAACGTGTTAAAGGCGAGTGCAACAGGAACAAAAGATATCAAACATCTAGTTATAGGCGGTATAGTGGGTTCTCTAATCAGTTTCTGCCAAACAGGATTAGAAGTTGTTTCTGGTAGTGTCCAATATTGGTTTCGAGCAGGCGGAACAGTTGTTGGAATTGGAAGCGGATTTGATGCCGCTCTTTTTGCTGCGGGATATATTACAGGTCCCAGCGTTGCGGTGGCAATTTTCGCGGGTATTCTGATGTGGATTTTAGGCATTCCCTACTTTTCTTATACAGAACATCTGACCCAAGGCGGGCCTGTGGACGTTGCTATGGTTATCTGGAAAACGCATTTAAAATATATTGGGGTTGGAATGATGCTTGTGGGGGGATTATGGACACTCATTACATTTTTTAAACCCATGGCAAAAGGAATCCATGCATCCTTTAAATCATTAAATAAAGCATTACATGTTGAAGGAGTGAATCAGATTCCAAGAACAGAACGAGATTTGCCCATCAATTATGCTTCATGGTTAATCTTAGTGGTATGTGTGCCTTTGGCAATGCTTCTTTGGCATTTTTCTGGGCCAGATAGTTTTAACATAAGTGGTGGATTGAGAGTATCTATCGTACTTGTTGGAACGGCGTTTGCTGTTATTGGTGGGTTTTTATTTTCTTCGATCTGCGCATATTTTACAGGTTTAGTAGGCTCAACAAACAACCCATTATCAGGTATGACATTATGTGCATTGATTATCATATCATTAATTTTATTTGCCATGTTGGGCCAACCTTTGCATTTGTTAGATAAAATACATAGTCATCAGGCAAGCTTACATGCAGCTGCGTTTGCAATTATTATCGGTGGGGTTGTGGCAGCATCTGCAGCTATATCAAATGATACTATTCAAGATCTTAAAGCTGGACATATGGTAGGCGCTACACCTTGGAAACAACAATTTATGTTGATTGTCGGGGTGTTCGTTGCGGCTCTTGTCATTCCTGCCATTTTAAATTTACTCTTTAATGCATATGGAATCGCGGGTATATATCCACATCCTGGAATGGATCCAAGACAAATGTTATCTGCGCCTCAAGCAAGTTTAATGGCTGCATTAGTCCAAGGTGTATTTGGCCATAAATTACCTTGGAGTTATATTCAATTTGGGTTCGCATTAGCCGTTGTTTGTATAATCATCGACACTTTTATGAAACAAAAATATAACAAAAGATTTCCAGTTCTTGCTGTTGCATTAGGAGTGTATTTACCCTTAGATGCCTCAATGCCTTTGGTATTTGGAGGGCTGTTAAGTTATTTGTTAGAAAGAAAACAAATGACACACGCTCAAAGACAAAGAGGGTTGATTCTGGCTTGCGGAGTAGTTGCAGGTGCTGCGTTAATGGGTGTAGTTCTTGCGATACCGTTCGCTATTGAACAATCATCTGATGCTTTGAAAATCGTTCCAGACAGTTTTCAACACACTGCTGATCTTTTAGGTGTGGCAGTATTTATTGCTTTATTTGTTTGGATGTATCGGGTTGTGAGAAAAGAAACACCAAACCAACAATAATAAATATCAATGAAATAATAATGTTTGTGGTGAGCTCTTCTTCTACGAGAAAAGCAGATGATAGTAATCCAATAACTGGTGTAGCTAAAAGTATTAAAGACATGGTGATGACAGATAGTTGTCTTGAAAGAATGATTAAAAGCCAATAAGCAACCCCAGATGATAATATGGCGCTATAACTGATACTGATCAAAAATTTTTCCGTTAATATAATGTGAGGATGCGGGGAAAAAATCAGTGCAATACTTAAGCTTGGAATAATACTAACAAGCATTTGCCATGGTAGTAATAAATGGGATTCTCTTACCCATTTAGTATATCGTGTGTGTAACATAACGCCTGCCCAACAAATTGCAGCAAGCACTAAAAATCCATTGCCAATGAGGGTGTTTTTGTTATGCCAATCCAATTCCCATGGGCTAAAGAGCAATAAAATTCCGATTGCGCCGAGTAATAAACCCATTATTTTTCCGAAAGTTAATTTTTCGCCAAAAAACAAAACTGCAATGGGCGTGACAAAATAAGGAAAAATATAGGCAATGATTGCTGATCGGCCAGGTGGAACAAATTCCATACCAAGTGTTATGAGCATCACAAATACACCAATTTGAACAAATCCAATGCTGAAAATTAAGGGTAAGTCTTTCTTTTTGGGAATAATCAGACGATCTACTAAAGGGACAATGGTAAATACCAAGACAGTTGCAATGACCAATCGAATAGTACTGTACCAAATCGGTGGGCAGTCAGGTAATCCAATTGCAATTGCAGGCCAACCCACTCCCCATATCAATACTAATAAGAAAGCAAGTAATATAATTGATATGGGTTTTAAAGTGTTTGACATAAATAATAAGTCCCCAAAAAGAATTACAAGATAAAGGTCAATTATTATCGGTATATATCATTTGTCATTTTTAGAAAACTGTGATTAGATTGTATCAAATGACACGCGAACTTACCAAAACTTTACTGAAACAATCTTCTATTACACCCGATGATGCTGGTTGTCAGAATATTATTGCTCAAAAACTAAAAGAACTTGGGTTTGAAATCACGCATTTAAGATTTGGTGAAGTGGATAATCTTTGGGCGCGAAAAGGAAATACAGCACCATTGTTTGTTTTTGCAGGGCATACAGATGTTGTACCAACTGGAGATATAAATCGTTGGAAATTTCCTCCCTTTGAACCTTCGGAACACGAGGGATTTTTATACGGTCGTGGGGCGCAAGATATGAAAAGTAATATTGCAGCGATGATTATTGCTGTTGAAAACTTTCTCAATCAACATCCTGTGTTCCCTGGATCAATTGGGTTTTTAATCACAAGCGATGAAGAAGGCCCATCTCTAGATGGAACTGTCAAAGTGATTGAATATCTTAATTCACAACAAATAAAAATTGATTACTGTATTGTAGGAGAACCTTCAAGTCAAAACATCGTTGGAGACGTTTTAAAAATTGGAAGACGAGGTTCACTTTCAGCTGAGCTTGTTATTCATGGTAAACAAGGCCATATTGCGTATCCACATTTAGCCAATAATCCAATTCATCAATTTGTTCATCCCATTCAAGAATTAATTACAACTGAGTGGGACAATGATCAAACAGAAACAAATTTTGATCAAACATCTTTTCAAATTTCCAATATATCTTCAGGCACAGGTGCTCATAATGTCATTCCGGATGATTTAAAATTAAAATGCAATTTTCGATATTCGCCTGTGGTGACAGATGGGTACTTAAAAACAAAATTTGAAGACATATTAAAAAAATACAATATTAACTATAGCATTCAATGGTTAAAAACAAGTTATCCATTTTTAACTGCACAAGGAAAATTAGTAACAGCATGTATTACTGCCATTGAACAATTACAAAAAATTACACCTACATTATCTACGACAGGTGGTACATCAGACGGCCGGTTTATTGCACCAACTGGCGCCCAAGTGGTGGAACTTGGAGTGTGTAATGATTCGATTCATCAAATTAATGAAAAGGTAAAAGTTTCTGAGCTTGATGAGTTAACCTTGATTTATCAGAGGGTTATTGAGAACTTGCTGTTCGGCTAACCGAGATTGCAGAAACATAAGCAAGGTTCTCATCGGTAGTATCTTCTTTGAAATCTTTGATTTTATCTGCGGTAGTTAGAAAATCAATAAAGACATTTTGGATGACTCTATATAAAGTTTTATTTTGATGTGTATTATCCCTCATGTATTGTTTAATGCTTTCTATTTTGTCCTGATTTGAGTGGTTGGGAACGTTTAAGAATTTTATAAGTTTAATGCTTTCGTCACTGGCAAAAATTGTTTTTTTTGATTGGTATTGTTGAATAATTCTTGTCATAATCTCAGTTTGTTTTTTATCAACTATGCTATCAATTGATAGGCTGCTATATTCTAATGCGCTGCTAGCTTTCTGATTTATTTTTCTCATAGGCGAATTGATTAAATCTAATGCGTATTGACGCAGTGTATTTCGCCAGCATGTCTTTTGTTTATCATTTAATATATTGGAGTTGCACAAGTGTTTAAAGATGAGATACAACAGGGGTTTGAACTGTTGAGGAGACTCAAAAAATTCTATTAATTGATTGATGTTAGGGTTATCTTTATTCTGTAAGATATTAAGGTAACCTAATGTCAGTAATCTTTTATTTTGGATTTCTATATTATATTTAGCGTTTAAATTGATGGAATTATTTGAATGATAAAGATCTTTTTTAATACAAAAAATAATTTTTTTAAAATTGTTTTCATCCAGCTTTAAGACCCAGTGCTCAAGTAATTTGAGATCAAATGTTAAACTCGAAAAATATTCGGTGTATTCTGCGCCAAGTTTACCGTCAGTTTGTTTTTCATCTCCCTGGAAAAATGCATCCAGTGCATTGCGTTGTTCATCTCGAATTTTTTTAACGGTATTTGATTCAATTCCTATAGCATTAAATAAGACATGGCGGTTTTCATTAAACAAAGGATCATTTATTGCCTTTGAATATTGTTGTTGTACAGCAACCGGATGATCTATTTGGTTCACGGAAAATTTGGTCAAATGAAAGGCGTATTCGCGAATGGATTTTCGCCAGTTTTCCTTTTGTTCTTTGGTTAATGCTGTGGATTGATTAATGATGTTAAATAGTGGATGTAATTTAGAGAGGTATTGTGGTGGGCAATCAAAATATATCTTTAATTGATCAATGTTTGTATTGTCTTTATTTTGCAAAATATAACTATAAAATATTACCAGCAACCTTTTATGTTGAGTTTTTGCATTATCTTGAATTTTTAAATCTGAAGGATTATCTGAATGGCTAAAATCATTTTTAATTAGATAAATGATTTTTTCAATATTATATTTATCCAGGTTTGAAACCCAATGATTAAGTTTGTTGTAATCGAATGTTAAATTGCAAACGTGACGGGCACAACTGACGAAAAATTCATGAAGGTCTTTTTCGCGTATAGCTTCAGGCTCCCAAGAATTTAAAACCGGCAGAATATTCTCAGCATAAGGAGAATACATTAAATCAAGCGGATATTTTTTGAGAAGTATAGAAAATAAGGCATTTCTATCGGCATCTGTTATTGATATTTCAGTATGATGCTTAGAGAATAGATCTATAATTTCTTTAAAAGACAAAAGAGAATATAGGTTAGGTTGAGTAAATAGAAACTCAGTAAAATGTTTACCCGTAGCATAATTCTTAAAGCTATTGATAATAGATATTAAAGCATTATAGTCTGGAAATTTTTTGGATAGATTATTACTTAACGTTTTTTTTAATTGCTCACAACTCAAAAACAAGGATATTACTTTTGGATCACACAATAATGAATTTAAGTGTTTAGTTACTATTCTGGGTGTTTTGTTAAAAAAGCCCCAATGGGTTGCTTTTTCATAATCTTTGCGTTCAAAATAATATTTAGATAGAATTTCTGATGCTTGTTCTTGAGGTGATAATTTGGCGATAATTTTTTCGTCAATTTGGTTATCTGATTGAGCAATTTTTTCTAAATAAGTGAGGGCAAAAGAAGAGGTCTGTGGGCTATAAAGCGCATGCTTAAGACCATCAAAGTTTTGTGCAGTTATAAGCTTTTTAGTATCTCTAAAGATGAAGAGCTCATGGCAATATTTTATCGAAAAACTGTAAGCAGAATCTGGAAAGTTATCTGGTTTTATATTGTCGCCAACAGTTGCAAGCGTATGTAAAATATTAAATGCTTCAAAAGAAGCTGCATCCTTGGAGTGTGGATTTAAAACAAGAGATTCACTTGCTTTCGCTAAATATTTAATTCCTTCTAAATAATCACCTAGAAAAAAATATAACTTACCCAATTCTGTTTTGACAATATTATTATTTGATTTAAATTTTTTTAGTTTTTCAATGAGATAGACAACATTTTTCCGGATGGTCTTTTCATTAAACCTAGAATATTTTAATATATCATTTATGTTCGCAGTTAGAATATCAGATTGACTGTTTTTTAGAGCTTGAAAATATTTATTATTGATCACTCCCATAAATTGCATATAGCTTGCATTTAAAATGGGTTTAATGCTCGCTTCTTTTTCAGCAAAAAGTGAAAACAATACCACATTAAAATAATGATCTTTATTTTCTTGGAGATCAGTTGAAGTATCGGTTTGTGTGAAAAATAAATTTGCAAAGGGGTAATAATATTCTTGTTTTTTTAATTTTTCATCAGTATTTTCCGTGGATTTATACTTATAATTTGAAACAGAGGATTTAATTAATTTTTTAATGTGCTTATCCGTGATGCGAACTTCAAGCAGTTTCGCGCTGAGCGCTTTTGCTTGATCGGTGCCAATTTCTTTAAGGTTTTTCTTGATAAGGGAAATTTCTTTTTGTGTAAAAGAAATTCTTTCGTGATGTGGGCTTGGTTGAATGGGGTTTTTAAGTTTTAAAATCTTATGACCTAAAAGCTTATTTAGTTCTATTATTTCTTCATTACTAAATTCTGAAAGAGCATAACATGTATTGTCTGGGCTCATGTTCTCTAAGAGGTAACCTGTGATATCTGCGCGTTGATGTAGTGCAATCAGATCAAATACAGTTTGATCGTCTGTATTTTTTGCAGATAAATCGGCTCCTTTTTGGATTAACACTTTTATAGTGGCAGCGGGTGCATTATTTTCTATAGCAAGCGCTAGTGCTTTTTGATAGTCGTACGTATCGTTTTTGAAAAAAGAGTTTTTAGTGGATGTGTGATTGGCTATTGCTTCTACAAGCCCCCACTTATTTTGAGAAGCAGCATAAGCAATGGGTGTAAGGCCGTCTTTATTTTTTGCAGATAAACTCGCGCCTCTGTTCAGTAATGCCAAAATTAAATCAATATTGGCATGAGCGATGGCTAATTCGAGTAATGATTTACCGGAACCATCGATGTTATCAATTAGAGGGGCATTAGCTTTTAGTAAGAGGATGGCTGTATGTTTTTTATTTTTAAGAACAGAATGAAACAATGCATATCCAAATTTAAGAGAGTCATCTTGTTGATGTGCATGAGAACCATTCAGCTTACGAGATTTTGCTATAATTCTGATAAGAGGCCATTTTTTGTTTTTAATAGCAATTTCTAATGGGGTAAGCCCTTCGTTATTTCGAAGGGTTAAATCCACGCCTTTTTTGACGAATCTGGCGATTAAATCTTTTGTGTCATCAGTGGGGCATGATATAAGATAATGTAAAGCAGTATTACCTGTTGTATCTTTACAATCTAATGAAAAAGAAAACTTAGTATGTGAATCTAATAGTGCTGTAATTGCTTTTTTAGTGTATTTTATAGAGTTAGCATTCCTATTAGGGGAAAAAAAAAGATCGCCGCCACCCCGGTCTCTTTCATTAAAGAATTTGAGTAATTTGGACGATGCAATACACAGCGCCATGCGATAATTGTAAATATCATTACTGAATAATGTATTTTTAGTGGTTGTTGATTTAGCTATTGTTGTAATAGCTGTATATTTAGATCCGTAACTTAAAACAGCGCTGACGAGTGGTGTTTGTTTATCATGAGGGGATTTTACGGTGAGATCCGCACCATTTTTAATTAATAATTCAATGATTTTGTTTCGTTTGTTTCTAAAATTTGATTCGTCGTGATCGCCTAACTGGTCTATAGCAAATTGGATTGCTGTGGGGTGGTCACTGTTCGTATTACAAGACACTCTTTCAAGTGATGTACCCGCCTTAATTAATGCTTTAACAACATAAGATCGAGCATGAAATATGGCATCATACAATACATAGTCATAAGGATATTTACTGTGCCCGAAAAAATACTTGTTAGGGAATTTTTTCAGAATTTTGATAACAGATTTCCAATCCCCTTTTTGAGAGAATGTATAAATATTTTTGGGTATTAGTAGTATATCATCGCGCATATTATTGGATCACTTTAGATTAGCTATACCAGGATTTTATAAGATTTTATCACGTAATACAAATTTTAAGCCCATCTTACTCACTAAGTCGCTCACCTTACGCAGGATAGGCAAATTAAGGCAATTGCTCTGATACGGATACGGGTTTGTCTTAACCCGCATTCAACACTCCTTCTATGAGTTATTTAGTATTTAAAAACTGCATGGCTTTTTCATTTTCGCCTTTAAATAGATAATCTAAAATTGAAAGTGAGTGATCTAAATTTTCGTCAATTAATTTTTTCTCTGATTTGGTGGGAGGGGATAATACAAAATCAGTTACTTCAGAGCGAATATTGGGATGATCAATGCCAATTCTGAGCCGGTAAAAATGATGTGAGCGCAGGTGGCCTATGATATCTCTTAAGCCATTGTGCCCGCCATGTCCGCCGGAATGTTTTAGTCTAATATCACCTGTTGGAATATCCAATTCATCATGTGCGATCAACATGGATTCCACAGGAATTTCATAATAATCTGAAATTAATTTAATCGCTTGCCCGCTATGATTCATAAATGTTGTGGGTATAAACAAATGAATTTTTTCGTCGTGAAATAAAAAAGATCCATGCAGGCCTTTTAACTTGTTTGCATTTTTAAAAGAAATTTGATGGAGCCTTGCCACTTTTTCGACGAACCAAACACCTGCATTATGACGGGTTCTAGCATACTCTTCTCCAGGGTTGCCTAAGCCTGCAATAAGACGAATCGGAGAAGTCATCTTTCCGATTCGCCCAGAAATAGAAGGAGCACCCAAGATAAACCTTTAGTTATTTTTTATCAGCAGGTTTTTTACCAGCATCTTTACCTTTGTCTGCTGTTGCTGCAGATGGTTGAGGCACTGATTGTTTTGATGCAGGAACGGCGGCAGCAGCTTCTGCTTCAACAGGTGCTGCTTCTTCCATAATGCGCGGTAATTGAATCTTTACAACGCCTGTATCATGTGCAGCACGTTCACCACCATGTGCGAATGCCATCAATTCAACATTTGGAGGAAGCTTAAGTTCAGATAAGTGAATGATCTGATCTAATATCATTTGGCTCACATCCACTTCAATAAATTCAGGTAAATCTTTTGGCAAACAGCGGATTTCTATGCTGGATAAAATATGTGTCATGACTCCGCCTTGTTTAATGCCGGGAACATCTCTGCTCTCGCCGACATAGTGAAGAGGAACATTCATGACAATTTTTTCATTGGCGTTTATTCGTAGAAAATCCATATGTAAGATTTTGGGTTGACAAGGATGGCGCTGGATATCTTTTAATACCGCTTGTTGTTTTTCACCGCCTATATTCAACGTTAAAATGTGTGAATAAAAGGCCTCATTTTCAAGGGCTTTAGATATATGGTGATGATTGAGAACCAGCTTTTGGGGTTTTTTATCAGTTCCACCACCATAAATAATAGCAGGGATTTTGTTGTCTAGACGAAGACGGCGGCTCGCACCCGATCCTATATTTTCACGGATTTCCGCGATTAATTCATATCTGTTTAACATTAGTTAATACTCCTAAAAGCAATCATTAAATAAAAAAATACTACCCCGCGACCAGGGAAATATTAAACGAGGTGCTATTGTATATGATTTTTTAGCTTTCGTCTTTGACTCTAACAGCTAAAACATCACAAGGAGCATTATGTAAGACTGCATTTGCGGTAGAACCTAGCAATAACTGAAGACCGTGCCTCCCATGGCTGCCCACGACGATAAGATCTGCTTTTATATCGTTTGATTTATTTAAAATGACCGCTCTTGGTGAACCCACATCTAAATATTGACAGTTCGTGGGGATATTGTATTTTTGGCCCAATTTTGCCAATTCTTTTCGCGCTTCTTCCATGAGCTGTGCTTCAACATCGATAACAGCAGAGTAGGCTTCAGCAACTCCATAAGCATTGATGTGTTCAACTGCATGCACGATAGAGACGTTGGCGTTATTAATTTTTGCAATATCGACTCCATGTGAAATGACTGTATCATCGCAATCAGGGTGTAAATCCACTGCAATGAGTATTTGTTTGTACAAACTCATCCCGTTTCTCCTTTCATATACTCTCACAAACGTTATTGAAAAACCTTCAAAACAATCTAAGAAGATCATTCATCAGTGTTTGAAACATTATTACACAGATGAATATAACTCCCAATCGAAATAATAACAATTGGCTTCTTATCGAAAGGGGTTTTCCCCGTATGGCTTCAATCAGAAAATAGACAATATAAGCGCCATCTAGCCCGGGAATTGGCAGCAAGTTGGCAAAAAATAATCCTATGCTGATAAACCCTATGAAAGCAAAAAATGTTACCGTGCCCTGGTGTGCCGCACTGATTGTTGAGCTAAACAATGATAATGGACCCGCAAGTGAGCTAATGGGAATTTTTCCGGTAATTAATTTTGCAAGTATGATGCAGTTTAGCTTGAGATATATTTGTATTTCTCTTAGTGACTGAATGATAGATTGTAAAAAACTGTAGTGATGGGTTATAAGTGGTGCGTTTTTATCAGGGATAATGCCTAAACTTTCCAATAAATTGGGTTTGACGGGAGTGAGTGACCATTTGTCTGTAGTAATACTAAAACTCATCGTTTGAATAGTATGCAATGGTTGAATTGTCAATACAATAGCGTCATTTCTATTTCCAAGATGTGGCAATAATCTAATCATAATAGCAGGCCACGTTTGAACAGAAAAATGATCAATAGCAATAATTTTTGACTGACTTGGAATCGAATACTGAAAAGCGGGAGTATTTGGTATAGTTTTTTCTATGATGGGAGTAATGCTTGTTACGCCCATCATGAACACAGACCAATACGCAATAAATGCCACAATAAGATTACATACAGGGCCTGCAAGTACGATAAGAAAACGTTTATAAATAGGCGCGCTTTCGTAAATGTTTTGATCTTGGAATTGTATATATCCACCCACTGGAATCATGCATAACGCATATTCTATGTTGGATTTTGATGAGGTTTTAGACCATATCACTTTACCAAATCCGATGGCGAATCGTTTAATGGGAATACCTAATTTTTGTGCCGTTATTGCATGCCCAAATTCATGGATTACAATCAGAAAGAGAAGTGAGGATATTGCAAGTAAAGCAGTTAGTATATATATCATAAACAACCTATTTCACGCAGCAAAATTTGTATATTAAGCGAGGTCAGTCGAGGAAGCTACAACTGTAAACTTACAATGTCTATTCCGAATCCATTTCATTGCAAGATGCAAAGGGTATCTATACAACTGTGCTTCCCATTGATTTCAACACACTCGAAAACTCTTGATCCGTATAAGTACTGTGCCAATGCTCTAAAAACACTTCTTTTGGAATCATGAGTACCTCCACAAGTTTTTCTGCAATGATCGTAGAATTTCGTGTATCACCTCGAATAACGCCGACATTCCCCAGTGGTATAAAGGTATTGATATGAAAAGGTGCATAGCCGCCGAGTGGATATCCAATCAGTCCTTCCGTTAATGGAATATACACAAAGCTTGCAGGGCTTCCAGCTTGAACTAATACTTCACCTGCTGAAATCTTTGCAGCTTTGACATGATTAAATGCTTCTTTCGCTTTCATGCCGATAATTTTTTGCCCTGAATTCGCGATGTTTTCCAGCATTTCGTTTTCGGTTTTTAAATCCCAGTTTAATTCACCGCTGGATAAATATCGATTGCGTTCTTGTTCGGTGGCATTTTGTAATGAAGGTACGATGCGAATAGTATCCTTTAGTTCAGGATTTAATATGACTAATTGTTCTTTGACTAAATTTGAAAATTCAGGGTTATCGTCACAGTTTTCTAATAAAATATAACTTGGCGTAAATTGTTTGATAAAATCAGCACCTGATTTATGTTGGAAGCTTCCAATCATATCATCTTGGACTTCATTAATGGCAAGTGCTGCATTAAAGATGGCTCTTTTAGTGGCGGTTTCATCCCCAAATGTACCGCGATAAAATGAAATACGAAGATCGCCTGCTTGTGTAAATTCTGTGCTTGAAAGATTGACTTCGCCTGCAAGCAATGTATTTTGACTTTCAAGCAGTAACATTTTTTGATGTGTATTTACAGCAAAAACGGCCTTAGCAGATTGATGATCTAAAAAGATTTGATGTTCTCCTGTTGCGCGCAACTTAGAGCCGCGTTGTCTACTTGCATTCGCGGCACGCAAAACACGAAGTGTATCTAATATATCTTGTCTAAGCTCACTGACTTCTGGGTTATCTGAAATCAACCATTGGAATGAATCTTTCCAGACATCCGCATAAAAAATATTTAAAAAAGTATTGACGACAGGTGTGCCATACTCATTAAGATTTTTTTCAGCGGCTTGTTTTTGTTCTTCATAGGTTTGTTTTCGGTTTGTTTCTGAAACAAGTGCTGTACGTAGTTGTCTTTCTGCTTCGTTATATTGTTGTTGCAATACTTGATATTGTAAAGGATAAGCAATAACTTCTTGAATGAGCTTTCTAAATTCATGTGGATCATTAAGAGTATTGATAGGGCAGATTTTTTTTGTATGCATGCCAGAGAGAGATAATATTTCGCGCAACAAAGTTTTAGAATTATGGGGAAGGGATTTTTTAATGACAAGCTTTGTAATTCTCCACGCTACATTCCCGCTGTTTTCTTCCCATAATAATGAAAGATTATCTTCAAAAGCAGGCTGAAATACAGTTTGTGATGCAATAATTTCATGGTAATCTTCATTGATGTTTTTTACGTTTAACATTCCAATATCGTGAATATAGGCGAATATTACTCCCAACCCTTTCATAAATTCAATGCGTGTGTCATTTCGTTTGGGAAAATGTATTCCATTGATCTCGTCAATTAATGCTAAAACACGAATAGCGATATCTCTTACATGTACTATGCCATGATCATTGGTAAGTGATATATGTTCCAAAGGGTGATTTAAAAAAAATGGATCCTTGAGGGATTGTGAAATTTGTGCTTGGGTGTTAATTTTTTCGTAATAGTTTTTTTCTATGGAGAGTCGAAAGGCAGGCGAGATAACATTGTTTAAAAAATTCACTGTCTCGTTAACGTTAAATTGGTTGTCCATTACAATTCTCCTCCACCATCTTTTACCTCATGTAAAGTTGACCTTATTCTAGTCATAGAGATCAGTCTATGCTCTTAAACAAAACGTTAGTGACTCTAGTTTAATTTTGATGCGTAATTAGAAATTTATGATGATTTTTTAGAAACAACATGCTTCATAATATACCACTGCTGTAATATTGAAAGCGTATTATTCACCACCCAGTATAATACCAATCCCGCTGGAAATGATAGAAACAAGGCGGTAAATACAACGGGCATGGCCATCATGATTTTTCGTTGTGTGGGGTCAGGTGCTTTGGGTCCAATGGCTTGTTGGATAAATATGGTGATACCCATCAAGATAGGTAGGACATAATAAGGATCTTTGAGTGATAAATCATGAATCCAAAAAATAAAGGGTGCTTGACGCAATTCTACGCTTTCTATAATGACCCAGTATAAGGATAAAAACACGGGAATTTGAACTAATAAGGGTAAACATCCGCCCATGGGGTTAACTTTTTCTCGTCGGTATAATTCCATAGTCGCTTGCGCAAGTTTTTGTCTGTCATCGCCGCATCGCTCGCGAATTTGTTCGATTTTGGGTTGAATATCGCGCATTTTTGCCATGGATTTAAAGCTGATGGCGTTTAATTTATAAAATACAATTTTAATGAGCAAGGTGACGAGCACGATTGACCAACCCCAATTACCCACAACAGAATGTATTTTTTTCATGACTGTAAAAATGATTTGTGCAATAAACCATAAAACACCGTAATCAACAGTCAGATTTAAACCTGGAGCGATAGCTGCAAGTCTGTCAGCCTCAGCAGGGCCAACATAAAGTTGTTGAGTAGCACTATAAGATTGATGTGGTTCAAGTTTTATTAAAGGGCTTTCTATACCTAATGCGTAAACATCATTGTTCGTGGAGGAATAATAATGAAAATTTTGTTTTGGATCTGGAATGATGGCGCTTAAAAAGTAATGTTGGATCATAGCTATCCAACCATTTTGAATATTCTTATCGAGATTGTTGTTCGACATTTCTTTGAAAGAAATTTTCTCATAGCGTTTTTCAGGGCTTGAAATTGCGCCGCCAGAATAAGTGTTAAAATTAAATGGACCCATGCCGGTTGATGGTGGCGGTGTGCGTTGTAGCTCAGCAATGTTGTGTCCTTGCCACGCTTGATTGCTTTGGTTATCTATTTGTTGTGTCAGTGAAATAACATAATCATTGGGTGAAAATGTATACGTTTTTGTGATGAGCAATCCATTTTGGGTTTGACCTTTTAATATTATTTTATCTTTGCTTGCAGTCGCATCAAATACAACGGATTGTGTATTCATGAGATCATTTGCGAAGCCGCTTGTTGCAATATAGAGTGTTTTTGAATCAGTATTTAGTAATGTGATGGGGTTATTTTTTTCTGAAATAGACACAGGATATTTTAATAGTTTTATTCCTACTAAATTACCACCTAATTTGTCGAAGGTGGCTTCAAGAGAGTCTGTTGTTAATGCGGTGAAGCGTTGCGGAATGTTTTGTGCAATTGAAACATTTTTTGTTGTCGTCAATGTGGTTGTAGAAGTTGCTTGTGTTTGGACTGCTGAAATGCTTTGAGTGGATGGTTGTATTGCTATCGGTGCATGTTCTGCAGTCCATGCATTAAACAGCATCATACCAATTAACATTAATAATCCTAATAAAACAGCTCTTCTAAAATCTGACATAACAAAGGTTCTCTATTTCTCTAACATTTTTTGGTGAGGAAGGGGCAGGGGATCAATTCCACCTTGGCAAAAAGGATGACAGCGCAATAACCTTTTTGTTCCCCAAATTAATCCTCGCACAATACCATAAGTGTGAATTGCTTCAAGCATATATTGTGAGCAAGAAGGAAAAAAACGACAGTGATTTACGCCTAAACAAGGACTAATGCATCTTTGATAACATTTAATTAAAAAAACCATGACTGATTTCATCAGATGATTTACCGTAATTTTTGCCATTGTTTAGAGAGGATTTCCCAAATTTGTTTTTTAGTTAATAACCCCATCGATTTATACACAACGATAACAATATCATAAGATGGTAGGTCATGCTGATTTAAACGAAAGCTTTCTCGGATAATACGTCTTATTTGATTGCGTTGATAAGATTTAGGAACAGATTTTTTACTGATAGTGACGCACAATCTTGAGTGAGTGTATAAGTTGGGGTAAATAAACATACTCAGCTCTGAAAGCCGACGTTTTTTGCCTAATTGGAAGACATTTCTGATATCCGCTTTTTGAGAAAGGCGATGCGCGCGAGAAAATTTAAATTCAGACACAGAGTCTTTTACGACCTTTTGCTCTTCTGCTATTAATAACTTTGCGGCCATTTTTCGTAGCCATACGTGCACGAAATCCGTGAGTACGCTTACGTTTAAGGTTGCTGGGTTGAAACGTTCTTTTCATGGGTTTTTGGCTCCTATTTTGAGGGTGAAATCATAGTCAAGACGGGCGGTGATGTCAATACTTTCTTATAGTAGCTGTTTGTAAACTCTTAAAGTCTATTGATTCCAATAATTATATCTGTTACAGTCAAAAAAATCATTGCGTTGGTAAAATCACACTCAGAACATATGGGGAAAAAGAATGTACGATTTAAATACAACAGTTGTAGTCTCAGATCCAAACGAATCATTTTATCGCGAATCATTGAGGGCGATAGTGCAAAGTCATTTGGACAATAACCCGCAAAATCAATTTGAAAATGGTGTGTTATTTGCTGATCAATTTGTCACTAATTTGCGGGAAAAATTAAGAGAAAATCGTGAGCTTACCGAGTCTGATTTTATTTCTGCTCATACTGGAACTTTCTTTAAAGAGCCTGTGATTGCCGCAAATGGTTTTGTTTATGAGAAAGAAGAACTGGATAAAGAGTTGCTGCAGACGGGATATGATACGTTGCCTGATGGTACACGATTAGAAGCAGTGACTTGGGATAAAAAAGGTGAAGAAATCTATTATCTTCCATATCCTTTAGTATTATCGATTATCTTCAATATTAATACGCAAGCTTTTTATAACCAGCAATTACAATTTAATTTCCAAAGCTTTGTTGGACACATATTGAAAAGCCAGCAGCAGAAACCTGAATTTTTGGAAGCTGTCAGAGAAAAGAATTGGGAAAAACTTCAATCCCGGTATTTTTTAAATGATACTATCATGGCAAATAGAAATGCTCCTGATGCTTTAGCATTACATCAAGATTCCCCGTTGCACCAAGCTGTGAGAACATTGGATTTAAATTTGCTGAATGTCCTCTTGGCAGATCAAGACAATCTCATTGATTTTAATCAGAAAAATGCTCAAAATGAAACAGCGTTTGAGCTGCTTAACAGGTTGTATGTTAAATACACAAAGCAGACAGCATTTCCACATAGCTTTCCTCAGCCTTTAACAAAATATCATGTTGCACAGGCTCTTTCAGAAATTAAACAATCCATCGATAGTATTGACAGCGTAGGAAACACTGCGGTTCATCGTCAAGTGAATGAAATTTTGGGTAATAAACAAAATGGATTACATCAAAATCCTCAAATGTATCAAAATGATCTGAATAATTTGAAAGATGTATTGATCATGTCAAACAAAGCCAGCATTAATCAATCAAATGGTTTACAAACTCCCTTGGGATTAGCCGTGGCGTATTTGGCTGAACTTCCTGAAGTCGTTGATATTCTTTTGCAAAACGGTGCAGGTAACGGTCAGTGTGATGGTGGTCAACCTGAAATTGACGTCTATCTTAACTCTTTGCGTGTAAATGAAAATATAAAACAGCAATTCACAATGATGCGCAAAGCTCATGAAAAAGTGGATACTCAATTTAAGCCATTTTCCTTCCATGTGCCTCCGCAAACAGAGGATTTTGGAAAATTATTTCGTGATGTGTTGAATCAATATGCGCACCCGCCGTTATTCACCTTGTGTTATAGACATCATCAAACAGAAATTTCTAATCTTGTGAAATATTTTGATGCAAGAATGAAGCGGGGCGATAGCTTAAGCTATGACACCTGCATGGCTGTTGTAAAAGGTGAATTTGATAATATTGATGCAAAATCTAAAGTTAATCGCGCAGGTACTTTGTATGGCGTGTATTTGAAGCTTGCGCAAATTAATCCGACATTACAGCCGCAAGAACAACAACAAGCTCAACAAAACGCTTATTCTCAACAGTCCATTGCTTCGGTGCCTGTTTATATGGCTATGACTAACTCATAATTAAGTCAAAATGCGAAGTTAATAATATAATGTTTTTTTCACTTCTCTCATTGTTGAGAGAAGTGAGTTTTTCCAATAATTTATCAATTCAATATAGGATAGTTACGTGGATTCTAACCTTCCTGAAAAACCAATACCTAGGCATTATTATCAAAAGCTTGCTAGAGAGCAAAAATGGCAAGAGCTTAGAGATCAGTTGAGTGTTGTTGTTGAGCTTACTCAGGGTACTAATGACAAGTATAATGATATTGGTTACGACTCTTTGTTAGAACAAACTATTCAACAATACATTAATGCAACTAAACGGCAACAGACATTATTACTAAAGATTATAAGTTCTCTTCTCAAATTAGGCGCTAAACCACCATTATTACTGAATGGACAAAATACACTCAGTTACGCGTGGTTTAATTATATTTCGCTTTTTAAAGTTCTCCTTGATTATTCTGATTTTAGTTTAACGCATAAATATTCAAGCGGAAAAAACCTCATTCAGTTAGCAGCAGAAGCGGGTAATTGGGATGTTGTTGATAAAATTATTGCCAAGAAAGGAAAAACCATAAACGCTTGGTATGGAAAGGATATTTATCAATATACTTATGTGCTATGTCTTGCAGCCTGGAAAAATCGCACAAATACGGTTATTGCTTTATTAAAAAACGGTGCATCAATACTTTCCAAGGTGAACATTAAAGGCCAGTGTTGTAGTTCGCCTATTCTTTGGGCTGTACATCATAGAAACGCCGAAATGCTCATAGCCTTACTTAAACAACCTGACGCTGATTTATCCGCGGTCAATGCAGATTGGAAAACTTCAATACAGCTTTGTGTGCAGGCCAGTAGGTGGGATTTAGTTCAACTCATTGCTAATTTCAAGGATGGTCGCCACTTAAAACAAGATAATTACCATTATGGTTATGCGCTCACAAATGCGCTTAGTGTAGGTTCGAATGAATCCATAGCTGCTGCTAAAGAATTATTAACGTCAGGTGCACCAACGGATGTTCGATTATCAAAATCTGATGATGCGTTTGGAAACACGCCTCTTCATTGGGCTATTAAGAAAAATAATGTCAGTATGGCTGAAACATTGATTGATCATGGCGCTGATCTCAGTGGATTATCAAAAAGGGGTAACTCGGATAAAAACTATAATGAATCTGCGCTCATGTATGCTGCAAGAACTAAAAAATGGGAAATTGTCTCAGCTATTGCCAAAAAAATCGAAGATAAAAAAATTACATACAAAAATGATAAAGCAGATTTGGGTTATGCATTAACTCGGGCAGCCGAGGATGGTAATGTTGAGGCCGTCAAAGCGCTGCTGAAGCTTGGTGCAACGACCAATGTAATATTAGAAGATGATAGACATAAAAATACACCTTTACACTGGGCAATACATCATGATTGTCCTGAAATGGTTGAAGCATTGATTGAGCATAATGCAGACTTAACATTAAAGGATAATTTCGGAAAAACACCTCTTAAATATGGCACTGAATATAATAAATTACACGCTCTTCAAGCGGTTGCAGATACTTTTGCAAAGCCGCCTGGAAAACTTAAAAAAGAACCCGATGAGTTTGGATATGTTGTTACAAAAATGTTCGAATTGGATTTACAACCACGCGCTCGAGAACAGGTTAATCAAGATAGAGATAAAATTATCAAAACTTTTCTTGAAGTTGGAGCATCCACTAAAGTTATTTTACCGTTAAAGGATGATAGTAATCAAAACACTGCGCTTCATTGGGCTGGGTTTAAAGGAAAAGGTATTGCTGTCAGAAACTTAATTCGTGCGGGTGCTGATTTATCTGCAAAAAACAATTCCAATAAAACACCTATCCAAGTCGCTGCAAAAAATGGAAAATGGAAAACGGTAAAAGCAATAGCTATTGGTGCTAATACTAAACACACAGCGATTGAAAGTGATATATACAAATACGGAGATGCGCTCGTCATTGCTGCATCAACTATTGTCTTGAATACGGCATCTGCGGCTGATAAAACAATAGCTATTGCTGCATTTAAGGAGTTGCTAAATGCAGGTGCGCCAGTTAATGTGGTGACAGATAAGAATCTTAATCAATCTTACAAGGCTTCACTTCATTACCTTGCAGAAACAGATAACAATATTGAACTGATCGAATCCCTTATTGATAAGGGCGCAAATCTTTCCATGCTAACTGCAAGTAAAGAAACACCAATCCAGATTGCTGCAATTAATAAAAATTGGAACACAGTGATAGCGATAGCAAAAAAAAGCAAAGCAAAATACAGCTTTTTCAATAATGATTTGTATCATTATGAAGCTGCCTTAAAACTTGCGGTCGAAAATGACAACGTTGATGTCATTGTGGCTTTAGTGCAGGCCGGTACCAAATTACCCGGAGATATTTTGCATATCGCGGCAAGTAAAGGAAGCCTGAATACATATAAGCATTTGTATTTTTTTTATAATTTTAATATAACCGCTACCAATAAAGACAAAAAAACAGTTTTAGAAATTGCTGCAGAAAACCAACATTGGAATTTGGTCGCAGAGATTGCAAATAACCTTAAGCAAAAAAAATTAAAATCAAACAAAGATACATATAAAGTCGATTATGCTTTGCGATTAGCGGCTAAAGGAAATAGTGCGGCTAATGAAACTGCGGTTGAGGCATTATTAAAAGCGGGAGCCATGCAAAATAATGTAGATCCATTGACGGGTAACTTAGCCTTACATGAAGCGGTGTTAAGTGATAACCCCGTTATTATTAATCACCTATTTAATAATGAAGCAAATGTATCGATTAAAAATAAACAGGGTAACACGCCAATGCGATTGGCCGTTTCTGACACTAATAATTTCAAATGGATAGCAGTGAAAACCATCGCTGAGCATAACAAAGTTAAAAAGATAAATTCAAACAATGATAAAGCAAGTATTAATGAAGATATTGATAGTTTTAAGTATGCTTTATATGTTGCTGCGCAATTTAATAAAAGTGAAATTGTTACCTCTCTGTTAGATGCGGGCACCCCGGTTATGCCGACCAAGCTCAACACTGGAGGAATTCAAACACCTCTTTTCTGGGTTATTGAACATAATAATATTTCAATATTAAAAGCCATGCTCAATAAGGGCGGCAACCTTGCTGATAAAAGAATGATAGACAAACCTGTAGAGAAGACCCCTATTTATTATGCAGCAACGATAGGGCACTGGGATCTTGTAATTGAAATTATAAAAACATATCCCACAATTGATACGACTACAGAAAGAGATATTTATCATTATGGTCATGCGTTGGTCGTGGCAGTTAAAAGTAATAATTTACTTGCAGTAAAAGCTTTGTTAAATGCAGGTGCTAGAACTGACATTGTGCTTGATGAAGATACTGGAAATACTGCGCTGCATATTGCCATTTTAAATGACAACGTGGATATTGTGCGTGCACTGCTTGAAAAAGGTGCGGCTAAATATGCATTGAATAAAAAAAATCAAACACCCATTGACTATTTAAGCCAATCAAATCCTAATAAACTGACATCAATAAAAGTGGTTAAATACATGTTGCATGAATCGCTTTCTTTGGTACCAGACGAACCGATTTTATCCAATACGAATACTTCGTCAGTACAAATGCCGCACAAGTTTCTATTTGATGAAAAAGATGTTGGCATTTTTATTAATAACACATTTGATTTATATCCTAACTGCCATAATGATAAAGGTTATCAAGAGCTTTGTTTTGAACTTTCGCAATATATTGTTATCAGCGCTGATCCAAATGGTTCAATTCCAGATAATCAAAATGAATATTCGAATGTATTAAGATTTTTATTCCTTTCAAATAAATCTGATCATCAAACAGAAAATTTTAAGACGAATTGTTATTTGGGATTGTTAGGTTTATTGAATTCAGATGATTTATATAATGATGTAAAAAAAACTCTTGAAGAATTAAAAAAACATTATTTAAATTTAAATTTAAAATTTTCACGATGGGATTATACCCAAGTTGAAGCCGCGTTTAAAAAAATAGCTCAATTACATAAAAATGGCTATTCTGGTATTGGAAATTTGATTAACAGTATCTCAATGCTTAATGAGCGTTTAATAATACAAAAGAAAATAAATAGGCTGGCGCAACTGCCTCTTTTCGAAATGATTTTAGAATTAAAAAAAATGAAAATTAAAATTTCAAAAGTAAAAGCCGCCGAAATAAATATAGCATTAGAGGGTTTGATTGAGAATTATTTAATTCCTATTTCAGAAGATAATGATGAAGTCAAAAGTAATATTGGAGATATTTATTTTTTACTAGGTAACTTTAATAAAGCATGTGACTATTGGTTTAGTGTTGATAAGGCTAATATCAGTTTAATTAAGAAATTGTCAACTTTATACTGTCAAAATATCGATGAAGAATTAAAAGAAAGAATTGAGCCTTATTTTGCAGCAAGTTATTTTTTTGGCGTTGGTCCCATGGTTGAAAGTAATGGAAAGGTTTCATATATTAAAGATGAAAATAAGTCACTGTCACTTCTTTTAGAGGTTATTAAGAATAGGGATGCAAAGTTGGCTCTAGAGTATTTAGAGCTAATAGCAAAAATACACGATAAAAGCATAAACACTACTCAAAAAAATATAGAAGCACTCACTCAAGAATTAACAACATTAGAAGCAGCTGAGGCAGCTTTAGAACCAGAAAAAACAAACATTAAAAAACTAGCACATGATGTAAATATGTTAGAGGCGGAGCTAGTTAGAAAAAATAAAATAAAAGCATCACTTGAAGCACAATTGAAAGAGCTTAAAGAAACAAAAAATTCAAATGAGAAAAGACAAAATATTGCATCACTATCAAAAAAAATAACTATACTTGCTCAAGATGTTGCAGAAACTCATAATTTGCTTGCAAAGAAGAAACAAGAATTAGATGGGTTTGAGTCTGGCTGTGTGCTTTCTACATTTACCCCTCAAGAATTTGACGATTTAGTCAGAGCTATAAATAATATCAATGCAAAGAGGAATAGTATCAGAGATACTATTTCCGACAATAAGAACATTTATGAATCGATAGCTTTTACTTATGATGATGTTCTTTATCTCATTAATATCTTGCTTCATTTTAATGCCAAAGAAATCTTGGTTACACAAGATAGTGTGATAAAAAACATCTATCTCAAGCTCGTTTCAAAATTCCAGCTGTTATTAATGAATAATAATTCAGATATGAAAAAAAAAGAAAAGAGCTTCGCTCTTTCTGAATTTACTCCTCAAGAAATTGGGCGATTAATAGTAGCATTGAAGAGTTGTAATGGCGGCGCTAAAATACTAATTATGTTTCTTGCTGTAAATAATTATCAAAGTGCTTCTTTCCATCGAAATGAAGTTTTCCAAATTATAGAACTACTGGATAAGTTAGGAAATAATGACGCAAAAAGTTTAATAATAAAAATAAATGCAAATATACAGAACATTCCAAGAGAGAAGACATTTAATATAGAAGCCGATCAAAAAATTAAATCAATTAACTCAAAGATAGCAATGCTTCAAAAAACAAAACAAAATCAACTAGAAGTCTCGCGTTTAGTAAAAGATAAACTTGTTCGATATTATTTAGACAATAATAATTTCGAACTTGCAGCACATTGGGCGTTTCTAGAATCAAAACCCGGTAAATTGACTGAAACTCAAAAAAAGGCATTTAAAAATGTTAAAGTGTTGTGCTTACTTCCAGGTGATGTAGTCTTTGATATACTTAATGATGAGCAAAATGAAGAATTTATTTCAACAGATCTGCTGAATAATTATATTTTGCCGGAGTATCCTGATGAAGACGGACGTATTCAAGCAGGTATTTTTAAAGATGAGATTTTGTATTCTGCACTTCTACCCAATGATTATTTGGCTTATAGTGGAAAATTAACGTATTTTGCGATCTCGGTTTTTGAATTATTTAATGATAAAAAAGTTCAAATGAAACTGAATTCTGAAGAAAAGCAAAAGTTTTTATTGTATCTGCTATCAGTCCAACCTGAATTATTGTTAAATTCAGTTGTGTATGAATATGCACAAAAATTGTTTTGCGAAGCCTCAGGTGAACAACAAAGGAAACTTATAAAACTACTTCCTTATTTTGTTGAGAATAAATTAAGTGTTCAAACAGGGGCATATCTTGAGCGGTTGTTATCCTTGGTGAACCCAACAACGTTCACTGATGAGCTTGTTCAATTCATGAGAGATATGAATTTTCCTAACAAGGTTTTTGCACATATATTAATGAATAAAAACTCACCTGGTTTTTCATCTTTAGAAGATGAATATATAGCTGTATATCAAGACCATGTTTCCGAATTGAATTTGGTTTATGACTTAATTGATAAAAGTAAAGTTATCGAATCTAAATATAAAGATAAATGGAAGAAAGAATTGCGAACCATGGCATTCGAATTTCTGAAACAACAATCGAATGAAGTAGATGGTAATAATGTTGATGATATTATTGAGCTTCAAAAATATCTTTCTGAAGCTAAACAGAACGATATTTTTACAAAAAACAGAAATGGATTTTTTGCCGCAATAAATTATGAAACTAATACGTCCAAACAAATTAGACAATTGCAAAATTATGCGATAGTCACTTATTTTAAGAAAAATACTGTCAAATCAATCCTTGAATTATATGATTCCCATCAGAATACTATTTTTGCAGATATTGCAAGTAAATACGTGAAATCTCAAAAAATAGGCACCATAGAAAGTGGTGAAAGTCTATATCTCGTTAGCCTTTTGTCAGATAAAGGTCGTGTCGGTGATTTTGAAAAATTAGAAGAAATTAAAACATATTTACTTTGTAAAGAAAACCAAAATAAAAAATTATATAAAATTATTCAAGATGAATTTCGGCTGTTTTTTGAGGCTCACGAATACGATGAATTGAGTGCTGAATCTAGCGCTGAGGAGGGTTCAAACGAGACCTCAGGCGATGATTCAGTTTCAGAGCATAACAGTGGCTCTTTCATATCTAATTCACGCTAAGGCTTTTAGTTGTAATTTCATAAATATCTGTGGATAAATTCGGTGTTTGTTTAATTTTGTTTAAACAGTCTTTCATTAAAAGTTGACGAGTATCACCGTATTTTTGCCAACGTGTAAGCGGTTCACAAAGCCTTGAGGCAACCATGGGGTTAATGGCATTCAGTGTAATAATATTTTCTGTGAGAAATTCATAGCCTGCTCCTGTAATGTTATGAAATGCAGGTAAGTTTTGAGTGAATGCACCAATTAAACTTCTGACTTTATTCGGGTTTTTCATTGAAAATGCGGGATGATTTAATAATTTTTTTACTGTTGTTAATACATTTTTATTTTCACTTCGTGCTTGAAGCGCAAACCATTTATCTATGACTAAAGGCTGCGATTCAAATTGTTGATAAAAATATTCAAATGCTTTTTGTTTTTCTACATTTGCTTCATCAAAGTGGCTCATCACTGCCAATGCTGCCAGTTGCTCTGTCATGTTATTGGCGGCATAAAATTGATCAACAATAATTTGTTGTAATGCGGTATCTTTTATTGCCATTATTCCTAAATAAGCCAGGCATCGATTTTTTAAAGCTCTTTCTCCAATAGTGAGCGTGTTTTTTTGAGTATAAGTATTATATTTATTGAGAAATAAATCTTTAAGTTTTTCAGCTAATTTATCTCTAATGTTTTTTCTTGCAGTAAATAATTTATCGAGAGTGTTATTTTCTTTGCAATCGATTTGTTCAATTAAATAGTGTTCATTGGGAAGCAATAATAATAAAGCAGTCAGTGCTGGGCCGCTATTTTCATTGGATAAAATCATTTTAAAAGCGTTTGATATAATTGAAATATCAATGTTTTCACTATGTGACTTGATGATAGATTGGATTAATCTCACACAGAGTTCTTGACCTGCATTCCATTGTGATACTGCATCAGTATCATTCGCAAATAAAAAAGCGAGTTCATCATTAGTATAGCCATAATGCAGTTTTACAGGTGCAGAAAAATCTCTAAGTAATGATATGACGGGTTTTTCAGTAATTCCTTCAAATACAAATTCTTCGGTCACATTTTGAATTTCAAGTTTTTTTGATAGAACTTCTTTTCCTGAAGCATTGAGTAAACCCATTTTAAATGGCATGTAAAATGCCTTGTTGGATTTATGTTTTTGTTGAATTTTTAAGGTATATTGTTGTTTATCAGCATGGTAATCCGTAGAGATGATTAATTCAGGCGTACCAGCTTCATGGTACCACAACATAAATTGTGATAAATCTTTGTGGTTCGCATCAGCATGGGCTTGAATAAATTCTTCAATTCTCACCGCTTGTCCATCGTGCCTTTCAAAGTATAAGTCCATTCCTTTGCGAAAATTTTCTTTACCTAGTAAGGTGTGGAGCATGTGAATTATTTCAGCACCTTTTTCATAGATGGTAACGGTATAAAAATTATTGATTTCAATATATGATTTTGGTTGAACAGGATGTGCCATGGGCCCCGCATCTTGAGGAAACTGTACACTGCGTAAAGTGTTTATATCATTGATTCTAACGACGGCATAAGACGTCATGTCTGCGCTAAACTGTGCATCACGAAATACAGTCAATCCTTCTTTTAGGCTTAATTGGAACCATTCTCTACAGGTAATACGATTTCCTGTCCAATTGTGGAAATATTCATGTCCAATGACTCGTTCAATGGCGACATAATCTTCATCGGTGGCAGTTGTTGGGTTGGCCAAAATATATTTTGAATTGAAGATATTTAATCCTTTATTTTCCATTGCGCCCATGTTGAAGTCATGTGTGGCAACAACCATAAATATATCTAGATCATATTCACGCCCATATGTTTCTTCATCCCATTTCATGGCTTTTTTAATAGATGTAAGCGCGTGAGCGGTTTTATCTTCGTCGCCATGATCGACATAAAGCTTAATCATAATTTTTCTGTTTGATTTGGTGATAAATTCATCTTCCAGACATGCCAAATTACCTGCGATTAAAGCAAATAAATAACAGGGTTTTTTAAAAGGATCTTGCCATCTTACTAAGTGTTTACCGTTATCAAGTGATTTTGAATCAATTAAATTTCCATTAGATAATAAAACAGGGTATTTATTTTTGTCTGCGATTATTGTGGTCGTAAATGTTGTCATGACATCGGGTCTGTCTAAATAGTAAGTGATTTTTCGAAATCCTTCTGCTTCGCATTGTGTGCAAAATAAATTTTTAACTTTATATAAACCTTCAAGGCTTGTATTTAACTGAGGTTTAATTTTCGTCATGATTTTTAATGTAAATGAATCTGGTACATTATTTAGTATTAAACCTTCAGTATTTAACTGATAATCGGACGAATTTAATTTTTTATCATCTAATGTAATCGAAATAAGTTCTAAGGCTCTACCTTGTAATTTTAACGGAACAGATGCACCTTTTGTTTTTTTAGAAAAGATCATTTCTGATTGTACTTCTGTGATTTCTTCATCAAGATTAAAAATAAGATTGATAGAATGAATATCAAAATCAGGGGGGGTGTAATCTTTTAAGTAAGTGGGTTGCGGCTGTGATTGTGATGTTTCAGTGTTCATTGCTAATGAATCCTCAAGAGAGTTGTGCTTTCCAAGGGTTAATAAGTTTAACGCCTGTTGAGTTAAAATCTTTAATGTTTCTAGTGACGATGGTCATGTCGTGTACTAATGCAGTGGCTGCAATAAATGCATCTCTGTCAGAGCGTGAATTGGGAACATGCAGTAAGGCGCAATGTTGCGCGATGGTAATATCAATTACGAGGATGCGCTCAGCAAATACTGGCAATACCTGAGTGTTCATCCAATAGCGCAGGGCATCACCTTGTTTTGGATCACGTCTTTCGATTTGTAATATTCCGGCTTCAAGTTCTAATATTGATATGACTGACAAATAAAGAGCTTCAACGGAAACTGTATGTGCCCAATGGATAACGTTTTTGTCAGCTTTGCCGGAGTTGGTTTTTCTCAGTTCAGAAATAACATCTGTATCCAATAGGTACATTATAAAAAATCCGCAGGTTTATAAAGTTTGCTGGATAATTTTGGTGGATGAAAATCAATACGGGTAGATTTTGGCATGGAGAGTAATTCAGCAATATTTTTATCTTTGCGGGTTAGCTTCTTGAATTCTTTGATGGTTAATAAAACATGCGCAGCTTTCCCTCTATCAGTAATAAAAACAGGGCCATGCAGCGAAGCGCGTTTTGCTTTGCTTGCATCTTGATTAAATTCTCTGCTTGTCATTGTTGTAATACCCATTACTACTTCTCCCGTTTAAAATAATATTAATGCTGTGAGTGTAACAAAAAAATAGGTATGTGCCTACATTAGGTTAAGCAAACTTTTCCACCCATTTTTCATAAGCTTCCATGTATTTTCTCAGAAACTCACGAAAATCTTCTTTGACTATATTGCTATGTTCATCAAAAAATTGAGCAACATTGCCAATATAAGCTTCAGGCTGCTGCATGCATGGAATATTTAAAAATACAAACGACTGGCGTAGATGATGATTTGCGCCAAATCCAGAGATTGCTCCAATAGATGCGCTGACAACTGCGCCAGGTTTGTTGTTCCAAACGCTTTGCCCGTATGGACGCGAACCTACATCAATGGCATTTTTTAAAACCGCTGGAACCGACCGATTATATTCTGGTGTGACAAATAATAATCCATCAGAAGCTTTTATTTTTTCGCGAAACGTTATCCATTCTTTGGGCGAACTCTCATCTAAATCTTGGTTGTACATGGGCAGTTGTCCGATGTCAATAATTTCCAAGGCTAATGAAGCAGGTGCAAGTTTTAAAAGTTCCATGGCAATTTTACGGTTCCATGATTCTTTTCTTAGGCTGCCAACAATAACCGCGATTTTTTTTTGCATAAGAGAGCCTCCTTTGCTGAAAGTAAGTTACTACCTCAATCTTATGCACAAAATTAAATAAGCGTGCTTATATGGCAAGCGAGGTCAGTCGATAGAGGCGAAAACCGTAAAATACAATGTATTTTACGATCACAGGGATGTATGTAGGTTCGTTTTCGCACTGTCGACTGACCTCGTATTTACATGTCCTGCATAAGGTGAGCTACTACTATAACTCTTGTTTTATCTAAAATATACCTTTTATGAAAAACGAGTACGGTCGAAATAACGAAAACGAGCCCGTATTCAGCTACCCTTTTTCACACCGGTTTAGTTTCCTACGCAAGATGAGTTAGCAATCAAGTATAAACCAGTATAAAATAGAGAAAGTGAGGTCTATCAAAAAGCAAAGGGAGATGTTATGGATATTTTTGCCAACTACAAACACCGCTATGAAAGCCAATTGGAAGAAGAATATACCCTCGAAGAGTATCTAAAACTCTGTCAACAAGACTCAATGGCATATGCAAGTGCAACTGAACGGCTTCTTAAGGCTATCGGTGATCCTGAAGAATTGGATACACGTTATGATCCTATTCTAAGCCGAATATTTGCCAATAAAATTATCAAGAGGTACTCAGTATTTAAAGATTTTTATGGCATGGAAGACACTATTGAACAGATCGTGGCATTTTTTAAACACGCTGCCCAAGGTTTAGAAGAACGCAAACAAATTCTTTATCTTCTTGGCCCTGTGGGTGGTGGAAAATCTTCTCTTGCTGAAAAATTAAAGTCATTAATGGAAAAAATTCCCTTTTATGCCATTAAAGGCTCACCTGTGCACGAATCTCCTTTAGGATTATTTTCAGCTGATGATGCCGCTATGTTGGAAGATAAATATGGAATTCCAAAGCGGTATTTTTTTACATTAATGTCACCTTGGGCGGTAAAAAGATTAAAGGAATACAATGGTGACATTTCACGCTTTCGAGTCGTCAAATTATATCCATCGGTTTTATTACAAGTAGGTATTGCAAAAACTGAACCCGGCGATGAAAACAATCAAGATATTTCTTCTCTTGTAGGAAAAGTGGATATACGGCAACTGGAAAGCTTTCCTCAAAACGATCCCGATGCTTATAGTTATTCAGGCGGACTGTGTGTTGCCAATAGAGGAATGTTGGAATTTGTTGAAATGTTTAAAGCACCCATTAAAGTGTTGCATCCATTACTGACTGCTACACAAGAAGGAAACTATAATGCAACGGAAGGTTTATCTCCTTTGCCATTTGATGGAATAGTCATGGCGCATTCCAATGAATCCGAATGGCAAGCGTTTAAAAACAATAAAAACAACGAAGCGTTTATAGATCGTGTTAACATCATCAAAGTACCTTATGTTTTACGCTATTCTGAAGAAATTAAAATCTATCAAAAATTATTGGAAAATAGTTCATTAAGAAATTCACCTTGTGCTCCTGATACCCTCGATATGCTGGCTCAATTTGTTGTATTGTCACGATTAAAAGAACCAGAAAATTCCAGTATATTTTCAAAGCTCCATGTATATAACGGTGAAAATCTCAAAGATACAGATCCTAAGGCAAAATCATATCAAGAGTATAGAGATTATGCAGGTGTGGATGAAGGGATGACAGGATTGTCAACACGATTTGCATACAAAATTCTCTCAAAAGTATTTAATTTTGATAAAGATGAAGTAGCTGCAAATCCAGTACATTTATTATACGTTTTGGAAAGCCAAATAGAACGCGAACAGTTTCCAACCGATGTCAGCGAAAAATATTTATCTTATTTAAAAGGCTATATTACACCTCGATATATTGAATTTATTGGAAAAGAAATTCAAACTGCTTATTTGGAATCGTATTCTGAATATGGTCAAAATATTTTTGATAGGTATGTAACTTATTCTGATTTTTGGATACAAGATCAAGAATACCGCGATCCAGATACAGGAGAGATTTTCGATAGATCCGCATTGAATCAAGAGTTGGAAAGAATTGAAAAACCTGCCGGCATCAGTAATCCAAAGGATTTTCGAAATGAAGTCGTTAATTTTGTATTGCGCGCGCGTGTAAATAACAAAGGCAAAAATCCATTATGGACAAGCTATGAAAAACTTCGTGCAGTGATAGAAAAGAAAATGTTTTCTAATACAGAAGAATTGCTTCCTGTTATATCATTTAATGCAAAAGCATCAACAGAAGATAAACAAAAACATGAAGCCTTTATTCAACGTTTAACAGAACGAGGTTATACACGAAAGCAAGTCAGATTATTATGTGAGTGGTATCTTCGTGTGAGAAAATCTTCATGAGTATGACGGCATATATTGTCGATCGCAGATTCAGTGAAAAAAATAAAAGTGCGGTAAATCGGTCGAGATTTATTGATCGGTTTAAATCTTATATTAAAAAGGCCGTCTCTGATGCTGTGTTGAAACGGAATCTTGCGGATATTGAGCGAGGCGAAAAAATCATTATTCCTGCTAAAGAGATTTCGCAACCCATTTTTAAATATGGTAAGGGCGGGAAACGCGAAACCATATTTCCCTATAATAAATCCTTTGTAAAAAACGACAAAATTAAAAGACCTCTTGGAAATTCTGAGCAAAATCAAGGCTCTAACCCAAGTAATTCACCTGAAACAGGTACAGATGATTTTGGTTTTGAAATTTCACGTGAAGAGTTTTTAAATATCTTTTTTGATGATCTTGCACTGCCTGATTTGGTCAAAAAAAGACTCTCACAAACACTCATCTATACACCTGTAAGAGCAGGGTACCAAAAATCCGGATCACCGATGCTGCTGAGTGTAAAAAAATCAATGCAAAATGCCTATGCACGACGAATTGCATTTTCGTTAAGCGCAAAGCGTGAATTAAATGAATTGCAAAAAAAATTGACCGAAAAAAATATCGATATCCAGAGTGCTGATTATCAACAGTCGATACAACGGATAAAAATATTGGAAGAAAAAATCAAAAAGATTCCATTTTTGGATACAGGTGATTTACGTTTTCATCATGTGGCACTACAGCCTAAGCCAAATACAAAAGCTGTCATGTTTTGTTTGATGGATGTGTCGGGCTCTATGGATGAGTCAAGAAAAGAATTAGCCAAGCGATTTTTTATCTTGTTATATTTATTTTTGTCACATACGTATCAAAAAATCGACGTTGTATTTATTCGACATCATACCAGTGCAAAAGAAGTTGAAGAGAACGAGTTCTTTTATTCGCGCGAAACTGGCGGAACTATGGTTTCAAGTGCGCTAGAATTAATGTTGGACATTATTAATAAGCGCTATCCTCAAGAAGATTGGAATATTTATGGTGCTCAGGCATCAGATGGTGATAATTGGCATTCAGATTCACCCTATTGTGCGGAATTACTCACCAATAAAATTATGCCTTATTTACAATATTACGCGTACATTGAAATCTTAGGGCAATCGCATCAAAACTTATGGGATAATTATTTAAACGTTGAAAAAAATTGTAAGAATTTTGCGTTGAAAAGTGTAAACAATCCACAGGAAATTTATCCTGTCTTCCGGGAATTATTCCGGAGAAAAACCTCATGACACCTGCCGGTACGCCAAGAAAATACTTGTCCACTTCCTCTGAATGGACTATCGAACGAATATCGCGTTTTGAGCGTGAAATTGGACGAATTGCAAAAAACTATGAACTGGACACTTATCCTAATCAAATTGAAATTATCACTGCAGAACAAATGTTAGATGCTTATTCTTCTATTGGAATGCCGGTCAATTACTCACACTGGTCATTTGGCAAAAAATTCATGGATGCTGAAAAAGATTATAGAAAGGGTGCAACAGGTTTAGCCTATGAAATGGTGATCAATTCTAATCCGTGTATTTCCTATTTATTAGAAGAAAATACCATGGTGACACAAGCCGTTGTGATAGCACATGCTTGTTATGGACATAATGCATTTTTTAAAAACAACTATTTATTTAAACTTTGGACACGTCCAGAAGATATTATTGATTATTTTCTATTTGCAAAAAACTTTATTCATTCCTGTGAAGAAAAACATGGTGCAAGTAAAGTAGAGGTTTTATTGGATGCTTTACATGCGTTGATGAATTACGGTGTAGATAAATATAGAAGGCCTGCGCCATTGTCGTTAGACAAAGAAAAAGCCAAACAGCGTGAACGCGAAGCCTATCTACAATCTCAAGTCAATGAGTTATGGCGTGTGACATTAAGAGGCAAAAATAAAAATGTTAATAAATTTGAACAATATCCTAAAGAACCACAAGAAAATATTCTCTATTTTATAGAAAAACACGCACCCTTATTGGAACCTTGGCAGCGTGAAATTGTACGAATTGTTCGTAAAATTGCGCAATATTTTTATCCTCAACGACAAACAAAAATGATGAATGAAGGGTTTGCAACATTTTGGCATTATGAAATTATTCAAGAACTTTATAACGAAAAAAAAGTGAATGATCAATTCATGATGGAATTTTTGCAACTACACACCAATGTAATACTGCAATTGCCATTTTATCATCCGATGTATTCTGGTATCAATCCTTATACATTGGGCTTCAAAATATTTTCACATATTAAAAAGACAAATAAAAATTGGCGGGAGGCGATTGATGCTGCCATGCGAAACTATAAAGACGAAAGTTTTATTCTTCAGTATTTATCGCCTGATATCATCAGGGATTTAAAATTATTTAGCGTATTAGATAATGAAAAAGAGGCAGATTTAATTATTCCGTTTATTCATGATGATGATGGATATGAGGCTATTCGACAAACATTATCCAAGCAATATAATTTGAGTCAAATTGAACCTGATATTCAAGTGGTAAAAGTAAATCAACGCGGTGATCGATCATTAACTTTGCGCTACATTCCTGCGGATAATCGCCCGCTTGGCGAAGAATCCCTGGATGTTTTAAAACATCTTCACGTGCTTTGGGGTTTCCCCGTTTTTCTTGAGACTGTGGATGACTCGTTAAATGTGGTGTCAACGATACAATGGCCTCAAAAAAGCTGATATGTTAAACTCCACACCGTTGTTATTTGGCTGATTTTACTTTTTAACTCATGTTACGCGGGACTAAAGTTTTGTTTACAAGAAGCATTAGAAAGGATAAAAGGCTGGGCATCATTTTCTGGGAGGGTTCCCAATAATGATGCCCAGCCTCTTTTACCTCTAACGAAGTTGAGCTTATTCAAGCCATGGAGATAAGCTTTTTCGTTTAAACAAAACTTTAGCAACATACTGTGTAAGGTGAGTTTTTAATATTAATATTACCAGCGCAATTGTATTGAGGATTTATATAAATGAAGATCACAATTTACGGTGCGGGATATGTCGGGCTTGTCACTGGTGCATGTTTTGCAGAATATGGAAACACAGTTTTATGTATGGATGTGGATCAATCCAGAATTGAAAAACTCACTCAAGGTGATTGTCCCATTCATGAACCAGGGTTACCTGAAATTCTTAATAAAAATCGTGAATCAGGTAATTTACGCTTTACCAGCGATGTCAAAGAAGCGGTTAATCATGGTGTTTATCAATTTATTGCCGTAGGTACACCCCAAGATGAAGATGGATCAGCTGATTTACAATATGTCTTGAAAGTCGCGGAAAATATTGGACAATATCTTGAACAGTATCGTGTGGTAATTACAAAATCAACCGTGCCTGTTGGAACATCGCAAAAAGTAAAAAAAATCATTGAGACATCTCTACAGCACCGCAATAAATATATTGAATTTGATATCGTATCCAATCCTGAGTTTTTGCGAGAAGGCGCCGCTATCGGTGATTTTATGAGTTCAGATAGAATTATCATTGGTGTAGAAAATCATCGGGCGGAAGAATATCTAAAACAATTGTACGCCCCTTTTGATCGCAATCAAAATCGATTAATTACCATGGGGTTGTCTTCAGCAGAACTTGCAAAATATATCGCCAACGGTATGTTAGCGATGAAAATAAGTTTTATGAATGAAGCAAGTAATATTGCAGAACGAGTTGGAGCGGATATTGATGAAGTGCGTCGTGGAATTGGTTCGGATCCACGCATAGGCCATCATTTTATTTATGCAGGGTGTGGTTATGGCGGATCCTGTTTTCCAAAAGATATTCGGGCATTGGAAATGATTGCTAAAACACATGATTATGTTCCCCAATTAATTAGTGCAGTAGATGATGTTAATCAGCGGCAAAAAAATATTTTGATTCAGAAAATTAAATATCACTATCAACAAGAATCCTTAAAAGGCAAAATATTTGCTTTATGGGGCTTGGCATTTAAACCGAATACGGATGATATGAGAGAAGCGTCAAGCCGTATATTAATGGAAGCGTTGTGGACATTAGGGGCGCATGTTAAAGCCTATGACCCGGCTGCAATGGAAGAAGCCCGCAGAATTTATCCTACCCAAGTTAACAATAAAATGCTGGAGTTATGCGATTCCCCCTTAAAAACATTGTACGAGGCAGATGCACTCATTGTGGTCACAGAATGGCAGCATTTTGCAAGCCCAGACTTTGAAGAAATAAAATCCTTGTTAAAAAATCCTGTGATATTTGATGGTAGAAATTTATATGATCCAAAATACTTAAAAAAAATTGGATTCGATTATTACGGCATCGGACGCGGAAAAAATATTTTTCTTGGAAATGAAAATGAAACCACCCATCACTAAAGCAGTTTTTCCAGTGGCAGGTTTAGGCACACGGTTTTTGCCGGCAACAAAAGCAAATCCAAAAGAAATGTTACCTATCGTAGATAAGCCTCTGATTCAATATGCGGTTGAAGAGGCCATTAAAGCTGGCATACAAGAATTGATTTTTGTGACGAGTTCTACAAAAAGAGCGATAGAAGACCATTTTGATTCCAACTTTGAACTAGAAATGAAATTATTGGAAAACAATAAACAAGATTTGTTAAAAATCGTTCGAGATGTTTTACCTAAGGGTGTCAGCTCTGTTTATGTGAGACAATCTGAAGCTTTAGGGTTAGGTCATGCAGTATTGTGTGCAAAAAATTTAATTAATCAGGAATCGTTTGCGGTTGTTTTAGCAGATGATTTAATTGATGCGCCTATCGGATGTCTTTCACAAATGATGGCGGACTATGAAAAACTAAACGGTAATATTGGCGGCATTATTGCAGTTCAAGGAATTGCAGAAAATGAAACAGAGCGCTACGGTGTAGTGGGGATAAACCATGATAAAGAAATTTATCAAATTGTAGAAAAACCCAAATTACAAGATGCACCATCCAACTTTGGTGTCGTTGGAAGATATATTTTATCTTCTGATATTTTTACTCACCTTGAACAAACACCTGCCGGAAATAAGGGTGAAATTCAACTGACAGATGCTATCGCATCTCTTATTCAAGTTAATCATAAAAAAGTCTACGCCTGTTTATTTGAGGGGGTGAGATATGACTGCGGCAGTAAATTGGGGTACTTGGAAGCAACAGTACAATATGCGCTTAAACATCCTGAGTTGGCTGCTGATTTTAAAAACTATCTTCATAAGTTGGATTTTAATTAGAGCCTTATCGATCTATCATTTCTATTTGTCAATACTGTTTAAGAAAATTTATTTCTTGTATATTCATGTAAATCTTCTATCATGTCCAACTTTTCTGGTACCAATCAATAATATTTAATTTATTCTACATATTAAAGAAAATATCAGGGCATACTAATGAGTTCAGAGAAACAACAAATTCCACTTACTCCTGTCAAGGCATTAACATTATTTTTTCGGCAAAACTTTGTTAGAAAAAATTCATCTATTAATTCAGCTGGTTCTGGCCCTACTATTGTTGAAGTGAAAGATGTTGCTGATGAAGATAGTCAAGATTTAATTAGCAATAGATCTGATGAAAAATCTAAAACTAAAAACCAAAAAAGTATACAAGATTCCAACCTAAACAAAAAAATACCAGATTCAGCATTGCTAGAAAGTAATGATGTTGATCACAATGAAGATGTCGATGACGATGATTCAGATGAAAACGACCAGGATGCTTCAATAGATTGGAATTTTGATCCAAATGTTAAGGTTATCAAATGGACAAAAAAAGAAATAATCATCAAAACATGGAATGTGTTGGTGGTTGTTGGAATACCGACCGCGGGCGTTTTTTTAGCGAGTGTGTATTATAGAAAGAGTAAAGACTTCTTCCAAGTATATATCCCTTCACAGATGAGAAGTACGGATACAACTGCGCATCCCGTTACGCCAGAAAACAACCCCTCGCCTGAGCTGTGGAACCACTTGAGAAATCTTGGAGAAGTGACAGGGTATGATGCGCTTATTACCAATGCGTTAGTGAATTTAATTACAGGTTTAAAATATGTTCTGCTCACACTCACGATTGGTAATGAATATGAGCGAGCCATTTATTCGCATGTTGTAAAATCATTTAGATTTTGGATGGAGCAGATTTTATTATATGGCATTGCTGCGTGTTCCACTGTTGCCATTAGTGTGATGACACTTCAAGTAGAAAAAAAATTCGATGGTTTAGTGGATGATTCTTTAGGGTTTTCTGTTTTATCTGGATTTTTTGGCATGTGGATGATGTATGGATCCATTAAATGGCTTAAAAATGTGATCACGGATTATTTGCGTTCGATAGGTATGATAAGTCCACTTACACCACAACAGCAAGTCAATAAAGCCATTATGAAGTACTACTCTACTTTATTATCAAAAATAAAAAATACTTTTAGAGAACAGTACGGATTTAAAATAACCCGTAATGTTGTTATTTCTTATGCTGATAAACCAATTGATAATTCACTATGGGGAGCATTGAAACCCTATCTGCATCCTGCTCCGCTCATTGTATCTGCTTTATTAATGTTGTCACGTATTGGAATGGTATATCTTGCTAATGATGGTGCAAAAATGATGAGCCCAACATCTAAATTGGGTGAAATAGCAATTACAATAGTTGCATCATTACCACCCATTTTTTGGGGAGCTAAAGGATTCGGTGTTGTAAATGCAGCGTTATTTGCTTGGTTTACAGGAAGTGCTTCTGATGATATTAGCCCTGCACAGGAAGTCTTTCCAGCAGAACGATTTTTATTAATGTTCTATTTTCTTAATGTTGGAATAGGTTCGTTTGCAAGTAATAGTAAAATATGTACTGAGGCGGCTAAAGCGTTTGGATTTGCGGCAGCAGGAACTATTGTTACAGCCGTACTGGGTGGTTTTGGTTCTGTTTATGTCAATTTATTTGCAATGATTATGCTTGCAGATACGATGATAGAACTTTTTGTTCTCTATTTTCCTGCAATGGTGGATGAATTTAAAGCACGATATATTCAAGTACTATCCATATTAAAAACGATTATCGGTTATTTGGATTTAGTTCTTCGCGATCAAAAAGCAGGTATTGAATATTTGATTTACAATCCAGAAATTATTCCTGAAATCAAACAAATCATTCATCAAGATAAAGCGCACACGAATCAAATCTTGCAAAATGCTATTCTTGATGTTGGATTTGTCGTGGAAGATATAGTCAGAATTGAAAAAGAAGCAGGATATACAAAAGATCAAATGAAAAATATACTGCGATTAGTGAACTTTCCAAAACATCTTCGAGAAGAATATGATCAAAAAAATACCGTGAAATTATTAACATCAAGCAAATATACCATAAACTCTCCTCTGTTGACCTCTAGTAATGCTACTGATAGTTTAACTGAATTTTCATCTTTTAACGGCGATGATAAAAGAAAGGAAAATGAATTTTCTATCGTTGGGAAAATACGTTGAATTTATTATCAATAAGGATGAAGACTGTAAAATATACAATTTATTTTACAGTCTTGTGAATATCGGTTCGTCTGAACTTGTATTCACTCTATGGCAATCGCACTCATGTAAATCAAAGGTTTAAGATGTCCTATGCGGCTGTCATCCCGGAAAATTTTTCTCTGGTGAAACATAAAAGAAAATTAAGCTTACAGAAAAATTTATCCGGGACCCAGGTTACAAGTTGGAATATTTCTCACCTGATATCTATAGAATGTTTTTTCTGGGCCCCGGATAAATTTTTGTTGGCGCTTCTCTTTCTATTTAAAAACAGAGAACAAAAATTTTCCGGGGTGACAGTATTTTTGAGAGTCCAAAACCCTTGATTTTCCTTTCCTAAGTGCGCTTGCCGTGACTCCTTTTTCAGATACGTTTATTTTGCTGTGTAAGATGAGTTGTAAGTTATCAATAGTTAGAATTGATTAAACTTTCGACTCTACCGTTTGTGTTTTCTTTACAAGCCAATTTTTATTTGTTAGGCTCGCCTCATAATAGAAATAATTAATTTATTTATTTGATTAACGGATACACTAATGAGAATAGCAGTAACAGGGTTGTGCGCCATTACAGCCTTGGGAGTTCATCAGGAAAATGCCTGGTCAATACTCTGCAAAGGTAAAAATGGTTTTTCTGAAGTACCTTATTGGGATACGTCGCTTTATAAAACGAAAATTGCAGGGGTTGCAAAATTCTTTGAGCCTTCCCAATATTTTAATCGACATGAATTAAATCGGTTAGATTTTGCTCATCAATTAGCTATTGTTGCTGCAAAAATGGCTTTGCAAGATGCAAATATTAGCCCGGATATAAATCTTCATAAAGCAGGGATTTTTATTGGCACTTCTCTGTCAGGCATGATTTCTGGTCAAAAATATCATCGTGCGCTCATCAATGAACATAAAATGAGCCCTGCTCATAAAGCCAAACTTATTTGTAATTATCCCATGCATGTAATTTTGGATAAGCTTACTGAATATATTGGTTTTTTGGGTCCGCGCTCACTTATTTCCACGGCTTGTACGGCATCAACCATTGCAATTGCGCATGCCATCGAAGCATTAAAATTAAATCAAGCAGATATCATCTTGGCAGGTGGAGTGGATCCTTTATGTGAATTATCGTTTGCAGGTTTTAGCAGTATGCAAAATATGTCTGCAGATCCTTGTGCACCTTTTAGTACACCTTCAGGGTTAAGTTTGGGTGAAGGTGCTGGAATGTTAATATTAGAAAAAATGGAAAATGCACAGTTGCGCGGTGCAAAAATTTATGCAGAATTAATCGGATATGGGCTTACTGCAGATGCCTATCATCTCACTTCACCCGACAGTTCAGGTCAAGGTCAAAAAAATTTAATTTTAAATTCATTGCAACAGTGTGTAGGTAATGTAACCCTTAATCAAGTTGATTATATTAATGCACATGGAACAGGAACTTTAGGTAATGATCATATTGAATCAAAAGGTATTCAATTAGCATTTAAAGAAAAAGCAAAATCAATTTATGTCTCTTCGCTCAAAGGAGCTATTGGGCATACGCTTGGTGCAGCCGGTGCGATTGAAGCTGTCTATACAACTCTTGCGGTTTATCATCAGAAAATTCCGCCCACAGCAAATTTTAAACTGCCTCGTGCAGGTTGTGAATTAAATCAGGTGGTACATAAAGCAAAATCAACCCCTATCAATATTGCGTTAACTCAAAATTTTGCATTTGGTGGAAATAACGCTGCAATTGTTATTAAACGATACCAAAAAACAAAAAATATTTTGCACAATAGTCATGAAAATGTAGATACAAATAAAACACAAGAGCGAGTAGTGATTACAGGCATAGGTGTCATATCGCCGATTGGAATGAATAAACAAGTTTTTCAAAAAAATTGTGTGAATGGAAATTTTTCTATCAGTGGAGTTATACCATCGTTTAACCCAAAACATTATTCACAAGCTGATTTTAGAAGAGTGGATAGAATTGGTGCGCTAACCATATGTGCATCCGAGATGGCTTTGTTAGACGCAAACATAGATTTTGCACTTCGCTCATCACATAAGACTGGAATTATTATTGGTACAGATTGCGGGCCATTAGAAAGTACACGAAAATTTCATGAACCGATTGCAGTGGGTATTCCATCAAAAGTAAATCCTTTGTTATTTCCAAATACAGTTTTAAATGCAGGTGCTGGGCTTGCTTCTATATATTTAAAATTAAAAGGCCCAAATGCAGTATTGAATATTGGACAAGCATCTGGATTGCGTGCCATCACTTACGCTTATGATTTAATCAAATCGGGTGTTTCAAATAGCATCATTACAGGGGGTGTGGATGAATTAAGTGAATTCAAAATAAAGGCAATTAAGATGATAAAAAGCTTAAAAAATTATTTTGTAGGTGAAGGTGCTTGCTTTTTTGTTTTAGAATCTCTTTCGTCTGCTCTAAATAGAAATGCATCGATCTATGGTGAAATGTTAGGACATCAATGTAATGCAGATAAATCAAATTATAGAGGGTGGGATAGAACAGGTGAGAGTCTTACACGCTGTATGTTGGGGGCATTAGAAAATGCCAAATTGGATATAAGTAGCATTGATACCATAGGGTTATCTGCAATTCCCGATATGAATCATCAAAGAATTGAATGCAAGGCTATTAAAAAACTTACAAAAAAGACGGAATTACCTTGCTTAAAAGAAATTTCATCTATTGTTGGATATTCTGCTGCAACTTCGCCAATGAGTTTAGCAAAAATTATTTTTGATAATCCGATGAATAAATGTAAAGTGCTTTTGAATAGTGTGTCTTTAGGCGGAACAAATGTTTCCAGTGTATTTGAGATTAATAATAGGGGAGGAAATAGTGAATAAAAAAATTGCAATCGTTACAGGTGCTAGCAGAGGAATTGGAGCAGAAATTGCAAAGCGTTTTGCTCAAAACGGAATGTATGTTTTCATTAATTATGAAAATAATAAGCATGCCGCAGAAAAAGTGTTGGAATTTATTAAAAGTCAAAGAGGTGAAGGTGAGATTATTCAAGGTTCTGTTAGTCAGAAAGAGCAAGTATCTGCGCTTTTTGAAAAAATTAAAAAAGACAAAAAAAGATTAGATATTTTGATTAATAACGCGGGTGTTACTCATGATTCTTTATTTGGATTAATGACATTAGATGCTTGGCGCAAAGTGATAAATACCAATTTAACAGGGGTATATTTATGCTGCCAACACGCCATTAAAATTTTTATTTCTCAACGTTTTGGAAATATTATTAATATCAGTTCAATTTCGGGCGTGCGAGGTGCGGTAGGTCAAACGAATTATGCATCGGCAAAAGCAGGAATAATTGCATTTACTAAGTCATTGGCTTATGAAGTTGGAAAATACAATATTAGAGTTAATGCGGTTGCTCCTGGATATATTCAAACTGACATGTTAGCTAAAATTCCACTGACAGTTCAAAAATCACTCATTGATAAGTGTTCATTGGGAAGAATTGGTAACCCCAGTGAAGTTGCAAATGTTGTTAGCTTTTTGGCATCCGAGGACGCTTCTTATATTCAAGGTCAAACACTTGTTGTGGATGGAGGGCTCTTTTAATGACAATAATTAATTTAAGAAAAACTGTCATATCAAAGAACTTTGGAAAAAGTAAACTTATAGATGGGAAACGTATGTTAAGTTTTTCGGATAATGATTATTTAGGTTTATCACGACATGAAAAAATAAAAGAAACCATGATAGAGGCTGTGAAAAGCTTTGGATGTGCATCAGCGCCTTTGTATTTAACAGGATATACAGAGAAACATAAACAATTTGAAGAAAAGATTTCACACTTTCTAAAAACTGAAAAAACAATTTTATTTTCATCCGCTTACGCAGCAAATCTTGCTGCAATTACAACACTTGCAAATAAATACTCAATTATAATACATGATAAATTAAATCATCGTTCTTTATTTGATGCCGCATCATTATCAGGTGCGCAATTCGTAAGATACGAACACAATAACATGATAAGTTTAGAAAAAACACTTCAAAAATATGCAGGTAAAGAAAATAAAAATAACATCATTATTATATGCGATGGGGTATTCAGTATGGATGGTGATATTGCATCATTGCCGAAAATCATTCAATTAAAAAATCAGTACAATTCACAACTGATGATCGACGATGCACATGGATTTGCCCATATAGGATATGGAAAAGGCGTATTAGAACACTATCATATTGACCCCGATGAGGTGGATTTAATATCTTCTACATTAAGTAAAGGAATGGGGATATCAGGAGGGTTTTTGACAGGGAAGTCAGCTTGGATAGAGCGTATAGAACAAAAAGCCGCTACATATATTTTTTCGTGTTCACTTATGCCTATATTTCCAGCAGCAGGTTTGATAGGATTAGAGATAATTCAAACCCAACCATATCTTTTTAAAAAACTAAAATTGTTAACAGATTATCTAAAATCAAAAATAGAACAAATCAATTTACCTTTAATTCAATCAAAAACAGCAATACAACCATTATTATTGAAAAATACAAAAAGGACTTACGACTACAGTGTGTTTTTATATAGAAAAGGTGTTTTTGTTGCGCCTATTTGTTATCCAGTAGTGCCTGAGGGACTAGGAAGATTGCGAATTACAATAACAGCTAATCATGACAAAAATGATATAGATTTACTAATAGATTTATTATCACAGGCAAAAGAGGAGATTGATGATGAGTAACGTACCGTATTGGGTGTATTTTTTATTTTTTGGTTTATTATATATTGGCATTAAAAGATGTTTTACAAATACAATTAAAGTCAAACGATTTATACTCTTGCCATTAGCATTATTGTTTTTATCTATTTACGACTCATACGAACAAATGCTCCAGATACCGCTCTCTATTTTAATTTGGGTTTTATGTTTTATATTAACCGTTTGTTTAGGTGCTTATTATGTACGCAATAAAATAGTCCAAGCAGACAAAAAAAATCGATTAATCAGAATTCCAGGTGATGGGTCAATTTTAATTTTGATTCTAATTATGTTTACAGTTGAATTTTTTGTTAATTTCGCAAAAGATACTCACGCAGTATATGTTAATGAATCATGGTTTATTTTATTGGTAGCAGTATTATCAGGATTGTTGATTGGGTTTACTAGTGGAAGAAATTTAATGTATTTTATAAAATATATAAAAGCCGAAAATACAGATTTAGCAAAATAAGCATTGAGGAGATAATAATGATATTAACAATAGATGAAATTCAAAATATTTTGCCGCACAGGTTTCCATTTTTATTGGTTGATAAAGTTGTAGAGTGGATTCCAAATAATAAAATTGTCGGCATCAAAAATGTAACTGTGAATGAGCCCTTTTTTCAAGGTCATTTTCCTAACAAACCCATCATGCCGGGAATTTATATCATTGAAGCTTGTGGCCAACTGGCAGGATTAAATTTTGGACAAAAAGAGGGGTTGAATAAAATCGAATATTTAGCAGCTGTTCAACAATTTTACTTTAAAAAATTGGTGACGCCAGGTGATCAGCTAATAATGACGGCCATGAACTTCAAAAAAATTAATCAGCTATTACAAGTTGAAGTCTTGGCAACAGTGTCAAATCAATTAGTGGCAAAAGGAATATTGGTATTAACATCCACACAATAAAAATAGTGTGCAAATTCCACTGAATTGGTGTTTACAGGTATTTTAAGTGCAATTGCCATGGGTTTATGATTAATTCTGTGCAAACTAAGTTAGTCATTGTAATTTGGTATTTTTTTAATAATAGATAGGAGTGTATATGAGTAATAATATGAATGTTAAACGTAGTACAATGGATATCATTACTGAACGAGTGGAAGTTGTTGATAAACTTAAACAGATTTTAATTCATCGATTAAATTTAGACTGCTCACCCGATGAAATTACGCATGATGCTATATTATTTGGAAGTGGCATAGGGCTTGATTCCATAGATGCTTTGCAGTTAATTTCAACAATTGAATCTGAATTTGAAGTCACCTTACCTCAAGATCAATCTGCAATTTTAAGATCTGTCAATACCATTGCAGATTTCATCATTGACGTCAGGCATAAAGAAAAAACGTTTTCTGGAGTATTTATTGAAGAACATGCTGATAGTTCGTTGTTGGAAAAAGATACCCCCTATTATGCAATAAGGAATGAAATAGCGTGTATAAACTACAATGACTTGGCGATATATCGTATCCAACTTGTTGAGCGATCATTAGAAAAATTGAATCAATTTTTGTCAAATAAAATAACAAAACTTACGGAAAACAATATGCAGCAGTCGCTCATATTAGACAATAATTCGCCATATTTAAGAATTTTAGCTTATGTTGAATTATATCACTGTGGTGATCATTTATTGTTGTTAATTAATAACGAAAATAAACATATTATTACGGAATTTTATCCTGAAGCAATTGAAGAAAGTGAACAATACGATCTCTTTTCAATTGAAGGGCCTAAAAGCCATTCTGTTATCAGTCAAATTATAGGAACCAATGCAATCGGTTTAAAATTGCATATGCATGTTTTATCTGAGGTGGATTCTTATTATTTGCGTACCGCTCATTTGAGCCGTACAGGTGAAACAGGGTTTTTATTTTTTAGTTCAAAAATATATACATCCTCTTTATTGCAAAAAATTGAAGCTATCATTGAACATAAATTAATAAGAGTTGACGATAAAACGCAACGTTTACTACAGATGGAATCTTGTGAAATTGGGTTTGATCTCTCTTTGATTATTCCTAATCATGAATGTCCATTTTCAGCTGGGCTTAATTGGATGATAGATTTGAGCAAGTATCCAAATAGTAAATATCATACCGATAAGAAGCTGATATTAATAAGAGGGCAAAAAGGTGATATGAACCATTGCGTCAATGACAAATTGTTTATTGATAATCAAATGATTGGATATATTAGCGCATGTGATTTCTCTTTGGTATTACAAAAAATAATTGGTTATGCGTATGTCGATTCATCATGTGCTTTTCCGGGTGTCATTACTGATGATAATATTCAGTTTGTTTCAGCCCCATTTGTTTTAGCAAAAAGTCTAAAAACAGTAGGGGAGTAGTATATGGCAAAGAAATTACTACATGCAGCGTTTGTTAACGCTGCATTTAAATATCCGAATAATATTGCTGTAGTTCAAGGCGATGTGCTCATAAATTATTGTCAATTATTTGAGATGAGTTATTTATTATCAAAAATACTTAAAAATAAACTATCACATATTGAATCTGTTATTACAATCTATATGGATAAAAGCTACTACCAAATTATCGCTGTATTAGGAGTATTAATGTCAGGTTCAGCTTATTTACCTCTAGATCCGACATTTCCATTTAATAGAATAAAAAGTATTCTTAATCAATCAGGATCAAAAATAATTATTACAGAGGATAAGTATAGTCAAATATTTAACCAATCTGATGAATTACAACATGTTATTATTATAGATACTATAATTAACAAATCTCAAAATACTGCGTTTTATAAACTAAAAAAGATAATAGAAAAATCAATTATTGGATACAATTCATCGAATCTGGCATATGTGATTTATACCTCTGGAACAACAGGGGCACCGAAAGGTGTTGCAATTACTCATGATGCTGTGTGCAATACAATTGAGGATATCAATAATCGGTTTAATATTCATGAGAATGATGCTGTCTTATCTTTATCACAATTAAGTTTTGATTTGTCTGTTTTTGACGTTTTTGGATTGTTGTCTTGCGGTGGCAAAATTGTTTTACCGACAAAAGATGAACAATTTGAACCAATGCTCTGGAAAAAATTAATTTCAAAAGAAAACATTTCCATTTGGAACACTGTCCCTGCATTTATGCAAATGTTGGAAGAGTTAACGCCTTCAAAACTTCCATATAGTTTAAGATTAATATTGCTTAGTGGAGATTGGATTCCACTCGAATTAATAAAAAATCTAAAACTAAAAATATCGGAAAATGGAAAAATCATTAGTTTAGGCGGAGCAACAGAGGCGTCTATATGGTCAATTCTTTATGAGATCGAAGAAGTCGATCCAGATTGGAAAAGTATTCCTTATGGATACTCCTTGAACAATCAAAGTGTTGAGGTGTTGGATAATAATTTATATCAATGTCAAATAAATCAACAAGGAGAAATTTATATTGGTGGAATTGGCCTTGCGCGAGAATATTATAAAGATATTGAAAAAACAAATGCTAGTTTTATTGTTCATCCAATTACACAGAAAAGGTTATATAAAACAGGTGACTATGGAAAATATATTTCTGAGAATAAACTTATTGAATTTTTAGGAAGGAAGGATTCACAAGTAAAGCTTAATGGTTACCGAATTGAGCTCGCTGAAATTGAATATTATTTGTCTATATATACGGGTATAAAAAAATCATGTGTTATAGCATTTCAGAATAAGCTATATGCATTTTGTGAAATCGGAGAATCTATTGTTTCATTGAATACTTTGAAACAATATGTTTCTTCAAAACTTCCTGTATATATGTTGCCTAAAAAATATTTTTTACTCAAATCTCTGCCATTAAGTACAAATGGAAAAATCAATCAAAACTTACTTAAAGAAAAGTATATAACAAACATTCATGATAAAGAAAAATTTTTAAATATGGAGCCTATCACACAAATATGGCAAGAAATATTATCCTATTCGCCAGTCAATGATGAAGATGATTTTTTTGAGGTTGGCGGTGATTCGCTTCGTGCCGTAACGTTAATAAGCAAGATAAATCAACAGTTAAGTTTAGAGTTGCCTATATCATTGATTTATCAAGAAAAAACACTTGAAAAATTAAAGAAAAAAATTGATACGTTTGATCAAAATGAAAAACTAAATCATTTGCTTGTTCAACTATCATTTCAACAAAAAAAGCCGATATTTTTGTTTCACCCTGTCAGTGGTCAAATATTTTGTTATTACGAATTAACAAAAAAGCTTAAATGTCATTTTGATGTATATGCAATTGAAGCAATTTTAACAGAGCATCCAACCAGTATTGAATCAATGGCAAAAGATTACATAAAGACGATTCAGACGATTCAACCTAAAGGTCCATATTATCTAGCTGGATGGTCAATTGGTGGCTTAATTGCCTATGAAATAGCGGCTCAACTTGGTAACAGTAATATTCAATATTTAGGTTTGATTGATACATATCCACCCATACAGGCAATTTTAAATTCATCATTTCAATTTAAGAGTGGTCAGTTAATAAAAAGCATACTACTTTATTATTATCAAGAAATATCAAAGGTCATTCCCTATCATAATGAGCAGCAGATAAATTTTAATGAATTATGTAAACATAAACCGACCAAGTCAATTGATTTTATTTTCAACATTATTCAATCAACAACTTTACAATCTCAACCATTCACTGTAATTAATTTTGCAAAAAAATTTACAGAATTATTCAAAAAAATTTTTAATGCAATGATTAATTATAAACCACACCATGAAAATATTAATCGTATGACATTCATTTCTGCGCAAGATACTTCATTTGATTTAGTTTCACTTTGGCAAAATTATGTCGATTATCCAATAACAGTGGAGCAAGTTAATGCAAATCATATTCAACTTCTCGATCAAAAACATATTGATCAACTTTGCTCCATTTTAATGAGGTGTTGATAACTATGATGATAAACAATTTATTGAAATTTGATGTTTGTATTTTAGGTGCAGGAATAACAGGGTTGACTTGTGCGGTTACACTTTTACAAAAAGGCCTTAAAGTCGTATTGTTAGAAAAAGAAAATACGATAAGTAATGCCTCTAACAATAATGCTGGTCAAATTGTTCCAGGATTCGCGATTGATGAACCCTCTCTCTTGGCGCTAACCAGCCAAAATTATTGCCAAAGGCTTTGGAGCTTAACCTATAAAGGTATTGAAACAATAAAAAGAACGCTTCTTGCAAATCAATTTCCTGTTGAACTTAAAAAAAATAGCTATATGTATCTTACAAATCATGAAAATGTTAATCAATTATTAATACAGTGGGAAAAATATAGATCTTTGTATAATCCTGAGAAAAAAATGCAATACATTTCAGGCGATAAAGTCAATTCACAATTATGTACAAATTACTTTGTAGGAGGGTTAAAAGAAACGGATTGTTATGTGATGGATTCCAGTTTATATCTTCAAAATTTAGTCACGAATGTTCGAAAATTAGGTGGGGTTATTAAATATTCCATTCCGAATTTAAATTTATCCTATTTAAAACGCAATTCAAATAATGTAAAAATTAGAATAAATCACCATAAATCTGTTTTAGCACGATATTTGGTGATTGCAACCAATGGGCAATTAAATTACAGTACGCCATTAAATTTTATGAATGCTTATTTGTTTAGAACTGCTCCTGTTGCTCACATTGATTTAATACCTAATTACGCATTTTCAATTCTTTCTTCTAAAAATTATTTGCATTATTGCCGATATCTAGAAGATAAATCTTTTTTGTTTTGTTGCAAGTCATTACCTTTTAACTATACTTCGCGTGAATTAATAAAACTCTTTTCAAGAGAAATGTTAGCCATCTTTCCCTACCTAAAAGGAATAAATATTCGCCAATTTAGTTCATCAATAATTGCCTTAACAAAAACAAGATTTCCAGAAATAGGGAAAATTTCAGAGTATGTCTATTATGCACAGGGCTATTCGGGTAGAGGTTTGGTTTTAGGCACACTTTTTGGAAAAATAATCGCTGATGCAATTTTAGGTAATACTGAAGACTTTAATTGTTTTTTAAATATGAATAATTCTCAAGGTGGTACTGATGAACGATTATTATTTACCCATTCATCATGAATATAACTTGTGTAAATTAACAATAGAAGGAAAAATTCCCCATGATTTAAATGGCATACTTTATAGAAATGGGCCTAATCCAATATTTTATCCAAAAAATCATCATCATCATCTTTTTGATGGTGATGGTATGGTTCATGCGTTTTATATTAATTCTGTTTGCTCTCAAAGCATTTATTATTCAAATAAATGGATTAAAACTGAAAGATTTAAGATTGAAAATAGAAATAATAAAGCAGTTTTTGGAGGGCTGTTGGATACCCCTAAAACAAAATTAAATTTTAATATGATAAATAAAGCTTACAATACTTCAAATACAAACCTTTTATATTTTAATCGTAACCTATATTCATTGTGGGAGTTTGGGCTGCCTTACAAAATTGATCCTTTCACATTAAGCACACTGAATCAATCTCATTTAAATCGTGACTACAATCTAGGTGCGTTTACTGCACATCCAAAAATTGACCCAATCACGGGAGAGCTTTTGGCGGTTTCTTACAATGGTGATGAAAATTTACCTGCATGTCATGTAACAATAACATCACATCTAAATGAAACAAAGTTAAATGTAGATGTAAAAACCCCATACAGAAGTATGATGCATGATTTTGCTTTTACAAAAGAATATATAGTTATTCCTGTTTTTCCAGCTATTATTGATTTTTCAGGTAGGTCACCGCATATAATTAATTGGAATCCCAGTGGGCTTAGTTATGTTGGGATACTCCCTAGAAATTCAACCAATGGTGAAGTGAAGCATTGGTTTACATTGCCAAGTTGTTTTGTTTACCATTTTGTTAATGCGTATCAAAACCAACGTCATCAAATTATATTGGATGCTGTTGTAAATGATATTGTACCATTGTTTGTCACTGAAAATAATCAAATAAAAAATCCCAGTTACTCAAGGTTGATTCGTTGGATTTTTGATTTGGAAAATAAAACTTATCATGAGTTTTTATTGGATGAGTCAAATCTCTTTTATCATTTTCCGCATTGTTATCAAAATTTGTTGGGCCAGATATATGATACTGTATATGCTTATGTTCAAGATAGTAATATTCATCAGATCATAAAATTAAATTTAACCACTAAAAAGAAATTGATTTACTGCGGCAAAGAACATTTTGCATTAAGCGAGCCTATATGCATTGCAACAACATCCGGAGAATATATTCTTGTTATAGAAACTTCATATATTTTTAATCAATCGTCATTACTCATATTTGATACAAATAATTTAATAACACCTATAGTCATTGCAAAACTTCCTGAAAGAATTCCTTGCGGGTTTCATGGCTTATGGCTTGACTCATGATAAAATATGTTAGAATGCCAGTTTTTATTAATTGCCGGAGATTTTTATGACAACACCTGCCCGCCCTGAAAATTTTCCATGGGTATCTGCATATTTTGTAGTAAAAAATGTTGATACTGCTACAGATTTTTATCAAAAAGCATTTGGATTTACATTAAGAGAAAAAGTTAGTATGACAAATGATGGCGTATCTGGGCATGCAGAAATGCTTTATCATGATCAACTCATCATGTTCGGCCGAGAAGGGGAATATGAAGGTAAAAAAACAGCACAAGCACCTTTGAGCAGTCAATCAGAATGCCCTATTAGTTTGTATATTTATTGTGAAAATGTAGATAAATTTTATCAACATGCGCTTTCTTGCGGCGCTAAGTCTATTGAAGAACCCAAAGACATGTTTTGGGGGGATAGAGTATGCCGTGTGGAATGCCCCGAGGGTTATCGATGGTCGTTTGCTACACATTTAGGTGTACCTTGTGAGATGACAAAAAAATAAAATATCTCTTATCATCCTGGCTCGCATAAAAGTGTATGCGAGCAACAGGATTGAATTAAATCCAAAAATGAAAAAACAATTCAACTTTTTCAATATGATAGCCGCATTTTTCATAGAGTTTACAGGCTGGGATATTGTCTTGTTGTGTCACCACTTGAGAAAATCTGAAATTTTTTTCAATGAAATAATTCTGCGCAGATTTAATTAAAGAGGTACCAATATTTTTTCCTCTTGCATGTTCATTGACCGCTAATAATCCAATATCACCGCGTTGATTTTTTTCGCCTACAGTTGCAAACCCTAACAATTCCCGACTATGTTTAATTATGAATACATCACTCGCTATGCTGTGATTGACTGAGTTTTTAATCCATTCTTCATAAATTGTTTTAAATTGCGATTCCGTCATGTTCGGATCTGCTTGAAACCGAGAATATTTTCCACTTTCATAAGCAAGTGTGATTAATTCTGGTGAAGGATGCTTTTCAGTATAGTGTTCAATGGGATGATGAATTTCGTTGATTAATTGATTTTTATCGAGAGTGTTTAAATCAATTAAATACGTAATTTTGTGATCCGTTAAAATCCCTTTATTTATTTCAGCCGATTTAAGAAATTCATCTGATTGCGGTGTTTGCCAATAAAGAAGTTGATATTTTTGTAATTTTGCGAATGATAATAATGAGGTGATATCAGAAGTTGTCGAGTTAATCCTTGCAGTTTTTATACCTAATTGGGTTGTATCCCAATCTAAGGGAGTAATAAGGTTTTCTGTTTGCATCATCGTAATCTCGCTCAATCATGGCAGCCGTACTGAGATGACAAAAAACACCCGGGGTTACTGTCATCCCAAAAAAATTTCGCATGATGAGTTTTCTTAAAATACAGTGCACGACCGAAAATTTATTTGGGAACCAGTGGAAACCTTTTTAGGAGTTCTTTTTGCCTCAAACCCCTGAAAACCATTAATTTTCTATGTGCGATCACCATGCTTGTGCAACCTTGCTATTTTATTATATTTTGTCATCTGAAATAATAATTGCGCTATTATAAGACAAGGTGAATAGTTTTTCTATTGAATTATTTTACTCAAAATTTTGTGTAATTTATATTTTTAAAGAGCGGTTATGTATGAAACAATTAATTTCCAACATTGAAATCTCAGTCATTTTAAGCAACGAAAAAATACAACGCGCATTCGGTGCTAAATTTGGAAAACTCTGTCATCAAAAAAATTGTGTTATTTATCTTCAAGGAGATTTAGGCGCTGGAAAAACAACCTTAGCAAAAGGTTTTCTGCAGGGGCTGGGTTATGTTGGCAAAGTGAAAAGCCCAACGTATACCTTGGTGGAAACGTATAATTTTGCTGACGAACAAGTGTTGCACGTTGATCTTTACCGGATTAATTCTCCTGCGGAAATATTTAATTTGGGCATTTATGAAAAACCGCCTAATAAAACACAGATTCATTTGATTGAATGGCCTGAAAAAGCACTGAAAGAGTTGCCGAAGCCCGATATCACTTGTAATATTACGCCTGTTGATAACAAACGGCGTGCAATATTAAGAGCATATACGCTTAATGGGAATGAGATTATTTCGGTCATGAAAAAAATTAGGGGATACCAAATCACGTGCAATACTGCTCACGAAGGAAAGTCATTTTAATCATAACACTATTGTTATTGATATTCTCAGGAAAAATTTTAGCTCAATCGAATATGCCAGGTCGATTGTTGAATGTAGAAACAATGACGCAGCCTGATCCACAAATTGTATTAACATTTAATAAACCTGTTAACTATAAACTTTTCAGTTTGCCAGAACCCTCTCGGTTGGTTGTGGATATCATCAATGCCCAATACAATGTACAAAAAAAAACATCTATCGAGTTTGACCATACTGATATATCCGATTTTCGTCATGGTATACAAGATGGGTATAATCTTAGAATTGTTTTTGATTTGAAACAATCCACGCATTTCAGTACTACTACACAACAAGGTAAAACATTTCATGTCTTTATTCATTTAATGCAACAGCCAGAGAAATTACAAACAAAGCCGCAACCAAAATCACAAAACTTATCGCCCAATCTAAAAGAATTAATTAAGAACGATGTGAAGCTTGAAGCTTTGCCAAAAGCAAATAAAAATTCTTCCGTCGGTATTGCGCCTTTGCCACGAAAAGAAAAATTCGTTGTGATTATTGATCCGGGTCATGGCGGCAAAGATTCTGGAGCAAGAGGGCCGCAAGGAATACTTGAAAAAAATGTGACATTGGCTATTGCAAAAGATTTAGAGTCATTCATTGATGCTCAGCCCAACATGAAAGCTATACTTACCCGCAAAGATGATTATTATGTGGGATTAAGACAAAGACTCGCTATCGCTCGTAAAGCCAAAGGGGATTTATTTATTGCTATTCACGCTGATGCATTTGAAGAGATGAATGCAAAAGGTGCCTCTGTTTACGCATTATCTTTACATGGTTCCACCAGTGAAGCTGCATTGTGGTTGTCACAAAAAGAAAATTATTCTGAATTAGGCAATATAGATTTAGGTAGTATTGAAAATGCGAATAGTGAGATTCGTTCAGTGCTCATCGATTTGTCACAAGCTGCAACCATCAGTGCAAGTTTGAAATTAGGACAAGATACTCTTCAACAGTTAGGGAAACTGACAGAACTTCATCATGATTGTGTTGAGCAAGCACCATTCATGGTACTAAAATCTCCCGATATACCTTCTGTGCTAGTTGAAACAGGGTTTATTACAAACCCTGAAGAAGAAATTCGATTAAAAACACATGACTATCAAGAAAAGCTTGCAAATGCTCTCATGTCTGGTATAAAAGCATATTGCCAACAGAATAGTGAACCCGTTCAGAAACAACCTGGTACTGCCTATACAAGGAGCGTAGATGAAATTTAAATTGATATTAATGACGACAGCAATAGCATTGTTTTCTAGCAGCCTATTCGCAGCCGATAATATTAATTCTGCTATTTCTTCTGCAAGTATAAATCCATCACAGATGGGTCAACAGCTAAGTTCTCCTTTAAATCAAGGTATGCAAAAACCCATGCCGGCTGAAAGTTCTGCCGAAAAAAAAGCTTTTAATGAAAGTACTATTCCTAATGCCAGTAAAATTCATTTTTTTCTTAAAAAATTGGAGATTACAGGTAATACCATTTATTCTCATGAATCACTTTTACCTTATTATCAGTCTTATCTTAATCATGATGTAACACTCTCAGATATGCAAAATGTTGCACGTGAAATTACACTTAAATATCGTAAAGATGGTTATTTTCTTTCTCGTGCAGTATTACCCGCGCAAGTCATTCAAAACGGCAACATTAAAATTCAAATTATTGAAGGATATATCCAAAAAGCTACAGTGAAATCAGGCGCAAATGGCGCTAAAAAATTATTATGTAAATATGGACAAAAGCTCACCCAACATAGACCTATCAATATTCGTCATCTTGAAAGATATGCCTTGTTGTCGAACGATATACCGGGTATGGAAGGTGTAAAAACAGTTTTATCCCCGCCCCAAGATAAAAACTCGCCTCTTGGAGCTTCTGATATTACATTTGAACCAAATTTTACGAAAGCCACTGGATTTTTAAATATTGATAATCGTTTGTCAAAATATTTGGGACAGAGTGAATATTCAGCGGGTGGTGCAATAAATTCAGCTATTCAGTCGGGTGATCAAATTGGAATACAGGGTCTTGCGAGTACACGTTGGAAAGATTTACGCTATCTTAATGCCTATACTGTCCAGCCATTAGGTGCAACAGGTTCATCATTGACGCTATCTGGTAGTACGGCTCTTACAGCGCCAGAATTTTTGCTTAAACCTTTAAAAATAAAAGGTAAGAGTCAAGAATTAGTTGCATCGTTACGTACACCTTGGTATCGATCACGTAAGCAAGGGTTTTCAACTGTTGCAACACTGGATTACCTTAACAGCAAAACGGATATCAATGCGTTTAATGTGAATTTATATGACGATCATGTACGCTCAGGAAGATTAGCTGCAAATTATTATCGTCAAGATAGTTTTAAGGGGCAAAATTTATTTTCTGTGCAGCTATCGCATGGATTGCCAATATTTGGTGCAAGCAATGGAAATCAAACAAATTTATCAAGAGTAAAAGGTAATCCACAATTTACAAAATGGGATATGTCTTATTCTCGCATCCAAGGTATTACAGATAAAGTGTCATTATACTTGGCAGGTATTGGACAGTATGCGTATCAGCCACTGCTAACATCTGAGCAATTTACCTTTGGTGGAGCTCAATATGGACAAGCTTATGATCCTGCTGAATTGTCTGGTGATAAAGGTATTGCTGGAAAAGCAGAATTACGTTATAACGCTGTTCCAGGGTTTGCATACTTAAATAATATCCAATATTTTGCTTTTTATGATGTGGGTAAAATAACTAATATAGAGCCTCAAGCTGTGAATGGACTTGAACAACATACAAGTGCGGCATCTCTTGGTGGTGGAATGAGAATTAATTTTGGTCCATACCTTTATGGTGTTGGGGAACTTGCAAAACCTCTGACACGTGACGTTGCGACTCTCAATAATCGCAAGGTACGGGCATTTTTTAGTTTAACTCTGACAGGCAAAATGAAACCTGCATTTGAAAGTGATGGCGACGATCTGTTGAATGATTCTTCTTTGCTAAGTGGATCTGCAACAAACGGCCCTCAAGCAAAAGCGAATTCAAGTGGTGGCTTAAAAACGGTAAACTAAAAATACAGAATAAAAATTTTTTTTGAAAAATTAATAAAACCTTAAGGTTTGTGTTTTACGATGATGACGCTGAATGGCGATAGGGCCGTTCATGTGTTTTTTAGGGTGCTCGATAAGGAAGGTAGGGGCGATTGATAAAAATCAGGGATTGGTTCTGTTTAATAAGGGAGGAATAGGAATTATGCTTATTTTAACAAGACGCGTAGGCGAAACTCTAATTATTGGTGATAATGTAACTGTAACCGTGCTAGGTGTGAAAGGCAATCAAGTTCGTCTCGGTATCAATGCGCCAAAAGAAGTTTCTGTCCATAGAGAAGAAATCTACCAGCGTATACAGCAAGAAAAAATGCGTGACACTAGTAGTCGTGATTCTTCAGATAGTGATTCTAAAGAATAGGTAATTTCACTCTGCAGCAGCTTGATTTTTTATAGTTGCTGCGGGGGTTTTTCATCTAAATGGAGTATGGCAGAAGTGGAAAAAATCTGGCTTGAATCTTACCCAGAAGGTGTGCCTGCACAAGTAATTCTGAGTGAAGGTCCTCAAACTTTAGTCGAAGCATTTAAAAAGACCTGTCTTAAGTATTCCAATAGACCAGCTTATGAAAACTTAGGATCTGTTTTAACCTATCAGCAAATTTATGATCGTTCAATAAGATTTGCAGTGTATTTACAAAAGAAATTGAAAATTAAAAAAGGAACTCGTGTTGCAATTATGCTGCCCAATTTATTGCAATACCCCATAGCACTATTTGGGATTCTGCTAGCAGGCGCTGTGGTCGTTAATGTTAACCCTTTATATACTCCAACCGAATTATCGCATCAATTAAAGGATGCAGACGCAAAAGCGATTATTGTCTTATCAAATTTTGCACATGTATTAGAAAAAGCTCTTCCAAATACTGCTATCGAGCATATCATTGTCACAGATGTGGGTGATAGTTTGCCTTTCTTTAAAAAAATTCTGGTAAATTTTGTTGTAAAAACATTGCAAAAAAGAGTTCCAACCTATAGTTTACCCGGCGCACATTTATTTGGAGATATATTTTCTAGAAATGATTCCATGGCTTTAGACCCTGTCGATATAGTTTCTGAAGATATAGCGTTTTTGCAATATACGGGTGGTACAACAGGTATTGCAAAAGGTGCAGTGCTGACGCATAAAAATTTGTTGGCTAACATGCTCCAAGTGAAGGCTTGGGTAAAAAATTTGCTGCGAAGTGAAAATGAAATTATGGTCGCAGCGTTGCCTCTTTATCACATATTAAGTTTAACTGTAAACTTCTTGAATTTTTTTATTTGCGGCGGATTAAGTTTACTGATTACAAATCCAAGAGATATGAAAGATTTTATACGTACATTAAAAAAATATCCCTTTACCATTATTACAGGCGTGAACACATTATTTAATGGATTATTAAATCAACCTGAATTTTCTAAGTTGGATTTTAGTAAGCTGCATATTTCGCTAGGCGGTGGTATGGCAGTACAACAAACCGTTGCTGAACGTTGGCAAAAAGTGACTGGAAAAGCATTGTCTGAAGGGTATGGGTTAACAGAAGCCTCACCCGTGGTGACGGTGAATCCACTGGGGTTGGATCATTTTACAGGTAGTATCGGGCTTCCATTGCCTTCCACAGAAATATCGATACGAGATGAGCATGATGAAGAAGTGGAACGTGGAAAAATAGGGGAGTTATGGGTAAAAGGCCCTCAGGTGATGAGAGGATATTGGAATAATCAATCAGAAACTGAAAAAATATTAACGAAAGATGGATGGTTAAAAACGGGTGATTTAGTCACAATGGATCAAAAAGGGTACATCAAGGTCGTTGATCGCAAAAAAGATATGATTTTAGTATCTGGATTTAATGTCTATCCTAATGAAGTAGAAGGCGTAATAGCCGCATGCCCTGGCGTATTAGAAGTGGGCGTTGTTGGAGTGCCTGAACCCATCGTTGGAGAAGCTGTTAAAGCGGTGATTGTGAAAAAAGATCCTGCGTTGACCGAGCAAGACATCATTAAATGTTGTAGACAGTCATTAACAGGGTATAAAATTCCCAAAAAAATTGAATTTAGAGACGCGTTACCAAAAAATAATGTAGGGAAAATTCTTAGAAGAGAATTGCGGTAGAATGTTTTTTTCTTTTTTTGAGCTGGAATTACCCTTTGACAAATTTCAGTTTTTATGTTACATATTCCATGTTGTAATTAGATTCGTAGAGTTGTAATTCTATGAAAGTAATTTTGAAACAAGGAAAAAACCATGAGTCAAGAACCATCCACTCCGTCTGAAAATACATCCACCAGTTTGTTAATTGCTACAATACTCGATTCCAATATAAGCTTAGCGGATATCGATGAAAATACGCATGGTGACATATGCAATGAAATTCTTCGTGATAGAAAAAACGCTGCCTCATTGTTACCTCATCTTATTTCAAAAGGGTTTAATGTAAATAGGATATATAGCGATCTGATTACAATTAGTGACTTTACCAAAAGAACGTTTTTGATTCGGGCTGTAGAATTGCATGCGTTTGAAGCAGCTAATGCTTTGCTTGAACTTAATATATCCGACCTAAAATTTGAAATTGATGGTTTCACTATATTTCAGGCAATGGCTAATTTAGCGCCTCCACCAGCAGAGTTTAATGCAAATGAATGTCTGAAGCTTATTAAAACCTTACAGGCCAAAGGCTGTGATATTAATAAAGGTGATCCTAGCCCCTTGGTGTTCGCGATTGTAAATTGCAATATTGAGTTAGCCAATTTATTTATTGAATGCAAAGCCGATATAAATAAAAGTACTCGTACGGAAAATACACATACCAGTGGCGGCAATATGTTTCACCAAATGTGTTCTCTTCCTCTAGATGAGGATCCAGGCAAAACAATTGAATTATTAAAAAAACTAGGTCTTGATATAAATCAACTCGACAGTAGCGAGCATACACCCCTAGAAGTTCTTTTACTAACCTCTCCTGACAAAAATTATCTTGAATCGTTTATTAACCATGGAGCTGTCATTTCATCAGATTTTTTAACGCAATTTCATCAGATGTTGAATCAGTTATTCAACGAGGCATATGAAAACACTCAGGATGGCAATAACAATGATAATAACAGCAACGAAAGTGATGATGAAACCGACGAGCTCAATGAAAAGGAAGATAAGCACTATAAATTATCAGTGTGTTCATACACTATTTGGATATGGTTTGCCAAACGTCAATTATTGGTGAATGCTATCAATATGCATGATTGGGAAAGTATTAAAAATATTGCAGAAGAAAAGGATGCTGCTTATTACTTTAAGTTTAAACTTAAAGGAGGAATAAGTGTTTTAGAGGAATTGCAGTCCTTTTTTAATACTACTCAAGGAACTGATACTGCTCGCAAGATTCAGCAAATCATAAATATAGTGACAAAAACTTCTCAAGTTGATGGTTCTGCTAATACGACAACCATAAATCAGGATAATATGGAAGGCTCGACTGCGACTATAACATCAACTACAAGTACAGTTTCTTCCACTTTGACAAATACTACCTCTGTTGTTATGAGTTCGCTTTTGGCTGAAAAGAGCATAGAATCTATAAAGATGGATGGATTAAAATGGGAGGATGAGATTATAAAAAATCCTGATATGAATTTATTAAGATCTTGGATTATAGATTACAGAATAGATGTTAACGATTTATTCAAAAAACTTGAAGAAAAAGACCCATGTACGTTCAACGCTTCTGGTTTTCCAGCTAAAAAATATGACTATAAAATTTATATTTGCATAAACTTTCTTTTTATTTGTAGTCTAAAACAATCTTTGTTAAGTGTTGCTTTTGCATATAACGATTGGGAGGTCATTCAAGCAATCGCCAATGAAAGAGACGCCGTATGTTATTTTAATGCCTGCCTTGAAGACGGCACGTATTTATTAGAGCAGTTGAATCTTCTGCTAAAAACTTCTGATGAAGAAGCTCTGGTTAAAAAGGTTAAGAAAACTTTGGGTATATTCCGAGCTTCATCTAAGGAAGCTAAGACTGCTTTAGAGAAAATTCAAAAAACTCAAGGGTTGTTTGATATTACACTTTCATCTATTGAGCCATCCTCGGATAATACTTCTTCAAACAGCAGTTCAACTTCAAGCTTTGCAACAAGTACAGGTACAAGTTTAACCGGTAATACTTCCAGCTTTGGAAACCGGCATAATTTTAATCCCCCAGCACCAGCGAATGAACAGCAGATTCCCTCTGATGTTCAGGGCGAACAAAAGTTGAGCGGTGGATTGGAAAATAAATTTACGTGATGGTATGATTCACACAGCTTATGCATAATGGCATAAGCTGTACTTGCTGATGTCAACAAACCCTAAACAGAAAGTTTTACTTTATCCCACAATCTTCTCAATATGTTGCCTTTGTTAGCGGGTTCTAATGCAACGAGGGGTTCACTATTTGTTTCTAAGATATTTACATTGTTTAATGTTGCAGTAATTTCACCCACTTTTTGATCTTTATCTATAGGTGCTTTTAAAGGTGTATGGATGGCAATATTTGTTTTGATTTTTTCAAATTGCCCTGTCGGAACTGTCACATAAATATCGCTTGAAATACCAACAGGTAATAATCGAATTGCACCCATATAGACGGGAGATTTTTCAATCAGTTGATTTTTAGTAAATAATTTGTGTGTTTCATAAAACCGAAATCCATAACTTAGTAAACTTTGGCTGTCTTCGGCGCGAGCTTTATCAGTTGGCGCACCTAACAAAACTGATAGTAATCGCATGTCTCCACGTTTTGCAGAAGATATTAAACAATATCCAGCGGCATCAGTGTGTCCAGTTTTTAATCCATCCACTGTTCCATCATGGAATAATAGTCTGTTACGATTTTCTTGAGTAATTCTATTATAAGTAAACGTTTTTTGAGAAAATAGTGGATAGTATTGCGGGAAATTTAAAATAATAGCCCGAGATAGTATCGCTTGATCGTGAGGTGAGGTGTAATGATTAGGATCAGGTAACCCTGTTGCATCTAAATAATGCGTGTTTTTCATGCCTAATAAAGCGGCTTGTTGATTCATTAAATTCACAAAACTATCTTGGCTTCCGCCGATGTATTCAGCAATGGCAACACAGGCATCATTTCCAGAATCTACAATAACACCATTTAACAGGTCGCTTAAAGGCACTCTGTCGCCGACTTTCACAAACATGCGTGATCCGCCTGTTCGCCAAGCTTTTTCGCTAATGGGCACGAGATCTGTCAAATGAATGCGATTTGAAGATAGGGCTTCGAAAGTTAAATATAATGTCATTAACTTTGTGAGGCTCGCGGGCGGCATTTTCTGATCAGGGTTTTGCATCCCTAAAACTTTACCGCTGTAAACGTCTTGAAGGTAATAACCATGAGCTTCGACACTTGGGGGAGGGGGCGTAGTTAATGCCGCAGAAGTATGAGGAGCTGTCGAGACCTTATCAAAAACCGACTTGTTTGGGAGGTTTTCGGCAAAAGCAACATTTTGTGAAAAAAACACTATAAATCCGGCTACAACTGCTTTTTTTTGCAAAGACATATTGGCTATCCTCATAAAATTGTCATCAATTTACCATAAATTTAATTTTAAATTAAGATAACTATGTGATAATTATTATCTTTGTACCTACGTCAAACTAACATTGAACAAGTGAATACTGAATAATGCAAGAACGAATACTACGAATTAGTAAACAAATATCACTCAATGACATATATAATACTCTTAATGAATATGATAGGAGCCATGCTTTTGGCAATGAATTCGATAATGATCCGTGGTACTACGTATTTCTTCCTCTATTGCCAGATCCTGCACCCATAAAAAAATGAACGTTTTGGTTCAAACTCTTTAAATGAAAATGTTTTTACTATTCTTGCCCAAGAAAAATTGCTATCAGCTGACATGTTAGATTTTTTTATTAATAATGAACTTCATCGTCAACACGCGATTTATTTTGCGAAAGTATTGGTACATTGCCAAAAATGACGTTATAAAAGTAAACGAACAAGGATCATTTGCGGTCATGAAGTATTTCCTTGAGATTAAATTAGGCGGAGTCAAGCCTCCTTCAAAAGAGGCTATTAATGAGGCTAAAAATAAGCCAGCGCTAATTGTTATCAGAGAGCCTATGGCATTTAGGTTTAGATAAAATTTTATTTACTTTTGTGCAAAATAATATTATGTTGCACACATGCAAGAATTTAACCTGATTTTAAATCAATTGGTGAATCAACTCACAGATCTGACCTCTCGCAAAACAGCGATTCGGGGGTATCTTTGACGTCGATAAAAAACTCGAACGTCTCGAAGAAATCAACTTAGATTTAGCTGATCCCGCTGTTTGGCAGAACCCTGAACGTGCTCAAAACTTAGGTAAAGAAAAGGCATCTCTTGAAAATATTACACGAGATTTCCATCAAATAGACACTCTCTTAAAAGATGCCGAAGAATTTATTGGATTAATTAAATCAGAAAAAAACAATGAAGATTTGGATATGTTAAATGCAGTGAAAATAGATATTGATAAAACCCAAGAAATCATTGAACAAATGGAATTTAAACGCATGTTTTCTGGTGATATGGATCCCAATAATGCATTTTTGGATATTCAAGCAGGCTCAGGAGGCACAGAAGCACAGGATTGGGCTGAAATGATCTTGCGTATGTATCTTCGATGGGGTGAAAAACATCAATTCGATGTTGAGTTACTTGAAGTTTCAGCCGGCGATGTAGCGGGTATCAAAAGCGCTAGTATAAAGTTGTCGGGCCCTTACGCGTTTGGTTGGTTGCGTACAGAAACAGGTGTGCATAGATTGGTCAGAAAATCTCCTTTTGATGCTAATCATAAACGTCATACCTCATTTGCTTCAGTTTTTGTGTCGCCGGAAATTGATGATAACGTCGATATTGATATCAATCCTGCAGATTTAAGAATCGATGTATATCGCGCAAGCGGTGCAGGTGGACAGCACGTCAATAAAACTGAATCTGCGATTCGTATCACCCATCTTCCCAGCAATATTGTTGTACAATGTCAAAGCGATAGATCACAACACCGCAATCGCGCCACTGCCATGAGTCAACTTAAGGCAAAATTATATGAAATGGAAATGTTAAAACGCGGCGAGAGCCAGCAAAAATTAGAAGATGCAAAATCAGATATTGGCTGGGGACATCAAATTCGATCGTATGTGTTAGATCAATCGCGAATTAAAGATTTAAGAACTAATGTCGAAGTTGGAAATACGCAAGCAGTATTAGATGGCGACTTAGACGTTTTTATTGAAGCGAGTTTAAAATCAGGAATTTAAGATGACTATACAAAACACTGAATCTACAGAAAACATACACGATTTAATTGCACAAAGAAAAGCAAAATTAGATTTATGGCGAAAATCCACACAGGCGTTTCCCAACCATTTTAAGCGTGATAGCCTTGCAAAAGAAATCTTTGAAAGTTATGAAGTAAAGTCACATGATGAATTAGAAACACTCAAAAAGGAAGTTAAATTAGCCGGCAGAATTATGCTCAAAAGAATTATGGGGAAAGCTGCATTTGTACACATTCAAGATATGTCAGGGCGGATTCAAATTTATATTAGACTAAACGACCTACCTTCAGAAGAGCTTTACGAAGATTTTAAAACATGGGATATTGGAGATATTATTGGAGTTGAAGGCCATGTTTTTAAAACAAAAACAGATGAACTATCTGTCAAAGCCAAAAATGTTATTTTATTGTCAAAATCGTTAAAACCATTACCCGATAAATTTCATGGACTCACCGATCAAGAATTGCGTTATAGACAAAGATATGTTGATCTCATCGTCAATGAAAAAACCCGTGAAACTTTTTTAATACGTGCAAAAGTCATTACGTTTATCCGAGAATTTTTAATCAAGCATAATTTTTTAGAGGTCGAAACACCGATGATGCAAGTGATTCCGGGTGGCGCCGTGGCAAAACCTTTTATCACGCATCATAACGCTTTGGATATGACATTATTTTTACGTATTGCACCTGAATTATACTTAAAACGATTAGTTGTCGGCGGATTTGAAAGAGTGTTTGAAATTAACAGAAACTTTCGCAATGAGGGCTTATCAACGCGTCATAATCCTGAATTTACAATGGTTGAATTTTATCAAGCGTATGCAACCTATGAAGATCTCATGGATTTTACAGAAAAATTAATGCGAGAATTAGTGCAATCCGTTTTGGGAACAACTACAGTACATTTTCAAAATCAACTCTTTGATTTTTCTGAGCCGTTTGAAAGAATGACTGTCTTGGAAGCGATTTTAAAATATAATCCAGAGCTTTCACTCAATGATATCGATAATCTCAATCATATTAAAATAGTGGCTAAGAAATTAAAAATTGATATCACACCACAATCGGGTCTGGGTAAAATTCAATTGGATATTTTCGAAAAAACGGTTGAACATCAACTGATACAACCTACATTTATTACCGAATATCCAGCAGAAGTATCACCTTTGGCGAGGCGAAATGATCAAAATAATTTTATTACCGATAGATTTGAATTTTTTGTCGGTGGACGTGAAATTGCGAATGCATTTTCAGAATTAAATGATCCTGAAGATCAAGCCGAACGATTCAAAGAACAAGTGAGACAAAAAGATGCCGGCGATCAAGAAGCCATGCATTACGACGATGATTATATTAATGCCTTGGAATATGGATTACCGCCAACGGCGGGTGAAGGTATTGGAATCGATAGATTGGTCATGTTATTGACAGATAGTCCATCCATTAGAGATGTGATTTTATTTCCGCACATGCGGGCGAAAGAAAATTGAACCCGACTGAAGTTGCTTTTTATGGCATATTTTTATACCTGAGCGAAAAAATTGCTCATTTGCATTGTCATCCCGGAAAATTTTTGTCAGAATAACCGGAAAAAGACATTAAGCTTGCACAAAAATTTATCCGGGACCCAGGATCAAGTTGGAATATTTCGTATGGGATATATGCAAGATGTTGCATCTTGGCCCCGTATAAATTTTTGTGGACGCTCATCTTTCTATTTACAAACAACGAACAAAAATTTTCCGGGGTGACAGCCCTGTGCTGAACAGGATAAAGTGTATGATATTCGATGAAAATCAAATCACCGCAGAGATTATAAATACAAAAGATTTATTATCTCTCGAAAATATTTTTACCCAATATTTGGGGAAGAAAGGTTTATTAACTGAACAGTTGAAAAATCTTAAAACATTAACGCCTGAAAATCGTGCCGAACAAGGTAAAGTGTTAAATCAATTTAAGAAAAAATTTGAAGAGCAAATTGAAGCGCAAAAAAAAATATTAAAACAACAATCGGTTGATCAACATCTCACACAATCAGGTATTGATGTCACCTTACCCGGCCGTGGTCATCGATTAGGACATCTGCATCCCATTACACAAACCATGCAAAGATTACAACAATACTTTGAGAGAATGGGTTTTTTATCAGCAGACGGCCCTGAAATTGAAGATGATTTCCATAACTTTACTGCATTAAATATTCCAGAAAAACATCCTGCAAGAGCGTCTCATGATACATTTTATTTTCCTGATGGAAGATTATTAAGAACACATACATCACCTGTACAAATTAGAGTGTTGGAAAATACGCCGCCACCTATTCGTATTATTGCTATGGGCAGAGTTTATCGTTGTGACTCAGATTTAACGCATACGCCAATGTTTCACCAAATTGAAGGATTGGTGCTAGATAATAATATTACTTTTGTTGATTTAAAGTCATTAATCACTGATTTTTTACAATATTTTTTTGAAAAAGAGATGCCTGTTAGGTTTCGACCCGCGTATTTTCCTTTTACAGAACCTTCCGCTGAAGTGGATATGGGTTGTGTGATGTGTGATCAAAAAGGTTGCAGAGTATGTAAAAATACAGGTTGGATTGAGGTTTTAGGCTGCGGTATGGTGCATCCTAATGTGTTACAACATGCAAAAGTAGATCCTGAAAAGTTTACAGGGTATGCTTTTGGTGCTGGAATAGATCGATTGACGATGTTAAGACATGGTGTCAATGACTTGCGATTATTTTTTGAAAATGATTTGCGATTTTTGAGGCAATTTTGATGGATAAAAAATTATTGGAAATTTTAGTTTGCCCTGTTTGCAAAGGTGAATTAATTTATCATAAAGAACAACAAGAGTTGATTTGTAAATTAGACAGGCTAGCTTATCCTATACAAGATGACATCCCTGTCATGTTAGAAGAAAAAGCACGCCGAATTGATACGGATGAGCATGATAAGCTTCGGTAGGTTCGTTTTCACACTGTCGACTGACCTCGTATTTACATATCTTGCTTAAGTGAGTTATTCAAGTTTTAATTAGGGTCTGTTGACAATTGCTTACCCGAAGCGAAAAAAGAGGGATTTGAGATGAAATTGACTAAAATTTGAGGAGAATAGCCCATACTATTTGACGAGAATTTTCGTCAATTTCAGCCAAATCTACTCTTTTTGCAGCC
>Ga0068855_100000189_pt1 | contig 79227 bp, 69 predicted proteins | sample KBSCornC52_FD_66592 | JGI IMG/M metagenome (GOLD analysis project Ga0068855, IMG submission 66592) | Corn rhizosphere microbial communities from Kellogg Biological Station, Michigan, USA - KBS Corn C5-2 | ecosystem: Host-associated > Plants > Roots > Rhizosphere > Soil ...
CAACCCAATAACCCATTTTCTGGGTTACTTCATCCCATTTATCCTTGAATTTTAAAACTTCCCGACGGCAGGTAGCATTATATTCTTCAACAGAAATTGATTTTCCAATATCCTCTTTGGTGATTCCCAATAACTTTTCAACGCCTAATTCGACAGGTAAACCATGGGTATCCCAGCCACCTTTGCGATTTACCTGGAAGCCCTGCATCGTTTTGTAACGGCAAACTAAATCTTTTAACGTCCGGGAAATTACATGATGAATTCCCGGCATTCCATTGGCACTTGGCGGTCCTTCATAAAAAACAAAAGGGGTTTTTCCATCCCGGTTTAAAATGCTTTTTTTAAATGCATCTTCTTCGTTCCATGATTCTAAAATTTCATTAGCGATTCCTGTAAGATCTAACTGCTTATATTCACGATATTTCTTCTTCATTCTTTATTACCTTTCAGATATAATAAAAGGAGTGCAAAGGTAAAGATTTTTACAAGCTGTTTTTCAGGCACCTCCTTGCAAAAAAGGTATTATTAGGTTAAATAAAGTTGCTATTTTATCAACTAGGTAACAAAATTTCACAAGTTTTAAATTATAAAATCGTTTGGCACAATATTTAATACTTAAAGTTAAACCACACACTATTATGTTTTAATACATAAGGCCGTTGCAATATGAAAAACACTGATTAAAATTTAAATAATTGCATCCATTGCAAATTATTTTATGATCAGCCATTTGCAGTGGAAGGTTTTTGAAGGCGAAGATTTTCCTCGTCTTCTTTCTTTGTCTACAAAAAATGGCTTTCCCAATGAATGAGAAAGCCATTTTTAAAAACTTAAAAATCTATTTAAGATTTCTTGATCCGTCCGCCTGGTAAGTATAGCGGATCTTATAAATTAATGTTGTTGGCGGGTTTGGTGGAATAAATCCTGAATAATCAACACCTGTTATTTCCATTTTTACATAATGATTATCAGTAGTTTTAAAAACGAAGAAGCGACCTGCTTTGGGGCTAAAGGAATGAGTGGCATCATCATAATTATACCAACCAGTTGTTAGTCCATCATCAATTGCCAATTGAGTAGAAGTTGTGTCATAAGCATATCCACTTTCAGGAGCTGTTGTAAAACTATCAAAAACTCCTTCTTCAGTAATCACACCGGCATTTCCCGGACCGCTTGCATGACTGTTAACAATAAGTGTAACAAAGTGGACCCCAAAATCCCAATTTGTTGAAGCTGAATCCGTAATAGGAACAACTGCGCCATTTTTAAAACTAAAAAAAGCATAATGAGAGGTACTAAAAGGAATTGATATTGAATCGGTTTTTGTAACTGCCGGAGCCGACTCTTTTGTATCATCTTTTGTGCAGGACATAAATCCCGTCACCATTAATGCCAAAGCAAGTACACTTAATTTCATAGTTTTCATTTTCATTTTGTTTTATTTTTCTAGTTTAAAATTTATATTAATAAAATAGGTTCTGCCAAAAATATTGGGCATCAGGAGTTTATTTTTATAATTTAATAAATTTTCAATCCCGGCTTGCACGCCCCAGCTTTTGCCGAGTTGCTTTGAAAAGGTGGTGTTAAAAAGAACAAATCCTTTTGCAAATTCGCGGTCATCATTCAAAATAAGATTCCCGTCATAAAAATTATTTAGTCCACTGAATCCATATTTCCCACGATATTTCGTCGTAATAAAAGCTGAGACTTTGTGCTTTAGATTATTATATTGGAAACTCAGATTTGCCGTATTCCTGCTCCTGTTAAACAATCCTTTATATTCCTTTGGGGTAACTAAAGAAGTGACATTGGTTTCCGGGTCTCTCTTGTACATTTTCCCCTCTTTAATTTGCTGAACCACTTTTTTATCCTTGGCAATCAAATATTGATAACCGGCCGCCGCAGAAAAATTTTGATTGAAGTTGTAATTAAAATTTGCTTCCATTCCTTCTGTAAAAACTTTATCAAGATTCATGTAAGAATAAATTGCCTGATTATTTGTTTTATTAAAAGGGAGATTATACGTTTCAATCAGCTTACTGATATCATTTCTAAAAAAATTAATTTTCAAAACTGCACGATCATGAATAGTGTAATCCAGGCCAGCATTAACTCCAATTGACTTTTCCGGTGAAAGATCAGTTTCTTTCAGATAAGGACTTAAATCAATATCCGGATTTATTTCTCCGGATTGCTGAAGTGCTTGTAAACCGTGCCCAACTTCCCTTGCGCCTAACAAAGTGTAGCCAATTAATGAATTTGAAAAATTTAAAAACTGCTGCCGGAAATCGGGCGCCTTAAATCCCGTACCAATACTCCCTTTCAAAATAAAATTTGGTTTTGCTCTATATGCAATTGCAATTTTCGGGCTAAACTGTGCGGGGTACAAAGAATTTTTATCGAATCGTGCTCCAGCAATGATGTTTGTTTTGCCTTTTATTTGGAATTGTTTTTGGACAAACGCATACCAGGCGCTTAATTCTTTGACCGAACTATATCTTGAGGAATTGATTTTTTCAAAATTATATCCAGATCCGACAATTAAAAGGGAAGTCGGATTCTTTCCCATATTCACCTGGATCTCAGGGCGAAGCAAAAATTCTGTAAGCTGAATTTTTTCGTATAAAGAATCAGTTTTTGTAACATGAACTTCTGCATTATTACTGTAAGAAGTTACATAAATGGAAGCAGTATAGTTGATCCCTTCATTTATTTTATGATTAAACCGTCCATACAAGCTTTCATCGGTTTCAACCGTTGTTCCTTTTACAACTTCTGGTTGAGATTGTGGAAAAATGAGGTAATTATTAAATTGCTTTTCAGTAAAAAAGCGGCCCGAAAAAGTCAATTTGTTTTGATCATTTATTTGATAAATAAATTTTGCATTTGCAGAATAATCAATAAACGGATCGATCGTTTTTCCATAAATGTTTTTATCGAGATCATATCCATCGCTACTATAACGATTTCCAAAAAGTTCCAAAGAGGTTCTTTTATTCTTAATTGTCGCGGCCCCAGTTAATCCGAACGTGTTATTGGAAGCATAATGTGTTTGAAGGTTTAGAGAGTTATCTTTCGGATCTTCAGTGATAATGTTAATCACGCCGGCCAAAGCATCAGAACCATATAAACAAGTAGCCGGGCCACGAATTATTTCTATTTGTTTAATATTTCCGATTGCAATTCTTCCCAGGTTAACAATACCAGCATTTCTTCCAACCAAAGGTTCGCCATTTATTAAGATCAAGGTATAAGCAGGATCCAGGCCCTGCATCTGAATTCCATCTCCAAATGGATTTGGATAACCTTGCAAAGCAGTCCCGAGCGGATTATTGGCAATGACCAACCCGCTTTGCATTTGCAAAATATCAATCAATTTTTGTGAGCCAGCCATTTTAATATTCTTTTCAGAAATAACCTGGATCGGCAAAGGAATATTTGAAACTTTATTTTCGGTTCGTGTCGCAGTTACCACAATTTCATCCAACATTTTTGCAGTAGAATCTATACTGATTTGTGCAGAAACATTTGAAAAAAAAGAAAGAACGATTAAAGTATATTTTATTTTTTGAAACATGCTGTTGCTACAAAAGTGCTTTATATAATTTTCTTTTTTATCATTTTAGTGTCAAAAGGATTTCTGTAGAATGAGTCTATAAAAATGCACTCAAATTAAGCACCAGCGCGATAAGCAAAAGATTGAGCGCATTACTTTTTTGGAAAGAATTTCCGAATTCACAAAAAATTATTTCTTAAAGAAAATAATTATCGGAATAATAATTCACATGGCTTAATACCAGTATGTTTTTTGAAAGCAGTTGAAAAATGGGAAATAGAAGAATAACCAAGTGATGCAGAAACTTCAGTTACGGTTAAACCTTTTTCATACAAGAGATATTTTGCATGTTCCATTCTTTGGCTTTGGAAAAAATCAAAAATGGTTGTTCCATACATTTCTTTAAAACCTCTTTTTAAATAGCATTCGTTGATGGCTGCTTTACGGCTCAGTTCTTTAATAGTAAGTGGTTCGCCAATATGTTGAAGCAGAACATCCCTTGCCAAAGAAATCTTTTCACGATCAGCTTCGTTGGTTAAAAACTTGGAAGAAAAAGTTTCTTGTTCTTCGCCGCTCATGCATTCAATGCTGTATAGTAACAACATTTGTGTTTGGGCGTTGATGAAAATATTTTCAAGTGTATCCGTATAAGTATGATTCATTAATGACTCAAGAACTGTTCTTGTGCGGTTACAAAGTGAAAATGTTTGGGTAAATGAAGTAGTGTGATTAAAATTTAAAATATCTTCTGAAAATGTAGTGGTCTTCAAACCTTTTACGAACTGGGAAAGATGATCCGTATTAAAGCGAAAACAAGCTACATCAATTGTATCTACAAGTTCTCCACAATTATGCGATTGTGAATGTTTGCAAAAATTGCATTCCGTATCTTTTTGTTTGCAATAGCGGTTTCCTTCCATACAAAAAACCAATTCAAGATTTCCGGATTTTTCATCTTCTTCATTGTAATTATAAACCATCATCGCAGTTTCTTCAATGGAAACATTGGGAGATTTGCGGTAACGATTGATCACATATTGAACAGATCCGGGAATCATTTGAGAGCTGTGTTGAACCAATTCCATCTCTTCCTGCATTACAGGATGGTTGAGAGCGATTGATAAAATATTTTCTGCAGATTCCATCTTTAAAATTTGAATGCCGCAAAAGTACAATTTTAAAGGCGATTTTCGCCAATTAACAAGCGTTTATGATTAGAATCATGTTCAATTAACAAAAATATCAGCAATAAGAACGGTAAATCTATAGTCGCAGGAGACTAAAGTTGGAATTAGGTTTTAAATCTTACTCAAACAACCCTTTATTCAACAATTGCAAAGTTTTTTCTTTGTTTTCATACGAAACAAGGATAGAAATATTATGCTGACTTCCACCAAAACTTACCATTCTCACGGGAATCTCTGTTAAGCTATCAAACACTTTTGCCAAAAGATTTTCCGTTTTGGAAATATGATAACCTACAATTGAAACGATCGTTTGATCGGTATCGATTTCAATACTTCCAAACATTTCCAGTTCCTTAATAATTTCTTTCAAAAAGGTATTATTATCAATGGTTAGTGAGACCGCAACTTCAGAAGTCGTAACCATATCAATCGGTGTTTGGTATTTTTCAAATACCTCAAAAATCTTTCTCAAAAACCCATAAGCGAGCAACATTCTGCTGCTTTTTATTTTTATCGCCGTGATATTATCTTTTGCAGCAATTGCTTTCACTCCTTCAGTTTCTGAATGGCTTTCGATCAGTGTTCCTGCCGCTTCAGGTTCCATTGTATTCAGCAATTTTACCGGGAAATTAAAAAATTGGGCAGGCCAAATGCTTGCCGGATGCAAAATTTTTGCACCGAAATAAGCAAGCTCAGCGGCTTCATCAAAAGATAAATGTTTGATCGGTTTGGTATTTTTAACAATTCGTGGATCATTATTATGCATGCCATTAATATCGGTCCAGATTTCACAAACTGATGAATTAACCGCAGCCGAAATTAATGAAGCACTGTAATCACTTCCACCGCGTTTTAGATTATCAACTTCGCCTTTTGAATTGCGGCAAATATATCCTTGTGTGATAAAAAGTTTACTGTCCTTGTGCGTATCCAGCAACAAAGACAATTTTGATTTGATACTTGCAACCTGGGGCTCACATGAAGCATCAATGCTCATAAAGTCAAGTGCAGCAAGCCATACATGAGGGATTTTCTGTTCCTGCAAATAAATGCTGAATAGTTTGGTGCTCAATAATTCGCCTTGCGCCAGAATATCTTTGTTTAACGCTTCGCTGTAGGAAATCTTCAAAATAATATTTAAAAACTCAAAATGTTCTGCAAGTATTTCTTTTGCTTTTTGATAAAATTCTTCGCTCTTTACCAGGTCTTTTACAAAATTCTGATAATGATCTTCCAACGCGTCAATACGCTTTTTTGCAGCTTCTCGATCACTTTTTGAAAGAGCGTCACTTATTTCTGTTAGCGCGTTGGTAGTGCCGCTCAAGGCGCTTAAAACAACTATCTTCGGTTCTTCATCTTTTGTGATCAGTTTTCTGATCTCCGCCATTCTTTCAGGCTTCCCAACACTTGTGCCTCCAAACTTCATTACTTTCATAGCCGTACCTTTCCAGGAATTTATTTGTTTATAATAAAAATGCGCGCAAAATTATTTGATGTAAAAAAACTTTCCAAAAAGAATAATTTGAGGGAAATTATAAATATTTATTTTAAAAAATAAGATATCCTCACATCAAAAATTGATTTTCTCAATTTAAACAGATTTTTAATTTTTGATTTCACATTTTAGATTTTAGTTTTGCCCGACTGCGAAAACAGTAGTTAACAAAAACCTTAAACGGAAATGGGAAGAATTTTTGAAGTAAGAAAAGCCACGATGTTTGCCCGTTGGGATAAAATGGCCAAACAATTTACCCGTATTGGGAAAGAAATAGATATTGCCGTAAAACAAGGAGGTCCTGATCCTGATAATAACTCTGCTTTGCGCCGTTGTATCATCAATGCAAAAGCAGTAAATATGCCCAAAGACCGCGTGGATGCAGCAATCAAGCGCGCAATGGGAAAAGATAAAACTGATTATCATGAAGTGCTTTACGAAGGATATGCTCCGCACGGTGTTGCATTATTGGTAGAAACTGCAACCGATAACCCTACAAGAACTGTTGCAAATGTTCGTATGCACTTTAATAAATCAAATGGATCTTTAGGTACAAGCGGAAGCGTGGCATTTTCTTTCACTCATATGGGGGAATTTAAAATTAAAAATGAGGGACTTGATATTGAAGAGATCGAACTCGAACTCATCGATTATGGCCTTGAAGAAATTGGGGAAGACAGCGAAGGCAATATTATTATCCGCACTCCTTACAACGAATTTGGCAACATGAGCAAAGCTTTGGAAGAAAAAAAGATCAACGTTATTACGGCAGAGCTTACACGAATCCCAACAACAACGGTAGAACTTTCTGAAGAAGACGCCAATGAAGTTTTAAAACTGGTTGATAATCTTGAGCAGGATGAAGATGTCCAAAAGGTCTACCACAATTTGAAGTAATGTACGATGCATCAAGCGTCTTTAGTGGTGTCATCCTTGAATAACATTCCTGTTATCAAAATAAGAATCTACCATATTGTCTGTTTACTGTATCAAAATTTTCATTCTCTCATCTCTAAAGAGTAATTGTTTCTCTAAGAAAAATTATCCTCATAAAATCTTTGTGAAATAAATCTTTCTTTGCATCTACCTGAAAAGGTAATTTGATTTTCTCATACAACCACCTGGCACAGTTTTTCATCTTTAAAATAAATTCATTTTCATGCAGTTGAAATTTCCGTTTTTGTCTATTACTTTTTTTACCCTGATTCTCTGCTTTTGTTTTTCAATTTCACTGGCACAAAAAACAAAAAGTAATTATGATGCGCAGTGGAAAAAAGTAGAAAATTTTCAAAAAAAAGGCCTGACAAAATCGGCTTTGAAGGAAGTTAAAAGTATTTATAATGATGCGAAAAAAAATAATGATGATGCGGAAATTATCAAAGCATTATTATTTAAAATAAATCTGCGGCAGAATATTGAAGAAGATGCTTCCGCTAAAGGTATTGACTCTTTGGAAAGAGAAATTTCAATTGCAAAAGAACCGGAAAAGTCAATATTACAAGGCATTACAGCCCAATTGTATTGGAATTATTTTAAGCAAAACAGATACAAATTGTATCAACGGACCAACACTATAAATTTTGATAAAAAAGATATTGCCACATGGACATCAGATGATTTGCATCAGAAAATTGCAGAATTATATGTTGCCTCTTTAAAGAATGAAACGCTTTTACAACAAACCAAATTAGAACCGTTTGATCCGATTATTTTAAAAGGAAATGTTCGTAATCTTCGTCCCACTCTATTTGACTTGCTGGCTCATCGTGCATTGGAGTATTTTAAAAATGATGAACGTGATATCGCGCGTCCCGCTTATGCTTTCGAAATAAATAATCCAGTTGCTTATGCACCGGTAAACGAATTTATAAATGCCGATTTTGTTTCCAGAGATTCTACTTCTCTTCATCAGAAAGCACTGATTATTTTTCAAAAATTACTTTCGTTTCATCAAAAAGATAAAAATCCGGATGCCCTGATTGATGCTGACCTTGAACGAATCAATTTTGTAAACCAGTATGCTGTAATTCAAAACAAAGACTCGCTGTATATCGCTGTACTAAAACATTTGAGCGAAAAATATACAGATAATCCTTTATCAGCTCAAGCCACATTTCTGATTGCTCAAAATATTTATAACAAAGCAATTCAGGCGCACCAAAATGGTGAGTCAGCTTCAGAATACACAATCCTAAAAGCAAAAGAAATTCTGGATAATCTGGTGAGGATGCTTCCAAAAAGTGAAGGTGGTATTAATGCGCAAAATCTTTTAAAAACAATTGCACACCCCTCAATAGATCTCACTACAGAAAAAATAAATGTTCCCGGACAGCCATTCAGAACCTTGGTAAATTACCAGAATTTTAATACCGTTTATTTCAGGATTATTTCTTTAACTCCTGAATTGAAAATGAGTTTGCAAAAAGAATATGACAACGATAAACTTTTCCAAAAATTAATTTCTTTAAAAAATCTCAGAACATGGAAACAGAATTTGCCAAAAACGAATGATTATTTTTCTCATTCGGTAGAAGTAAAAATTGATGCTTTACCCGTTGGGGAATACGCATTGATTGGAAGCGCTGATGAAAATTTCAGTCTTGATAAAAATCCGATGGCAGCACAATATTTTTATGTTTCAAATATAAGTTTTATCAATAGCGGACTCCAGTATTTTGTTCTGAATCGCACTACTGGACAGCCTTTGATCGCTGCTAATGTGCAAGTGTGGAACCAGAAATATGATTACACCACACGAAATAATACTTTAACAAAACAAGCGGATTTTACTACTGATAAAAATGGGTATTTTAAATTGCCGGAAATTAAAGACGGGAAGAATTCTTCTCAAAATATAAGGCTTGAGATCACTTACAAAAACGACCGGTTATTTTTAGATGACTATCAATACATCTATTACAATTATTACAATGGGCAAAATGATCACGGCTATGAAGCCCAAAAGGAATTTGACGAAGACCACGCAAAAGTATTTTTATTTACCGACAGAAGCATCTACCGTCCGGGGCAAGTTGTTTATTTTAAAGGAATCGGTGTTACCAAAGATTTTAAAACAAAAAAATCAATCCTTCTTCAATCAAAAGATTCATTAGACATTATTTTTTCTGACGCCAATAATCAAAAAATAGATTCAGTAAAAGTATTATTAAACGATTTGGGTTCATTCGATGGAGAGTTTAAAATACCGGAAAATAAATTGAATGGCGAATTTAATATTGGTGTAAAAGAATATGAGAATTCATCGGTTTCTTTTTCAGTTGAAGAATATAAACGACCGAAATTTTATACAGAATTTGAAAAAGCAAAAGGCAGTTTTCGTCTAGGCGACACTGTTAGTATAAAAGGTTTCGCAAAAGCATATGCAGGCAATAATATTGACGGCGCTAAAGTTTCTTATCGTGTTACAAGAGTGGCGCGCTTCCTTTATCCTTGGTTGTTCTGGAGAAAAGGGTTTCCACAAACAAAGCCAACGCAAATAGCGCACGGAGAAATGGCCACCGATGCCGATGGAAAGTTTGTAATAAAATTTGCTGCTATTGCTGATTTAAGCATTGGTAAAAACACAGACCCTGTTTTTGATTATAAAGTAGAAGCGGATGTTACAGATATCAATGGCGAAACAAGAAGCGCGGATATCACTGTTCCTGTTGGTTATAAATCTTTGAATTTGCAAATTGTTTTACCCGAAGATGTTATTAGTAAGGACAGTTTAAAAAGCATTTCTATCAGCAGCAAAAACCTGAGTGGCAAACCAGAAACTGTAAAAGCAGATGTGAAGATTTATAAACTGCAATCACCAGAAAGACTTATCAGGCAAAGATTATGGGATGAACCAGATGAATTTATTTTTACTAAAAATGAGTTCATAAAATATTTTCCCCATGACGAGTACAAAGATGAAACCAAAAAAGAATCCTGGGCAAAAGGAGAATTGGCTTATTCAAAAACCGACAGTGTTTTCCAACTTTCAATCTTCAGTTTTCAACCTTCAACTTTTCAACAAGGCTGGTATGTTGTAGAAGCAACGGCAAAAGATAAGTACGGACAGGAAGTGAAAGATGTAAAATATTTCCAGGTTTATGATTCAAAATCCAATACACTTTCTACTCCGGAATATGTTTGGAATTATCTGCAAAAAAATAAAGTTGAACCGGGAGAAACAGCAAAACTTATTACGGGAAGTGCCGCAGATAACGTGCTTTTAATTCAGGAAATTAATAGAACAAAGACGACCGGAGAGGGGCAACAAAGCAGCGATAAAACAAGTACGAGCTTCAATTTTATTTCTTTGAACAATGCTAAAAAAACTTTTGATTTTAAAATCTCCGAAGACGACCGTGGTGGGTTTGGTGTCAATGAATTTTTTGTAAAGGACAATCGTTTCTATGCAGTTTCAAATACGATAAACGTGCCCTGGAGCAACAAAGATTTGAATATTTCTTTTGACACTTATCGTGATAAAACTTTACCGGGAAGCGAAGAAAAATGGAAAGTAAAAATAACAGGTAATAAAGGACAAAAAATTGCGGCAGAAATGCTGGCAAGCATGTATGACGCTTCATTGGACCAATTCAAACCGCATTCATGGAACAAGCTTGACATTTGGCCAAACTACAATGGATACAATAGTTGGCAAGGGCAACAGAATTTTATTGGTGTAAATTCTTTTGAAAAATACTGGAGTGAAAAAATGATCCCTCAAAAAGAAAAGAATTATGATGTGTTGAATTATTTGCCACAATATTATTTATATGGCAAGCATATTATGAAAAGAGGAATCAGTAATATATCTAATGATATGGTTTATGGAAGTAGAAGCTCAGAAGATATGGAAATTGCTGCACCTTCAATGATGAAAAAGGAAAATTTAACCGAAGCTGCTGTTTCCAGCCTTTCAGGAAAAGTGCCAGGGGTTCAAATGGATACAGTCGCTTTTGCTGCCGTCGATGAAAATCAAACATCCAAACACATTGATCAATCCCAAATTCAAATTCGAAAAAAATTCGACGAAACTGCTTTCTTTTTCCCAGAGTTAAGAACAGATAAAGACGGAAATATTGAATTTAGTTTTACCATGCCTGAAGCGCTTACACAATGGAAACTGATGACCCTGGCACATACAAAAGACCTGGCAAGCGGCTATGCAGAAAAAACAATTGTCACCCAAAAAGATTTAATGGTTCAGCCAAACGCACCACGGTTTTTACGTGAAGGAGACAAGATGGAATTCAACGCCAAGATTGTAAATATGAGTGATAAAGAATTAAGCGGAAATGCAGAATTGCAATTATTAGATGCTTCTACAATGAATCCGGTGGATGGATGGTTTAAAAATACAAATCCTGTAAAAGCATTTACAGTAGCGGCCGGACAAAGCGCAGGAGTAAGTTTTAATATTGACATTCCGCAAAATTTTAATGATGCAGTTGTTTATAGAATTGTTGCAAAAGCAGGTAATGTAAGCGACGGCGAAGAAGCGGCAATTCCTGTAGTGACAAACAGGATGCTCGTAACAGAAACAATGCCGTTGCCAATGAGTGGCGAAGGAAGTAAAGAGTTTACATTTGAAAAACTGCTTTATTCTGACTCGTCTAAAACCCTTACCGATTATGGTTTAACAGTTGAGTATACCACCAATCCTGCATGGTATGCCATTCAGGCTTTACCTTATTTAATGGAATATCGCTATGAATGTACAGAGCAAACTTTTAATCGTTTTTATGCGAATGCACTTGCGTTAAAAATTGTAAATTCTTCTCCACGAATAAAGGCCATTTTTGAAAAATGGAAAACCACAGATACTTCTGCTTTGATGAGCAATCTTCAAAAAGATGAAGAATTAAAATCTGTATTAATAGAAGAAACGCCATGGATTTTGGAATCGCAAAATGAGGCACAACAAAAGAAAAACATTGCGTTGCTTTTTGACACGGGAAAAATGAGTCTTCGATTCCAGTCAGCGATTGATAACCTGAAAGAAATGCAATCACCAAACGGAGGATTTGTTTGGTTCAAAGGTGGTCCTGACAACCGCTACATGACTCAGTATATTGTGACAGGAATTGGGCATTTGAAAAAATTAGATGCTATTCCTGTAAACCAGCGAATACAGCTCCAATCTATTTTGGATAAAGCCGTTCCATATTTAGATAAAAGACTGAGGGAAGATTATGATAATTTGATGAAAAACAAACCTGATTTAAGCAAGAATAATCTTTCTGCTATTGCCATTCAGTATTTATATATGCGCAGTTTTTTTTCTGAATATCCGGTTGCAAAAGAAACAGAAACCGCTTACAACTATTACCGTAATGAAGCAAAAAAATATTGGCTGAATGAAAGTAAATATATGCAGGGAATGATTGCTTTGGCACTGCAGAGAACAAATGAAACTTCAACTGCAACAGCTATTATAAAATCATTAAAAGAAAATTCAATAAACAATCAGCAATTGGGAATGTATTGGAAAGAGTGGGATCGCAAAGGTTACTGGTGGTACCAGGCCCCGATAGAATCTCAGTCATTAATGATAGAAGCATTTACTGAGATTGACAAAGACAAAAAAACGATAGGTGATTTAAAAACCTGGCTGCTGAAAAACAAGCAAACCAATAATTGGGAAACAACCAAAGCCACTGCTGATGCATGTTACGCCCTTTTGCTGCAAGGGACAAATTGGTTGTCAGAAGAAAAAGATATTGTAATCAAATTAGGAAATACAACGATTAACAGCAAAGAAGAAAAACAAAAACCTGGTACCGGATATTTCAAAAGGAAAATCAACGGCGATAAAGTAAAGCCCGAAATGGGAAATATAAATGTCACTGTTTCATCTTCATCAAAAGATAATACGCAATTACCTTCATGGGGTTCTGTATATTGGCAATATTTTGAGGATTTAGATAAAATTTCTTTTTCAGAAACACCATTGAAACTATCTAAAAAATTATTTATTGAAAAGAATTCTGATAAAGGACCGGTTTTGATTCCGGTAAATGATGGCGATAAATTACACATTGGCGATAAAATAAAAGTTCGCATTGATCTTCGTGTTGACCGTGATATGGAATATGTTCACATGAAAGATATGCGCGCCTCTTGCATGGAACCAACCAACGTAATCAGTCAATACAAATACCAGGGCGGTCTTGGCTATTATGAAACCACCAAAGATGTAAGCACCAATTTTTTCTTTGCTTCTTTAAACAAAGGAACTTATGTTTTTGAATATCCAATGTTCGTTACTAATGCAGGAAATTTCAGCAATGGCATTACAACCATTCAATGTATGTATGCGCCGCAATTCACAGCTCACAGTGAAGGAGTAAGAGTGAACGTGAAATAAAAAAATAGAAATTCATTTATTTCATCGTTTACTGCCTACAAGGAAAAACTGATAAAAATTTTCTAAAAAAATCAATTCCGTTTTGAAGACTTTATCTTTGCAACCTTTAAAAGGAATTGCTTTTCCTAAGCAAAATCTTTTAAGGAGACAAAAAAACAATCAAAAAAAACGGGGAAACAAAAAATGTATAGAACACACACGTGCGGTGAGTTACGGCTTAAAGATGTTAATGTAGAAGTTCGTTTGGCGGGTTGGGTGCAAACGATCAGAAAATTCGGAAGCATCACTTTTATTGATCTTCGCGACAGATACGGAATTACTCAATTGTTGTTTAATGAAAAACTTACTGAGCAATTGAATATAAACCCTTTGGGGCGCGAATTTGTAATTGAAGTAAAAGGAATTGTTTCTGAAAGAAGCAATAAAAATCCTAATATTCCTACCGGCGATATTGAAATTCTTGTCCAGCAACTTAAAGTTTTGAATAAGTCAAACGTTCCTCCTTTCACCATACAAGACGATACGGATGGCGGTGATGATCTGAGAATGAAGTATCGTTATCTTGATCTGAGGAGACATGCAGTGAAGAAAAATCTTGAGTTGAGGTATGCAGTTGGACGTGCTACCAGAGATTATTTGTATCAGAATAATTTTATGGACATTGAAACTCCTTTTTTGATCAAATCAACTCCGGAAGGTGCCAGAGATTTTGTGGTTCCCAGCCGCATGAACCCGGGAGAATTTTACGCGCTGCCGCAATCCCCGCAAACATTTAAACAATTGCTGATGGTAAGCGGTTACGATCGTTATTACCAGATCGTAAAATGCTTTCGTGATGAGGATTTGAGAGCCGACAGACAACCGGAATTTACCCAAATAGATTGTGAAATGTCCTTCGTAGAACAGGAAGATATTTTGCAAATGTTTGAAGGTTTGATTAAATATATTTTCAAAGAAGTAAAAAATATCGATTACAAAGAACCGGTGACAAGAATGAGCTGGGAAGATGCGATGCGCAATTATGGGAATGACAAACCCGACATAAGATTTGACATGAAGATCGCGAATCTAAAAGTCGAAGGAAAGAATTATTTTCAAGAATTGAATCATACGCAGTTTCCTGTATTTATGAATGGAGAAACCGTATTAGCCATATCTGTAGCAGGGTGCAGCGATTATTCAAGAAAACAAACCGACGAATTAACTGAATGGGTAAAGCGTCCACAACTTGGAATGGGTGGGCTGGCATTTGTAAAATATAATATCGACGGGACTTTAAAAAGCAGCTTTGATAAATTCTTTGATGCTGATCAATTAAAATCGTTAGCAGATTTCAGCAAAGCAAACCCAGGCGATCTTATTTTGATTTTGGCAGGCAGAGAAGAACGCACACGAAAAGCCATAAGTGAATTGCGTTTACACATGGCCGATAGACTTGGTTTGCGCAAAGCGGAAGAATTTAAACTGTTGTGGGTAACAGATTTCCCCCTTTTTGAATATGATGAGGAAAGTAATCGATGGGTGGCACGTCATCATCCGTTTACTTCTCCCAAACCGGAAGATATTCCCGTTATGATCAACAATAATCCTTTGATTGAAAATGCAGAAAAATACCTGGAGCATCCTTATTCAAAAATTAAAGCCAATGCTTATGACATGGTTTTGAACGGCAACGAAATTGGTGGAGGATCTATCAGAATTTTTCAAAGAGACCTGCAGGAAAAAATGTTTGCAGCCCTGGGAATGAGCAAAGAAGAAGCCCAACATAAATTTGGATTTCTTTTAGGCGCATTTGAATATGGCGCTCCCCCTCATGGTGGCATTGCATTTGGGTTCGACAGACTTTGTGCGATTTTAGGGGGCTCCGAATCCATCCGCGATTTTATCGCTTTTCCAAAAAATAACAGCGGCCGTGATGTGATGATCGACGCACCTTCTACAATTGATGAAAAACAATTGGATGAGTTGCAGATAAAGCTGGATTTAAAATAAATACAGTAATCTCAGGCGATTTTTATTTTTTTAATTAGTTTTTCAAAACTTCACATCTTAATAAAACTTTACTCTCATTATCTTTGGCGTCTTATGGCAAACGAAACCAATAATTTTAACGAAATCATCGCTCATTGCAAAGAATATGGATACATTTTCCCATCCAGTGAAATTTATGACGGATTGAGTGCAGTGTATGATTATGGGCAAAACGGCGCTCAATTAAAAAAGAATATCCGCGATTATTGGTGGAAAAGCATGACTCAACTTCATGAAAATATTGTAGGGATCGATGCTGCAATTTTTATGCATCCACTAACCTGGAAAGCCAGCGGACACATTGATAATTTTAGCGATCCGATGATCGATAACAAAGACAGCCAAAAGCGCTATCGCGTCGATCATTTGATAGAATCTCATGCCGAAAAATTAGCCCATGAAGGGAAAAAAGAAGAAGAATTTGCTCTGTTGAAAACAATGGATGAAATGTTATCAAAAGATGATTTTGCAGGATTGAAAAATCTGATTGAAGAAAATAATATAAAATGTTCCGTTAGCGAAACCTGCAACTGGACTGAGATTCGTCAGTTCAATTTAATGTTTGATACAAAGCTGGGAAGCGTAAGCGGTGAAGCGGATACTATTTATCTACGACCAGAAACTGCACAGGGGATTTTTGTAAATTTCCTGAATGTGCAAAAAACCGGCAGAATGAAAATTCCCTTTGGCATTGCTCAAACAGGAAAGGCTTTCAGAAATGAAATTGTAGCACGGCAGTTTATTTTCAGAATGCGCGAATTTGAGCAAATGGAAATGCAATTTTTTGTTCGCCCCGGCACAGAATTAGAATGGTATGAATACTGGAAAGCGGCAAGATTAAAATGGCACGAAAGCCTGGGTATTCCTGCAGAAAAATTACGCTATCACGATCATGTGAAGCTTGCGCATTATGCCAATGCCGCCGTAGATATTGAGTTTGAATTCCCGTTCGGTTTTAAAGAGTTGGAAGGCATTCATTCGCGGACTGATTTTGACCTGAGACAACACCAGGAACTCAGCAAAAAGAAATTGCAATATTTTGATAACGAATTGAAAGAAGATGGAAAGCCTTACGGAAATTATATTCCGTTTGTGGTTGAAACTTCTGTTGGCCTGGATCGTTTGTTCCTCACCGTTATATCGATGTCTTATGCGGAAGAAAAATGGACGAAGGAAGATGGAAGCGAAGACAGCCGTGTAGTTTTAAGAATTCCTGCGAAGATTGCGCCTTACAAACTGGCCATTCTTCCTTTAATAAAAAAGGACGGCTTGCCTGAAATTGCGAAACGATTAATGAATGAATGCAAACAAAGTTTTCATACTTTTTATGAAGAAAAAGATAGTATTGGCAAACGTTACAGAAGAATGGATGCAATTGGAACGCCATTTTGCGTAACAGTAGATCATCAGACAAAGGACGATAATACTGTTACAATCCGCTACAGAGATACGATGCTGCAGGAAAGAATTTCATTGACTGATGTAATAAAATTGATCAATCAGAAAATAGGAGACTAAACATCTTCCTAATCTACATTAACCTCTTTTTTCTTTTTTATAAGACCTCCAAAAAGACTGGTAAGAAACAGGCCAATTCCCATTCCACAAACCAAAAGAGTAACAACATGAATGGATCTGATGCATTCACTTCCTTTTAGATTAGAAAAATTGAAAGCAGATAAGGCTATTACAAAACACGAAATGGCCATTGCACGGAGGTTACTTTTTCTCATAATTGATTTTTTTAGTTTTAACTAAACAATTTTTGAATGAAAATCATAATGACAAATTCATCTTTAGTAAAAAAATATGGTGTTTTCTTATTTAGCAAAAGTCATCCATACAATTCAAAATGAACCGACTTTCTGTCATATCCTAAATCAGCAATTTTCTTTCTCGCATCATCAATCATAAATTTCCAGCCGCATAAATAAAAAGAGGCCGGTTTTAATTCTTCCAGGCTTTTGCAGGCATCATTATTTTTTTTACAAATTTCTTCATACAAATTATGAACGTAACCTGTGTGTCCATCCCAGGCTTCCCGGCTAAGCGTGGGTATGAAATAAAAATTGTCCAAATCGTTTTGCAATGCTTTCATTTCATCAAAATACAATAAATCTTTTTGCGTGCGGCAGCCATATATCAAATAAAGATCTTTATGAGAAACAGCATGTAACTTTATAAAATTCAACATACTTCTGAACGGTGCGATGCCGGTGCCGGTACAAATAAAAAAGATATCCTTTTCAATATTTTCAGGCAAGACAAAAACACCTTGCGGACCGCGAAAGACAAGCTCAGAGCCCACTTTCACTTCATTAAATAAATAAGTTGTTCCTGCACCGCCTTCCAATAAAACAATCAACAGTTCATATACATTTGTTCCGTCAGGCCAGCTTGCAATGGAATAACTTCGCCATCTTTTATTTTTCTGTTCATGAATCGGAAGGTCGAGCGTAACAAATTGACCCGCTTTAAAATTGAACGATTCCAGTTCATTTACCCGGATAAAAAAACGCTTCGTATTATACGTTTCGTCTTCGATCCGAATGACAGTGCCATTACGCCATGGTTCTAACATGCAGAGAATTTTCAGTAAAATACAAATGATATTTTGAATGAAAAATAAAAATGCAAAGAGATGTTATAAAAACTCTTGTCAGGATTCCATTTGCAAAATAAAAAAATCAAAATCTTACCTTTGCATTCTTTCAGAAAAAGGATGATGGATGAATCTTGATGTGTTGATGAATAGTTATTCAACTGATTCCCGCATTTTTTCAATTGCGGACAGGATTTTATTGTCCAATCCGCAACACATCCACCTTTCAGGCCTTCATGGAAGTGCTTCGCAATTTATTTTATCAGCAGTTTTTAATCATTCCATCTCTTCGCAGATTAATCATTTGGTGATCTTAAGAGACGCGGAAGAAGCGGCTTATTTTCATAACACCCTCGAAAACATTACAGGCGCTCTCGATCTTTTTTATTTTCCCTCTTCTTTTAAAAACAAAAAGAATTTTCATCAGCTCAACAGCAGTCATGTGATGCTTCGAACAGAAGCGTTGACCAAATTGAGTGCAGGTGGAAATAAAAAAGTTTTGGTTACTTATCCTGAAGCAATTTTTGAAAAAGTAGTTCTATCAAAAACGCTTTCCCAGAATATTATTTCTTTCAAGCAGGGAGAAAATATAAAAGTAGATGAATTGCTGTCACGCTTCGTGGACTACGGTTTCAGCAGAAGCGATTTTGTTTATGAGCCAGGCCAGTTTGCTGTTCGTGGCGGCATTCTCGATATTTATTCTTACGGTAATGAGAAGCCCTATCGCATAGAATTATTTGGAAATGAAATTGATAGCATTCGTTTGTTTGATCCAGAAACTCAATTGAGTGAACGAAGACTTTCGCAAGTCAATATAATTCCTAATGTTGAAACCCAATTTTCAAGTGGTGAAAAAGTGTCTCTTCTTAATTTTTTACCGGAGAATACGGTTGTATGGAGTGAGGACTGGGAGTTTATAAAACAGATCATTGAACAACAGGAAGAAGATTTGAAAGGGCAAATATCAGGCAAAACATATGAGGCATCAGCTAATAAAAGCAGGCAGGAAGATGAAGATGAATTAAACCAGGTAAAAGAAGTTTCAGAAAAGGATTTTGTGTGTGCGTCACTGTTAGAAGAAAAAATTCAACAACGGCATATTATTGAATTTGGCAACAAAAAATATTTTTCAAAAGGAAATGAAATTAATTTTTCTATTCAGCAACAACCGGCATTTAACCGGCAATTCAAACTGCTGATTGAGAATTTAAAATCGTTTGAAGAAAAGAAATACAACATTTTTATTTTCGCAGAAAATCCAAAACAATTAGAAAGATTACATTCTATTTTCAGCGATCAGAATACAGAAATAAAGTTTGTTCCCATTCCGGTTTCCATTCATGAAGGTTTTATTGATAATGATCTGAAAATTGTTTGCTATACTGATCATGAAATATTTCAACGTTATCACAAATACAGGGTGAAACAAGCTTTCAATAAAAATAAAGCGCTCACTTTAAAGATGCTTCGCGAGCTGCAACCGGGCGATTATGTTACTCATATTGATCATGGAGTTGGCATATTCAGTGGCTTACAGAAGATCGAAGCAAATGGAGTAACGCAGGAAGCAGTGCGGATTCTTTATAAAGACCGGGATCTTTTGTATGTAAATATTTCTTCACTTCATAAGATAAGTAAGTACAGCGGCAAGGAAGGAACGGTTCCAAAAATGAACAAGTTAGGAAGCGATGTCTGGAATAAATTAAAAGATAAGACCAAGAAGCAGGTAAAGGATATTGCAACAGATCTTATCAGATTATACGCCGAAAGAAAGAGCCACAAGGGCTTCGCGCATTCGCCGGATAATTATATGCAAACGGAATTGGAATCTTCTTTTCTTTATGAAGATACCCCTGATCAAAGCAGAGCCGTAATAGATGTAAAACTGGATATGGAAAAAGAATCGCCTATGGACAGGTTGGTTTGTGGTGATGTTGGTTTTGGTAAAACCGAGGTAGCGGTCAGGGCAGCTTTTAAAACATGTCTAGACGGAAAACAGGCTGCAGTATTGGTTCCTACTACCATTTTGGCTTACCAGCATTACAAAACTTTCAGTGAAAGATTAAGTGACTTTCCGGTTACTGTCGATTATCTGAATCGGTTTAAATCATCTAAAGAAAAGAAGGAAACTTTAAAAAAATTAGAAGAAGGAAAAATTGATATCATTATTGGCACCCATTCCTTGTTGGGAAAAGATGTAAAATTCAAAGATCTGGGGCTGATGGTAATTGATGAAGAACAAAAATTTGGTGTTGCTGCAAAAGAAAAATTAAAACAGCTTCGTACTACCGTAGATTCTTTGACACTAACGGCAACGCCTATCCCAAGAACTTTACAATTTAGTTTGATGGGAGCAAGAGACCTCAGCATCATTAATACAGCTCCGCCAAACCGGCAACCAATTCAAACAGAAGTACATGTATTTAACCAGGATTTCATCCGGGATGCGATTTATTATGAAGTGGAAAGAGGTGGCCAGGTTTTCTTTATTCACAACCGTGTCCATGGTTTGCAGGAAATGAAAACATTGGTTCAGGGATTGTGTCCTGATCTGAGCATTGCTTATGCTCACGGGCAATTAGAAGGTGGACAACTGGAACAAACAATTCTTGATTTTATAGATCAGAAATACGACGTTTTAATCTGCACAAACATCGTTGAAAGTGGTGTAGATATTCCGAATGTAAATACCATTATAGTGAATAATGCGCATCATTTTGGGCTAAGTGATCTTCACCAGCTTCGCGGAAGAGTGGGAAGAAGTAATAAGAAAGCATTTTGTTATTTACTGGCTCCGCCAATGAGCACATTAACCACCGATAGCCGCAAACGATTGACAACTTTAGAACAATATAGCGACCTCGGAAGTGGCTTCCAAATTGCAATGCGTGATTTGGATATTCGTGGGGCAGGAAATATGCTTGGCGGTGAACAAAGTGGTTTTATTGCCGAAATTGGTTTTGAAATGTATCAGAAAATTTTGGATGAAGCTATTCGTGAATTGAAACGAAAAGAATTCAAAGATCTCTTTAAAGAAGAAATTCAAAAGCAGGACGATTATGTTTCTGATTGTACGATTGACACCGATCTGGAAATTTTAATTCCTGATGAATATGTTGAAAGCATTACTGAAAGACTGAGTCTTTATTCCCGGTTAGATAATTGTGAAAACGAAAAAGAATTGGAAGAATTACATAAAGAAATGATTGATCGTTTTGGTCCTGTTCCGCCACGGGCTGAAGATCTTTTCACCACAGTTCGCTGTAGGAAAATTGCAGTTGATTTGGGATTTGAAAAAATGATTTTGAAAAATGAAATATTGAAATGTTTCTTCGTTGCCAATCCGGATTCTCCTTATTTCAGCAGCAAAACTTTTGAAAGAATTCTTGATTTTATTCAAACCAAAACGAACAAAGCAAAACTTAAACAGGTTGGAAAAAATGGAATTTTAGTTGTTCAGGATATTCATAGCATGAAAGGAATTTTAAGGTTCTTACAGCAAATGGAACATAATTTAGTTGCAGAAACTGCTTAAACAGTTTTCGTGTATACTCCCCGTTAATCAAATAAGATTATTTTCCCCAATTATTTTTTCAATCCTTTCTTTCAATATTTCAAAATCTGTATATCCTTCCGCAATTAAATAATATTTACTTTCTGTTAATTGAATAAAAATCGCCGGAAAGCCTGTTACATTTAATTGTTTACAAAAGGCAAATTCATCATAAGCCTGCTCTTTATATTCTTCATCGGTAACCTTTTCAAAAAATTCATCCGCAGGAATATTGTATTTATCCAGTAACAACCGGTACGCTTCATCGTCCGTAAGATCGCGACCTTCGAAATGGAGCGCGAACTGCAAATCAGCAGCAAAACTTACTTGTTTATCAGGGTAATAATCTTTGAAAACACATAAAGCAATTGCTGGTTTTTGTGAACTGGGATACCAATCGCTGGCACCGGGATGGGTGATATGCCATAAATAATCTTCGCCAAATTTTATCCCTGTCGTTTCTTCTATCTTAGGATAAATATTTTCGAGATAAGTGGCAGTTGCAGCTATTGAAACAGGTTGTTCAGGGAGAATCATTCCTCCGGAAAGAACTTCAAAATTTAATTTGGTTCTATACTCTGAGTTTATCTTTTTTATTACTTCACTAAATCCGTAACACCAGCCACAATACGCATCATAACAGTAAATTAAAGTAGTCATTTTATTTTTTTTTACTTCAAAATTGCTTAATTCTTTACTCAATAAACTTGCCGGAAATTTTGCAATGCGCAGGCAAAAAAATCAGATTCCTAATACCTCCTTCAACTTTGCATATCCCGTTTTGCTGACTGGTAATTTTGCACCCGTGGTTAACAATAACAAATGATTTTCTTTTTCGTATGGATCAATACGGGTAATTAATTGCGTGTTTACAATATATGAACGATGAACGCGAACAAAGTGATACGCGCTTAATGATTGTTCAAAAAAACTCATCGTGCGCTTTTTTAAAAACGTTCCATCAACGGTTACAATTTTTACATAATCATCAGCAGCTTCCAGGTAATCAATTTTAGTTACAGGAATAATCTTTATTTTACTTCCATCTTTTACAACTACACGATTTTGTTGCGATGGACTTTGAGCTGCCGCATCAATTAGCTGTTGTGTTTGTTGCGAATTTTGATGTTGCAGATATTTTTGGATCGCTTTTTCAAACCGTTCTTTGCTAAAAGGTTTTAATAAATAATCTACTGCGTTAGATTCAAAAGCTTTGATTGCAAACTCATCAAAAGCAGTTGTAAAAATCACTGCTGGCGGACCTTCCAACAATTCAAGCATTTCAAATCCGTTGATCTTTGGCATTTGAATATCGAGAAAAATAAGATCGGGCCGATGTTGCTGAATTGCTTTGATTCCTTCAAAACCATCTTCGCATTCTGCGACTAATTCTGCATCAGGAATTGATTGAAGATATTCTTTTACAATTCCTCTTGCCAACGGTTCATCATCAATTATGATAACTTTCATTTCTTTTTCTTTTATTAATTACATCAATTTCTTCCAGCCAGTTTTTTTATTCCGTTCAAAATTACTTTTGTATTAAATCTTAGGCTTCACTTCATCCATTTGAGGGATTAAAATAGTGGTAACAAATTTTTCATCGTCTATTCTGGTGGTCAACAAATCATGCCTTGCATACAAAAGAAACAACCTTCGCTGAATGGATGAAAGTCCGAAGCCCGTTCCCTTCAAGGGTTGTGACGTTTCCGGATCAAAAGGGTTTTGTACAATAATCTTTAAATTATTTCCGTCGTTTGTTGCGTCTAATTTTATTAATATCTCGCCGGTAGTATCATATAATCCAAATTTTATTGCATTTTCTACAACAGGTTGCAAAAGCAAAGCCGGTAATTTCATCGAAAGAATTTCCTCCTGGTAGTTGATTTCTGTTTGTAACCGGTGTCCAAATCTTACTTTTTCTATTTCAAGATATAATTCAAGATATTTTAATTCTTCCTCTAAAGAATTCCATTGTTGCTCGTCTTTTCTTAAAGTCCCCCGAAGAAAATCACTGAGTTGTTGAATCATGTGACGCGCTTTTTCAGGATGAGAACCGGTAAGAGCGCTGATCGAATTTAAACTGTTGAATAAAAAATGAGGCTGTAATTGTTGGCGCAGTTTAAACAATTCCGCATCTTTTGAAAGTCTTTCTGATTCAGTTTTTCGCGTGTCCATTTCTTTTTGTTCCTGCTGGCTGTACCACAGTAAACTAAACATACTGATGCTGCTGATCAATAAATATCCCGCGCCAAACCTTATAGCCCACGACTCATGAATCACTTCAGAATAATTATCACTTTCCGGAAATATCATCCACATCATTCCTTGCTGAGCAAGCATCCAAAGAAAACTTGCAGTAAGACTAACTACCAGGATGTACCAATATTTTTCTCTGCGTGGCACATAATACTTCATATTATTACTGATAAAAAAACAGCATATTGCAAGCAAAGCATTGCTGACAATGCTGTCTGTAATTGCGTGTAGCTCATCAATTTTTAATTGTTTGAGCATGATATATTGCAAAAGCATACACACAAACCACCAGATTGCAAAAAAATATCGTAAGCGTTTATCAGATAAAATGGAGTTGGCCAAGCTTCAGATTTTAATTCATTTGAAAAGTATTTTGCAAACAGTTTTCATGTAAATATTTTGCGCGTTTATTCACGCTTCTGATATAGGCTTCCCCGTCATCTTCTTCACAAATTTTTGAGTACAATTCAATGCCGTCGATCAAATTATCAAGCGGATGCAGTTCTGATACATCAATAAATTTCCATCGCACCGGCTTTTGAACATTGTTCAAAAAATTATCTTCTTCTTTATCACCCATTATCCGCGCTTTTTGAAAAGCATGCATATCATCTTCGGCTTCTATCAGCCTTAGTTGCTCATCAAATTGAGCCGTATGATTTCCATCACCGCAAACAATTCTGTAAACAATTTTTGCAAGATACCATTTCATATAAGTGAATTTATAAGATGAAAAAAAATATTCTTAGTAATTAGTAACTTCAATTCCGCCAAAGACACAAGCGCCTTTCAGAACAATTTTTTTATTCGAATCAGGAATGCTGTTATTGAAATTTCGTTTGTCTTCAACGCCTCCAAACACGGCAGAAATTTCATTTTTCACATCCCAGTTTGAAGGAATAATTAATTTAGTTCCCCCAAATACATTGTTTACTTCCAGTTCTATCGGCTGCTGAATATCAGCATGCATAAAATTGATTTCTGAGCCGCCCATAAAGCTGACAATTTCACCACCTTTAAAATTTTTGGACTGAACACTTTTTTTTATTCCTCCAAAAACAGCCACAACATCCAGGTACTCTCCCTTATCAGTGGATAAAGAAATATCTTCGTTTTTTAAATTGGATGAATCGTGCATTTTCATCCTTTCCCAATAGCGCATTCTTCGGTTACATCTATGTGGTCTTGGCCTCAAAATGAAAAGCATTCCGATGCTTATTAAAATGATAGGAACAATATAATTGTGAAATTCAATTCCTGGGATTTGATCGTCAATTAGAAAAATAGCTCCGATCAAAATCATGATCATTGCCCCAGGATTATGAAACCTGCTTTTGATGCCGATCAATAATCCGATACTGATTAAAAGTACTGGCCATGTAAAAATCCACTCCGGAATCGGGGCACCCATTTTATAACTTAATAATAAAACACCGGCGCCAACCAATATCAGGCCGCTCCAGATTCTGGAGCTTTTATTTCTTTGATACATTTCCATATTGTTCTGTTCCATATAAATATTTTTTGCTGAATTTTAATTTGATAAAGCAAATTTATAGAGTGATGGAGAGCAGAAAAACAGACATTAGGTTTGATGGAATAATTTGTCGGTAAAGAGTTGGAAATAGTCGGTAAAACTTTTAAAAATTCTTCCCACCTTTATTCAACAACTACATTTGCACAAATGGCGCAGAAAAAATTAAAACGTTTTGGAGAAATAAAAACTTTTCCAAACGTGTTGGAATATCCCGGGAACATGAAAGGAAAATGGACAGAATTCTTTCAAAATAAAAATCCTTTGGTTCTTGAACTGGCCTGTGGCAAAGGGGAATATGCGGTTGGGCTTGCACAGTTATATCCGCAAAAAAATTTAATCGGTGTAGATATCAAAGGAAACCGTCTTTGGGTAGGAGCAAAGTTTGCGCTTGATTATCAGTTGAAAAATGTGGCGTTTTTAAGAACACAAATTGATCAGATCAATAATTATTTTTTTGAAAAAGAGGTAGATGAAATATGGATCACATTCCCTGATCCACAGCTTCGTTTTTCAAAAGCAAAAAAGAGATTGACACATCCAAGGTTTTTAAGATTGTATCAGCAAATTTTGAAACCTGGCGGAAAAATTCATTTAAAAACGGATTCCCCTGATCTTTATCAATTTACCAAAACAGTTATTAAATTGTACGATCTTCCTCTTCGTGCAGACATCAATAATGTTTATGAAGAAGAACATTTATCAGCCGAATTAGCCATTAAAACTCATTATGAAAAGCTGGATATTGCAAAGAGTAATTCCATTTTTTATTTATGTTTTTCCTTGCCGGAAAATATTGCTAATAATGATGAAAAACTGAGAGAAGTTTTATAAAGTTTCAAAATCAATACTGAAATTTTAAGAATGTGTACCAACTAATTCTTTACCGGTTCTGAAACAGGTTCCTTTAAAAAGAGCAATTAAATGATCATGTTCATTGGTAATAAAAATCTGGTAAAGACCAGTAGATTTTCCGTTATGCATTTCTCTTGCTTCAGCGATTAGTACGTCACCATTATGAGCCGGTTTTATAAAATTAATGGAAGTATCCAACGCCACAGATAAATTATTTCGGCTGTTGCAGGCAAAAGCAAACGCACTGTCAGCAAGGGAAAAGGTAATGCCACCATGGACAATTCCAAAACCATTCAGCATCTCATTTCTGATTGTCATTTTTATTTTGCTATAGCCTTCAGTGATCTCCAAAACTTCAATTCCAAGCCATTTGCTAAAAAGATCTGTCTCAAGCAAATGATCTATTACCTTTTGCGCCAATAGATTATTATCCATTTTAAAAGAGTGATTTTGTAATGAACAAGTTAGGAATATTTTGCAGGCTGAAAGAATTTTTCATCCAATGGGAAATAATTTCTCATTAAAAAAACATTCCTGCTTTTTAAATAAGCAAAAAGCACTAAAAATTTTCTTTTGGAAACGATAAAGACTTATTTAAACAACTGAAAAGTAATGAAACTCATAATATAAGCAAGCCCCGTCATATAAAGCAGCATGATAATTGGCCATTTCCATGTACGTGTTTCGCGTTTTACAACGGCTAAAGTACTCATGCATTGCATCGCCAGTGCATAAAAAACAAGTAGCGATAATCCAGCAGCAAGCGTATAAACTTTTTCGCCATTTGGCCACGTCGCTGCATTCATTTTTTGCCGCAACGTCGCGTTATTTTCATCGGCCTCATCACCAACACTATAAAGTGTTGCCATCGTTCCTACAAAAACTTCACGCGCTGCAAAAGAAGTAATCAATGCAATACCGATTTTCCAATCATAACCCAACGGGCGAATTACCGGCTCGATAGATTTTCCTAAAATACCTGCATAAGAATTTTGAAGGTGTTCGGTGTTTTCCAATTTCTCATATTCCTTTGCCCGGGAAGGATTTTGTTGAATAAGAGTTTCATATTTACTTGTTACCTGCTGCATTTTCTTCGACGGACCAAAGGTACTAAGCACCCAAAGTAACAGACTAATTACCATGATCACTTTTCCCGCTTCCAGCACAAAAATTTTAGCTCGTTCGATCATCGTTGCAACCATATTTTTCCATCTTGGTCCCCGATATGCAGGGAGCTCAAGAATAAAAAAGCTTTTTTCTTTGCTTTTGATAAACCACTTCATTATGTAAGCTGCAAACAACGCCATAAATGTTCCTAAAAAATACATGAGCATCATCACAAGCCCCTGCAAACTGATAAAACCAAAATACATTTTATGAGGAATCACCAAAGCGATAAGGACAGTATAAACAGGAAGTCGCGCACTGCAACTCATGAGTGGCGTACACATAATCGTTAACAATCTTTCTTTTTTGTTTTCGATACTTCTTGCACTCATAATCGCCGGCACAGCACATGCAAGCCCACTAACCATCGGCATTACACTCTTCCCATTCAGCCCGGCTTTGCGCATTATTTTATCAGTTAAAAAACTGATTCGTGCCATATAACCGGTGTCTTCCAGCAAAGTAATTAATGCAAATAGGATCATAATTTGAGGAACGAAAACAATTATTCCACTTAAACCGGCTAAAATTCCATTGATAAAAAGGTCTGTGAACCAGCCTGCCGGGAGCACTTTTCCGAGCCAACCTCCCGCTTCTGCGAAAGTCCATTCAATTCCATTCATCGGAAATTGTGCAATAACAAAAATGCTTTGAAACAATAAAAAAAGTACCGCGGCCAAAATCAGATATCCCCAGGTTCTATGCAATAAAATATCATCCAGTTTCTGTGTGAACAAAGCTTTTTCCAAAGGATCTGCTTCTACAACAGTTTGCTTCATGATGGTTTTTATTTTCCCATAACGTTGCAAAATTTCTTCAGCCTGAGTTTTTGTGGGGTTAAACTTTGTTTCAATTTCAATGCTTTCTATTGCATCCTGCATTTCATCATTGAGGGAAAAGTTTTCATGATTGATGAGATAATGGATCGCACGATAATTGCTCATTTCAGGAAAAATATGTTGAACTTTTTTTATCGCAGCTGAAGCAAGAGGCTCCATATTCAAAAAGTCACGATCTGGGAAATGATGCAAATCTTCTGCAGCATTTGCAATCGCCTTTTTCAATTGAGTGATTCCTTTATTTTTTCGTGGATTAACAGGAATTACAAAAACTCCTAACTCTCTTTCAAGCCCTGCAACATCCACTTTGATATTGTTTTTACTGGCAATATCCATCATAGTTAAAGCTATGATTACAGGCCGCTTCAGGTCAATTATCTGTGAGCAAAAAAGGAGGTTTCTTTTCAGATTGCTTGCATCGGCAACCAAAACGATTATATCTGCCTTTATGTGGGGATCCTGCTCCATTAAAACTTTATATGAAACCCACTCGTCATTCCGTTTTGGATAAAGACTATAGGTTCCCGGCAGATCAATAATTTTTGCAGAGATAGTTTCAGAAACTTTTGAGATGCCGGTTTTTTTATCAACCGTAACGCCAGGAAAATTTCCAACTTTTTGATTTAAACCCGTCAGGGAATTAAAAAGCGAACTCTTTCCACTATTGGGATTTCCTACTAAAGCAATATGAAGTTGTCCGCTCAAATTTATGATTGATAATCGGCAAAAGTAAGAGCCGCAGGCAAAAAAGGTTTTACGAAATGAGGAAACACATAACTGGCATGAAATTTTATCATAACCTTCACTAATATTATGATGTTAAATTTGTCTTTTAAAATAAAGCAGATCTTATGAAATATATCTTTCTATTCTTAATTATTACTTCTCAAAACGCAATAGGACAGCGACTTAAAAAGGCAGATAAACAAATCATTGAAGATTTGAAATCTGAAGTAACTTATTTATCAAGTGATCAAATGGAAGGCCGCAGAACCGGCACCGCGGGTGAAAAACTGGCGTATGAATATATTTCTTCCCAATTTGAAAAAGCAGGACTGGCGCCCAAAGGTGATGACCACTCATTTCTTCAGGCATTTGATATAAATGAAGGAAAGTATGTTTCTCCAGCTACAAGGTTATTGATCAATGACAGTTTGATTAGTAATGAGGATTTTTTCCCGTTTATATTCAGTGCAGATGGAGAAACAAAAGGAAATGTATCTCCGGCATTTAAAGAAAAGGGGATGCCATGGTTTTGGGATATAAATGATAGCCTTGAAGAAAATAAAAATAATCCCCATTACAATATAGAAAACACCATTAGAAATAAAGCGATTGAGTTTCATGAAAAAGGCGCTTCTGCTTTAGTTGTTTTCAACTCCGGAAATATTGATGAGGGTTTAAACTTTGATGGAATGTCAAAGATTCCTCAGGTAAAGATTCCGGTTATTTTTCTTTCAAAAAATATCTCTCAAAAATATTTGAACGATCAGGCCGCAAATCTTACCATTAGTTTAAAAACAGAAATCAAAAACAAAAAAAGGACAGGCCATAACGTAGTTGGATATTTAAATAACGGAGCCGCACATACGATCATTTTAGGTGCGCATTATGATCACCTGGGGCACGGCGAAGATCATAATTCATTGTGGACAGGAAGCCCTGAAATTTTCAATGGTGCGGATGATAATGCAAGTGGAACAGCATTGGTAATTGAGATGGCCAAATTACTAAAAGGCTCAAAATTGAAAAACAATAATTATCTTTTTATTTGTTTTTCAGGGGAAGAATTGGGCCTGTTTGGATCAAAATATTTTACACAAAATCCAACAATACCCCTGGCTTCGGTGGATTACATGATTAATTTTGACATGATTGGAAGATTGAACGAAAGCACCAATACAATTACAATTGGGGGCTTTGGAACATCTCCTGAATGGGGAAAGATATTACCGGAAAAAACAAAATCATTAAATGTAAAATTTGATTCAAGTGGCATTGGGCCAAGTGATCACACTTCATTTTATTTAAAAGATATTCCAGTATTGTTTTTCTTTACCGGCTCGCACAAAGATTACCATAAGCCAACAGATGATGTTGACAAGATCAATTTCGTTGGCGAATTTCGCATAATGCAATACATTGAAGAAATTCTGAAAGAAACGAACAATGGGGAAAAAATTGCCTTCTCAAAAACGCGGGACCCGCAAATGTCAATGGCACATTTTACAGTAAGTTTGGGCTTCATGCCTGATTACACCTTTTCGGGTAGCGGTGTAAAAGTTGACGCGGTTATTGATGGAAAAACTGCCCAAGAAGTTGGTATGAAAGCCGGTGATGTAATTATACAGCTAGGTGATTTTAAAATTACAGACATCAATAATTATATGACGGCATTAAGTAAATTTAAAAAAGGGGATCCGGCAAAAGTATCAGTAATGCGTGGAAACAATTTAATGAATTTTGATGTTGTTTTTTAAACAGAATAAAAAATGAAACTGCGAATCGACAATGAAGCAATGCTGGAGGATTTTTTTGACAGCACAAGATTGCTGGGCATTGTTGCCTCTATTGAACAATACCGTTTTTGCTGGCATCTCAATCAAATATTGAATTTTGATTTCAGAATTAACAACAGTATTGAGATTCATTTAAACAAAAAAACACGTAACTATTTTTTCCCAATCTATGAGTATGGACAACAAGCCGGAACTATAAAACATTATTTGTACAACAATGAAGATGATGGAGAATATTTGTTGCCCGAATTTAAACATCTTGATTTTTTGTGGCTAATGAAAGACGATATTATGAAAGACGAAGAGGTTAATATTCTTATGAATTCAATAAAAACAGTTCCGTCTGTGCAAATGGTGGTAGAACTAACGAATGAGAAAATTAAAAATAAACAGCATCTTGTTTTTTAAAAATTAAATCAAAAATTATGTGGGAAGAAAAAGACAACAAGCTCTACAGAAAATTTGAGTTCAAAAATTTCTCGGAAGCATTTGCATTTATGACACGCATCGCCTTAGCAGCAGAAAAAATGGATCATCATCCAAAATGGACGAACGAATACAACAGGCTGGAGATATGGCTTTCAACCCATGATGCCGGAGATGTAGTCACAGAAAAAGACAAAAAACTTTCAGCAATTATTGATGGATTATAATTGTCTTTGGGGGAGAAAATAAAAATCTGATTCATTTGATGCTTGCTAATACAAGTTCTAATGCGATGCAAATTTCAATCCGATGATTGAAGCTATTAAAGTTGTGAGAAAAAACAACCGCCAGAAATCTGTTGGCTCATTAAAAAGCAGGATTCCTACGATAACGGTACCGACTGCGCCAACTCCTGTCCATACTGCATAAGCAGTTCCAATCGGTAAAGTTTGTGTGGCCTTGTACAATAAAATCATACTCAAAGACAGGCAAATAAAAAATCCAGCGATCCACCAAACAGCTGTCGTTCCTGATGTTTCCTTTGCTTTTCCAAGACAGGCTGCAAAACCAACTTCAAAAAATCCGGCAATAATTAATAGTATCCAGTTCATAGAAATCGGTTAATATTTTTATTCAGTGACATGAATTATTTTCTCATCCCTTGCAATAAATTTTCCAATCGGCTCCGCAAATTTTTCCAACCCATTTTGGTTTAAAACTTCCTGAACTTCCTCCACTGCATTTGGATTTACAGCAATTAATAATCCCCCATTTGTTTGCGGATCAGGTAAAATTGAAAATGCTTCCATCACATTTAAACCTTTTTCAAAACTTATTTTTTCGCTGTAACTGTTCCAGTTTCTATACGTGGCATCCGGCATAATTCTTTGCGAAAGGTATTCTTTTACATTTCCGGGTATGGACAACTGCGAGTAATTAAGGTTTACTGATAAACCACTTCCTTCGGCCATTTCAATTAAATGTCCTGCCAGTCCAAATCCTGTCGTATCTGTCATCGCAGAAACTCCTTTTATTTTTCCCATTACTTCTCCAATAGAATTCAAAGAAGTTAGCTGTTGAATTAAAATACATAAATGTTCTTCTTTTAAAACATTTCTCTTTTGAGCTGTAGATAAAATCCCAACGCCAATTGGCTTTGTCAAAAAAAGCAAATCACCTTCGTTTGCAGTATTATTTTTTTTAAGATTTTCAATAGCAACAATACCATTCACCGATAAGCCAAAAAATGGTTCTGCAGAATCTATACTATGCCCTCCTGCTAAAGCTATTCCTGCTTTTGCACAAATTTTTCTTGCTCCTTCCAAAACTTCTTTTGCCAGAGAAGCAGGCAATTTTTCAACAGGCCAGCCCAACAAAGCTATTGCCAGGATTGGCTTTGCGCCCATAGCATAAATATCACTAATGGCATTTGCAGCAGCAATTTGTCCAAAGTCAAAAGCGTCATCAACAATTGGCATAAAAAAATCTGTAGTAGAAACTAATGCATTTCCATCGCCCAAATCATATACTGCCGCGTCATCCTTACTGTTATTTCCAACTAATAAGTTCTGATCCGGAAAAGTAAATTGCGAATGAAGAATTTCTTCTAAAATCGATGGAGCAATTTTACAACCGCACCCAGCTCCCCGGGAATAATGCGTAAGTTTTATCTTTTCTTTTTTTTCTAAATTTTCCAACTATTCTTTCTTTTTTCGGAGTAAAATTATTTTTGAGTTTTTATTCAGATCTCCACTAAATCGAATTTCATAAATTCTTGTGGCTTCGCGAATCACCAACAATCCAGTATTTGGAGGTAAACTACCTAAATTTTCAGCATACATAATCACTGAGATTGAATCACCCATTTCAGGAGTGAGATAAATTGTTTTGTTAATTGCACTTGCCAGCAATCCAACACGCGGCATGATCACTTTTCCATTCAATAAAACACTTACCGTGTCTCCATCAACTGTTCCATTGTCATAAAGAGAGAAAACAACACTGTCCTGTGTTATCTCCACCGTACGTATTGTTTCAATTTCGCGTTTTGCAATTTCAGCAGCAGGAGGAGGGGCCTGAGCAACAAACTTATTTTCGTTTTTAGACTTTATATTCTGATCACTCTCTTGGTTTTTATTTTGAATCTGCTGTTGATCCTGTTCATGAACAGCCACTACAGGTGCCTCTTTTTTAGCAGATTCGGTTTCTTTTTTTGTTTCAGCTCTCCCAGTCGGCTTTGCTGCTGTAATGTCAACAAGGGTTCCCTTTTTCTCAGAATGAGATGGAATATTCTTTATTTCAGGCTTACTTGATTTTTGTTCTGCAATTACGATGGCCTTATTTTTTTGATTTGCAGAATTAGATGGTTCCGTCTTTTTTGTCGCCGCAATAACCTGCGCCGGCTGGTTTTTCTTTTGTTCAATAACTACATTTGATTTCGTATTATTTTGATTTGACGAGACTTCTGCGATAGTTTTCTTTTCAGCTAGAGAAGGCGTTATTTTTCCAATTAAAGGTTTCTTATTTTCTGCGATAGCAACATCATCATTTTTTTGTTCCGAAGAAATGACTGGCGAAGTTTTCGCAGGTACCGACTGTACCTGCGTCGGTGCTTTTTTATTTTCTACAACAAGATTTTCATTCTTCTTATCAACAACTTTCTGAGACTCTTCATTTTTTAAAACTATGCCGTTTGATGGTTTTGATGAATTATTGGAGGGAGCTGAAATCTGTTGCTTTGAAGTTTTTGGTGATTCATTTATTGCAAGTGTGTTTGTATTATTTAAAGAAATATCCGGTGGTAAAAATGCCAGTTTATCACGCAAGCCAAGCTCTGTAAGTTTAGTTACAATTGCGGTTTGTTCTTGTACTTCCGGCTTCTTTTTCTTTTGAAGAAAGACAGTTCCGGTAACTGAATTATAAATCCTGGTTGAATTGGTCATCCAATTCCCACTTAAAACTTCTGCACTATCATTTTCTGAAAGTGTTAGTTCCGAATACATTTTTACATCTTTGGGTGGCGCAATAGAATAATTATTGAAAATAAAATCATCATCCATAATATAAATGTGATCCTTTTTTATTTTGATCTTCACGGATTTTACACCTATATTTTTTACACTATCAAAAACAAAAGTTGTATGTGAATAACCACTAGCCTTGCCATTCGACTCGTTTATCGCCAATTCATAGTGAATGTTTCTATGCGTCGTATCGTTATACATATAACCTGTCCAAACACCGGAAATATCCTGGGAAAAACTTTGCAGCGGAAAAAGAAAAATAACAAAAATAAATCGCATTCCCTTTTTTATTTTAGTTATTTTCCTCATGATATCAGAATGAAATTTCAACGTCGTTTTATAATTGATTTCAAAATTAAATGATTATTGATCAATTAACTGAGCTGCATTTCCCGATTCAACTTTTTCACAACTTATCTTATTTAAAAGGGAACCAATTCCCTGTCGATTATGTAAACTTTTCAAATACATCTTATCATAATATTTTAATAAAATAGAAAAGGCAGAAACAAAATTGCCTTCATTTAAAAACTGAATCGCATTTTTTGTATTTAAGCCACCCAATCTTTTTTGAATTTTTAAAATACAATCAATCAGCTGCCGCTTCTCAAATTTTCCATAATGCTGAGCAATATATTTCACCCTTTCTTCAAAAGGAATTTCCAAAAAGTACAACGGGCTTTCACGCATTTGCTGCCAGAAAATTTTTGGAATGCCAACTCTTCCGATATGAACACTTTCATCTTCAATCCAGATTTCATTTTTTGTTTGTTCATTATGGCCATGTTTGTTATTTATTTTCCATAATTCTTCAGCAAGAAGATTTTCAAACATTTCATGCGAGGGCTGCGCATCTGAACCTAATGAACCAAATGCGGACCCCTTATGATTGGCAAATCCTTCCAGATCAATAACTGTTTTCCCAATTTCTTTTAATTCTTTTAAAACTTCCGTTTTCCCGGAACCTGTAAATCCACTTAAAACTTTTAATGCATATTGTTTTTCAAACTGCAACAATGCCCATCTTCTAAACGCTTTGTATCCACCTTTCAGCACAAAAATTTTATAGCCATAAAGATTCAAAAGCCATGCAACAGCATCGCTGCGCATTCCGCCACGCCAGCAATGAACAAGTAAAGTATTTATAGGGGAACCGTCTTTATTTGTTAAACCATTGAGAATACTCTTTACATCCTCATGAATCATTTTCATTCTTTCAGAAAAAAATTCCAGACCATGATCCACCGCTACTTGCCGGCTTTCTTTTGTATAAGCCGTTCCGATAATTTTTCTTTGTTCATCAGAGAAAATAGGAACAGAAAAGGCTTCCGGAATATGAGCATGTTTATATTCCGCCGGACTTCTTACATCCAGGACAGGAAAAGTTCCAGAAAGCTGTAAAAAATAAGTAATATCAATTCTTTCAACAGGCATACAGCAAATTACATTTTGTTTTATAAAAAACCCAACGTTTCGAAGCAAAATAAATTCTCTGATAATTGAATGGATTACAGAATAACTTTCGCCTTTTTAGATAAATAATTCCACGCAATTCCTGTAAAAGAAATAGTGATCAAAATCCGTACAACCATGGCTTTCACTGTTTTCATTTCATAAGTTCCGCCTTTTAAAATGTAAATAAGAAGACCAATGAATGCAAGAACAAGAATTGAACTTGCCACAAATAAATAACTTGCAGCCGATTTTTTTTCTTTAAAAAATCCAAAAGCGGCGACCAAATAAATAATGGAGCAAATAAGATTTGCATATACAATAAAGGGAACATAGTTTCCTTCCATTTGGCGAATATTAAATAAATCAAAAATGATTGATGTGGTCATGAATAATGACACCAATCCCAGAAGCAGCATAAACACTCCCGATGATTTTAAAATAATTTTTCTCACGATTTTTCAATGATTTGTTTATTCAATTTCTTTCATCCTTGCAGTGAAATGCCGCAAAGCCGGTGCTTCATATTCTATTTGCAGCCCTTTAATTTTTTCCTTATTGTTATTAACTCCTATGATCACTTCTGCAACATAATCAATATGGCTTTGGGTGTAAACTCTTCTTGGAATTGCCAGACGAACAAGTTCCATCATCGAAGGAATTAATTTGCGGTGTTCATCATATTTTCCAAACATCAAAGAACCAATTTCAACGCCTCTTACTCCACCTTCAACATACAAAGCGGCAACCAGCGCTTGCCCCGGGTACTGATCAGAAGGAATATGAGGAAGCATTGCTTTAGCATCCAAATAAACCGCATGACCTCCCGCGGGCCGCATCACAGGTACATTTGCTGCAATTAATTTTTCAGTAAGATATTCAATGCTCCGAATACGATACTGCAAATAATTTTCTTCCATCACTTCTTTTAAACCAATTGCGATCGCTTCAAGATCCCGTCCTGCAAGACCTCCATAAGTTGTGAAGCCTTCTGTAATAATGAGAAGATTTCTGCATTGAACCGCGAGCTCTTCATTTCGCAATGCAATAAAACCACCAATATTTGCAAAAGCATCTTTCTTTGCACTCATCGTGCATCCATCTGCATATGAAAATAATTCGTGCGCAATTTCTGCAATAGAAACATCTGCATATTTCTGTTCCCGTTGTTTGATAAAATAACAATTTTCTGCAAAACGGCAGGCATCAATAAACAATGGAATCCTGTGTTCCTTACAAATTGAACTGACTTCTTTTATATTTTCCAAACTAACCGGTTGTCCCCCGCCAGAATTATTTGTAATGGTGAGAATGCAAACAGGAATATTTTCGGCACCTTTTTCTTTGATAAAACTTTTAAATACTTCTGTATCCATATTCCCTTTAAAAGGTGCTTCAAGCGAAGGGATTTTTCCTTCCGCACACAAAAGGTCAATTCCTTCTGCACCAGAGAATTCAATATTGGCACGGGTTGTGTCAAATAAAGTATTGCTTATCACATACTTTCCCTTACCACCTAAGACAGAAAATAAAATTTTTTCGGCAGCACGTCCCTGGTGGGTCGGAATTACAATTGGCATTCCCGTAAGATCCCGGATTGTTTTTTCAAAATGAAAAAAACTTTTGCTTCCTGCATAAGATTCATCGCCAAGCATAATACCTGCCCATTGTGCGCTGCTCATTGCACTGGTTCCACTATCCGTTAGCAAATCAATTAATACGTCATCTGCATGGATTAAAAACGGATTGTAAAAGGCATCTTTTAAAATCCTTATTCTTTCTTTTTTAGTTGTAAAATAAATTGGTTCAACAGATTTTATCTTAAATGGTTCAATGATCGTGTTCATGACAGTTTTGAAATTTTTATGAAATTACTTATAAAGAGAATAGTCATTTCTATAAATGACGGTAAAATGAGAATGAAAAATCAGCGGATGGCTTAGGTGGGTTTTCTGATAATATTTATCCAGAGAAGTATCATTTGACAAAAATAAATTTATTACTGAAAAAATAGAAATCACCAAACACTTGATTGTTTGCTGCAAACAGAAAATAATCTCATTTCATAAAAGCAATCGCAAATTCGGGCAGGCAATTTGTAAATCTAATGAATATGTCGAACCTCATATCTTTTACTGATAAAGGCCTTTACTGCCAAGCGGGAAATTTTTATATTGACCCATGGGTCCCGGTGGAGAAAGCTGTTATAACCCACGGCCACAGTGATCATGCGCGTTTTGGCAATCAGTTTTATCTGTGCCATACATTCACAAAGCCGATTCTTCAATTACGGTTAGGAAATAACAATTATCAAACAGTTGAATGGAACGAGTCCATCTTTATGAACGGTGTAAAAATTTCATTTCATCCCGCCGGACATATCATTGGATCTTCACAAATCCGTGTGGAATATCACAATGAAGTTTGGGTAGTAAGCGGCGATTATAAAAGCGAAGATGATGGTATCAGCGGAGAATTCGAACCTTTAAAATGCAATGTTTTTATTACTGAATCAACTTTTGGTTTACCAATTTTCAAGTGGAAACCGCAGCAGCAAATTTATAGTGATATTATTAATTGGATCAGCAGGAATAAAGAAAACGGCAAGGCAAGTATTCTGATTGCATATAGCCTTGGAAAGGCACAGCGGGTGTTACAGGCGTTAAAAGAAACTACACAAACGATATTTGCTCATGGTGCGGTTTACAATATGCAGCAAGCATTGATTGATGCCGGATGGAAATTAAATCCCGTTGTAAAAATCACTCCCGAGACTCCGAAAGAACTTTTGAAAGAAACAGTTGTAATTGCACCACCAGGCGCGGAAGGAACTCTATGGATGAGAAAATTTTATCCCTATTCAATTGGTGTCTGCAGCGGCTGGATGCAGGTTAGAGGAAATGCAAGAAGAAGAAATGTGGATGCCGGATTTGCATTGAGCGATCATGCAGACTGGAATGCACTATTAACAACGGTAAAAGAAACGGGCGCAGAAAAAGTTTTTGTCACACATGGTTTTCAGGCGGCATTCAGTCGTTATGTCACTGAAAAAAATATTGCTGTTTCAGCAGAAGTAAAAACGCAATTTGGTGATGAAGATGAGGAAGCGAATTGGTCGCCGGAAATCAATAATGAAGAACCTGAAAATGTATGAATGTGCCTGCCAACATAGAAAATAAAAATGGCTTGCAATTGTTTGCGGGACTGGTGAATGAAATTAGTTCTTCCACAAAAACAAACGACAAACTTCAAAGCCTTGTTAATTATTTCGCTGTTGCTCCTGATGCTGATAAAGTTTGGGTAATTGCTATCTTTAGTGGACGAAGACCAAGACGGGCGGTGAATTTGAAGCTTATGCGCGAATGGTGTTTAGAGATGGTTCAAATTCCCGATTGGCTTTTTACCGAATGTCATCATACGGTTGGTGATTTTTCTGAAACGCTTGCTTTGTTACTGGCAGGAACAGAAATTATCCAACATGAAAATCAAAATCTTTCTAATTATTTAGAAAAATTGATCAGTATTGAAAAAGAAGATGAAAGCATCAAAAAAAAATTTATTGTTGAGAGCTGGCGGCAAATGAATATGCAAGAAAAATTCGTTTTCAATAAACTGATTACAGGAAGTTTTCGGATCGGTATTTCACAGAAAACAATTGTGAATGCATTGGCAAAAGTCATCGAACATTCTCCTTCAGTGCTCGCACACAGGATCAGTGGGAATTGGGATCCGCTTACCACTTCATTTAACGAATTGTTAAGTGAATCTATTGCTGTCACTGACTTTTCAAAGCCTTATCCATTTTATCTTGCTTATGCAATTGATCATGATGTTGAAAATTTAGGCGAGCCGCAATTATGGCAAGCTGAATGGAAATGGGATGGAATCAGAGGGCAAATGATTAAAAGAAATAACGAATTATTTGTGTGGAGCAGAGGCGAAGAATTGATAACGGATAAATTTCCGGAATATTTTATCCTGAAAGATCTTTTACCAGATGGTGTTGTTCTGGATGGAGAAATAATTCCAGCCATTGATGGAAAACCTTTATCCTTCTCCGTTTTACAAACAAGAATCGGAAGAAAAAATATTTCAAAGAAACAATTACAGGAGGCGCCAATCTGTTTTTTTGCCTACGATCTTTTAGAATACAATTTTGAAGACTGGCGTGAAAAACCTTTGGTTCAAAGACGAAAAAAACTGGAAGAAATTATTTCCTCTTTTGAACATAAATCCATTCAGCTATCAGAGAAAATTAATTTTGATTCATGGAACGAACTTGCGGAAATCAGAAAAGAATCAAGAAATAAAAATAGTGAAGGCATCATGTTGAAAAGAAAAGATTCCACTTATAAAGTGGGAAGGAAGCGTGGCGATTGGTGGAAATGGAAAATTGATCCATTGATAATTGATTGTGTGATGGTGTATGCACAAAAAGGAAGCGGGAGAAGAAGCAATCTTTACACCGATTATACATTTGCGGTAAAAGACGGAGACGAACTAATCACTTTTACTAAAGCCTATTCAGGACTAACAGATAAAGAATTTGCGCAGATTGATCATTTTGTAAAAAGAAATTCTTTAGAAAAATTCGGACCCGTAAGGACCGTAAAGCCGGAATTGGTTTTTGAAATCGCATTTGAAGGAATCGCGGCAAGTAATCGTCACAAAAGCGGAGTAGCATTGCGTTTCCCAAGAATGAACCGATGGAGAAAAGATAAAACTGTTGATGAAATTAATACCCTTGATGATTTAAAAGAAATGCTGAGAGCATATGGAAAGTAATCCGTAAATTAATTCAATATTTATAAAATGTTTTATTGTTCAATTGTTTTATTGCTTAAATGCAGGAAATGGAAATAAAAAATACAAAGGGCTTCGACATAATACGTGAATGGCTTACTGCAAAAGATTTTATTCCATTTGCATTCCAGGAAGAAACATGGCACCATATCATCAATAAAAAATCAGGATTGGTGAATGCTCCTACAGGCTGCGGAAAAACATTTTCCGTTTTTCTTGGTGCCATTATTTCTTTCATCAATGACAATCCTGAGAATTATCAAACAAAAAATAAAAATGGTTTACAACTTTTATGGATTACTCCTTTGCGTGCTCTTGCAAAAGATATTGGCAGAGCCATGGAAGAAGTAATTGAGGAATTAGGAATGAGTTGGAAGATCGGGATTCGCAATGGAGATACGAACTTGAGTGATCGTGCAAAGCAAAAAAGACAAATTCCTGAAGTTCTGATCATCACTCCCGAAAGTCTTCATCTTTTATTAGCACAGAAAAATTATCCTGATACTTTCAAAACTGTAAAAATTATTGCTGTGGATGAATGGCATGAATTGCTGGGAAGCAAACGTGGAGTGCAAGTCGAACTGGCGTTGTCAAGATTGGTTGCTTTAAGTCTTCAGCCTTCAAATTTAAGCATTTGGGGTATCAGTGCAACAATCGGAAATCTTGAACAAGCACAAGAAGTTTTACTCTCTGCCGTATCACAAATTGGATTGAAGAAAAAAGATTTTGAAACTGTTACTGCCCTTATTGAAAAACCAATTGAAATTGAATCAATCTTTCCGGATGAAATTGAAAAATATCCATGGGCAGGCCACTTAGGAATTAAGTTAGTTGAAAAAGTTATTCCGATTATCATGAAAAGCAAGACGACACTCATTTTTATCAATACACGCGGCATGAGCGAAATGTGGTACCAGGCCTTGTTGAATACGTGCCCGGACCTTGCAGGATCGATCGCTTTGCATCATGGAAGTATTGAACAGGATCTTCGTTTTTGGGTTGAAGAAAATTTACATAGTGGAAAATTAAAAGTCGTTGTATGCACCGCCAGTCTCGATCTTGGTGTAGATTTTCGTCCCGTTGAAACCGTTATACAAGTTGGTTCCCCCAAAGGTGTCGCCAGGTTTTTGCAAAGGGCCGGAAGAAGCGGACACCGGCCAGGAGAAGTAAGTAAAATTTATTTTTTACCTACGCATTCTTTAGAATTAGTTGAAGCCGCAGCATTAAAAGAAGCCACAAAAAATAAATTAATTGAAAGTCGGGAGCCACGAATTTTATGTTATGATGTGCTCATTCAATATTTAAGTACGCTTGCAATCTCAGAGGGTTTTTATCCTGAAAATCTTTTTGAAGAAGTAAAGTCAACTTATTCTTATCGAGAAATAACAAAGGAAGAATGGGAACAAATATTACACTTTATAACTCGTGGTGGTGTTGCATTACAAAAATATGACGATTATAAAAAAATCGAAATTATAAATGGCCTTTATAAAATAACCAATCGCCGGATAGCTATGCGTCATCGCATGCATATCGGAACAATTGTGAGCGATCCAATGATGAAAGTAAAATTTTTAAGTGGTGGTTATGTTGGAGTTATTGAAGAATGGTTTATTGCCAGAATGCAGCCAGGAGATGCTTTTACCCTGGCAGGAAGAACAGTGGAATTTGTGATGATAAAAGATACGACCTGCATTGTCAGAAAATCAAACGCAAAAAAATCAAGAATACCAAGCTGGCAGGGTGGAAGAATGCCGCTTTCTGCAAATCTTGGCTTTATGCTTCGGAAGAAATTTGATGAAGCAGGATTAGAAATTCAAAAGCATTCCCATAACTATCGAAGAATTCAAAAAGAGGAAGAGCTGGAAATTCTGAAACCGCTTTTTGAATTGCAGGAATACCTTTCTCACATTCCTCAAAAAAATGAATTACTGATTGAACAGCTTGAAACCAAAGATGGATTTCATCTATTTGTATTTCCTTTTGAGGGAAGACTGGTTCATGAAGCCATGGCTGCGATTCTTGCCTATCGTATAAGTCTTATTACTCCAATCACTTTTTCATTCGCAATGAATGATTATGGTTTTGAATTATTAAGCGATCAGCCAATTCCTTTACATAACGGTAATGCACAAATGCTTTTCTCTCCTAAAAATTTATTTGAAGACATTCAGCGAAGCCTGAACAGTGTTGAAATGGCCAAAAGAAAATTTCGCGACATTGCAGTGATTGGAGGTTTAATATTTCAAGGCTTTCCGGGTGAACAAAAAAAAGCAAGGCATTTGCAATCTTCCGCTTCTCTGTTGTTTAATGTGTTCTCTGAATATGAGCCCCAAAATTTATTGTTACGCCAGGCTTACAATGAAGTGATGGAGCAGCAAATGGAAGAACAACGATTGAGAGATATGCTCGAAAGAATTCAGAAAAGCAAGATCATCATTACTTATCCGCGAAGGTTAACTCCATTTTGTTTTCCAATAAAAGTGGATAGTATGCGTGAGGATCTTTCTTCTGAAAAACTGGAAGACCGTGTGAAAAAAATGCAATTGCAATTAGAAAAATAAAATATTCAAAACAATTATTTCAAGAATTAGCTCTCATTTAGTATATTTTTTAAATTGCCAAAAAAATTGTCTGCCCCACTTCGCTTTTTATTCCATCAACAAACACTGTGGCTTTCGCCGGCTCGATGTATTTTCTGGGAAGAAGAAAGGGCGCTTATTTTGTCCGATTTACACTTCGGAAAATCGGGCCATTTCCGAAAATCAGGAATTGGGATTCCACAAAATATTTTTAAAGAAGATCTTCAAAAATTATTCGCTCAGATCCAGTTTTTTAAACCAAAAATTTTATTGATCGCCGGGGATATGTTTCATAGCTCGGCAAATAAAGAAATCGAATTTTTTCAGAAATGGAGAAATGATTTCTCAAATGTTGATTTTTATCTGATCCGGGGAAATCACGATATTTTATCAAATAAATTTTATAAAGAAACAGGGATTGAAGTTTTTGAAAATAAATTATTAATGAGCAATTTTTGCTTTACCCACGACTTTGATTCTTCATGCAGTGATGAAGAAAATAAATTTTTTACTTTTTCCGGACATATTCATCCGGGAATAAAAATGGATGGGCCAGGCAGTCAATCATTGATGTTGCCCTGTTTTTATTTTGGTAAAAAATATGCGATTCTACCGGCTTTCAGCGCTTTTACCGGTCTTGCAAAAATTAAACCGCAGAAAGCAGATCACATTTTCGCACTTATTGAAAACTCAGTTATAAAAATTCAATAACCGATTCCCCTTCTATTAAATGCTATTTTAAATAAGCTACAATTTCCTCACTCATTGGAGCGACTTTACTATCAAATTTTGCAACTAAAACTCCATTTTCATCCAACAAAAATTTGGTGAAATTCCATTTAATATCCGCATCCATCACTCCATTATCAGACTTTTGTGTCAACCACTTATAAATCGGGGCAATATCATCTCCTTTCACTGAAACCTTTGCTGCCATTGGAAAAGTGACACCGTAATTTTTTGTACAAAAAGATTTTATTTCTTTATTGGTCCCTGGTTCCTGACCACCAAAGTTATTTGCGGGAAAACCAACAATAACTAATTTGTCCTTGTACTTTTTATACAATTCTTCCAATTGGGCATATTGGGGAGTGTAGCCGCATTTGGAAGCAGTATTTACAACCAGGATTTTTTTGCCTTTGAATTGTGAAAAATCAATTGTACCTCCGTCAAGCGCCGGAACAGTAAACTGATAAATCGTTTTTGTTTTCATATTACGAGAAGTTGAAGTTGGAATAACAAAAGAAAAGATCAGCAATGACGTTGCCCCAAAAAATATCTTTTTCATAATTTTTTTCATAAAGGTAACCAATCACTAAAACAATTTTAGATAAGATTCAATGACAATAGTGCGAAATTTGCCAACAAAAATTCGCATATTCTAATGAATACAACTGAAAGCTTACCAAAGAAAGTGGAAAAAATTTTGAAAAAATTTGAAACAAAAGCAGTCATTTTTGATCTTGACGGAACATTAATAGATAATAATTCCTATCATCTCAAAAGCTGGATAGAGTATTTAAAAAATCACGGCAGAAATATTTCCGAAGAAGAGTATAATTTAAATTTCAATGGCCGGACCAACAAAGATGTGATCCAATATATTTTTGATCGCCAAATGAATGATGAAGAAATTTTAAAATATTCCCTGGAAAAAGAAGCGCTCTACAGAAAAAATTACAAGGAATTTATTAAACCGGTAAATGGCCTGATTGAATTTATGCGGATTTTAAAAAGGAAAAATATTGCTATGGCCATTGCCACTTCTGGTATTCAGCCAAATATTGATTTTATGTTTGAAAACATTCCAATTAAAAAATATTTTAAAACAGTTGTCAATTCTTCTCATATTATCAAAGGAAAACCAGATCCCGAAATTTATTTAAAAGCCGCTTCTTTATTAAATGTTTCACCGAAAAACTGTTTGGTATTTGAAGATGCGGTTGTTGGTATAAAATCAGCAAAATCCGCCGGAATGAGAGTAGTTGCAATTACAACAACGCAACCTAAAAAAGAACTTTTGGAAGCAGATATGATTGTTGACGATTATGAATTTTAATCTGGCAGGCCTATCTTTCATAACAACCAAGGTCCGGATTTGAATCCCTTAGTCTTCCATCAAGATCATACAGAAATGATGTAACGATTCCTGCGTTTATGGCTGGGGAAGCAGGATGATTTTTAAAATGAAAATCAAAAATATTTCTTGCTATATCAATACTGTCAAACATGGGTGGCTGATTTTTTATTGAAAAAACCAATGTAGCGTTTGAAATTTCATTTTTCTCTTTATACAACACATGATCAAACGTCGCTGTGAAAGTATCAGTGCCTTTTTTATTCACTAAAATTTCATCATCCACATTTCCGGCATCGCCCCAAAAAATACAATTTTGAAAAAGTGCTTTTAATGGTGAAGTATAGGTGTTTCCTCCATCAGTTATTGAATTTGATAATTGCAAAACCGGATTTGTATGAGGAAGGTAATTAGTGCCATAAGAAGCAACTGTACAGTTTATAAAACGATAATCTCCACCAAGTTGCAAGAGCATGTTGCTTCCACAGTTGGTTATTAAACAATTATCAGCTGATATACTTGTATTGATTCCCCAGATTCCCGCATCATAAATATTGTCAATAATGCATTGCGACAAATTAACTTTCGGAGCTGAAGCGGAAGACATATTTTGTGAAATAATTCCCTGATAGGCGTTTTTTATAACAGCATATTTCAACAAATTATTTTTACTGGTTTCTCTAAAGAATATTCCGGGCCAGCTTGCCGGTAAATCTTTATAATCTGCATCAAGCCTGTCTCCTGTAAAAATAATCCGCTGATCTTTCGTTCCGTTAACTTTTAAAGTTCCATCTACTAAAATTGGCGCATCAGCGTGTAAAAATATTTTGGTTCCTGCTGCAATACTGAGTATTGAATTTGTATCGATTTGAATTCCTCCAACGATTACATAAGGCAATGTTTTATTCCAATTGACGTTTCCTTTCAATTTTTGTTTTCTCAGAAAAATTGCATTTTGACCATACGCCTGCAACTGAACAAACCTTTTATTTCCGTTGTAATTAATTTGAATGCTATCAGAAAGAATAAAAGGAAGTGTTGCTGATGAAGGATTTACATTCACCTGCACAAAAACATAAATACTGTCGTTGGCATTTATTTCAACATTTTGCACATCGGTAGCAAAAGTTCCATCAACGTTTATTTTGAAAGGGGATGAATCTCCGCCCGATAATTTTACATCAGACAAGCGAAGTTTTTGATTGTTGTTATTGAAAATTTTTAAAGATTGGGTGACTGATCCAACTGTTGTAAAAACAGTATCAAAAAACAAAGTATCAGCATTGGTTTTTAAAGATGCATCAGGACTTGTAATAAATGATTCTTTCCGACACGAAAAAAATATTAAAACAATAAAGAAGATGAAAGCGATCTTTTTCAAATTGTTTAGTACTGATTATTAATTATTGATTATTTTTTTACCATTGCTACACGAGCACTTTTTCTATTTCTAAAAAACCTTCATCGGCGGCAAGTTGATTCCATAAAATCCGGTAAATTGTTTCTGCGATGGGCATTTCTGCTTTCACTTTATTGTTGATGAGAAACATGCACTTACTTGCATTGTAACCTTCCGCTATCATGCTCATTTCCAATTGCGCAGCCTGAACAGAATATCCTTTGCCGATCATATTGCCAAAAGTACGGTTACGGCTGTATAACGAATAACAGGTCACCAAAAGATCACCCAAATAAACAGAAGCGGCATAATTTGTTCTTGGCTTTTCTTTAATGGTAACCGCATGATGTTCTATCGAACCAACTTCCACGTTTTTTATTCCAGCCTTTCTTAAAAAGCCAGCCATTTCATCAGCACTATTGGCAATCAAAACACTAAGAAAATTATCGCCATAATCAAGCCCGTGGGCAATTCCAGCGCCGATTGCATAAATATTTTTTAATATGGCCGCATATTGTACACCATAAATATCAGCATTATGAAGCGTGTTTAAGTAAGGGGTTTTAAAATGCTCAGAAATTAAGCGTGTCGTTACAAGATCTATTCCTGTAAAAGTGAGATACGATAACTTTTCAGCAGCAACTTCTTCCGCATGACACGGGCCCAGAACAGTAAAATAATTTTTTAATTCTACCTCAAATTCTGTTTTTAAAAATTCATTTAGTAAAACATTTTGTTGCGGAATAATTCCTTTTACTGCCGAAATAATTTTTTTATTTGCGAAAATATTTTTTGTTAATCCGGAAAGCGTATCAACAATAAAAGCAGATGGAACAACGATTATAATGGCATCGCTGTCTTTAATCACTTCTTCAGCATTTGTTGAAAACTTGATCAGGGTTGTATCAAAAAATGTATTGCTTAAATATTGTGGATTATGTCGCCGGGTTTTAAAACTGTTGATGTTGGAATCGCTTCTTACCCACCAATTTATTTGAGTTTTATTATCAGTTAATATTTTTGCAATTGCCGTTGCCCAGCTTCCACTTCCGATGATTCCAAATTTCATAACAAATTTAATTTTTCGATGGCAATCTGTGCAGCAACCTGGCTGGCATCTTTTTTATTAAACGCCTTTGCTTCTGCCACTAAAACCCCATCAATCATTGCACCAATCGTAAATAATCTTCTTCCGTTTTCCATTTTTTCATCTATAGTTTCAAATTCCAGAACCTTTCCATTTTTATTTGCCCACCCATATAATTTATTTTTTTGGTTGATGTCAAGATTCTCCAGATCCTGCATAAATAAGTGCGGGGTGATGATTCGCTCTGTTACCCATTTCTGAGTTTGATCGTATCCTTTATCAAGGTAAACCGCACCAGCTAAAGCTTCGAGCGTGTTTCCAAAAATCTGCGAAATTTTCAGAGAGTGGTCAAAATGATTGTACAGTGTAATTTTTTTTAAACCAATTTTTACAGCGATGTCGTTTAATTGATTTCTGTTTACCATTTTACTTCTCATCTCTGTTAAAAAACCTTCATCTTTATAAGGATAACGCATAAAGAGATAATGCGCCACAATGCTGCTGATAACTGCATCTCCTAAAAATTCAAGGCGCTCATTATTTTCATCTGCACCTTCTCTTATTGACCGATGACTGAGGGCAGTAATATATAAATCCAACTGAAGAGGCGTGAACCCAAGCACATTTCGGAGTTGTTTCCTGAAATTTCGCTTGTCATTTGAAAGAAAAAGATTTTTGAAAAACTGCACTTGATATATTTATACCTTAAAATTAAAGAAAATAAAATCCAAAATTTTTATTCAATCGCAATCACTTTTGTAATTCTTCCCAATATTCAGCTGCTCTTCTTGTATGTGGAATAACAATTGTTCCTCCAACAATGTTTGCAACAGCAAAAATTTCATACATCTGTTCTGTTGAAACACCTAATTCATGAGATTTCCCCAAATGGTATTTGATACAATCATCACATCGCAAAACCATGCTGGCAACCAATCCTAGCATTTCTTTCGTTTTTTTATCAAGCGCTCCTTCTTCATAAGTATTTGTATCAAGATTCCAAAGACGCTTCATCACTAAATTATTTTTACTCAAAATAACTTCGTTCATTTTTTCACGATAATCATTGAATTCTTTTATTAGTTCAGACATGAAAATTGTATTAAAAATTTCAAAAAGAACTGATTTCTTTTTATAGAGGAATATAAAAACAAATCATTGCACAAATTTACACATAAAAAAACCTGCCAGGCTATTGGCCAATATTATTAATATCATCATCAATATTCTCATCCGGCAATTTATTAAGCCTTGATTTGATAATAAAATAACTGGTGATAGCAAACATGAATCCAACAAGGTTTATTGAAAAATAATTTTCCTTCCCAAAAAATAAATAACCCACAACTATGCCAATGATTTCAAAAAGAAGCCAGCCAATTACATTGTAAATCCGCCAGGTTACTGCCTTTAACCCTTTTCTTTCCGCAAGGCGGCCAATTTCACGGGTCAAAAAAATAAGGATAATTAAATCAAGCATTTCTAAACAGAAATATTTTTAAGTATTGAATTATTAAACCAGTGAAATATCAAAATTTACCAATTGCACGAATTGTCCAAGTCGTGAATTTATATCTTCTTTTGTAATTTCTTTTAATCGTTGCGGGCCAAATTTTTCAACACAAAAACTTGCCATTGCAGAGCCGACAATGATTGCGGTCTTCATGTTTTCAAAAGTTATATTATTTGTGCGGGAAAGATAACCAATAAATCCTCCGGCAAACGCATCACCGGCACCTGTTGGGTCGAATACATCTTCCAAAGGCAATGCGGGGGCAAAGAAAACGTCGTTTTTATGGAACAACAAAGCGCCGTGTTCCCCTTTTTTGATGATCAAAAATTGCGGCCCCATCTGAAGAATTTTTTTTGCCGCTTTTACTAAAGAATATTCCTCACTTAATTGACGGGCTTCACTATCATTAATTAATAAAACATCCACTTTGAGCAATACTTTCTTCAAATCCTGTGAAGCGGTTTCCATCCAAAAATTCATCGTGTCCAGAACAATTAATTTAGGACGTTTTTTTAATTGCTCAATAACGTTCAATTGAAGCGACGGCATCAAATTACCTAACATCAGAAATTCCGCATCCTGGTATTTTTCCGGCACTTTTGGATTGAAATTGGCCAGAACATTCAGGTCGGTGATAAGTGTATCCCGTGTGTTCATATCCAAATGATATTTACCGCTCCAGAAAAATGATTTTTGATCCGGAACAATTTCAACTCCATCCAATTCAACGCCACGATCTTTTAATTCATTCATTTCTTCCTGAGGAAAATCATTGCCAACTATAGAGATTTGTTGGATCGGTTTAGTCAAATGACTGGCTGCATATGCTACATAAGTGCCTGAACCACCTACAATTTTATCCACTTTACCAAATGGAGTTTCAATAGCATCAAAAGCCATCGTTCCAACTGTAATTATCGCCATAAAAAGTTTTTTTTAAATCGCTGCAAATGTAAAAGATAATAGTTGCATTGGCAGACACGAAAACTCTAAGGTTTTCCGAAAGGTTTTGTAACCGCAGCCCATTAGAAATAGATCTATCTTTGTTATCCAAAATTGTAAGAATATGCTTTTATCTATTCATCCCGAAAATCCACAATTGAGGCTGATAAAGCAGGTTACAGAATGTTTGAAAGATGGTGGAATTATTATTTATCCGACAGATACCATTTATGGTCTTGGCTGTGATATTCATCATCCAAAAGCCGTTGAACGGATTTGTAAAATTAAAAATATTGATCCTAAAAAATCACAGTTGTCTTTTATCTGTCGCGATCTCAGTCATTTGAGTGATTACACAAAAAGCATTGATACTCCCCTTTACAGAATGCTAAAACTGTATCTTCCGGGACCATATACTTTTATACTTCCCGCAAGCAAACAGGTTCCAAAAATTTTGCAAAGTAAAAAGGAGACAGTTGGTTTGCGTGTACCCGATAACGTTATATGCCATTCTATTTTAAAAGAATTGGACAACCCCATTTTAAGTGCATCTCTTCCCGGCGAAATGGTGGAAGAATTTACAGACCCTGAAATTATTTATGAAACTTTTGGAAAACTGGTCGATTTTGTAATCGATGGCGGGCCGGGTGGAATTATTCCTTCAACCGTTATTGATTGCACTACTGATGATTGGCTCGTAATTCGTCAGGGGCTTGGAGAATGGGCCGCGTAAAGGCAGAGTTATTTTAATTTTCAAGAATTATATCCTCTTCTTTTTCAAAGTCAGGCCAAATATTGAAACTTTTTCGGTGATATCGGCATAATCCATGGATCTCAATAGCGGTGCGATGTTCACGGGTTCCATATCCTTTGTTTTTGTTCCAATAATACATTTGATACTTCTCATGAAGATTTTCCATATATTCATCACGATATGTTTTTGCAAGCACACTTGCGGCTGCAATTGAGGCATAAATTCCATCCCCTTTCACAATACATTGATGTGGAATCTTTTTATATCGCTTAAAACGATTTCCATCAACTAATAAAAGTTCCGGAGCCCCATTTAATTTATTTAATGCAAGGTGCATGGCTTTAAAAGATGCCTGCAAAATATTAATGCGATCAATTTCTATATTGCTCACACTAGCTACTGAAAAAGCACAGGCTTCATTTTCAATAATCGGACGAAGAAGATTGCGCTCTTCTTTGGTCAGTTCCTTTGAATCATTTAACAAAGGATGATAGAAACTTTTGGGAAGAATTACCGCCGCAGCATAAACAGGACCCGCATAGCAACCGCGTCCCACCTCATCTATACCGGCCTCAATAAATTTATTATGAAAAAAAGGAAGCAACAACTCTAAAAATTTTTTCAAAAGTAACATGTGATTTTAATTTTTTCCGACGAAGTTTTAAACATAAATGTTAAGGGTAATGTGAAAAGGAAATGTATGACTTTGCGGGTTTACCTTTGTAAGGTTTTGTGAGGCAACCAAATTGAAACGGAAAATTGAAAAATAAAAAATAATGTCTGAAATTATTTTAAAAAAGGCGAATAAGAATGTCGCCAAATGGCTTTACCTGGGCGTTTTCATGTTAATTATTCAGATCGTTTTAGGGGGAATTACAAGACTTACAGAATCAGGACTAAGCATCACAGAATGGAATCCTATAACAGGGGCATTACCTCCACTAAACACCGCACAATGGCAGGCAGAATTTGCAAAATATAAAGGCACCGATCAGTTCAGATATATTCATTCTGATTTTTCTCTCAGCGATTTCAAATTTATTTTTTTCTGGGAATGGTTTCACCGTACCTGGGCGCGCTTAATGGGAATTGTTTTTTTGGTCGGATTTTTTTATTTCTTAATAAAAAAACAATTCAGAAAAGATATGATCATTCCTTTCATCATTTTATTCTTGCTGGGAGCAGTTCAAGGCACTATTGGCTGGATTATGGTGGAAAGCGGACTGGTGCCTCAAAAGATGTTTGTTGACCATATCAAATTGGCAACGCATTTTATCACTGCACTTATATTATTGTCTTATACATTTTGGTTTGCCCTCAGCATTTCTGTCCCCTCAGGAATGAAAGTGATCAATAAACCTTTAAGAAGGATGATGTCAGTAATAATTGTGGTTCTTTTTTTTCAGTTGATCTATGGCGCTTTTATGGCCGGTCTTCACGCTGCTACTGCGGCACCAACGTGGCCCACAATAAACGGACAATGGATCCCGGATATGATGAATCATCTTTCATCAGGATGGAAAAATTTTCTTGATAATAAAATTACCATTCAATTTATACATCGTGGTCTTGCATACACATTGTTTATTCTTGTAATTTTTTGGTGGGTGAAAGCGAGAAGGACTTCCGGAAGTTCATTATTTTCAAAAACAAAATTTATTCCGCTGTTGCTGGTTGTTTTGCAGGTAGTTTTAGGAATTACAACGGTTGTTCTTTCACCGTATGGCAACAATCTTGTGTGGCTTGGCGTTGCTCACCAGTTTGTTGCAATTCTTTTTTTAATGTCAGTTATATTTATGCTTTATATCATCAGGCCTTCACTTGTTCAGAATAAATATTTTTAAAAAAGCCACGTGCAAGAATATCTGTAATGAAGAAAATTTTTCATAATTTTTATTATTCATTTCCTGTCCAGTTATTGCTGTTGCATTTTAGGAAGTCACAGGTTTTATTGATTTTATGGCTGATACTTTTTCTTACCATTTCCGGAAACTTTATGGAATTCTTTGGCGCAAATACTTTATTTCTTGCGCCGGAATATATGGGAAACGTAAATGCTGCAGGTGCTGCGATTACTGGTGTTTGCACCGGTATTTTTATTATGAGCTGGAATATTACCACCTTTATTTTACATAGTGGACGTTTTCGTTTTCTTGCAACAAGTTCAAAACCTTTTTTAAAATATTGCATTAATAATGCGATCATTCCGCTGGCATTCCTGGTTTTATATTTTATTGAAGCTGTGTATTTTGACAGGGTAAAAGAATTAATCCCTTTAGAGCATTTCCTTTTCATACTTTGCGGATTTATAATTGGTTTTTTTCTTTTAGTTTTTGTCTCTTTCCTTTATTTTTTTAATGCTGATAAAAGAATTATCCGGTCATTCCAACCTGACCTTATTAATTTTGATGAAAATAAAATCCCAGAAACCGAAGAAGAAAAGATTATTATTGATGATTTTGGACTACCTGTAAAAAATTATCTGAGCACAAGATTGAAGGTTAAGAAAGTAAGATCTGTAGCGCATTACAGCCAAAGCTTTTTAGATGTAATTTTCAAACGACATCACTTTTCAGCAATGATAACTGTTCTACTGGCCTTTGTATTTATGATCTTTATCGCATTTTTTCTTGATAATAATATTTTCCAAATTCCCGCAGCTGCCAGTATTCTTTTGTTTTTTGCAATCATGATCGCAGTGATCGGAGCACTTTCTTATTTTTTAAAAAGCTGGAGTTTGTTATTTATGATCTTACTGTATGCAGGGCTCAATATGCTTTACAAATATGATATTATTGATCCGAGAAATAAAGCTTACGGATTAAATTATTCAAAAGAAAACCGGCCGGAATATTCGCTGAAAAGCCTGCAATCACTGAATACGCCTGCAAAAATTGATTCTGACAAAAACAACATGATCTCCATCTTGAATAATTGGAAGCAAAATCAAAATGAAGAAAAACCGCTAATGGTTGTTTTTAATTTTAGCGGCGGTGGTGTCAGAAGTGCCAGTTTTTCAATGAATGTTTTGCAGGAATTGGACAGTTTGACCAATGGAGCAATCATGAAAAAAACGATGCTCATGACAGGAGCATCCGGCGGAATGCTGGCGGCTGCCTACTTTCGTGAACTAACAAGATTAAAATCCAATGGCGCAAATATCAATCCTCAAGACAAAAAATATCTTAATAATATTTCTGAAGATCTTTTAAATCCTGTTTTCTCTTCATTAATTGCACGTGACCTTATTTCCCCGGCACAAAAATTTTCGTATGGCCCCTACCGTTATATTAAGGATCGGGGGTATGCTTTTGAAGAAAAATTAAACCGGAACACAAAAAATATTTTAGACAAACCAATTGGTTTTTATAAAATACCTGAAATGAAAGCGGCGGTTCCTTTAATGATTTTAAGTTCAACTGTTACAAGAGATTTTAAAAAAATGTTGGTCAGTTCCCAGCCGCTTAGTTTTTTGATGCAAAGTGGATATAAAGACAGCACTACAAAAATTACCGGACCTGATGCAATTGATTTTGCAGCGTTGTTTAAAAACATGGACCCGATGAATTTAAGAATGCTTACGGCGTTAAGAATGAACGCTACCTATCCTTATATTTTGCCCAGTGTATGGCTTCCCACAAAACCTGTAATAGATGTGATGGATGCAGGTCTGAGGGATAATTCAGGCGCAGAAACCAGCTTTCGTTTTTTAAATGTTTTTAAAGATTGGATCAATGAAAACACAAGAGGGGTTTTAATTATCCAGGTTCGTTCAAAAAAGAAAGGCAGTTGGGATGAAGGATATAAAACCGGAGGAATTTCTGACATCATTACCAATCCTTTTACCATGATGCAAACAAATTGGTTTAGGCTTCAGGATTATTTTCAGGAAGATGAGATTACTTATTTAGAAAATGCTTTGGGCCAAAAGCTTCATCGGGTTTCTTTAATGTATATTCCTAAAAATCCTGAAGGTGAAGCACCCCTTAATTTTCACTTAACAGCGATCGAAAAAAAAGAAGTAAGCGCATCCTTGCACCGTAAAAATAATGTCGAAGCAATGAAGCTGATAGGCAATTTTTTGATAAGCAATGAGGAATAATCTTTAATTTTTTCAGCATTAAAACCATCCTCTTTTTTTGAAGATCCGGATCATCCAGACAGGAATGACCAGCATCAAACCAACAGCAATAAAAAATCCATCGGGATTATGAAGCCATGGAATCCGGCTGAAATTCATTCCAAAAATTCCACCAATAACAGTTGCAGGTGCCATCAGGCAAGTCACCACAGCCATGACTTTCATCACTTCATTCATCTTTAAATTTACATTATTTAAATAAAGATCCTGAAGGTTGATCATCATATCGCGATAGTTTTCAGCCAGTTCATTTGCCTGAACAATATGATCATAGATATCTTTAAAATATTTTTCAGTTCTGTTTTCAATAAGATCGCTTTCGCTTCGCAAAATTCCATTGATAATTTCACGGACCGGAGAGATATTTCTTTTTAAAAAAATCATTTCTTTGCGAACCATATTGATCTTTGCAAGTGTATTTGTGTTGGGCCAGCGGGTAATATCTTCTTCCAGGTTTTCAATTTTTTCTCCCACTTGTTCCATCACCACAAAATAGTTATCCACGATAAGATCTATTAGTGAATAAAACAAATAATCAGCTTTGCTTTGCCTTACTTTGCTTCCTGCAATCTTTATTTTTTCGCGTAAGGGATTAAACACATCCCTCGACGCATCTTCCTGAAAACTTAAAACAAAATTGGAACCTAAAACAATACTTATTTGTTCACTTTCTACAGAACATAATTCTTGATTAAAAAACAGCATGTTCAATAGACAATATAAAAGTTGGTTTAGTTCATCCATTTTTGGACGCTGACCCGAACTAAAAATATCTTCTGCAATCAAAGGATGAATGCCAAAGTGGGCACAAATCTTATCAATATCCGATTTTTTTAACCCATCAAAATTAATCCACGTTTTTTTAGTACTGTTTAAATATTTATAGCAATCTTCAACATTATCTAATTGCTGATAAGTCGCCTCTTTGGCATCATATTCAAAAACAAAAATAATTGTTTTTTCAGGCTCAACTCTCTTAGGAGCAATTGTTGGATTGACCTGCAGAACCTTTTTTGTTGACAGGTTTTCAAAGGGTCTCATCAAAGACCTGTACCTTTCACTTCTCATAAAATGGGTTTACAATTTTTATGTAAATAACAAAAAGATTCAATTTTAATGCTTGGGAAGACTGCCTTCTTCAACCTTAATTGCTGATGCCGGTTGATTACTGGTCCAAATATCACGATACATTTTCCAGTTACCTGTCTCCTGTCGCCAAAGCGCAATATATTCGCCAGTATCAATCTGGTTGTCTTGTTTGTCGAGTTGAACATATGTTCCTTCTTCAACCAAAATGCTACTGTCACCCCAGATTTTTATCGTTGATAATTTCAAATCCGCAATGCCGCTTTTGATGAGATGCGAAATAAAACTGCTGATATCTTTTCTCCCATTTACCGGTTGAATATGAGGGGCCATCACTTTTGCATCGGAAGTAAAACATTGGGATACTTCCAAAGTGTCACCAGATTTAAAAGCCTTCATAAAATGTTGATTGGTTTGCAAGACGGATGCTTCACCTTGTTTGATATCAAAAGCAGAAGCCGATTTTTCAATTTCAAGTTTGTCCTGTTCATTACATGAAATAAAAGCAATTGTACAAAAAATAAAAAGAAGAAAGCAAGACAGGTTCCGCAACATTTAATGAAAAATTAAAAATTAAAAAATGGGTAATAAAGATAAAAGGAACTCTCTAAAAAGAATCATATATATTTTCTTGCAAATTCAAGATCTTCGGGAATATCAATAGAAACAGGGCTTTCATTAGTTAGAACCATTTTTATTTTAACACCATTTTCAAGATAGCGGAGTTGTTCCAGCTTTTCAATTGTTTCAAGTGGAGTTGGGTTCCATTTTGTAAAATTCATTAAAACATTTTTTCGAAATGCATAAATACCGATGTGTTTGTAATAGAGAGGTAAAATATTTTTATCACGATGAAAGGGGATCATACTTCTTGAAAAAAGTAATGCATCATTATTTTTATCAACCACTACTTTTACCTGATTTGGATTTGTAATCATTTGCTGGTCTTCAATCTGACACATCAGGGAAGCCACTTTTATTTCTCCGTTTAAATCATTTTTAAAAACACTCAACAAATCTTCAAGTAGTTCTTTTTTTACAAACGGTTCATCCCCCTGGACATTTACAACTATGTCAACATCAATGTCAGCAACAGCTTCGGCGATTCTATCGCTACCACTTTCATGTGGCTGCTTACTCATTATGGCATAACCTCCATGATGAACAATTTCATTAAAAATAATTTCACTATCTGTTACTACGATTACTTCATCAAACAATAAAGTGTTTTTCGTATTTTCGTAAGTATGCCGGATAACTGTTTTATCACCAAGAATCTCCATCAGCTTTCCGGGAAAACGTGTGGCAGCATAACGGGCCGGGATAAACGCAATTGCTTTCATTGATTCAAATTCTTTAATTCAGATTTTCTTCTTCATATTCCTGAGTATCATGATCAAAATTTTCTGTCAGGTTTTCACTTTCATATTTGCATGAAGAACATTGATACACGTTTTTTACAGAGATCGCATAACTGCTGAAAAGCCATGTCAGTATTGCCGTTGCGATGTTAGCAGTTGTTTGCTTAGGGACCAGCTGAATGGTTTTACTTCCACATTTTGGACAAATGGCGCTTTGCCGATAAGCTTCATCAAATTCATTCAACAATTTATTTGCTTCTTCTTCATCTTCTTTTCTCACAACCAGTTTTATTCCTCCAACAGCGTTCGATAATATAGGATCGACTGTAACGGTAAATTCATCCTTTAGAAAACAATCTAAACCCGCAGATTTCATTCTTGTTAAAAAAATATGAGCAGAAAAATAATTTTGAAAAGTTCTTATAGTAATCAGGTTCATTTGAATGGGAACAGCTTTATGCTTCTAAAAATACTGAAATGTTTCTGAAGCAAAAGAAAAAGCTAATTAAAAGATTGTTGTAATTAAAATGGAGTCTACATTTTGCAAACTCCATCCAAAAAAAGTATCAGTTAACAAATTAACTATTCAACATCAGGGGCATCACCAACATCAACAATTGTTCATTTTCTGCCTGTTCTGTTGGCTTGACAATCCCTGCTTTTGTTGGCGTGCTTAATTCAATTACAATTTCATCAGTATCAGCCGCACTCAGCATTTCAATCAAAAATTTAGCATTAAAAGCAATTTGAAGATCTTCCCCGTCATATTGGCAACTCATTCTTTCATTTCCTTCAAAACTAAAATCCACATCCTGGGCAGAAAGCTGTAACTCACTTCCAGAAATGGATAGCGCCACCTGGTTGGTACTTTTATTACTGAAAACGTTTATCCTGCGCAACGCGTTTTGAAAATCATTTTTATTCAAGATAAGTTTATAAGGATTGTCAACAGGAATAACCACTTTATAATCTGGAAATCTTGCATCAATCAAACGACAAACTAATTCTGTTCCGTCTATTTTTACAAAAAGATGATTGGTATTATATGAAATAGTCAATTCTGCATCCGTATTAGGAAGCACATTTTTTAATAAATTCAATGGTTTTTTGGGAACCAGAAATGTCGCAGTATCAGGTGATGAAACATCATTTCTCGAAAAACGAACTAGCCGATGCGCATCTGTTGCAACTGTAGTAATCCCATTTGGAGTAAGCTCAAAGAAAATCCCGGTCATTGCAGGACGAAGTTCATCAGAACTTGTAGCGAAAATACATTTGCTAATGGCTGTAACTAATGCTGAAGAAGGCATTGTGAAAGAATTTGCACTTTCAGCAACCGGTTCTTTTGGAAAATTATCAGGATTTTCTCCCATCACCTTATACTTTCCATTGTCGCTGGTAATTTCAACACCATAATTTTTATCTATATTAAAAGTAAGCGGTTGCTCGGGAATATTTTTAAGAGAATCAAGGAGAATTTTTGCAGGAATACAAACACGACCACTGTCTTTTGCTTCAATTTCCATTTCAATTTTCATCACAGTTTCCAGGTCTGTAGCCACTATGGTTAATTTATTTTTTTCTATATCAAAAAGAAAATCTTCAAGGATCGGCAAAACTGTATTGCCACTGATAACTCCGGCGATCTGCTGTAGATGTTTTAGTAATTGCGTTGAGGAAACGATGAACTTCATAAAAAATGTTTAGTGCCAAAGATAAAAGATTCAAATTTATGAACAGAAATAAAATGTACACTAATTATCAAGGGAAATAAAGAACAGGCAACCCCTGTTTGGCTAGAAATAATAATGTCAGAAAGTTATTTTGTCATTTCTTTCCGGCGTTCTTTTTTATAGAGAAAATAATTAAAAATTGTAAATGCCGTCCATAGAAGAAGTAAAATTACTTTGATATAAAAATCCGGTTGGTTGTGTGTCTTTACAGTATTTATCAATAAACTTATTCCAATTACAATCAATACGATCCCGATTAAAAAAGAAAATAAATACCACCAGCTCTTTTTCAAAATGTTTAAATTTTTTCCGGCTGAAGATACTAGGTATTTTCAAATTGTTTTTCAAATACAGAAGGCGAAACATTCTGAATCTTTAAACCTATTTTTGTAGCAACAAAATAATTTATGGAAGTAAAAACCAATAAAATTGCCTTGCTCGTTGATGGCGATAATGCACAATCAAAAATGATGGACCTGGTTTTGGAAGAAGCTTCCAAATATGGAAAAGTTACGATCAGAAGAGTTTATGGCGATTGGACAACACAACACATGAATCATTGGAAAAGCCAGTTAAATGAGATGGCTTTTAACCCGATTCAAAAATTTTCTTATACCACCGGAAAAAATTCTACAGACAGCGCGTTGATCATTGATGCAATGGATATTTTGCATGCCGATCTGGTGGATGGTTTCTGCATCGTTTCCAGCGACAGCGATTATACAGGTTTGGCAAAACGAATTCGCGAAGCGGGTATTTTCGTAATGGGAATTGGTGAACAAAAAACGCCTGCCGCTTTTGTAAAATCGTGTGAGATCTTTACTTACATAGAAAACCTGGAGCCCAAAACTGAGATCCCTGAAAAAAAGGCAGCAGTAAAAAAACAAAAAGAAAAATCTTCCATGAGCCTGAAACTCATTAATAAAGCGTACGACATGAGTATCAATGAAAGTAATGAAGCATACATTTCAACTTTAGGAATAAATCTTAGAAAACTGGATCCAAGTTTTGATGTGAGAACTTATGGTTGCAAAACGCTGACACAATTTTTCTCAAAACTCCCGGGCTTTGTCGTGGTTGATAATGTGATCAACGGCTTAAATAATCCCTTAATAAAAAAGAAATAATCCGGCAAAGTCCTTCTATAATTCCGGGGGATCATCTTTCCAGTTCCATAAATATCTTGAAGCATATGTTCGGTAAGGACTCCATTTCAAAGAAATTTTTTGTATTTTTTTATTCAGAATCTTCTTGTCTGTTTCTTTAATGTTATACAGTTTAACAACACTTTGCTTCAGCCCAAGATCATCCAATGCAAACACATCTTCGCGCCCAAGTGTAAACATTAAGATCATTTCCACCGTCCATTTTCCAACTCCTTTTATTTGCGTCAGCAAAGTAATTACTTCTTCATTTGTCATTTGATGCAATTGTGCATCAGTAATTTTATTTTCAATAAAAAAGCGGCAAACATTATGAACGTAAGAAGCTTTGGCGTTTGAAAATCCAATACCCCGAAGAGATTCGGCAGGAATTTCTAAAATCTGTTTTACGGTTGGTTCTTTACCACCAAAAAGTTCCAGAAATCTTCTGTATAAAACCTTTGCAACTGTTGTGCTTAATTGCTGGCTCAAAATGGACGAACACAAACGCAGATACACTTTATTTCTTTTTTCCAAAACAAAAGCAGGCTGCGCATCAATAATTTTTTTAAGTCTTTTATCTTTTGATAAATGAACAATATGATTCATGGTTTAATTTCTTTTTTGATTCCGACTGGCTCTTCTTCTTCATGCAACGGAGTCATCGGAACTGAATTAAATTCATTTCTATAAATTTTAACTAAAACAATAAAATAACTGATTAGCAATGGGCCAAAAATCAAACCGAGAAAACCGAAAAGCCCAAGGCCAACGATCACACCAAAAATGGTAATCAGAGGATGAACATTTCCAATTTTGCGAAGCAAAGTTATGCGTGCTATATAATCAACATTAGATAAAACTACCAAAGAATAAATCCCTAATCCAATTCCCTGCCATATATGTCCGGTTACTAAAAGATATACGGTCAACGGAACCCAGATAATTCCCGTTCCAACAATTGGAATTAAAGAAGCGACAGCAGTAAGAAATCCCCATACGCCATAATCATTAATAGTAAAAATATAATAACCCAAGGCGCCAACGACTCCCTGGATAACAGCCAGCAAAGGAATTCCAATCGCATTTGCACGAATCATAATGGTTGTTTCTGCGCCAAGTATTTCACGGTTGGTATTTTTTAGCGGGATCAATTCTTCTAAATATTTCTCCATCTTTTTCCCATGGATCAACATGTAGTAAAGAACAAAAAACATCAGCAGCAGGTTACTGATCATATTTGCAGTGCTTGTCAAAAACCAGGGAAGCTTTCCCGCAAGATTTTTTATGGTGGTTTGTAAACTGCCGTTACTAAAAATTTCAATTCCGGTTACATGTTGAATTTTATCTGAGATACTTTTCCCGATAAAGATTAAATTTTCCGGATTATCAAAAATTGCAACAATTTTGGGAACAAATAAAACAATTGCAATGTAAATTGGCAATCCAATAATGATCAGATAACCGAGAATATAAAGAAGGGCAGTCCAGCCCGGACGCCAGTTTTTTTCTTCAACCAAATAACAGTAGGTCTTTTTGCTAAGAATATATAATGTGACCGAGCCTAAAACACCAGGCAAAAAAATGAAGAAATATTTAAGAATCAATATCCCCAAGACAATAATGACTCCAATTAAAATTATTTGACGTAAACGGTTATTAAAACTGTTCATTAAATAAAAATACTAAGAATAATTTTTAAATTTCGCGGATTGATTTTCTTTTTAAAATCAAGGGTGATTTAATATTAAAGGAATCCATTCAAGACTTCCAAACTGAAAGACCTTCGCTGCAATTAGCACAGATGTCAATGTTTTTACGGCTTGTAGTAATATCTTTTCGGAATTTTTTATAATTTTTACTGCGCCAGATCTGTTTGAATGATTGTTTTTTTAAATCTCCCAACCGATGAGTTGCGTCTTTGTCAAAACAACACGGAACCACCATTCCATTCCAGGTTATCACATTTGCCTGCCACAATTTCCAGCAGTGATTTTGGAGTTTATTTTTTGCAATCTGTTTGCCATCTTTATTCCTTTTATAGCGGCTGAATTTTTCATTTTTTGGAATTAATTTGTTCGGATCATTTTCATAATCGTAGATCTGTGCAGTTTTAAAACGGACTTCATCAACACCAACTTCCTTGGCCAGTCTTTTCACATCTTCTATCTGATGCTCATTTGGCCTTACGACTAAAAATTGAAAAAATACAAAAGGCGTTTTGCTTTTTAATTCCTTTTTCCATTTCACAATGTTCCTTGCACCTTCAATTACTTTTTCAATATTACCTTCGCGCCGGTATTGCTGATAGACTTCCTGCGTTGTCCCATCAAGAGAAATGATCAATCTGTCTAAACCACTTTCAACAGTTTTTTTTGCAATCTCGTCTGATAGAAAATGTCCATTGGTTGAAGTGGCGGTGTACAGGCCTTTTGAAGACGCATATGAAACCATTTCCAAAAAGTTTTTATTCAGATATGGTTCGCCCTGAAAATAAAAGATCAGGTATAAAATGTCTTTATAAATATCATCAATGGTTTGAAAAAAGAAATCTTTTTTTAACATTCCTCTCGGACGTGTAAATTCTCTTAATCCGCTTGGACATTCAGGGCATTTGAGATTGCAGGAAGTAGTCGGTTCAAAAGAAATGGAAATTGGTAAGCCCCATTGAACAGGCTTTTTTATAGCCCGGGTGAGATAATAGCTTGAGAGAACTTTGGTAGCATTCCAAACCCTTCGCAAGGTTAATTTTGATAAAAAATTAATACCGTCAATGTAATTTACCTTTGGCATTTGTCAAAGATAATGAGCAAAAATTGCATAACTGAGTTTAAACAATTGTCGGTATGTATTTTTCATTTTGCAATTACGAAGCAAGCCTTCATTCTTTAATTGAAAATTATAAAGAATTTTTAGTCAACGAATTATCCTGTTTTGTAGAATCTACAACTGCCAATTGAATTAATGGCGGCTCATTGAAATTCAATTTATGATTGATGAATTTATCATAATTGGCAGAGATCACATTCAATGCAATAAATTTCATTACAAAGATTCGTGTTTCAGTTGGTAAATATTTTTTTATATCCCAAAAATCAGGTTCAGACTTATTGGATTTTTTCATTGCTGCTCTAACGCCACCCTGGCCACAATTAAACGCTGCAACTGTCAGTAAAAGATCATCATTAAAAAAGTCAAGTTGATCGCGAAAAAATTTTGCTGCTGCTATAGTTGATTTTGTAAAGCTTTTTCTTTCATCATTTTTTGAAGAAATATGTAAACCATATTCACGTCCAAGTTCACTCATGAATTGCCAATAGCCCACTGCACCTGCACTTGAGACCGCATTGGCGCTAAAATTTGATTCCAGGGCAGGAAGCATTTGTAGCTCGTAAGGAAGATTGTATTTGTCAAAAATGTGCATGAGCTTAGGGAAAAAGTTTTTGCCTTTTTTAAACATATACATAATATAACTGCGCTCTTTTTTTGAATAGCGTTTAATGTAATCTTTGCTTTCATCGCGATGTTCTGTAAGGTTTGCCGGATATGCAACCCAGTCGGGGTTTTTTACAAGAGCACTTTCAAGGTGAATATTTGTTGAAATAGAATCTACTGTTGAGTCAGAATAATTTTCTGAAGTAAATCCAATAATGTCTTTTGCCGAAGTGCTAAAGCCAATTATAAAAAATATTATAATCAACGTTAATAAGCTCTTTGATTGAATATTTTTCATTTGAGAAATTTTTTTCGAGTCAAATAATTATTACGTTTAAAAAACGCTGGTTATTAAAAATGGGTCTTTAGTATACTTATAAAATAACGAACTTTATATTTGGTTAATGATTTCAGAATGAGTCAAAGATAATCTGCAAAACGCTAAAATGCAAGCTTTCAGCCCAATCCGATGTTAAATGAAAATATGAAAAAGATCTTGATTTTAATGATTTTTTTTTGTTCAGAGGTAGCTGCTCAACATATTTCTTCTAATTCAGGCAAAATTCATGCCATTGCTTTTTCAGAGAGTCCGCAATATCTGAATAAATTGAGATTAACGCGTAGAACCGCGGCCTCTACTAACTTTGACGTGAAATATTACCGCTGTGAATGGTCAACCGATCCGGCTGTCCGCTTTATCAAAGGTTGTGTTACTTCTTATTTTTTGATCACTTCTTCAGGCAATAATATTGTTTATGATTTGTCAGATTCATTGCACGTTGATAGTGTAAAACAAAGAAATGTTGCTCTTGTATTTTTGCAAAATAATAACAGTTTACAAATCAATTTTGCCAACTTAATCACTGCAGGGAATTTTGATTCCGTCGCGGTTTATTACCATGGAGTGCCGCCAAATACTGGTTTTGGCTCATTTGTAAATTCAATTCATAACAATGTTCCGATTGTGTGGACATTGAGCGAACCTTATGGAAGTCGCGATTGGTGGCCTTGCAAAAATGGTTTGGATGACAAAGCCGATTCAATTGATGTTTATATCACTGCTCCAAAAGAATATTCTGCAGTATCAAATGGTTTGCGTCAAAGTGAAATTATTTCAGCTGACGAAAAAACTACCCATTGGAAACATCGTTATCCTATTGCTTCTTATCTCATTTGTATGGCGGTAACCAATTATTCTGAATTTGAAAATCATGTAGAGATCGGAAATACGGATTTATTGATGCAGACATTTTGTTACCCCGAAAGCCTTTCATTGTTTCAACAACAGACTCCTCTTGTATTAGCATCGCTTCAATTTTTTAGTAAAACTTTTGGTCCATATCCTTTTATAAAAGAGAAATATGGACAGGTGCAATTTGGCTGGGGTGGAGGTGAGGAACACCAGACTTCAACTTTTATTGTTACCCCTGAGGAAGGACTGATGTCACATGAGTTGGCTCATCAATGGTTTGGTGATAAAATCACCTGTGCAAGCTGGCAGGATATCTGGCTGAACGAAGGATTTGCCACCCATCTGGCAAGCATGGATATGGAAAACAAATATCCGCTAACGGTGAAGGATACAAGAAAAAATGAAATTGAAAATATCACATCTATTCCAAATGGTTCTGTATTTGTAACCGACACAACAAGTGTGAACCGGATTTTTAATTCAAGACTAAGTTATACAAAAGGTTCTCATCTTTTATATATGCTTCGCTGGATTTTGAGTGACAGTGTTTTTTTCAAAGGAATGAAAAGTTATTTTAATGATACTTCGATCGCTTATGGTTTTGCAAAAACAAAAGATTTTCAAAGAAATTTAGAAAAGGTGAGTGGAGAAAACCTTGATTACTTTTTTAAAGATTGGTTTTATGGACAAGGTTATCCATCTTACCATGTTCAATGGGGTCAAATTGACAATAAATCGGTAAGCATCAAAATGAATCAAACCACTTCCGACCCTTCGGTCACTTTTTTTGCCCTGCCGGTTGCACTGAAATTTAAAAATCAGTTTCAACAAAAAACAATTGTTGTTGATAATAAAACGAATGGCGAAACATTTATAAAGGATATTGGTTTTATTGCAGATACGGTAATTGTTGATCCCGACTATTGGCTGATCACAAAAAACAATACTTCTGAAAAAATAAATAATATTCCGGGTGAAAATGTGATTCAAATCTTTCCTTCACCATTCCTCAAAAGTATCAATGTAAATTTTAGAAATTTTAGTGAAACGAAAGCACATTTAAAAATTTATGATAGTAAAGGAAGCTTAATGTTGAAAAAGGATTTGCAGATTAGCAATTCTTTGTTCTATTCCCTGAGCACCCAAACTTTTGCAAAAGGGATTTATTTTATTAAGATTCAAACCGATAATGGTGTTAAGTTTGCGAAAAAAATTATCAGGCAATAAATTAATTGCATCTTCAAGCTATCCGTTGTGGTACGAAAAAAGAAACGCTCTTCCGGCTCATTTTTTAAAATATTTTTTTGGCTCTGTCTGCTGATTGTAGTTATCTATTTTCTTTCAAAGTTCCTATCTCCTCAACCGCATGTTTTTTATCCTGGTTTTCAAATTGAAATTCCAAATGGTTTTGAAATCCATGGAATTGATATCAGTAAATATCAAAACATAGTGAATTGGAAAGAGGTGAAAAATATGGAAGAGAAAGGAATTAAAATTGGTTTTGTTTTCATAAAAGCAACAGAAGGAACAAGCATCGTTGACGATCAGTTCCGCAGAAATTGGGTGAAGGCGGAAGAGCAGAGCATTCCAAAAGGCGCGTATCATTTTTTTATTGTAACGAGAAGCGCAAAAAAACAGGCAGATAATTTTATACAGATCGTCAATTTAAAATCAGGTGATATGCCACCGGTTTTGGATGTTGAAAAAAGTCTTGGAGTTTCAGTTGCCGAGATGCAAAAAAACGTAAAGATCTGGTTGGATGAAGTTGAAAAACATTATGGGGTAAAACCCATTATTTACACCAACATTGATTTTTATGAACATTATTTTCAAACTGGATTTAAAGAATATCCTTTGTGGATTGCCCATTATCTTCAGCCGGAAAAACCGCGGATAGAACAAAATTGGATTTTTTGGCAACACAGTGAAAAAGGCCGTGTTGATGGAATAAAAGCACCGGTTGATTTCAATGTTTTTTATGGTGACAGCACCGATTTCAACGATTTCTTAATCCCCTAAAAATCTCTTCAACTACTGTGGTCCGCTACTATCAACCATTTGCCGTTTATTTTTTTGAACAACAAAGTGAAAATTCCCTGCAAATCTCCCACCGTTCTTTGTAAATGCCATTTACCGACTACAAAATAAAATTTAGAGGAAATCGGTTTGATTTGAACAATTGTAAAATTTAATTTCCCCATTGCTTCTTTATCCGGATACCCCTTTTTGTAATTATCTAAGGTTTGTTGCCAGCCATAAGTGATCCCTGATTTTCCGATAAACATTACAGAATCATTTTTCCAATAACCTTGCATATAATTTTCAAGATCGCCTTCATTCCATGCATCTTCTTGTTTTTGCAAAGCATTTCCAATAGTCCTTTCCTCTTTTGACTGAGAAAAAGAAATTGATGAAAAAAGTACGAAAAGTAAACAAAGAGATACACGCATTTTATATTTTGATTTTAATCCTGAAAAAAAGTGATTTCTCCTCTAAGCTCTTCAGCGCTTTTGTATTGAGAATTTTTAAAACCAGCAGTCCGGTAGCCAGACGAAATTGCGGCAGAATGAAAATTGTTTTGTCCGGAAGCTCCATTATAATCAATCCTTTCCACTGAAAAGCCTTTGGTATTATTCAGCAAGGGAAAATGCCATTTGTCTGAATAATTTACTTCGTCAGTAATATTTCCCTGTTCATTTAAAATGATCGCATTTCCTTTATCATTTGAAAAAGAAGGCATTGTTTTCATTTTTAAAAAAGCTTCGGATCGATTGTAATATTGGCTTTCTACAATTACCGGATCAATTATTGATTGCAAAATCTGCTGTATCGCCAATCCGCAGATAATCTTTTCTAAATCTTCGTCCTTAAAAATCTTCATAAAGCTGTGCTTTTGAAGTTCCATTTATTAACAACAAAATACCAAAACAGTAAAAGAATTTTTTACCCATAATGATTAGCTTTGACTCTAAGATAAAACTTTATGCTTTTCTTTGCTTAAAAAATTAAAAACACAAATTAAAAATGAAAATCGCAGTGGTGGGCGCCACCGGGCTTGTAGGCAGCAAAATGCTACAGGTGCTCGAAGAAAGAAATTTCCCGGTGACAGAATTAATTCCAGTAGCTTCTGAAAAATCAATTGGAAAGGAAATCACTTTTAAAAATAAGAAATATAAAATTGTATCTGCTAAAGAAGCAATTGCTGCAAGACCTGATATAGCCTTATTTTCAGCCGGAGGAAGTACTTCTCTTGCTTTGGCTCCCAAGTTTGCCGAAGCAGGAATTACCGTTATTGATAACTCTTCCGCGTGGCGTATGGATCCTACAAAAAAATTAATAGTTCCGGAAGTAAACGCAGATGTTTTGACCAAAGAAGATAAAATTATTGCCAATCCAAATTGCTCTACCATTCAAATGGTTTTGGTATTAAATCCGCTTCATAAGAAATATAATATCAAAAGAGTCGTCGTTTCTACTTATCAAAGTGTGACAGGCACTGGCGTAAAGGCCGTTCAACAGTTGGAAAATGAAAGGAATAATGTGAAAGGCGAAATGGCCTATAAATATCCAATTGATAAAAATGCACTTCCGCAAATTGATGTTTTTTTGGACAATGGTTATACCAAAGAAGAAATGAAAATGGTAAATGAAACCAAAAAAATTATTGGCGATGACTCTATCAATGTTACTGCAACATGCGTTCGGATTCCCGTGGTTGGCGGCCACAGCGAAAGCGTAAATATTGAATTCAAAAATGACTTTAACCTTGATGAAGTAAAAGATATTTTATCCAATTCTGAGGGAGTAGTTGTTGAAGACGATGTGCAAAATTTCATTTATCCGATGCCATTAACTGCCCATGAAAAAGACGAAACTTTTGTGGGAAGAATTCGTCGCGATGAAACTCTGCCCAACACTTTAAACTGTTGGATCGTGAGCGACAATCTTAGAAAAGGCGCTGCTACCAATGCAGTTCAGATTGCGGAATATTTGGTAAAAAATAATTTAATCACTGCATCTGTAAATTCTTTATCGGCAACCGAAGCATAATTTTTTTCATAAAAAATCAGGGGCATCAATATTTTTTGTAAATTATTGATGCCCCTTTTCAATCTTAAGATTTGAATATTTGTCTATTAGGATGCAAATTCACCTCAATTTTATTATTTCAATTTCTCCAATGCCTTTTTTAATTGCGAAAGCATCGCAGGAATTTCTTCTTTTTTGCAGGTGCCAACACTGAGCCGGTACCAATTAGAATCTTTCGGCGCGCCGAACGCATAAAACGGCACCACAGCAAGCTTTGCTTCATTTAAAATATAGGAAGTAACATCTGATTGAGTTGCCAGTAAATCACCAGCATTTGTTGTTTTACCAGCAAGATTAAGTTGAATTGTAAGATAAATTGCGGCTTGCGGCGCACATGCATCGACTGAAAAACCCTCTAATCTTAATTGCTGAAATCCTTCGTAAATCATCTGCAATCTTTCTTCCAGTTCTTTTTTATAATCTACAAGAAATTCATCAACGGCATCTTTCATCGGCAGAAATTTCGAAGTCGCATGTTGCTCTGCCATCGGGCTCCATGCACCCACATGACTGTTGATTGCTTTCATTTTTGCCAACACATGTTCAGGGCCCAAAGCCCATCCAACACGAACTCCGGTCGCAGCAAACGCCTTGCTGATTCCATCAATAAAAATGGTATAATTTTTCATTTCAGGGCGAAGGCTAACCGGATTGTAATGAACCGTATCGCCGTAAGTAAGCATCCAATACATTTGGTCATACATTACATACAATTTCTTTTCTTCAGCAGTCCGCCGTTCATTTTCTTCCAAAACCATGTCGCAGATCTTTTCTAATTCTTCCTTCTTAAAAACCGTTCCTGTTGGATTTAACGGCGAACATAAAGCAATGAGCGCGGCATCCCGAATATGCGGTTTAATATCTTCCGCCAAAGGCATAAAATTATTTTCACGGCTTGCTTCGATCACTTCATGACGGCCTTCTGTAAAATGAACATAATGATTGTTGTTCCAGCTGGGAACAGAATAAATTACTTTATCATTTTTATCAACCAAAGCACGATACAAAGTATAAATCAATGGCCGCCCGCCTGCAGCTATCAGAATCTCATTTGTATTAAAATCAAGCCCTTCTCTTTCTTTAATAAATTTTGAAACAGATTCTCTCAATCCAAGAATTCCATCTGCCGGCGGATAAGTAGTAAATTTATTTTTATACGCTTCAATGATCTCCAGCTCCAGCTTTTTAGGAATAGGAAAAATAGAAGAATCGAAATCACCGATCGTGAAATTATATATCTTTTCGCCGTGTTTTATCTTGTCTTTTATGTCAGCTCCAAGACGCACAATCTCGCTTCCAATAAGGGTTTCAGCAAGATCGCTCAGTTTACCAAACGTTTTTTTTATGGAATGATAAATATTAATAGTAATCGCTTTTTGATTTGGATAAATATACTTATAAATTCTTTAAAAAATTTTCTATTCCCGCAATTATCTTCGTCGCAACCGCCTGCCGGAACTTGGGATCAAGGATCCTTTTTTCATCACTTTTATTACTCAGAAAGGCAACTTCAACCAAACAATTTGGATATTCCGTCGGGCCGTTTAAAGAAAAATTAAAATTACCCACGTTTCCAAATTCATCTAATCTGAGTTGTAACATACTTTTTAAAATTGCCTGGCTCAAAGGTCGAAAACCTATATACCGATAATAAGTGCTTACACCACCAATGCTATCTTTTGAAGAAGAATTCAAATGAATACTGATCAGCAGATCTGGATTTTGCTGATCTAAAAACTGAAGCCTTTCATACATGCTTAAGGTTGTATCTTTTACCCGTGTCATTATCACATTCGCCTTCTTTTTTATCAATTGTCTTGACAATTCTTTTGCGATCAATAAAGTGTAATCTTTTTCCTTGATATTTGTTGTAATGCCGGATGCTCCTATATTTTCACCACCATGTCCTGCATCTATTGCAATCTTTAAATGGCTTAAATTTAAAACCGTTGGCTGGCGTTTAACCATTACCGTTAGTTTGTTATTTTCAGAATAAAATATTTTATATCCCCAGTTTTGCGGATGTTTTAATTCAATAATGACACGCATTACATCATCTTCCGGCTGTTCATACCATGCATTTTTTATTTCCTTTGCTGAAGCAAGTTGCGTGATCCAGTTTGTATTGCTCACAGCACCAAAAATATCTACTGTAATTCGCGTTGGATGAATTTCCATTTCACTTGTGTAAGGAAGTCTTTCATCAAGCTTTATCGTTAAATAATCATAAAGAGAATCGCCATAAACGCTCCAACTATTCGTTAGGTGTTGGTTATTTTCAGCTCCAATTATTCTATGAACCTTTTCTTTTTGAATATAAGCAGAATGCAATTGTGAGAGCTGAACTTTGTAATCATCTTTTGAACTATCAACCACCTTCAACACAACATTGCTATCGAGAAAAGTCATTTTAGCACCGCCAAGACGATCTTCGCCTAATCCATATTTTAAAAAAGGCAGAGAATCATTTGTTCGGACATAAAAAAAATCAGGCGATTTTGTTTGAGCAAAAGAATTGAAAAAGGAAAAAGTAAAAAGAACAATCAGGATATTTTTCATTCGATGAAGATAAAAAAATGATTAGTAAAGGCGGGATTATAAAACAATTACCATAAATATTTTCCTTCTTCAATCAATTTTTCAGCAACCATTCTTCTTGCATCCTTACTGTTTAAAGGAGCAGTTTTTGTAAAGCGTTTTAAACCGAGCAACATCATTCTTTGTTCGTCGCCTTCGGCAAAAGAATTGATGGCTTCTTTGCCACTTTTTGCAATTTTATCAACTGCGTCATTCAGGTAAACCCATAGCATCGCCAATGGAATTTTATTGTTTTCTTCACCGGTTTTTTCTACCGATTTCATTACTCGAAGCAGCATGCTTTCTGCGACAAATGTTTCAATAGCCATGTCAGCAATGTTCATAATAATTTCCTGTTCTTTACTTAATGTTGTCATCAATTTTTGCACTGCAGCGCCGGCAATCATCAATATGCTTTTCTTCATGTTGGCCACAGTTTTCAATTCAATTGCAAAAGGGGTTTCATTCTCATCACCAAATTCCGGAATGCTCATTAATTCTTTTTGAACATTCATTGCGGGAGTCATTAAATCAAGTTGTCCTTTCATGGCTCTTTTTAACATCATATCAACTGTCAGCATCCGGTTAATCTCGTTGGTTCCTTCAAAAATCCTGTTGATACGACTATCGCGATAAGCGCGGCTAATGCTGTATTCATCACTGAAACCGTTGCCTCCATGGATTTGTACGCCTTCATCTACCACATAATCCAACACTTCGCTTCCATGAACTTTAAGTATTGCACATTCAATTGCAAACTCTTCTGCCGCTCCTAAAAGCGCTTCATTAAACGGTTTGCCGAAGGCCAACAATTCATGTTCCTTTTCATCAATCCATTTAGCAGTGCGATATAAGGCGCTTTCATCAGCATAAATTCTAATCGCCATTTCGGCAATTTTATGTTTAATGGCACCAAATTTTGCAATCGGCAATTTAAATTGCTCTCTTGTTTTTGCATATTCAATAGAATCTTTCAAAGCTATTTTTGAGCCGCCGACCGTTGCTGCATCCAATTTCAATCTTCCAATATTCAAAATATTGAAAGCAATGATGTGGCCCCTGCCAATTTCACCTAACACATTTTCTACAGGCACTTTACAATCCTGAAAATATAATTGAACTGTTGACGAGCCTTTAATTCCCATCTTATGTTCTTCATGTCCTTGTGTAAAACCTTCCATTCCGCGTTCAACAATAAAGGCCGTAAATTGATCACCATCCACTTTTGCAAACACTGTATAAACATCTGCAAAACCTCCATTGGTAATCCATATTTTTTGCCCGTTCAGTAAATAATATCTTCCATCAGCAGAAAGTGTCGCCGTTGTTTTTGCACCCAATGCATCGCTGCCACTTCCGGGTTCTGTTAATCCATAAGAACCCTTCCACTCGCCCGTCGCAAGCTTTGGAATATATTTTTTCTTTTGTTCTTCTGTACCAAAGTATAAAATCGGCAAAGTGCCAATTCCGGCATGAGCACTCATTGCTACGCTGAAGGAATATCCGCCACCCAGTGCTTCACTGACCAAAGTAGAAGTAACAAAATCTTTTCCCATTCCACCATATTCTTCAGGAACAGAAGCGCTCAAAAGCCCCTGTTCACCGGCCTTTTCCATTAATGAAGGCATTAATCCGGGTTCAGCTTTATCAATCCTTTCCATCACAGGAAGCACTTCTGCTTTCAAAAACTGAAGACACATATCGCGAATCATCAACTGCTCTTCAGTAAAATCTTCAGGAGTAAAAATATCTTTTGCACTTCCTGGTTTTATTAACCATTCGCCGCCTTTTAAAGTTGAACCTGCTGTTGTTTCCATAATTGTCTTTTTAAATGAATTTATTTTTATCCGGCCAAATTATCATACACCATCTGCAAAACTTCTTTGGCAATTTCGATTTGTCCGTTTGTAACGCCTTTTAATGCTTCATTCAAAGTTTTGTTTGCAATTTCCATCGTTTTTTCTTCCAGGATTTTTCCCTCTTTTGTAAGAAAAATAAGATTACTTCGCCGGTCGTTTTTCGAAGAAACTCTTTTTACTAATTTTGATTTTTCCAAATTATCTACAAGACGTGTAATACTTGGTTTATCCCTGAAAGTAGCGTCACACAACTGTTGCTGACTCTGACCTTCCACTTTCCATAGGTGGTACAAAACACTCCATTGTTCGATTGTGATATCAACGGAAGCATCTTTAAAATTTTTTTGCAATCGCCTGGAAATCGCTGTTGATGCCTTGCCGGTGATAAAACTATAAAGCTCTCCTTTTTTAAATTGATTGTTTAGCATATAGTTGTTTATGCAACTAAACAAATCTAATCATTCTTTTGATTTCAAAAAAATTATTTTTGCTGTTGAAGTTTCTGATTGTTGTATCTCTGCTCACTTAAATTTTTGCATGACTTTTCTATTGATCACCATTTTTTTACTAGTTCCTTATATTGTACTGATTCTATTTTTCAGGAAGAGTTGGCTTGAAATAAATGAATTTATTCCTGCAAGAAAATTTAATGAGAATGAATTGCCTTTTGTTTCAATAATTATTGCTGCAAGGAATGAAGAAAAAAATATTGGCGCATGTATTCAATCAATTATTGATCAAAGCTATCCCCCGAATAAATTTGAAATACTTGTAACAGATGATCATTCGACTGATGGCACGGTTTCAATAATTCAGTCTTTCAAAAAAGAAAATATTCATGTTTTTCATCTCGCCGATTATTTAGAAAACCGTGTTTTAAATTCTTATAAAAAAAAATCAATAGAAACTGCGTTGCGGTTTGCGAAAGGAGAAATAATTGTAACTACAGATGCCGATTGTGCTGCTCCCAAAAAATGGGTTGAAACTTTAGTGGATTTTTACAAAGAAAAAAATGCGGCATTTGTTGCTTTACTGGTAACCTTCAGAAACCCTTTGCTAAATGATTCATTTTTGAAAAAGTTTTTTAAGATTTTTCAGTCGCTTGATTTCATGACTTTGCAAGGAACTACCGGCGCTTCAGTCCATAAAAAATTCCTAAATATGTGCAACGGCGCTAATCTTGCTTATGAAAAAAAAGCTTTTTATGACGTAAATGGTTTTGATGGAATTGACCGAATAGCCAGCGGAGATGACATGTTGCTCATGCATAAAATTCAACAAAAATATCCGGACAGAATTTTCTTCCTGAAATCAAAAGATATTATTGTTGAAACAAAACCGGCGCAAACAATAAAAGAATTTATGAACCAAAGAATTCGCTGGGCAAGCAAAACAAATAAATACACTGATAAAAAAATTATTGCCGTTTTGATGCTCGTTTATCTTTTGAACGCGTGGATTTTTATTCTTGGTATCTCTTCTTTCTTTTTTGCAAAAGCGTTTTTTCTTTTTTTAATTTCTATTGTTATAAAAATTGTTGTCGAGTTATTTTTTCTTTTTCCGGTAGCCGGATTTTTTGATAAAAAAAAATTACTTTGGTGGTTTATTCCGGCACAGCCGTTCCATATTTTATACACCTTAATTGCAGGCTGGTTGGGAATTTTTGGAAGTTATCAATGGAAAGGAAGAAAGGTGAAATGAGAATTTTGATAAAAACATCTCTTCTGAAATAAAAATAATTAACTTCCCGCCAATTCCTACATTCACTCAAAAGTTTTCTATTTTTATTCGATGCAACAATCGTTTTCGTTTTCACAAAATGCCTGGAGAAGGCTTAAAAAAAATAAGGGTGCAATGGCCGGGTTGATTGTTATTTGTCTTGCTGTTTTGACCGGAATTTTTGCTTATTATCTTGGAACAGATTCAACGCCAAACGCAGACCGGCAGGTGGTTGAGATAATGGCTGCCAAACCAGGTTTCACGCAATTATTTTTGCGCGTAAAAAAAGAAAAACAAATTTCCAATACCGGTTTTTTTCAACGATTATTATTTGGAGCTGAGGACAGATATTTATACGTTCCGATAAATAGTTTTAAAGAAACTGCCGACTCTGTTTATGTGGAAAAATTTATTGATGAAGGCCTCCAGGAAAAAAGAGTTTATCCCAAAAATGAAATTGCAGATAAAAATTATATCGAATCAAAAACCTTCTGGCTGGGCACCGACACATTCGGAAGAGATATCCTCAGCCGCTTGCTGGTAGGTGTTCGTGTGAGCCTCGCCGTTGGATTGATAACGGTTTTAATTTCGCTTTCCATAGGAATTATTCTTGGGGCAATGGCCGGATATTATGGAGGCAAAACGGATAGCGCGATCATGTGGTTCATCAATGTAATCTGGAGCATGCCAACGCTGCTGCTGGTTTTCGGAATTACACTTACTCTTGGAAAAGGTTTCTGGCAAATTTTTATTGCGGTTGGATTAACCATGTGGGTGAGTGTCGCCCGTGTTGTTCGCGGACAAGTTCTGGCTTTGCGTGAAATGGAATATATCCAGGCTGCAAAGGCATTAGGATTAAAAAATCTGCGAATTATCATCCGTCATATTCTTCCAAATGTTTTAGGGCCAGTGATTGTAATTGCAGCTGCAAATTTTGCAAGCGCCATTATTATTGAAGCGGGATTGAGTTTTTTGGGAGTAGGAATTCAACCGCCTACACCAAGCTGGGGATTGATGATCAAGGAAAATTATAATTTTATTATTACACATAATCCTGCACTTGCTTTAGCTCCCGGCGTTGCAATCATGATCCTGGTTTTGGCTTTTAATCTTTTGGGAAATGGTTTAAGAGACGCTTTGGATGTCAGAGGATAAAAGAAAAATTAATTGTCGCCTTCGTTTTTGGGATAATCAAAAAATAAAAATTCTTTTTCTGCTTCACGAAATTCTTTCCAGTCTTTCGTTTTTATTTTCATTGCAAACACAGCACAGGTGGGCATATTATAAATTGGTGAACAATCAAGGGAATTGACAAAATCTGTAATTCCGGGATTATGGGCAAACAATGCAACTTTATCTTCTTTATCTTTCAGGCTCTCAACAACATCATAAAAATTTTGAACGGAAGCTTCATATAAAGACGGAACCAGCAATAAATTTTTCTCTTTTTTATCAAACTCTTTTAAGAAGATCTTCGCAGTTTTCTTGGCGCGTTTTGCAGGACTTGATACAAAAAAATCAATAGCAATAGATCTATCCTGTATTCTTTTAGCCATCATTTTTGCATCTGATTTTCCACGCTCCGTTAATGTCCTTTCAAAATCCGAAAGCTTCGGATCATCCCAGGAACTTTTTGCGTGACGAATCAGTAAAAGAGTTTTCATAATTTTTCATTTTGATGATGATTAAAAAGCAATCCCAAAATTCATTTTAATTTTTTGACACAAATCTCCGGCCTGATTTATTTTCTTTAATGCACAAAAAACTTTTTCATTCCTCTACTTTATTCATTTCTGTTAACTTTAAAAATAATTGCGAATGAATTTAAAACAAATTTAATCTTTATTTATGCCTTTACTGCTTTGCATCGCAGCGATTTTACTTTTGATTTTGCTGGTTGTTTATTTCAAAATTGATACATTTATATCTTTCCTTCTTGTCAGCATCGGCCTTGGAATTGCTGTTGGAATGGATATTCATCGAATTTCTGGTGCAATCACCAAAGGAATTGGCAATACGTTGGGGCCACTTGTGATCATTCTCGGTTTTGGTGCAATGCTTGGTAAATTGGTGGCTGATAGTGGCGCAGCACAACAAATCACCGCTTCGCTTACAAGAATATTCGGAGCAAAATACATTCAATGGGGAATGGCGCTGGCGGGATTAATTATTGGAATTCCTTTATTTTATACAGCCGGTTTTATCGTTGTAGTTCCATTGATCTTTGCGATTGCCGCCACAACAAAATTGCCTTTGTTATATATTGGCGTTCCAATGCTGGCGGCGCTTTCAGTAGCGCATGGTTTTTTGCCGCCCCATCCTTCACCAACCGCAATTGCAGAACAACTTCATGCCGACATGAGCAAAACTTTGATCTATGGAATTATCATTGCGATTCCAACTATTTCTCTTGCCGGGCCACTTTTTGCAAAAACACTTAGGAGATATAAACCAAAACCTTCAAATAATATCTTACAGATAGAACCAATGCCTGAGAGCGAAAGGCCAACAATTGGAATCAGCCTCCTCACCGCTTTGATGCCGGTGATTTTGTTGGCAGTCACAGCCATTATTTTATTTATGGTTTCCACGAAAAGCTTTTTAGGAACAATTATGGAATTTGTTGGCGATCCGAACATCGCAATGTTATTGTCAGTTCTTGTGGCGGTATATTTTTTAGGAATGAAAAGAGGAAAGAAAATTCCTTTCATCATGAAGCAACTGGAAGAAGCCTTTAAAAGCATTTCTGTAATTCTTTTGATCATTGCGGGTTCGGGAATTTTTATGCAGGTGATGAGTGATGGCGGTGTCAGTGTTTATATTGGCCAGCTGCTGAAAGACATGCAATTGTCGCCTTTAATTCTCGGTTGGTTGATAGCAGCTATAATTCGTGTCTGTATTGGTTCTGCTACAGTTGCGGGATTAACGACCGTTGGAATTATGTTACCGGTTTTAGGAATTGATCAACACATTCAGCCTGAATTAATGGTTCTTTCAATAGGTGCCGGAAGCCTGATGTTTTCTCATGTAAATGACGGCGGATTCTGGCTGTTCAAAGAATATTTTAATCTCACCATCAGGCAAACATTTTTAACCTGGACGATGATGGAAACAATTGTTTCTGTAACAGGGCTGATAGGGGTCCTGATTTTGCATCAATTAGTGTAATCAACTTTTTGAAAGAATAATTTTAAAATAGGACCTTTGAAGTTTATAAATAATTTTTTATGCAATCACCCGAAGAAATTTTTCAACAAGCACATTTGATTTTACCGCCGCCGCCAAAACCCGCCGGCGTTTACAAACCATTTCTTCAATCAGCAAATTTAATTTATGTTTCAGGTCACGGGCCGGTTTTAGAATCCGGATCTTTGATAAAAGGAAAAGTTGGATTTGAGATAAACGCTGATGCAGCAAAGCTTGCGGCACGGCAAGCAGGATTAACCATTCTCAGCACGTTGAAGGCAAATTTGGGAAGTTTGGACAAAATAAAACGCGTGATAAAAGTTTTTGGAATGGTAAATTCAACACTTGATTTTGAAAAGCATCCTTTTGTTATCAATGGCTGTAGCGAATTATTTGCGATGATCTGGGGCGAAGAAAATGGCATTGGCGTAAGAAGCGCCGTCGGTATGGGCTCATTGCCGGATAACATTCCTGTTGAGATTGAAGCCATTTTTGAACTTTCATATGAAACCGAAGAAACGGCAGTTATTGAATCAGTAAAAGAAATACGCGTCGAAAATGAATGAAAAAAAATGGTATGAATTAAATGACCCGGAGGAAATTGATTCTCCGGCTTTGCTGATTTATAAAGATCATGTTGCTGAAAATATTCAAACAATGCTCCGCATTGCAGGCGATGCAAAAAG